>ERZ1066122.71-NODE-71-length-114200-cov-28.424776_pt1 | contig 114200 bp, 107 predicted proteins | sample MGYA00382769_ERZ1066122 | MGnify/ENA primary metagenome ERZ1066122 (study PRJEB33369, sample SAMEA5778352) | biofilm metagenome | biome: Industrial cooling water; feature: Water cooling tower basin; material: Biofilm | place: United Arab Emirates | collected...
GGCCCCGGCGGCGCCGCGACGAGTGAGACGGCGTACGACGGCGGGAGCGCCACCGGCGCCGCCTCGCGCAGCACGAGCACGAGCGCCGCCGCCGCGGCGAGGTGCCCCGCCACCGACCACGCGAGCGGCGCGCCGAGCGCCGGGTCGCGCCGCGCCGTCGCGCCGGCGGTCATCGCGCCGGCCCCTCGAGCGGTTCGGCGACGAGGTTCACGTTCTCGATCCCGCCCCCCTTGAGCGTCGCCAGCACGCCGAGCACGTCGCCATAGGCGACGCCCGCATCGGCGCGGAGGTAGACCGCCTTGCCGCGCGACGTCGTCGCGAGCGACGGGAGCGACGACTGCAGCTCGGCCCGCGTGACGCGCACGTCGTCGAGCAGGAGCGCGCCGTCCCGGGTGACGGTGACCATGAGCGCGGGGCGCGCCTCGGCCGCGCGCACCGCCGCCTTCGGGAGGGTGATGTCGACGCCCCCGGTGAGCAGCGGCGCCGTGATCATGAAGATGATCATCAGCAGCATCATCACGTCGATGAGGCTGACGACGTTGATCTCGGCATTGAGCGCGACCTTGCCGCGCGCGCGGCGCCGCGCCATCAGATCCGCCCGTCGCGCACGAGGAGCGCGACCACGTCGGCGCCGAACGCCTCGAGGTCGCCGTCGAGCCGGTTGAGCCGCTGCGCGAACAGGTTGAAGCCGAAGACGGCGGGGATCGCCACCGCGAGCGCGAGCGCGGTCGCGACGAGGGCCTCGGCGACGCCCGGCGCGACCGCGGCGATGTTCCCGCTCCCCGCGCTCGCGACGCCAAGGAAGGCGTTGATGACGCCGATCACGGTGCCGAAGAGGCCGATGAGCGGCGAGACGGCACCGATCGTCGCGAGCCACGGCAGCCGCCGCTCGAGCCGGTCGCGCTCGGCCACCGCGGCGGTGTCGAGCACGAGCTGCAGCGCCTCGACCTGCGCCGGCGAGAGCCGCGGCCTGGCGTCGCCCTGCTGCGCCGCCGGCGGGCGCACCGAGCGCACGAACTGCGCGGCGCGCGCGAGCACCGCGCCGTGCGGCGTCGTCGCCCCCTCGTCGGCGCGCGACGCGGCGACGTCGAAGCTCGTCGCCTCGCGCACCACCTCGTGCATGCGGCGCCCGTCGTCCTCGACGCCGGCGAACTCGCGCCGCTTCGCGAGCATGATCGTCCAGCTCGCGGCGCTCAGCACGACGAGCAGCCCGAGCACCGCCCACGTGATCGGCGTCCCCTCGGCGAGGAGCGCGAGCGCCCCGCGTCCGGGCGTGTCGCCGCCCGCGCCCTGCAGCAGCAGGAGCGCGCCCCCCGTCGTGCCGACGGTCATGCCGTGCGGCGCGCCTGGAAGAACTCGAACGTCGCGCGCAGCCCGCGATCGATCGGCATCTCGGGCGCCCAGCCGAGCTGCGCCTTCGCCTTGGCGATCGACAGGCAGCTCGCGCGCTGCTCCCCCGCGCGCGGCGGCGCGTGCTCGACGTTCGCCGCGACGCCGGCGACGCGCTGCAGCGTCTCGGCCAGGGCCAGCACGCTCGTCTCGACGCCCGTGCCGACGTTGAAGCCGCGGTCGTCGAGCTTCTGCGGCGCCGCGAGCGTGGCGTGCGCGGCGAGCAGGTTCGAGCGCGCGACGTCGCCGACGTACACGTAGTCGCGCGTCTGGCCCCCGTCGCCGAAGACGGTGAGCGGGCGCCCGTCGAGGATGCGGCCGCAGAAGATCGCGACCACCCCGGCCTCGCCGTGCGGGTCCTGCCGGGGGCCGTAGACGTTGCCGTAGCGCAGCGAGACCGTGTCCATGCCGTGGATGCGGGCGTAGTAGGACAGGTAGTACTCGGCGGACAGCTTCGTGATCCCGTAGGGCGACGCAGGGTCCTTGGCCGCCTCCTCGGGCGTCGGGCGCTCGACCAGGTCGCCGTACTGCGCGCCGCCGCTCGAGCTGAAGATCACGCGCGTCGCCTTCCCCGACGCGCGCACCGCCTCGAGCAGGTTGAGCGTCCCGCCGATGTTCACGCTCGCGTCCCACGCCGGGTCGGCGACGCTCCGGCGCACGTCGATCTGCGCGGCGAGGTGGCAGAGGACGTCGAAGCCGCCGTCGCGGACGAGCGCGGCGGTGGACGGGTCGGCGATCGAGGCGTGGTGGAACGTCGCGCGCGGATCGAGGTTCTCGCGCTTGCCGCTCGAGAGATCGTCGACGACGGTGACCGCGTATCCCTCGGCGAGGAAGAGCTCCGCGACGTGCGACCCGATGAAGCCGGCGCCGCCGGTGACGAGCGCGCGGCGCGTCATGCGCCCGCCGGGGTACGGCGCGCGAGGCGCGGGACGCGGACGGCGGGAGCGGCGGACGGGACGCGGCGCGGCGGCATGGACGCGGGGGTGGGGGCGATCGGATGGGGACGACCGCACGTGCGGGCCCCCGTGGCTGCCGCCGAAACTAACCGCGCCCGCGCGCCGCCGAGGATGGCGGCACGCGGGCGCGGCGGGCTCGGGGAATCCCCCGCGGTCAGGGCATGCGGGCGACGAGGCGGGCCTTCATCCCCGCACGGATCGCGGGCTGCGAGTGGTCGATGATCACCGCCGTCACGCTGCGCGCGCCGACGTGCACCACCACCGCGCGCGCGATGTCGTACTCGGGGGTGCGGTCGCCCTTGGGGGTCAGCGGCACGCCCGGCTCGAAGAGCTGGAACTGGTCGCCGAGGCGGAAGCGGGTGTCGCCCTTGGGCAGGCCGAGGATGACATAGTTCTCGATCGTCGGCAGCGTGACGTTCCCCGGGAGCGCGACGACGTCGAGGATCGGCCCGTCGACGATCGGCGCCGGGCGCACCGACTCGGGGATGTCGGGGGCGTCGAGCGGGACGAGGTAGTCGTCCTTGCGCATCGACTGGTACATGCGCACGACGCTCGCGCGCGCCGCGCGGCCGCTGCCGACGGCGATCAGCTCGACGACGCCGCTCGGGATGACGAGGCGGCTGTCGGTGTTCGGGACCCTGGGCCCCATGCGGTAGACCCCGTAGCGCTGCCCGATCGCGCCGCGGACGTTCACCGGGAGGAGGACGTCGACGTCGTCGTAGTACTGAAACTGGTCGCGCGAGAGCGCCGGGGCGACGATGGTCGCGTCGGCGCGGCCGACGAGCGTCCCCGCGTTCGCCGGGGGCTCCGGCGGCGCGAGGAAGGGGGCCGCGCGCACCTCGCCCGCACGCACCGTCGGCCGCAGGGCGCGCCCGGTGAGCGTGAGGTTGCTGACGCCGCCGCCGGCGCCGATCGCGTTCGGCCCGAAGGTGGCGAAGCGCACCGGCGGGTCGGCCGCCTCCTCGGCCGCCGGATCGGGCGCCTCGAAGCGCGGCTTGCCGTCCGCGCCGACCACGAGCCGCTGCCCCGGATAGATCCAGTGCGGGTCGTTGACGGTGTTCGTGTTCTTCTGGAAGAGCTCCGGCCAGCGGAACGGATCGCCGAGGTAGCTGCGGGCGATGTCCCAGAGCGTGTCGCCGCGCCGGACCGTGTGGAGGACGGTCCCGGGCACCGGGGCCGCCGCGCCGGCCGCGGGTGCGGCGTCCTGGGCGCGGCCGGGCGTCGGCGCGACGGCGACGGCGGCGACCATCGCCAGCGGCGCGAGCGGACGGAGGGAGCGGAAACGCATCGGCGGAAGACTCGGGCGGGTGGCGGGCGCGACGTCGCGCCCGGCGGGGACGATCCCCGTGGTCCACGGCGGCCCCACGCTCGCGCGGGGGACCGGTGCACGGGGAGGACGACCGAGCGCCGGGCGGGAAACGCGCCCCGCGCGCCCGTCGACGCGCGACGCCCTCGGGCCTCGACGCGCGCCCCCGCCACGCACCCGCTCAGACCGCGGCCGGCTCCCGCGTCGCCGCGAGCAGTTCGTGCACCATCGGCGCGACGCGCGTGCCGAGGAGCTCGATCGACCGGCACATCGCCTCGTGGGGGAGCGTGCCGTGCGAGTACTTGAGGTCGAAGCGCGCGAGGCCGAGCGTGCGCGCGGTCGCGGCGACCTTGCGGGCGACCGTCTCGGGCGAGCCGACGTAGAGCGACCCGCGCGCGATCTCATGCTCGAACTGGTCGCGCCCGATGGGCGCCCACCCGCGCTCGCGCCCGATGCGGTTGATCATCGCCTCGTAGGCGGGCCAGAGCTGCTCGCGCGCCTCGGCGTCGGTGTCGGCGACGTGGCCGGGCGAGTGCACGCCCACCGGGAGCCGCGCGCGCCCCTCGGCGTCCACGCGCTCGTGGTAGAGCGAGACGTAGTGGGCGAAGCGCGACGGCGCGCCGCCGATGATGGCGAGCATGAGCGGCAGGCCGTGCCGCGCCGCGCGCACGACGCTCTCCGGACTCCCGCCCACGCCGACCCACGTGCGCATCGGCGCCGAGTCGGTCGTCGGGTAGACGCGCTGCCGCTCGAGGGGCGCGCGGGTGCGCCCGCTCCACGTCACCTCGCCCTCGGCCAGCAGCTTCACGTAGAGGTCGAGCTTCTCCTCGAAGAGCACCGAGTACGCCTCGAGCGGGAGCCCGAAGAGCGGGAACGATTCGGTGAAGCTCCCCCGCCCCATGATCGCCTCGGCCCGGCCGCCCGAGAGCCCGTCGAGGGTCGCGAAGCGCTGGTAGACGCGCACCGGGTCGTCGGAGCTGAGCACCGTGACCGCCGAGCCGAGGCGGATGCGCGTGGTGCGCGCGGCCACGGCGGCGAGGATGACCTCGGGGGCGGAGATGGCGAAGTCGTCGCGGTGATGCTCGCCGACGCCGAAGAAGTCGAGGTTGACGCGGTCGGCGAGCTCGCCCTCGGCCAGGACGTCGCGGAGGACGCGGCCGTGCGACTTGAGCGCGCCGTCGGCGTCGCGGGTGACGTCGCCGAAGGTGTGGAGGCCGAAGGCGAGAGTGTCGTTCATGCGTGAACGATATGCATCCTCGGACGGACCGGCACCCCCTCGCCGTACCTACCCCCGCGGCCGCTTCGGCGAGAGCACGCGCACCTCGATCCGGTGCACGAGCACCTCGGGCGGGGTGTCGATCGCCCGCGCGACGGCCTCGGCCACGTCCTCGGCGCGCAGCTGCCCACCGGCCTTCGGCGCGCTCCGCCCCCCGAACGCGGTCGCCACCGACCCCGGGCTCACCACCGAGACCTTCACCCCCGCGTCGCGCACCTCGAGCATGAGGTTCTCGGCGAAGCCCATGACGGCGTGCTTGGTCGTCGCGTACCCCGCCCCGCCCACGAAGGCGCTCCGCCCCGCGATCGACCCGACGATCACGACATGGCCGCGACCGCGCGCGACCATCCCCGGGAGCACCGCACGCGTGACGTGGAAGAGCGCGTTCACGTTCACGTCGATCATGCGGTGCCACTCGGCCGGCGTGAGCTCGAGCAACGGCTTGAGCACGCCGACGCCCGCGTTGTTCACCAGCACGTCGCAGTCGCGCCCGGCGAGCGCCCGCTCCACCGACGCGGGGTCGGCCACATCCATCACGATCGCCTCGGCCTCGCCACCACCCGCCACGATCTCGCGCACCAGTGCGGCGAGCGTCGCCTCGTCGCGCGCGGCGGCGACGATCCGGTGCGTCGCCGCGAGCCGCATCGCGATCGCGCGTCCGATGCCGCGCGAGGCGCCGGTGATCAGTGCCGTCGGTCCCTGGTCCATGCTCGCATCCTACTCCTCGTCGTCCGTGCGCGCGACGTCGCTTCCGTGCGCAGGGCGGGATCGTCAACCGCGGGGAACTGCAAGGGGACGGCAGGAACTGCAGGGAACGGCAGAACGGCGTGGGCCTCCTCGCGCGGAGCCACCACCGGCACCGAACCCAACATCGATTTCTTCTGTCGGTTCCGTTCGGAGGTTGGCCCCGCGCGAGGAGGCCCACGTCGTTCTGCCGTTCCCTGCAGTTCCTGCCGTCCCCTTGCAGTTCTCCGCGGTTGACGATCTCCCCACCCGCACGAGAGCACGACGCGCGCGAAGGAGGGGAGAACGACCGACGGCGGCACCGCGCCCCGTCGCGCGATGCCGCCGTCGATGTTCGAGAACGGGGAGGAGCCGCTCAGAACGGGAGATCGTCCTCGTCGTCCTCGAGCGCGCCGGGGAAGTCGGCGAAGTCCTCGTCGGACTTCTTGGCGCCCGACGCCGCGGGCTTGCTCGCCGCGGGGGCCGGGGCCTGGCGCTGGGCACGCGGCGCGTAGCTGCCGCCACCCGAGCCGTCGTCGTCGCGCGGGCCGCCGAGGAGGACGAGCTCGCGCACCTTGATCTCGGTGGTGTAGCGCGTCTGCCCCTCCTTGTCCTGCCACTGCCGGTACTCGATCGACCCCTCGACGTAGACGCTCTTCCCCTTGCGGCAGTACTGCTCGACGATGTCGGCGAGCTTGGCGTTGCCCTGGTTCCAGGCGACGCACTTGTGCCACTCGGTCTTCTCCTGCCGGTTGCCCGACTGGTCGTTCCACGTGCGCGACGTGGCGAGCGAGAACTGCGCCACCTTGCCGCCCCCCGCGGTGCGGACCTCCGGGTCGTTCCCGAGGTTGCCGATCAGCATGACCTTGTTGAGACTGCGCGCCATCGTCGTGTTCTCCGTGTGTGCGGTGGGGATGATGCGGGACGCCCCCAGCCTGCGTCGTCGAGGCCCGACCCGGGTAACCGGAACCCGGGCGGGTTGGATCATTCCACTGCCTGCGGGGCGCCCCCCGCGACCGGCTCCACGGCCGGGTCCGGTGTCATCAGGGTCCGTCGGTAGACCCACGCGTCCTCCACCGGCTTCCGATAATACCCTCGTCGCTTCCCCACGAGCGCGAAGCCCCGGGCCGCGTAGAGCGCCTGCGCCCCCGCGTTCGAGGCGCGCACCTCGAGCCACATCGCCTCGCACCCCGCCGCCGTCGCCGCCGCCACCGCGTCGTCGACGAGGCGCCCTCCGTCGCCGCGACCGCGCCACGCGGGGGCGACGGCGATGTTCATGAGCTCGCCCTGGTCGGCGACGAACCGCGACAGCGCGAAGCCCCGCACCGCCCCGTCGGCGTCGCAGGCGACGCGGAACCAGGTGCACGACTCGCCGAACTCCGACGCGAACGACGCCGGCGCCCACGGATCCGTGAACACCGCCCGCTCGATCGCGACGATCGCCTCGAGGTCGGCCGGCGTCGCGGCGCGGATCGCGAGCGGCGCCGTCATGCCGTCGGCAGCGGCCGCCCGTGCGCCGCCTCCCACTGCACCTGCGCCTCCGCCAGCCGCCCGTAGTCGGGCTCCCATCCCGCCGGTGCCGCCACGCTCGCGAGCCGCGCCGCGCCGCGCGCGTGCGGGAGCTGCAGGCCGTCGATCGGCGGGCCGACCACGACACGCCCCTCGGCCGCCGCCTGCGCACGCACCGCCTCGGCCCGCGCGAGCTCGCGTGCCCCGACCACCGTCACCGCCCCGGCCGCATCGACGTCGCAGCGCTGCACGAACCAGTCGCCGCGGAGCGCGTCGCCCACCGCCACGTAGCGCCCCGCGGGGAGCCCCGCGCCGGCGACCACGAGGGCGAGCGACGAGACGAGGCGCACCGGCACCCCGCTCCCGTGCGAGAGCCCGTTCGCCAGCGCCGCCGCGACGCGCACCCCCGTGAAGCTCCCGGGCCCCATGCCCACGACGATCGCCTGCAGCGCCGACACCCGCACGCCGCCCTCGCGCAGCAACGCGTCGACCGCCGGCGCGAGCCCCTCGGCCGCCCCCTGCCGCGGCAGCGTCGCCTCGCCCAGCACCGCACCGTCCCGGAGCAGCGCGACCGACGCCCCGCCCACGCTCGCGTCGAGCGCGAGCACGTCGCCGGCGGCGGTCATCCCCAGCGCTCCACGAGACGCCGCACCGAGGCGTCGCCCGGCTCGTGCGCGAGCGTCACGTCGAGCGTGGGACCGTCGAGGAGGGGCCCCGCGCGCTCGGGCCACTCGACGAGGACGACGCAGTCGGGCTCCGCGAGCAGGTCGTCGAGGCCGAGCGTCGCCGCCTCGTGGACGCCGGCGAGGCGATAGAGGTCGCAGTGCACGACGCGCCGCGCGCGCGTCCCCGCGTACTCGTGGACGAGCGCGAAGGTGGGGCTGGTCACCGGCTCGGAGACACCGAGCCCGCGCGCGATCGCCTGCACGAGCGTCGTCTTGCCGGCGCCCAGGTCGCCGCGGAGCGTGACGAGCGCCGGCACGGGGAGCGCGGCCGCGATCGCCGCCCCGCGCGCCTCGAGCTCGGCGAGCGTGACGCGGGCGGCGGTCGCCTCAGCCGCGCGAGCCACGGCGCCCCCGCCCGCGCGCGGCGCTGCGCGGCGGCTTCGTCATCGGCTCGCCGTCGCGCCCCTGCGACCGCGAGACCGCCGGCTTCTTCCCGTCGGCGACGAGCCGCAGCTCGAAGAGCTCGTCGCGGAGCCGCGCCGCGGTCTCGAAGTCGAGCTCCTTGGCGGCGGTGCGCATCTCGAGCTCGAGCTGCGCGATGCGCGCCGGGAGCGCCGCGAGGTCGATCGCCCCCGCGGGCTCGCCGCTCACGCGCCGGTCGTCGGCCACGCGCCCGCCGTCGCTCCCCTCGCCGTCGTCGCGCGCGTCGGCGACGCGGGTGATGAAGCGCACCTCCTCGACCGACTTGCGCACCCCCTTCGGCACGATGCCGTTGGCGGCGTTGAACTCCATCTGCGTGCGCCGGCGACGGTCGGTCTCGTCGATGCAGCGCTGCATCGAGTCGGTGATCCGGTCGGCGTAGAAGATCGCGCGCCCCTCGACGTGCCGCGCCGCGCGCCCCACCGTCTGGATGAGCGACCGGTCGCTGCGCAGGAACCCCTCCTGGTCGGCGTCGAGGATCGCCACCAGCGACACCTCGGGCATGTCGAGCCCCTCGCGCAGGAGGTTGATCCCCACGAGCACGTCGAAGTCGCCGAGGCGGAGCCCGCGCACGATCTCCATCCGCTCGATCGCGTCGATGTCCGAGTGCATGTACCGCACCCGCACCCCGACCTGGCCGAGGTAGTCGGTCAGGTCCTCGGCCATGCGCTTGGTCAGCACCGTCACCAGCACGCGCTCGTCCTTCGCCGCGCGGAGCCGGATCTCGTGCAGCAGGTCGTCGACCTGCCCGCGCACGGGGCGGATCTCGATCACCGGGTCGACGAGCCCGGTGGGGCGGATGACCTGCTCGACGACCGCCCCCTCCGAGAGCTGCAGCTCGATCTCGCCCGGCGTCGCCGAGACGGCGATGAGGCGCGGGACGAGGCCGAGGAACTCGTCGAAGACCAGCGGACGGTTGTCGAGCGCGCTCGGCAGCCGGAAGCCGTAGTCGACGAGCGTGAGCTTGCGCGCCCGGTCGCCGTTGTACATCCCGCGCACCTGCGGCAGCGTGACGTGGCTCTCGTCGACGACGACCATGAAGTCGTCGGGGAAGTAGTCGAGGAGGCAGGCCGGGCGGTCGCCCTCCTGCCGCCCGCTCAGGTGGCGCGAGTAGTTCTCGATGCCGGCGCACGTCCCGATCTCGGCCATCATCTCGAGGTCGAAGTTCGTGCGGCTCTCGAGGCGCTGCGCCTCGAGGAGCTTGCCGTCGGCGCGGAGGACGGCGAGCCGGTCGGCCAGCTCGGCGCGGATCGCCCCGAAGGCGCGCTCGAGCGTCGGGCGCGTGGTGATGAAGTGCTTCGCGGGATAGATCGCCGCCTTGGCGAGCTTCGCGACGGTGTCGCCGGTGACCGGGTCGATCTTGGTGATCCGCTCGATCTCGTCGCCCCACATCTCGACCCGCACCGCCTGCTCCTCGTAGGCGGGGAAGATCTCGACCGTGTCGCCGCGCACGCGGAAGGTGCCGCGCTCGAAGGCGACGTCGTTGCGGTGGTACTGGATCGCGACCAGCTGCCGGAGGATGTCGTCGCGCGGGATCGCCTGCCCGACCGTGAGCGTGACCATGCGCTCGCGGTAGGCCGTCGGGTCGCCGAGGCCGTAGATCGCGCTCACCGTCGAGACGATCACCACGTCGTCGCGCTCCATGAGCGACGAGGTGGCGCGCAGCCGGAGCCGGTCGATGTCCTCGTTGATCGACGCGTCCTTCTCGATGTACGTGTCGCTCGACGGGACGTAGGCCTCGGGCTGGTAGTAGTCGTAGTACGAAATGAAGTACTCGACCGCGTTGTGCGGGAAGAACCCCTTGAGCTCCCCGTAGAGCTGCGCCGCGAGCGTCTTGTTGTGCGAGAGGACGAGCGTCGGGCGCCCCCACCGCGCGATGACGTTCGCGATCGTCATCGTCTTGCCGCTGCCGGTCACGCCGAGGAGCGTCTGGTACCGTTCGCCCCGCTCGAGCCCCGACGAGAGCTCGGCGATCGCGCGCGGCTGGTCGCCCGCGGGGGCGAAGGGAGCCTGCAGGTCGAAGGGGGCGCGCGACATGGTCGAAAGCTACCACTATCGGGTTCTCTTCGGGAGACGCGACGCCCGAGCGACCTCGTCCTTTCCCTGACGGACGTGTCGGGGATCGGCGCCAAAACGCCCGGTTCCCGGGCATTTCCTGACAGAACGCTCAAGCGACGGGGCCGGATGGCCGATGATCCGTGGTGGAAGCGCCGATGACGGATTTCCAATGCTCAACGCCCCTCGCGCCGACTCGTCCATGGCCTCCCTCTTCGAACGCCCGCTCCGTGCCCAGTTCCGCCTCACGCAGGTCGTGACCATCGCCACGATCGCCGTCGCGGCCGGCGTCGCCGGGTGGGCCTTCGTCGGCGCCACGGGGGTAGCGCGATCCCAGCACCGGGACGTGGTCGAACCGCTCGCCGTCCTCGCCGAGTACCGGGCCGCGGTGTTGATGACCCGCGTCCGCACGCGCGACCTCCTCCTGTCTGGCACCGATGCGACCACGCGGGCCGCCTGGGGTGATTCGGTGCGCGTCGCGGCCGGTCGCGCCGACAGCCTCGTCGTCCTCGTCGCCGTGCGCACGCAGGATCCGGCCTTGCGCGGCCACGGCGAGGCGGTGCGTGCCGCACAGGAGCGCTACGCCGTGCAGGTGCGCGAGTACCTCGGGCACGCGCTGCGCGGCGACAGCACGGGCGCCATGGGGGTGATGCGCGGGACGATGGCGCAGGCCGCGGCGCAGGTGAACGAGACCGTCGGCGCCCTCGTGCGGGCGCAGGCCTCGCACGCCCTGACCACGGTGGATCGCGCCGAGCGCCGCGTCGCCGGGGCGGCGGTCGCCGCCCTCGCGGTGCTGCTCGCCGGCATGGCCGCGATGTTCCTGGTCACGCGGCGCGTCGTCGGCCGGATCCTGCGCCACGTCGAGGCGGTGGCGGCGCGTGTCGGCACGCTCCGTGAGCACTGCGTGGCGGGGCTGCGCGGAGGGCTCGCCGCGCTGGCGACGGGCGAGCTCTCGGTGCAGGTGACGCCCCGCACCACGCCGGTCGCGGTCGACGGCGGCGACGAGTTCGCCCGCCTCGGCGCCGACCTGAACGCCATGATCGGCGACCTGCAGTCGTCGGTCGCCGAGTACGGGCGCGCGCGCGACCGGCTCGGCGCGGTGCTCGAGGAGAACCGCCGCGTCGTCGACGCCTGCCGCAACGGCGACCTCGCCGTGCGCGCGCCCGCCGCGCGCTTCGACGGCGCGTACCGCGCGCTCCTCGACGACATCAACGGCGCGGTCGACGCCGTCGCCGCCCCGCTCGGCGCCACGGCGGCCGCGCTCGACCGCATCGCCGCGCGCGACCTGACGGCGCGCGTCGACGGCGACTTCGCGGGGGAGTTCGGCCGCATCCAGGGGGCCTTCAACGACGCGGCCCGCGAGCTCGGGCAGGCGCTCGCCGAGATCGCCGAGACGAGCACGCAGGTCGACCACGCCGCCACGCAGATCGCCGGCGCCAGCCAGGCGCTCGCGCAGGGGGCGAGCGAGCAGGCCTCGACGGTCGAGGAGATCTCCGCGGCGCTTGAGGAGACCCGCGCCATGACGGCGCGCAACGCCGACGGCGCGCACGAGGCCACCGCGAAGGCGTCCGCCGCGCAGGAGGCCGCCGCCGAGGGGAGCGAGCGCATGACGGCGCTGCTCGCGGTGATGGAGCGGATCCGCACGTCGGCCGACGGCACCGCGCGGATCGCGCGGACGATCGACGAGATCGCCTTCCAGACCAACCTCCTCGCGCTCAACGCGGCGGTCGAGGCGGCTCGCGCGGGCGACGCGGGGCGCGGCTTCGCGGTCGTCGCCGAGGAGGTGCGCGCCCTCGCGACGCGCGCCGCCCAGGCGGCCCGCGAGGCGGGGACCCGCATCGAGGAGGCGGTGCAGCACGCGGCCGAGGGGGCGCGCGTCTCGGCCGGCGTCGCCGACGCGCTCGGGCGCATCGACCGCGACGCCCGGCAGGTGAACGCCGTCGCGCAGGACGTCGCCGCCGCGAGCGAGCAGCAGCGCACCGGGGTGACGCAGGTCGCGACGTCGCTCGAGCAGGTCACCGCGGTGACGCAGCAGGTCGCCGCGAGCGCCGAGGAGTCGGCGGCGGCGGCCGAGGAGCTCTCGGCGCAGTCGGCGCAGATGCGGTCGGTCGTGGCGCGCTTCCGTCTCGACGGGGCGCCGGCGCGCCCGCGCCGCGCGACGCTGGCGGTCGCGGCCGACTGAGCGCGGAGGGCCGCGCTACTCGTCGGCCGTGATCCGCTCGCGGCGCGCCACCTCGGCGATCCCCTTCACGCGGCGCGTGGCGCGGATGATCTGCTGGAGGTGCGCCAGGTTCTCGACCTCGACGACCATCGAGCCGAGCGCCTTGCCGTCGATCGCCTTGAGCTCCATCTGCTTGATGTCGGTGCCGGTCCCGCTGACGGCCGTGGCGACGTCGGCGTAGAGGCCGCGGCGGTCGGTCCCCTCGATCGCCAGGCGCACGGTGAAGCGCTCGCCCTCCTTCTCCTGCCAGTCGATCTCGAGGCGGCGCTCGGGCTCGTGCGCGAGCGGGAGGAGGTTGGGGCAGTCGGCGCGGTGGATGCTGACGCCGCGCCCGCGGGTGACGTAGCCGGTGACCGCGTCGCCCGGGACCGGCTGGCAGCACTGGGCGTAGCGGATCATCAGCCCGTCGACGCCCTGGATGCGCACCGCCGAGTCGCGCGGCGTGCCGCGCACCCGCTCGACGAGGCGTGCGATCACGCTCGGCTTCGCGGGCTCGGGCTTCTCGTCGAGGTCGGGGTGGAGCGCCTTGAGGACCTGCAGCGTGTTGATCTCGCCCTGCCCCACCGCCGCGAGGACGTGCACGCCGTCGGTGAGGCCGAGCCCCTTGGCGATCCCGTCGAGGTGGTCGTCGGTCGCCCGCGCGAGGCGGCGCCGGCGGAGCTCGCGGTCGAGGATGTCGCGCCCGAGCTTCTGGCTCGTCGCCTGCTCCTCCTGCCGGAGCCACTGGCGGATCTTGTGGCGCGCGCGGCTGGTGCGGACGTGCGCGAGCCAGTCGCGGCTCGGCCGCGCGCCGGGCGCGGTGAGGATCTCGACCGTCTCGGAGTTGCGGAGCGGCTTCGAGAGCGGGGTGATGCGCCCGTTGACCTTGGCCCCGTTGCAGCGGAGCCCCACGGCCGTGTGGACCGCGAAGGCGAAGTCGATCGGCGTCGCCCCCTTCGGCAGCTGCACCACGTCGCCGGTGGGGGTGAAGACGAAGATCTCGTCCTGGTAGAGGTCGAGCTTGAGGAACTCGAGGAACTCGTCGGGGGTCCGGGCGTCGAGCTGCAGCTCGAGCACCTGGCGGAACCACTGCAGGTGGCGATCGAGCTCGCCGGGCCCGCCGGCGCCCCCCTTCGCGTCCTCCTTGTAGCGCCAGTGCGCCGCGATGCCGTAGTCGGCGGTGCGGTGCATGTCGCGGGTGCGGATCTGGATCTCGAAGAGCTGCTTCTCGGGGCCGAAGACGGTCGTGTGGAGCGACTGGTAGCCGTTGCTCTTCGGCTGCGCGATGTAGTCCTTGATGCGCTCCTGGAGCGGCGACCAGCGCTCGTGGATGACGCCGAGGGCGTGGTAGCAGTCGGGGACGCTCTCGACGAGGACGCGCACCGCGAGGAGGTCGTAGATCTCCTCGTACGGCTTGTTGCGCTTCTGCATCTTCTTCCAGATCGACCACAGGTGCTTGGGGCGCCCGCTCACGTCGGCGGTGCGCACCCCGGCCGCCTGGAGCGCCTCCCGGATCGGGTCGGCGACCGACGCGATGAGGCGCTCGCGCTCGTCGCGCTTGGCGCTGACGAGGCGCGCGAGCGTGCGGTACTCGTCGGGCTCGAGCCACTTGAAGGCGAGGTCCTCGAGCTCCCAGCGCATCTGCGCCATGCCGAAGCGGTGCGCGAGCGGGGCGTAGATGTCGCGCGTCTCCTGCGCGATCCGGCGCCGCTTCTCCTCGGGCATGTGCTCGAGGGTGCGCATGTTGTGCAGCCGGTCCGCGAGCTTGATGATGATCACGCGCGCGTCGCGCGCGATGCTCAGCAGGAGCTTGCGGTAGTTCTCGACCTGCCGCTCCTCCTTCGAGGCGAACTCGATCGAGGCGATCTTGGTGAGGCCGTCGACGATGGTGGCGATCTCGGGGCCGAACTCGCGCTCGACGTCGGCGACCGTGATCTCGGTGTCCTCGACCACGTCGTGCACGAGCCCCGCCGCGACGGTCACCGAGTCGAGCGAGAGCTCGGCCAGGATGCGCGCGACCTGCACGCAGTGGACGACGTAGTCCTCGCCCGAGCGCCGCTTCTGCCCGGCGTGCGCCCGCGCGCTGTACCGGTAGGCCCGCAGCAGGAGCTCGCGATCGACGCGCGCCGGGAGCGCGCCGGGCCCCCACCCCGGGAGCACCTCCGGCTCGCCCCGCGCGACCGCCCCCGCGGGCGCCCCGCCCGCCACCATCACCGCCCCGTCGACAGCCACCCCGCCTCCGCGAAGCTCACGTAGCGCCCGCGCCCGATCACGACGTGATCGCGCACGGGGATCCCCAGCAGCGTGCCGGCGGCGACGAGCTGCGCCGTCGCGACACGATCCTCGCCCGAGGGCGTCGGGTCGCCGCTCGGATGGTTGTGCACCAGCACCACGCTCGCCGCCCCGTCGGCGATCGCCTCGCGGAAGACCTCGCGCGGGTGCACGAGCGAGGAGTCGAGCAGCCCCCGCGTGACCAGCACGTCGCGCACCAGCCGGTGCTGCACGTCGAGGAGCCCGACGTGGAACTCCTCGACCGCCAGCGGCTCGAGGTGGGGGCCGAAGGCCGCCACCACGTCGCGCGGCGAGCGCACCACGGGGCGCGCCCCCGCCGCTTCGGCCGCCGCGCGCCGCCCGAGCTCGAGCGACGCCGCCAGCACCATCGCGCGGACCGGCCCCACGCCGGCGATCGTCGCCAGCGTCCCGACGGGGCGCGACGCGAGGGTACGCAACGAGCCGCCCCCCGACGCCAGCACCTCGTGGGCGACGCCGAGGGCCGAGCGCCCGCGCGTCCCCGACCCGAGCACCACCGCCAGCACCTCGGCGGTCCCCAGGGCGCGCACCCCGACCGCGCGCAGCCGCTCCCGCGGCCGCTCCGCCGGTGCGAGCGCCTCCATGTGGAATAACCCGCTCCGGGCGGCGGCGGAAGGCGCCGGGTCGCGCCGGCGCGCATCTCCCCCGTGTCGCCCCCCGCCGCAGGCCGCGCTCGCCCCCATCGCCTCCCCCGCGCGCGTCGCACCCGTCGCCACGTCCGTCGTCGCTGCCGTCGCCATGCCCCGCCTCCCGTTCGACCGGGCGCGCCCATCGCGCCCCGCGGGACGATCGCGCATCACGACCCGGTCACGGGTACCCGATTCACGCACACTGTCCCCTCGCGCCGCAGCCCGGTTCCGGGGAGATTTGGGCGTTTCCACCCCGGCGCCTCGGCCGCCCGTCGGCCGGCGCCCCGCACGTCTCCCACGAGGCACCTCATGCATCCTGACCTGGTCCGTGGCACGCGTACCGCGCTCGGCACCGTGGCGCTCGTCGCCGGCCCGGCGCTCCTCGGCGCGCAGGCCGCGCCCGCGCCGCAGTCGCAGCCGCAGCCCTCGCAGAAGGGCACCGTCGAGCTCGGCGTCTTCGGGCAGTACAACACGCTCCCCAGCGGGACCGACTTCACGTCCACGTCGCCGACGACCGTCGGCGGCCGGCTCCACCTCGGCCTTGGCGGCGGTCTCGGCCTCGAGCTCGAGGGCTCTTCGGCCGGCGTGAGCCGTGCGGCGCGGCCCGGCCTCGCCGACACCGACGCCCGCTACACGCAGCTCGCCGCGCGCGTCGTCTTCACGACGCAGCCGTTCTTCCGCGGCGCGGCCTTCGTGCTCGGCGCCGGCACCGTGCGCTCGGACTACGAGTACACCTTCCGCTACGGCGCCTCCGGCCTCGGCGGCGTGCGCATCCCGGTCGGCCAGCGCTTCGCGCTCCGCGGCGACGCGATCGTCAACCTGCTGCCGAGCAGCGGCGAGACGGAGCTCGGCTACCGCCTCGGCCTCCACACCATCCTCGGGCCCTACGCGGGGAGCACCGCCGCCGACCGCGCCACGGGCAACCGCACCGCGACCGAGGCGGGCGCCATCGAGCTCGGTGGCTTCCTCGGCGTCGTGCGGCACGCGTACGACTGGAACGTGCAGCCGAGCGGCATCGGCGGCGGCCGCGTCGGCGTCTCGCTCACGTCGCGCTCGCAGGTCGAGCTCGAGTTCGGCCTCGCGATCCCGGACATCGAGGACGAGGCGCTCACCGCCTCGACCGCCCGCCCGCGCAACGGCACCGACTACAACTACGTGCCGCTCACGCTCCGCTACAACTACAACGTGCCGCTCGGCAAGTCGCACGGCGCGATCGTCGGCCTCGGCGTGACGCGCGCCGACTACGGCTGGACGCACAACTGGGGGCCCTCGGGGCTCGTCGGCTACCGCATCCCGGTGTGGAACGGCGTGCAGCTCCGCGGCGACCTCGCCGCGACCTGGCTCCCCAGCGCGAACGCGACCGACCTCTCGGCGCGCCTCGGCGCGAGCTGGGTGCTCAAGGGGCTCTGAGCGGGTCCCTGCGGCACGGCGGGTGATCAGGTAGGACACGCAGGACACGTGGAAACGGCGACCGGATGCTCCGTGCATCCGGTCGCCGTTTCCACGTGTCCACCGTGTCGTGCGTGTGCAACGTGTCCTGCGTCCCCTGCGCGTTCACCCACCGTGCCGCACCGCCCCGCTCACGACTCGAGCTTCCGCCGCTCGGCCTCGAGCTCCTCGGGCGGGATGTCCTCGAGGATGCCGAAGGCGTTGTAGCGCTTCGTCGGCATCGGGCGCGCGGCGGGCGCCTCGGGCGCGGGGGGGACGGCCGCGGGGGTCCCCCACGTCGGCATGTCGTCGTAGCGCGAGTCGGGCGCCTCGAGCACCACCTGCGCCTTCATGAAGCGCTCGGCGAAGCTGTGGTAGACGTCCTGCATGAGGTCCACGAACATCGTGTAGGCCTCCTGCTTGTACTCGACCAGCGGGTCCTTCTGCCCCCACGACCGGTAGTGGATCGCGGCGCGCAGCTGGTCGAGGTCGTACAGGTGGTCCTTCCACTTCTCGTCGAGCACCTGCAGCATGACGAGCGCCAGGAGCTGGCCGGCGATGCCGTTCCCCAGCTCGTCGCGGACCATGTCGAGCTCCGCGTTCTTGGCGTCGAAGGCCGCGAGCGCCGCCTCGACGGCGAGCTGCTGCGCCTCGGGAATCGACCCCGGGCGCGCCCCGCCCTCGGCGAACGCCGGCACCTGCAGCAGGTACTGCATCATCAGCTCCTGCTGGAGCACGCCGAGGTCCCACTGGTCGGGCGAGTCGTAGTCGGCGAGCGCCGTCTCGACGCGGCGCGAGACCGCCTTCTCGATCATCTTGCGCGCCTCGCCCTTCAGCTCCTCGCCCCCCTCGAGGGCGAAGTCGCGGAGCGAGTAGACCACCTCGCGCTGCTGGTTCATCACGTCGTCGTACTCCAGCAGCCGCTTGCGCGCCTGGAAGTTCTGGAGCTCGACGCGCTTCTGCGCCTGCTCGATCGAGCGGGTGATGAGCGGGTGCGTGAGCATCTCGCCCTCCTGCGCCCCCATCCGGTCCATGAGCCGCGCGATGCGGTCCGAGCCGAACAGGCGCATCAGGTCGTCCTCGAGCGAGAGGAAGAACTGGCTCGCGCCGGGATCGCCCTGGCGGCCGGCGCGGCCGCGCAGCTGGCGGTCGATGCGGCGCGACTCGTGGCGCTCCGAGCCGATGATGTGCAGGCCGCCGATCTCCTGCACGTCGACGTCCTTGCCGTCCGCGTCCTTGACGCGCGACGGCCGCGCTTCGCGCACCGCCGGGTCGGGGAGCTTGATGTCGGTCCCGCGGCCGGCCATGTTCGTCGCGATCGTGATCGCGCCGGGCTGCCCCGCGAGTGACACGATCTCGGCCTCGCGCTGGTGGTACTTCGCGTTGAGGACCTGGCACTTCATGCCGGCGCGCTGGATCATGCGCGCGATCGTCTCCGACACCTCGACGTTCACCGTGCCCACGAGCACCGGGTAGCCGAGGCCGTGCAGCCGCTTCACCTCGTCGACGATCGCGTTGTACTTCTCGCGGCGCGTCTTGTAGACGAGGTCCTGGCGGTCGTCGCGGATCACCGGCTTGTTGGTCGGGATCACCGCGACCTCGAGCCCGTAGATCTCGTGGAACTCGGTCTCCTCGGTCTCGGCGGTGCCCGTCATCCCGCCCAGCTTCCGGTACATGCGGAAGTAGTTCTGGATGGTGACGGTGGCCATGGTCTGGGTCTCGCCCTTGACCTGCACCCCCTCCTTGGCCTCGACCGCCTGGTGCAGCCCCTCCGACCAGCGCCGCCCGGGCATCGTGCGCCCGGTGAACTCGTCGACGATGAGGACCTGCCCCTCCTGCACCACGTAGTTCACGTCGCGCTCGTAGAGCGCGTGCGCCCGGAGGAGCTGGTGCACGATGTTCAGCCGCTCGGAGCGCACGGCGTACTCGTGGTTCACGCCGTTGCGCGCCTGGAGCCGCTGCGTCGCGTCGAGCGACGGGTCGGCGTCGATCCGGCCGATCTCGGTCGCGATGTCGGGGAGGACGAACGCCTCGCCCGTCATCTTCGCCATCTCGTCGACGCCGCGGTCGGTGAGGTGCACCGTGTGCCCGCGCTCGTCGAGCACGAAGAGGAGGTCGTCCTCGATGTCGCGGAAGACCTGCTTGCTGGAGGGGAGCTTGCGGTCGGCGAGGTGCTCGAGCTCGCGCTTCTGCACCGCCTGCTTGATCCCCGGCTCCCCCAGGACCTTCATGAGCCGCTTGTTCTTCGGGCTCCCGAGCTGCGCCTTGTAGAAGCGCAGGCTGGCCCCCTCGGGGTCCTTCTCGAGCAGCCGCTCGCCCTCGGCGACCATCTGCGTGACCAGCGTCTCCTGCTGCCGCACCAGCCGCGACACCGCGGTGTTGTGCTCGGCGTAGAGCGCGTCGCCCTCGTTCCCCACCGGGCCCGAGATGATCAGCGGCGTCCGCGCCTCGTCGATGAGCACCGAGTCGACCTCGTCGACGATCGCGAACCAGTGCCCGCGCTGCACTCGCTGCCCGAGCGACGACACCATGTTGTCGCGCAGGTAGTCGAAGCCGAACTCGTTGTTCGTGCCGTAGGTGATGTCGCACTCGTACGCCGCGCGCCGCTCCCACGACCCGGGCTCGGTGTCGTCGAGGCAGCCGACCGTCAGCCCGAGCCAGCCGAACAGGTGCCCCATCCACTGCGAGTCGCGGCGGGCGAGGTAGCTGTTCACCGTCACGAGGTGCACGCCACGCCCGGCGAGCGCGTTCAGGTAGAGCGGGAGCGTCGCGACGAGCGTCTTCCCCTCGCCCGTCGCCATCTCGGCGATGCGGCCGAGGTGGAGCTGGATCCCGCCCATGAGCTGCACGTCGTACGGGACCATGTCCCACGTGAGCTCCTGCCCGGTGACCACCGCCTTCGTCCCCACGAGGCGCCGGCAGGCCTCGCGCACGGTGGCGAAGGCCTCGGGGAGGAGCTCGTCGAGGGTGTCGGCGATCGCCTTGCGCAGCGCCCCCTCGGCGCCACCGCGACCGTCGGCGCCGTTCAGCTCGTCGTCGATCCGGTCGCGCTCCGCGGGATCGGCCGCCGTGCGCTTGCGCTCCTTGAGCTCCGCCACCGTCGCCTCGAGCGCGCCCGTGCGCTCGACGATCCGCGCCCGGAACTTCGCGGTCTGCCCCTGCAGCGTCGCGTCGTCGACCGTGCGGAGCGTCGCCTCGATCCGGTGGATCTCGTCCACGATCGGCCGCATGCGCTTCGCCTCGCGCTGGTGGCGCGTGCCGAAGAGCTTGCCGAGGACGTCCTTGAGCATGTGTTTCCTCTAGCGGTACAGCGAGTGCGCGGCGATGTACGCCGCGACCGCATCGGCCACGAATCCCCGGACCGACAGGCCCTCGCGGACCCGCCCCCGGACCTCGGTCGAACTGATGTCCACCCGGCGGCTCGCGAGCACCACCGCCCCCGCCGGATACCCCGCCGTGTCGCCCGCCGTCCCGTCACCCCGCGCCAGCACGACCACCCTGGCGAGGCGCGACAGCCGCTCGGGCTCCCGCCAGTGCGCGAACGACGCCGCGGCGTCGGCGCCCACCAGCAGGTGGACGTCGTCCGCCGGATGCGCCGCCCGCCACGCGGACACCGTGTCGACCGTGAATGATAACCCGCCCCGCTCGATTTCGACCGTCGAGACGACGAAGCGCGGGTCGTCCCCCACCATGGCTCGGACCATCGCCAGGCGGTCGGCGGCCGGGGCGGCGTGTCCCGCGTGCTTGAGCGGCTGTGCGGCCGCGGGGACGAAGACGATCCGGTCGAGAGCCAGGCGCTCGAGCGCGTCCACGGCGACCAGCCAGTGGCCGAGGTGCGGCGGGTCGAAGCTCCCGCCGAAGAGACCCGTCCGCACGCGCCCGGAACCCCGGGCTCAGGGCGTCCCGGCGGTCGCCGGGCGTGCCGTCGCGGTGTCGCGCGTCGCCGGCGCCGGGCAGGTGCGCCGGACCTCGGCGTCCTGCCCGAACTTCGTCCGCAGCGCCGTGCACGCCTCCGTCGCCTCCTCGGCATAGCGGATGGTGCGGTACGTCTCGACCAGCCGCAACCACGCGTCGCGCACGCGCGGCGCCTCGGGGTGGTTCGTCACCACCGACTTGAAGTAGATGATCGCCGGGTCGTACGCCTTGCGCTTCAGGTAGTAGAACCCGGTCATGTACTCCTTCGTCGCGAACCACTGGTCGAGGTCGACCAGCTCGCGCTGCGCCTCCTTCGCCTGGCGGGCGTCGGGGTAGATCGCGACGAGGGTGCGCAGGGTCGACTGCGCCGTCTGCCCGTAGCCCGCATCGTGCTCGGGCGACTTCCAGAGCTTCCGGTAGCTGCGCCCGGAGCGCAGCAGCGCCTCCGGGGCGAGCGTGTCCTCGGGCCACCCCTCGGCGACGCGGGTGTAGCTCTGCGCCGCCAGCAGGTGCTCCGCACGCGCGGTGCGCGCCTCGCCGAGGAGGAAGTGCGACCGGGGGAGGAGCGTGTCGCGCTGCGCGAGGTCGGTCACCAGCTTCTCGAACGCCGCGACCGCGTTGTCCCACCGCTTCGCGCGCAGCTCGGCGACGCCGGCCACGTACAGCTCGTCGGGGCGCCCCGCGTAGCGCTCCGGGCGGAGCGGCTTCGCGCCGCACCCCGCGAGCGCCACGACCCCGACGAGGAACGCGGCGGCGCGCGCCGCGCGGGACGGCCCCCTCACGCGCCGAGCTCGCGGCGGAAGTGGTCCACCGTGCGGCGCACCCCTTCCTCGAGCTGCACCGTCGGCTCCCACCCGAGCTGGGTGCGCGCCTTCGTGATGTCCGGCCGGCGCTGCTTGGGGTCGTCGACCGGGAGGGGCTCGTGCACCAGCTTCGACGCGGAGCCGGTGACCCGCAGCACCACGTCGGCGAGCTCCTTCATCGTGAACTCGTTCGGGTTGCCGATGTTCGTCGGGTCGTGGTCGCCGTGCATGAAGAGCCGGAAGATCCCCTCGACCTCGTCGCTCACGAAGCAGAAGCTGCGCGTCTGCTCGCCCGACCCGAAGATCGTCAGCGGCTCGCCCTTGAGCGCCTGCGTGATGAACGTGCTCACCACGCGGCCGTCGCGCGGGCGCATGCGGGGGCCGTACGTGTTGAAGATGCGGAGGATGCGGGTGTCCACGCCGTGGGAGCGGTGGTAGGCCATCGTGATCGCCTCGGCGAAGCGCTTCGCCTCGTCGTAGACACCGCGGGGCCCCACCGGGTTCACGTGCCCCCAGTAGCTCTCGGGCTGGGGGTGGACGAGGGGGTCGCCGTACACCTCGCTGGTCGACGCCAGCAGGAAGCGGGCGCCCTTCGCCTTGGCCAGGCCCAAGGCGTTGTGGGTGCCGAGCGACCCGACCTTGAGCGTCTGGATCGGGTAGGTCAGGTAGTCGATCGGGCTGGCCGGCGAGGCGAAGTGCAGCAAGCCGTCGAGCGGCCCGTCGACGAAGATGAACTGCGACACGTCGTGCCGGACGAAGCGGAAGCGCTCGTGCCCCATGAGGTGCGCGAGGTTCTCCGGCCGCCCGGTGATGAAGTTGTCCATCCCGAGGACCTCGTGGCCCTCGGCGAGGAAGCGGTCGCAGAGGTGCGAACCGAGGAAGCCGGCCGCGCCGGTGATGAGGATGCGCATGCGGGGAGACGGGACGGGATCAGGCGCGCGCGGGGCGGCCGACGCTGTCGTAGCGGAAGCCGTGGACGCGCATGCGCACCGGGTCGTACAGGTTGCGCATGTCGACGAGCACCGGCGTGCGCAGCGCCGCCGCGACGCGCGGCCAGTCGGGGGAGCGGTACTCGTTCCACTCGGTCATGAGGACGAGCGCGTCGGCCCCCTCGCAGGCGGCGTAGGCCGAGTCGGCGAAGGTGATCCGGTCGCCGAGCCGGCGGCGGGCCTCGTGCATCGCCTCGGGGTCGTGCGCCGCCACGCTGCCGCCGGCGGCGAGCACCTGCTCGATGAGCGTCAGCGCCGGCGCCTCACGCATGTCGTCGGTCTGGGGCTTGAACGCGAGCCCCCAGATGGCGACGCGGCGGCCGGCGATGGGGCCCGCGAGCGCCTCGAGCTTCGCGAACGCGCACCGCTTCTGCCGCTCGTTCGCCTCCTCGACCGCGTCGAGGATGCCGAGCGGGGCGCCGTGCTCGTGCCCCGTGCGGACGAGCGCCTGCACGTCCTTCGGGAAGCACGAGCCGCCGTAGCCCGGGCCGGGGAAGAGGAAGCTCGCCCCGATGCGCGGGTCGGAGCCGATCCCCCGGCGCACCAGGTCGACGTCGGCGCCGGTGCGCTCGCAGAGCGCGGCGATCTCGTTCATGAAGCTGATGCGCGTCGCGAGCATCGCGTTGGCCGCGTACTTCGTCATCTCGGCCGAGGCGATGTCCATGAAGATCAGCGGCTTGCCGGTGCGCACGTAGGGGGCGTAGAGCTCCTCCATGACCGCGCGCGCGTGCTCGCTGTCCACCCCGACGACGACGCGGTCGGGGCGCATGAAGTCCTCGACCGCCGCCCCCTCCTTGAGGAACTCCGGGTTGCTCGCGACGTGGAACGGCACCGTCGCGTGCGCCTGCAGCACGGCGCGGACCTTGTGCGCCGTCCCAACGGGGACGGTGCTCTTGGTCACCACGACCACCTCGCGCGACGCCGCCTTCGCGATCGTCTCGGCGGCGGCGAGCACGTAGCGGAGGTCGGCCGAGCCGTCCTCGTCGGGGGGCGTCCCCACGGCGATGAAGACGACCTGCGCGTCGCGGGCGGCGGCCGCCACGTCGGTCGTGAAGACGAGGCGCTCGCGCGACTGGTTCCGCTCGACGATCGTGTCGAGCCCCGGCTCGTAGATCGGGAGCTCGTTGCGGCGGAGCCGCTCGATCTTCCCCGCGTCCACGTCGGCGCAGGTGACGTCGTTGCCGGTGTCCGCGAGGCAGGCGCCGAGGACGAGCCCGACGTACCCGGTGCCGATGACGGCGACCTTCATCTCAGGCCACCCCCGCCGCGGCCGGTCGGCCCTCGGCGAGCGCGATCACCCGCGCCCGGCCGGGGTGCGTCCCGTGCGTCGCGTTGCGCGTGTCGACCACGAGCCCGGCGTGGTCGACCACGAGCTGCCAGTCGATGGCGCGGTGCTCGGTGACGATCACCACCGCGTCGGCCTCGGCCAGCGCCGCCGGGGTGAGGGCGACGCCGTGCATCTCGTGGTCGCCCTCGCGGAAGCTCGGCACGTGCGGGTCGTGGTAGGCGACCGTCGCCCCGCGCTGCTCGAGGAGGCGGATGATGTCGAGCGCCGGCGACTCCCGCATGTCGTCGATGTCGCGCTTGTAGGCGACCCCGAGCACGAGCACGCGGCTCCCGTTGACCGCCTTGCGGTCGTCGTTGAGCGCGCGCGCCACCTTCTCGACGACGTAGTCGGGCATCCCGGCGTTGATCTCGCTCGCCAGGTCGATGAAGCGCGTCTTGTAGTTCAGCGTCCGCATCTTCCACGCGAGGTAGTGCGGGTCGAGCGGGATGCAGTGGCCGCCGATGCCGGGGCCGGGGGTGAACTTCATGAAGCCGAACGGCTTCGTCGCCGCCGCGTCGATCACCTCCCAGACGTCGACGCCGAGCTTGTCGCAGACGATCGCGATCTCGTTGACGAGCCCGATGTTGACGCTGCGGAAGGTGTTCTCGAGCAGCTTCACCAGCTCGGCCGTCTCGGTGCACGAGACGGGGACGATGGTGTCGATGCACGCCGCGTAGAGCGCCGAGGCGACCTCGGTGCACGCGGGCGTCGTGCCGCCGACGACCTTCGGGGTGTTCTTCGTGTGGTAGACCGGGTTCCCCGGGTCCACGCGCTCGGGGCTGAAGGCGAGGAAGACGTCCTCGCCCACGGCGAAGCCCGCCTGCGCGAGCGCCGGGAGGATGACCTCGCGCGTCGTGCCCGGGTAGGTCGTGCTCTCGAGCACGATCACCTGCCCCGCGTGCGCGTGCGCGACGACCGTGGCCGTCGCCGCGTTCACGTAGGTCATGTCGGGGTCGCGCGTCTTCGAGAGCGGCGTGGGGACGGCGATCGAGATCGCGTCGGCGTCGCCGAGGCGCGCCGGGTCGGTGGTCGCGACGAAGCGCCCCGCCGCGACGTGCCCGGCGACCTGCGCGGCCGCGACGTCCTGGATGTGCGACTCGCCGCGGTTGAGGAGCGCGCAGACGCGCTCGCTCACGTCGTAGCCGATGACGCGGAAGCCCGCGTTGGCGAACTCCATCGCGAGCGGGAGGCCGACGTAGCCCAGGCCGACGATCGCGACGACGGCGTCGCGCGACGCGATGCGGGCGAGGAGCTGGTCCTTGTGGAGCGACATGGGCGGCAGGGTCAGCGGCCGTAGAAGGCCCGCACCGCGGCGACGACGGCGTCGCGCTGGGCGGCGGAGAGCTCGGGGAAGACCGGGAGCGAGAGCACCTCGCGCGACGCCCGCTCCGCCTCGGGGCACTGCCCCTCGCGGTAGCCGAGGTACGCGAAGCAGGGCTGCAGGTGCAGCGGGAGCGGGTAGTAGATCGCGCTCCCGATCCCGCGCCCCTTGAGGAAGGCCTGCAGGTCGTCGCGCCGCTCGCAGCGGAGCGTGTACTGGTTGTAGATCGACTCGTTCGCCGGGTCGATGACCGGCGTGCGCACCTCGGCCACGTCGGCCAGCGCCGCGTCGTAGTAGGCCGCGTTGGCGCGCCGCGCCGCGCTCCACCCGGCGAGGTGCGGGAGCTTGGCGAGCAGCACCGCCGCCTGCAGGGTGTCGAGGCGGCTGTTGTAGCCGACGAGCTCGTGGAAGTACGTCTTGCGCGAGCCGTGCGTGCGGAGCTTGAGCATCGCGTCGGCGAGCGCGTCGTCCTGCGTGACGATCATCCCGCCGTCGCCGTAGCCGCCGAGGTTCTTGCTCGGGAAGAAGCTGAAGGTGCCGATCGTCGCCGCCTCGCCGGCCATGCGCCACTCGCCGTCGATCAGGCGCCGCGCGCCGATCGACTGTGCGGCGTCCTCGATCACGGGGAGCGCGCCGACCGCGGCGCGGACGCCGGCGATGTCGGCCATCTGCCCGAAGAGGTCGACGGCGATCGCCGCCTTCGTGCGCGAGGTGACCGCCGCGCCGGCCGCACGCGGGTCGATGTTGAAGGTCGCCGGGTCGATGTCGACGAAGACCGGGCGGGCCCCGGCGTTGTGGATCGTCCCCGCGGTGGCGAAGAAGGTGAACGGCGTCGTCACCACCTCGTCGCCGTGGCCGACGCCGAGGGCGCGGAGGGCGATCAGGATCGCGTCGGTGCCGTTGGCGCAGCCGATCGCGTGGCGCGTGCGCGAGAGCCCGGCCACCTGGCACTCGAGCTCGCCGACGGCCGGGCCGAGGATGAAGCCCTGCTCCTCGACGATCGGCATGAGCCGCGCGAGCACCTCGTCACGGATCGCGGCGTGCTGCGCCTTGAGGTCGAGGAGCGGGACCGGGATGGTCGACGTCTGCGTGTCGGTGGCCATGGGACGTGGAGCGGAGGGATGCCGGGGGACGACTCAGGCGGGCTGCGCGGCACGGGCGCCGAGCGCCGCGTGCCAGTCCTGCAGGCAGCGGACGCCCGGCGTCGCCGACGCCAGCGCCTCGAGCGCCTCGACGGCGGCCGAGGCGGCCGAGAGCGTCGTGGTGTAGGGCACCTTGGCCGCGATCGCGGCCTGCCGGATCGTGTAGTCGTCGCGCTGCGCGTGCTTGCCGAGCGGCGTGTTGATCAGGAGCTGGACCTCGCGCCCCTGGATCAGGTCGAGCGCGTTCGGTCCCCCCTCGTGCACCTTCGCCACCCGCTCGGCCGGGATCCCCTCGGCGCGCAGGTGCGCCGCCGTGCCCGCGGTCGCCATGATGCGGAAGCCGAGCGCGTGGAAGCGGCGCACGATCGGCGTCGCGGCCAGCTTGTCGCGGTCGTTGACGGTGACGAAGAGCGCGCCGCCGCGCGGGAGCGCGTTCTCGGCGGAGACCTGCGCCTTCGCGAAGGCGACGCCGAAGGAGTCGGCGATCCCCATCACCTCGCCCGTCGAGCGCATCTCGGGGCCGAGGATCGGGTCGAACTCGCGGAACTTCTTGAACGGGAAGACCGCCTCCTTCACCGAGAGGTAGGGCGGGACGATCTCCTGCACGAAGCCGAGCGACGCGAGCGTCTCGCCGGCCATCACGCGCGCGGCGAGCGAGGCGAGCGGGACGCCGATCGCCTTGCTCACGAAGGGGATCGTGCGGCTCGCGCGCGGGTTGACCTCGAGCACGTACACCACCCCGTCGCGCAGCGCGTACTGCACGTTCATGAGCCCCACGACGCCGAGCTTCCGGGCGAGCGCCTCGGTGTGGCGGCGCATCGTCGCCTGGTGCTCGGCCGGGATGCGCACGGGCGGGAGGACGCACGCCGAGTCGCCCGAGTGGATCCCGGCGTCCTCGATGTGCTGCATCACGCCGCCGATCACCACGTCGGTCCCGTCGGCGATCGCGTCGACGTCGGCCTCGAAGGCGTCCTCGAGGAACTGGTCGACGAGCACCGGGCGCTCCTCGGAGACGCGGGCCGCGCGCTCGAAGTAGTCCCGGAGCTGCCCGTCGTCGTAGACGATCTGCATCGCGCGCCCGCCGAGCACGTAGCTCGGGCGCACCAGCACCGGATAGCCGATGCGCCGCGCGATCTCGAGCGCCCCCTCGACCGACGTCGCCGTGCCGTTGGCAGGCTGCGCGATGCCGAGCTCGCGGGCCACGGCGTCGAAGCGGCGGCGGTCCTCGGCGACGTCGATCGCCTCGGGGCTGGTGCCGAGGATCGGCACCCCGGCGGCCTCGAGCGCCCTGGTGAGCTTGAGCGGCGTCTGCCCGCCGAGCTGCACGATCACCCCCACCGGCTGCTCGCGGTACACGATCTCGAGCACGTCCTCGAGCGTGAGCGGCTCGAAGTAGAGCTTGTCCGACGTGTCGAAGTCGGTCGAGACGGTCTCGGGGTTCGAGTTGATCATGATCGTCTCGTACCCAGCCTCGCGCAGCGCCATCGCGGCGCGCACGCAGCAGTAGTCGAACTCGACCCCCTGCCCGATCCGGTTCGGCCCCGAGCCGAGGATGACGACCGACCTGCGCCCGCTCCGTGGCGCCTCGCTCTCGTCGTCCCAGCACGAGTAGAGGTACGGCGTGTCGCTCGGGAACTCGCCCGCGCAGGTGTCGACCATCTTGTACGCCGGCCGGAGCCCGAGCGCGTGCCGCTGCGCGCGCACCTCGCCCTCGGTGGCGCCGCGGAGCGCCGCGAGCTGGCGGTCGCTGAAGCCGAGGCGCTTCATGCGCCGCAGCTCGGCGCGCCCGACCGCGGGGAGGGCGCGGTACCATGCCTCGGCGTCGACCAGCTCGCGCAGCTGCGCGAGGAACCACGGATCGATGCCGGTCAGGCGGTGGAGCTCCGCGTCGTCGATGCCCGCGAGCATCGCGCGCTTGACCTGGAAGATCCGCTCCGGCGTCGGCCGCTGCACCGCCTCGCGGAGCGCGTCGGGGGTGTCGGCCTCGAGGCGGTCGTCGTCGAGGCGCGCCCCGAGCTCCCAGCCGGCGCGCCCCGTCTCGAGCGCGCGGAGCCCCTTCTGGAACGCCTCTTTGAACGTCCGGCCGATCGCCATGCTCTCGCCGACGCTCTTCATCTGCGTCGTCAGCCGCGGGTCGGCCTTGGCGAACTTCTCGAAGGCGAAGCGCGGCACCTTGACCACCACGTAGTCGAGCACCGGCTCGAAGCTCGCGGGCGTGGTGCGCGTGATGTCGTTCGGGATCTCGTCGAGCCGCATCCCGACGGCCAGCTTGGCCCCGATGCGCGCGATCGGGAAGCCGGTCGCCTTGCTCGCCAGCGCCGACGACCGCGAGACGCGCGGGTTCATCTCGATGACGAGGAGCTCGCCGTTCGCCGGGTTCACCGCGAACTGGATGTTGCACCCCCCCGCCTCGACGCCGATCTCGCGGATCACCGCGCAGGCCGCGTCGCGCATCACCTGGTACTCGCGGTCGGTGAGCGTCATCGCCGGCGCCACCGTGATCGAGTCGCCGGTGTGCACCCCCATCGGGTCGAGGTTCTCGATCGTGCAGACGATGACGACGTTGTCGGCGCCGTCGCGCATCACCTCGAGCTCGTACTCCTTCCACCCGAGCACCGAGCGCTCGACGAGCACCTGCGACGTCGGCGACTCGGCGAGCCCGCGCTTCACGATCGCCTCGTACTCCTCGCGCGTGTACGCCACGCCCCCGCCCGAGCCGCCGAGCGTGAACGAGGGGCGGATGATCGCGGGGAAGCCCACCGTCGCGAGCAGCGCCTCGGCCTCGGCCCAGTCGTGCGCGAAGCCGCCGCGCGCGACCTTGAGGCCGATCCGCTCCATCGCCGCGGCGAACTCCTGCCGGTCCTCGGCCATGCGGATCGCGCGCGCGTTGGCGCCGATCAGCTCGACCCCGTACTTCGCCAGCACCCCCTGCTCCGCCAGCGCGAGCGCGACGTTGAGCGCCGTCTGCCCGCCCATCGTCGGCAGGAGCGCGTCGGGGCGCTCGGCGGCGATCACCTTCTCCACGTACTCCGGCGTCACCGGCTCGACGTAGGTCCGGTCGGCGACCTCCGGGTCGGTCATGATCGTCGCCGGGTTGGAGTTGACGAGGATGACCTCGTACCCCTCCTCGCGCAGCGCCTTGGTCGCCTGCGTCCCCGAGTAGTCGAACTCCGCCGCCTGCCCGATCACGATGGGGCCGGAGCCGATGATGAGGATGCGACGGAGGTCGGTGCGCTTGGGGCTCATGGCGGGGAAAGCGGGACGCGGCGAAGTCGGTGCAGCCGTGGAATATAGGCGGCCGGGCTCCCCTCGCGGGGGCGCGCGGCGCCGGTGCGCTCAGCGCGCGGCGGTGGCGTGCCGGCGTGCGCGCGCGGCGTCGAGCATCTCCCCGAGGAGCGCGTCGAACGGGGTCGTCGCGCGCCACCCCAGCAGCCGCGCCGCCCGCGCCGGGTCGGCGACGAGCGCCGGGACGTCGCCCGCGCGCGCGAACGCCGGGTTGCTGACGACGTGCGGACGCCAGTCGAGCCCCGCGGCGCCGAAGGCGGCGGCGCAGAAGTCGGCGACGGTGCGACCGGTCCCGGTGCCGATGACGTAGTCGCCCGGGGCGTCGCCCTCGGCCATGGTCACGAGCGCCGCCATGTGGTCGCGCGCGTGCCCCCAGTCGCGGACGACGGTGAGGGTCCCCAGCTCGAGCGGCGCCGCGCCGGCCCCTTCGGCCTCGATGCGCGCGACGGCGTCGCAGACGCGCGCCGTGACGTAGGTCGCGGGGCGGCGTGCGCTCTCGTGGTTGAAGAGGATCGCCGTGCTGGCGTGGAGCCCGCGCCCGTCGCGGAACGAGGCCACGAGGAACTGGGCGGCCGCCTTGGCGACGCCGTACGGGGTGCGCGGCCCGATCGGCGTCATCTCCGACTGCGGCGCCGCGCTGTCGGGGCCGAAGACCTGGCACGAACCGGCGAGGACGAAGCGCGTCGCCGGGTGGCGCGCGGCGAGGTGCTCGAGCCAGCGCGCGGTGGCGCCGACGATCGCGTCCATCGCGGCCCCCGGGTGGCGCCACGCGACGTTCGGGTCGGCGGGGGCGGCGAGGTGGTAGACGACGTCGGGGCGCGCCGCGTCGAGGAGCGCGGCGATGGCGCCGCCGTCGGCGGGGTCGAGGCGCACGACGTCGGTGCCGGCGCAGTCCGCAGGGAGCGCGGCGGCGACGGCCGCGGGGTCGCCGCGCGTGGTGCCGGTGACGCGGTGGCCGCGGGCGCGCAGGAGCGCGGCGAGGTAGCCGCCGTCCTGCCCGCCGATGCCGGTGACGAGCGCGTGGGTCATGCGGGGGCGCGGGGCGAGGAACGACGACGGGGGCACCCCGAGAGGTGCCCCCGCGTCGCGCGCGTCATGCGCGGGTGGTGCTCAGGCGACGGCCGCGGTCCCGCGCGGGGCGCGGGTCACCTTGCCGGCCGAGAGGCAGGCGGTGCAGACCTTGACCTTGACGATCTTGTCGCCCTGCTGGATGCGCACGACCTGGAGGTTCGGCTTCCAGGAGCGGCGCGTCTTGTTGTTGGCGTGCGAGACGTTGTTGCCGTACTGCACACCCTTGTCGCAGGTGAAGCAGCGGCTGCGGTTGATGGCCATCGGTCAGCCCTCCACGAACTCGATGCGCGCCATCTCCGCCCCGTCGCCGCGACGGTGGCCGGTCTTGAGGATGCGCGTGTACCCGCCGGGCCGCGTAGCGAACTTCGGCCCGATCTCCTTGAAGAGCTTGTCGGCCACCTCGCGCTTGTGCACGTGGCGCCCGGCGAGGCGGCGCGCGTGCAGCGTGCCGGTCTTCGCCTTGGTGACGAGCTTCTCGACGAAGGGCCGCAGCTCCTTCGCCTTCGCCTCGGTGGTCTCGATGGCCCCCTGCTCGATGAGCGAGGAGGCGAGGCCGCGCAGCAGCGCGAGCTTCTGCTCGCTGGTGCGCCGCAGTTGGCGTCCAGCCTTCCGGTGCCGCATGGCTTATGACTCCTGCGTAGTCTCGACGGGGTCGTCCGGGGCGTTGGCGGCGACCTTGCTGGGCGGCGTGCCCCAGTCGAGCACGCGCGCGTGATCGCCCACTTCCTCGAACCGCATCCCGAAATTCAGTCCGCGCTTCTCGAGGAGCTCGGCGACCTCCTCGAGCGACTTCTTGCCGAAGTTCTTGACCTGGAGGATCTGCTGCTCCGACTGCCGGACCAGGTCGCCCAGCGTGCGGATGTTGCTGTTCTTGAGCGAGTTGACGCTCCGGACCGAGAGGCCCAGCTCGTCGATCGCGATGGCGAGCTCGGCGACCGGGACCCCCTGGCCGTCGAAGTCGGCGCCGCCGCCGAGGCCGGCCGCGCTGTGCGACCCGAAGGCCGCGAAGTACTGGAAGTGCGCCTGCGCGAGGGCGGCGGCGTAGCTCACCGCCTCGGCCGGGGAGATCGTGCCGTCGGTCTCGACCGTGAGGACGAGGCGATCGTAGTCGGTGCGCTGCCCGACGCGCGTCTCGGCGACGGTGAAGTTGCAGCGACGCACCGGGTTGTAGAGCGCGTCGATGCGCACGAGATCGACCGGCATGCCGCGCTCCAGCGGGTGCTGGTCGGCCTCGACGTAGCCGCGCCCCTTGTTGACGTAGAGCTCGATCGAGAGCTCGCGGTCGTCCTGGAGCGTGAGCAGGTGGTGCTGCGGCTCGACGACCCGGAGCCCCGAGGGGAGGACGAGCATGCCGGCCGTGACCGGGCCCGCCTGGCGCTGCACGAGGCGGATGACCCCCTGCTCGACGTCGTCGTCCATGCCGAGGACGAGCGACTTCAGGTTGCCGATGATCTGGTGGACGTCCTCGACGACGCCGGGGATGGTCTGGTGCTCGTGCACCACACCCTCGATCCGGAAGCCCCACACCGCGGCGCCGCGCAGCGACGAGAGCAGCATGCGCCGCATCGCGTTGCCGAGCGTGTGGCCGAAGCCGCGCTCCAGGGGCTGGAGGCGGAACTCGGCGATGTTGGGGTTGTCGTCACGCGTGGTGGACTCCACCAGCTGCGGACGCACCAGGCCACGAAGGTCGATCTGCGCCATGGATGACAATGGAGAGAAATGGTCCCGCCGGCGGTGGTCGCCGGCGACGCCCTGCCCCGCCCCTCACGCGCGGCAGGCTCGTACGGGAGTGAGGGTCCCGGACCGGGGCCGAGGCCCCGTACTGCACCGCGGCGCCCGGGGAGGGCGCCGCGGGGACTGCGGAGGAGCGCTTACTTCGAGTAGAGCTCGACGACGAGCTGCTCCTGCGCGGCGATCGGGATGCTCGCGCGCTGCGGGCGCTCGAGCATGCGGCCGCTGAACGTCTCGTGGTCGGCGGCGAGCCACGAGAGCGGGGTGTTGCGGGCCGCGCCCTCGATCGACGTGGCGATCACCGCGAGCTCGCGCGACTTCTGGCGGACGCGGATCTCCTGCCCGGGCTGCACGAGGAAGCTCGGGATGTCGACCGACTTGCCGTTGACCTCGACGTGGCGGTGCCGGATCAGCTGGCGCGCGGCCTTGCGGCTCGGCGCGAAGCCGAGGCGGTAGACCATGTTGTCGAGGCGCGACTCGAGGGCGGCCAGCAAGTTGTGGCCGGTGATCCCCGGGAGCTTCGCGACCTTCTCGAACGTGATGCGGAACTGGCGCTCCGAGACGCCGTAGATGCGCTTGATCTTCTGCTTCTCGCGCAGCTGCTTGGCGTACTCCGAGCTCTTCTTGCGGCGCGCCGTCGCCTGGCCGTGCTGGCCGGGGGCGTAGGGGCGGCGCTCCACCGGGCACTTCTCGGTGAAGCACTTGGTGCCCTTGAGGAACAGCTTGGTGCCCTCGCGGCGGCACTGGCGGCAGCTGGGACCGGTGTAGCGGGCCATGGCTCAGACCCTCCGGCGCTTGGGGGGACGGCAGCCGTTGTGCGGGATCGGCGTGACGTCCTTGATGCTCTTGACCTGCAGGCCGGCGGTCGCCAGCGCCTGGATGGCCGACTCGCGCCCCGAGCCCGGGCCCTGCACGCGCACGTGCACGCGCTTCATGCCCATGCCGAGCGCCTCGCGCGCGGCCTGCTCGCTGGCGACGGTCGCGGCGAACGGCGTGCTCTTCTTGGAGCCCTTGAACCCGGCCTTGCCGGCCGAGCCCCACGCGACGGCGTTGCCGCGCGCATCCGTGATCGTGATCGTCGTGTTGTTGAACGTCGCGCTGACGTGCGCCACGCCCTCGGCGTCGACGACCTTCTTGGTCTTCTTCGCGGTAGCCATCGGTTTACTTGGTGACCTTCTTCTTGCCGGCGATCGCGCGGCGCGGCCCCTTCTTCGTGCGGGCGTTCGTGTGCGTCCGCTGGCCGCGGACCGGGAGCCCGCGACGATGGCGGATCCCGCGGTACGACCCGATGTCCATCAGGCGCTTGATGTTCATCGCGATCTCGGTGCGCAGCGCCCCCTCGACGCGATGGTCGCGCTCGATGACCTGGCGGAGGCGGTTCACGTCCGCCTCGACGAGGTCCTTCACGCGCTGGGCCGGGTCCACCCCCGTCTTGCCGAGGATGTCACGGGCCGTCTTGCGGCCGATGCCGTAGATGTACGTGAGGCCGATCTCGACCTTCTTCTCGCGCGGAAGGTCCACGCCAGCGATACGCGCCATAAACGATCAGCCCTGCCGCTGCTTGTGCTTGGGGTTCCGGCTGCAGATGATCCGCATCACGCCGTCGCGCTTGACGACCTTGCAGTACTCGCAGATCGGCTTGACACTGCTACGCACCTTCACGGGGCGACTCCGGTTCGGGACTCACGAAACGAGCAAGACCGTGAAGAAAGCCGACCCGGCCGCCGCATGCAAGGGGCGCGTGTAACGATTTGCCGACTGGCCCTTGACGCCACGACGCGGCTGACGTGTACGAAAAACCCGCGATTTCGGCCCGTCTTCGCCCTCAGGCCCGCGGCGCCACCGCCGCGGCCACCGCCGCCGCGATCGCGTCCCACGCCGCCGCCGGATCGGGCGCCGCCGTCACCGCGCGCCCGAGGACGAGGTACCGCGCCCCGGCCGCGGCCGCCGCCTCGGGCGTCACCACCCGTGCCTGGTCGTCGGCCGACGCCCCCGCCGGCCGGAGCCCCGGCACCAGCGGCGACAGCCGCCCGCCGTGGGCCGCCGCGACCGCCGGGAGCTCCGCCCCGCTGCACACGATCCCGTGCGCCCCGGCGCCCGCGCAGAGCCCCGCGAGGCGCACCACCTCGCCCCCGGCGTCCAGCGCGTCCCCCCGCCCCCACGCCTCGGCCACCTCGCCCGCCGTCAGGCTCGTGAGCACCGTCACGCCCAGGATCCCGCACCCCTCCCCCGCCCCGTCGACCGCCGCGCGCAGCATCGCCGCCCCCCCGCTCGCGTGCACCGTGAGCAGGCGCACCCCGAGCGCCGCGGCACGCCGCGCCGCGCTCCGCACGGTGTTGGGGATGTCGTGCAGCTTGAGGTCGAGGAAGACGTCGGCGCCGCGCGCGTGGATCGCGCGGACGATCGCCGGCCCCTCGGCCGTGAAGAGCTCGAGCCCGACCTTGTAGAAGCGACACCGCCCCGCGAACCGGTCGACGAGCGCCAGCGCCGACGCGGCGTCGGGGACGTCGAGCGCGAGGAGGAGCGCCGGCGGCGCGGGCGGCGTGCGGACGAGGTGCGTCATGGGTCGCCCCCGCTCACTGCGGCCACTGCAGCGTCCCGCGCAGCTCGGCGAGCGTGCGCACCCCCTCGCGCTCGCACCACTGCGCGAGCCCGCGCACCACGCGCCCCGGCTGCCGCGGGTCGACCATTCCCGCCGTCCCCATGCCGACGAGCGTCGCGCCGGCCATGACGTAGCTCAGGGCGTCGAGCACGCGGAAGACGCCGCCCAGTCCGATCACCGGGAGCGTCGGGTGCGCGCGCGTCACGCGCCAGGTCGCGAGCACGCCCACGGGGAGGAGCGGCGGCCCGCTCGTCCCGCCCGAGCCGAAGCCGATCACCGGCGCGCGCCGCGCCGGGTCGACGACGAGCCCGGGGAGCGTGTTCACGAGCGTCACCGCGTCGGCCCCCGCCTCGGCGACGACGCCGGCGGTGCCGGGAAGGTCGGCGAGCGTCGGCGAGAGCTTCACCACGATCGGGCGGCGCGTCGCCTCGCGCGCCAGGCGCACGAGCGCGCCCAGCACCTCGCGGTCGGCGCCGAACTCGAGCCCCCCGGCCTTCACGTTCGGGCAGCTCACGTTCAGCTCGTACGCGGCGATCGCCGGCGACGCGTCGAGCCCCGCGATGACGGCGGCGAAGTCGTCGACGGCGTAGCCGACCACGTTCACCAGTACCTTCGCGCGACGCAGGTTCGCCGCGAGCCACGGGAGCTCGCGCTCGCGCACCGCCTCGACGCCGGGATTGGCCAGGCCGATGGCGTTGATCATCCCGCCCGGATACTCGCCGACGCGTGGCGCCGGCGCGCCGGGGCGCGGCTGCAGCGACACCGCCTTGGTGACGAGCCCGCCGAGCGCCTCGAGGTCGACGATGTCGGCGAGCTCGCGCCCGTAGGCGGCGGTGCCGCTCGCGAGGACGATCGGGTTGTGGAAGTCGACGCCGCAGAACGCCGTGGCGAGCGCGCTCACGGGGCGCCGCCGCCCACGCGCCGCTCGTAGCGCGCGAGGTAGTCCATCGCCGCCTCGGCGATCGCCTGCGCGAGCTCGCGCTGCCGCCCGCGCTCGGTGAGGAAGCTCGCCTCGGCGCGGTTGGTGCCGAAGCCGATCTCGATCAGCACCGCGGGCATGAAGCTCGTGCGCAGCACCGCGAAGTTCGCCTGCTTGACGCCGCGATCGGGGCCCGGGTGCACCCCCTTGACGCGCCGCTGCACGATGCCGGCGAGCTCGTTCGACTCGCGCAGGTGCTCGTTCTGCGCCATGTCGTTGATGATGAAGCCGAGCGGGTCGTTCGGGCCGGCCTTGACGCCGGTCTCGAAGCGCACCGCGCTGTTCTCCATCTGCTCGACGCGGCTCTCGTCCTCGGTCTTCGCCTCGGCGAGGAAGTAGGTCTCGAAGCCGCGCGCCGCGGCGGGATCGCGCCAGCCGGGGTTGGCCGCGTTGACGTGGATGCTCATGAACAGGTCGGCGCGCCGCTGGTTGGCGATGCGCCCGCGGTCGCCGAGGGCGATGAGCGTGTCGCGCGTGCGCGTGAAGTGGACCTGCACCCCCTTCTCGCGCAGCAGGTCGCCGACGAGGAGCGCGACGGCGAGCGTGATCTCCTTCTCGGTGACGCGGCGCCCGTCGAGCGTGGTGCCGCTCATGCCGGCGTCGGGGCCGCCGTGTCCGGCGTCGATGACGACGCTGCGCGCGCGCCGGCGCGCCACGGTGGCGGTGCTCGCGGCGGGGGCGGGACGCTCGTCCACCGGGCGCGTCGCCGCGGCGGGGACGGTGCCGCCGCCGATGCGCACCGGGCGCGCCCCCGGGTCCGGGCGGAGCGTGCGGTCGGCGGCACCGCCGGCGCTCGCGACGTCGGCGATCGGGTCGGGGGCGTCGCCCGCGCCCTCGTCGGCCGATGCGGATGCGGGCGCGCCGCGCGCGGGAAGCGGGGGCGGCGCCGCGCGCCGCGCGAACGTCGAGAACTGGCGCAGCTCGCGCTCCTCCGGATCCCAGACGACGCCCGTGCCGAAGCGCGGGAGGAGATCGGTGACGAAGCGCTCGTGCACGAGCACCCCCGCGGCGCCGGTGCGGGCGACGGCGTCGAGGCGCTCGCGCGCGTCGCCCACCTGCACGTCGGCGGCGCCCACGGTGACGCGCGCCGAGAGTCCGGCGGCGTCGAAGGCCACGATGCCGCGGCCGAGCGAGCGCACGGTGCCGCCGAGCGTGCGCGCGAGCGCGGCGAGCGGGACGAAGCGCGCGCCGCCGTCGGTGACGGTGGCGACCACCTGCTCGCGGCTCCCCGCCCGCACGCGCAGCGGCCCGCCGATCTCCTGCGCGGGGAGCGCGGCGACGGCGAGCGCGGCGGCGAGGACGAAGGCGGCGAGGCGGCGCATCACGGCACGGAGGGTGTCACTTCTTGAGCGCGCGCTGCATCGCGCGCTCGTCGTCCTTCTTCCGGAGGTCCTCGCGCTTGTCGTGCAGCTTCTTGCCGGTGGCGAGCGCGAGGCGGACCTTCGCCCGGCCGTCCTTGAAGTAGAGTTCGAGCGGGACGAGGGTGTGCCCCTTGCGCTCGACGGCGCCGATCAGCTTGAGGATCTCGCGCTTGTGCAGGAGGAGCTTGCGCGTGCGCGTCGGCGAGTGGGCCGAGTAGCCCGCCTTCTCGTAGGGCGAGATGTGGAGGTTGAGCAGCCAGATCTCGCCGTCGTTGACGATGCCGAAGGCGTCGGTGACGTTGGCGCGCCCCTCGCGGAGCGCCTTGACCTCGGAGCCGGTGAGGACGATGCCGCACTCCCACGTGTCGAGCACCTCGTACTCGAACCGGGCGCGCCGGTTCTTCGCGATGCTGTCGATGCGCGGGGCGTCGTCGGACTTGGGGCTCTGCTTGGCCATCACGGAGTTCGTACGCCGGAGCGAGGGAGGCGGTCCGCGGCGCGCGGCCGCGGGAAGGGTACCCCGCCCGGGGACGCGCGACAATCGGACGAGCGGGGGTGCGCACGCGTCTCGCGTTGACACCCCGAACCGCGTCGGGTACGTTGTCCGGCTCGTGCCGAAGTGGTGGAACTGGTAGACGCGCTGGATTCAGGTTCCAGTGGGAGCAATCCCGTGGGGGTTCGAGTCCCCCCTTCGGCACTGCGCGCCCCGCCCGGGTTTTCCGGCGCGGGGCGTCGTCGTTCCGGGTGCGCGGCGCGCCCGGTCAGCGCCCGCCAGCGCCCGGTCCGAAGGCCTCGCTCGGCGCCACGTCCTCCGGGAGCTCGGCGGTGCCGAACTCGCGGCGCAGCAGCTCGTTGAGGAGCGTCGTCTCCTCCTCGACCCAGCGCGCGCACCATTCGGTCCGGGCGGCCCCCGGGCGCCCGCCGGCGAAGCCGAGGAGGCGGGCCGCGAGCTGCGCGACGGGCATGCGCGCCGCGCCGCGCGTCCCCATGACCTCGCGGTAGACGCGCAGCCGCGCGTTGAACTGCGTCGCCGAGACCTGCCGCATCGCGGGGGCGGCCGACGGGTCGCTCTCGACCGCCTGCGCGAGGGCGCGGCCGACGAGCGACGCGGTGCGGTCGTCGAGCGAGTCGCGCGCCGACAGGAGCAGCCCGAGCGCGCGCCGGAGGTAGCGCAGCTCCCAGCGGGCGTGGTCGGCGTCGCCGTCGCCGAGGCGGGCGAGCGTCGACACGGCGTCGACCGACGGCTCCTCCATGAGCGCGGCCACGTAGGCGGCCGCATGCCGCTCGCCGACGCGCAGGTCGCGGGCGGCGGCCACCGTCACGCCCCGGCGAGGACCGGGAGGATGCGCCCGGCGAGCTCCGGCGGTGCGTCGAGCTTCACGCGGACGCGGACCGTCTCCTCGGTCGCGAGGAGGTCGGCGAGCCGCACGCCGTCGAGGACCTCGTCGATGCGCGCCTGCAGCATCTGCCAGACGGGGCGGATGCTGCACGACGCGTGGTCGGCGCAGCGCTCGGCATCGACCGGGTTGCTCGTGCAGTGCACGTCGAAGGTGCCGAGCTCCGACGCCGCGATGACTGCGCGGACGGTGATCTCGGCCGGCGTGCGCGCGAGCGCGTAGCCGCCGCGCGCGCCGCGCGTCGAGCCGACGATGCCGGCGCGACGGAGCCGCAGCAGGATCTGCTCGACGTAGTCGGTCGGCAGCTTCTCGGCGGCCGCGATCGCCTTGCCGGTCACCGGCCCCTGGCCGTGGCGACGGGCGAGGTGGAGGGCACAGATGAGGCCGTACTCGGCCCAGGTGGTGATGCGCACGGAGGCAGGATGGCCGGATCCGGGAGGCGGAACAAGGGGGCGGTCCGGCGTCCGCCCGGCCTCAGCCCCGCCCCTCCACCGCGGTGGCGAGCGGCAGGCGCACCGTGAAGGTGGTCCCCACGCCCACGGTGCTCTCCACGGCGATCTCGCCGTCCATGCCGCGCACCAGCTCACGCACGATCGCGAGTCCGAGCCCGACCCCGTCCGCAGGCCGGTCGAGCCGGCGCTCGAGCTGCACGAACGGCTCGAAGATCACCTCCAGCCGGTCCGGCGCGATCCCGATGCCGTCGTCGCGGCAGGTGACGACGACCCGGTCGTCGTCCACCCGCCACGCCAGCTCCACGCGCCCCTCCTGCGGCGTGTACTTCACCGCATTGGTCAGGAGGTTCACGAACACCTGCCGGAGCCGGTCGCCGTCCGCGAGCACGGCCGCGTCGTCCCCGCCCTCGACGGCGAGCGTGATCCCGCGTGCGTGGGCCGCGGGGGCGATCAGCGCCTCGGCATCCGCGGCGACGTGCGCGACCGTGACCACGTCGCGTCGGTAGCGCACCCGGCCCGCGTCGACGCGCGCGAACTCGAGGATGCCGTCGATCAGCTCGAGCAGGTGCCGCTGGCTCCGCGCGATGCGGCCGAGCGCCTCGCGCTGCGCCGGCTCGAGCGGGCCGTGCACGCCCAGCTCGAGGAGCTGCGCGTAGCCGGCGATCGCGTTGAGCGGGGTGCGCAGTTCGTGGCTCATGGTGGCGAGGAAGTCGCTCTTCGCGCGATTCGCCTCCTCGGCGGCCGCGCGCGCGGCGGACTCCATGTTGTAGAGGCGCGCGCGCTCCAGCGCCTGCCCGCCGAGGCGCCCCATGGCATCGCCCAGCGCCCGGTCGTCGCGGGAGAAGTCACGCGCCTCCGGGAACGAGAGCGCGATCGCGCCCACGGTGCGGTCGTGCACCACCAGCGGGATCGCCGCCCACGCACCGCTCGGCACGACCTGCGCGACGTCGGCGAGGTGCGGATAGGCCGCACGCCACCCCGCGTGGTCGCCGAACCAGAGGGAGCCGCGGCTCCGCACCGCGTCGGTGACCGGGGACGGGAAGTCGAGGGGCGTGTCGTACCACTCCTCGAGCGCCTTGAGCGGATAGCCTACCCACGCGATGTAGCGCAGCGCGTCGCCCTGCTCGGTCAGCACCGCGACGGCAGCGGCCGTGGCGCCCAGCGCGACCGCCCCCTCGGTGGCGATCACGTGCCCGACGTCGGCGGGGGTGAGCGCGCTCGAGAGCGCCGCCGTCACCGCCTGCAGCCGCTCGGTGCGTGCGCGCGCGGTCCGCTCGGCGGCCATGAGCTGCGTGCGCTCGAGCGCCTGCGCGCAGATCGAGGCGAGGGACCGGAAGAAGGTGCGCTCGTCGGCATCCCACTCGCGCGCCTTCGGCCAGACGAAGGTCAGCGCGCCGAGCACCCGCCCCTCGATCACCAGGGGGAAGACGGCGGTGGCCTCGACCCGCATCGTCGCGAGTTCGGCGTGCAGCCGCGGCCAGTCGCGCTCGAGCACCTCGCGCGACTCGACGAAGATCTCGCGCACGTCGGCGACGGCGCGCGCGAGCGGGACGGGGGCATCGATGCGGAAGCGGCGCCAGGTCGCTCCGATCCGGTCGGGCACCCACTGGTCGCCGAGCAGGCGCAGGGTGACGCCGTCGGGCTCGAGCATCGCGACGAGGCCCTGCAACGCTCCCCCATCCGCCGCGACGCTCGTGAGGATCACCCGGGCGACGTCGTCGGAGGTGTACGCCCCGCCGAGGCGGGCGGTGATCGTGCGCAGCGCCTCGGCGCGACGCTCGGCCCGGCGCGTCGTCGAGAGGTCGGTGACGAGCGTCATGCCGTGCGTGTGGGCCTCGTCGAGCGTCGCGGCGGCGAGGAGGACGGGGACGCGATGCCCGTCGCGGTGCACGTACTCCTTCTCGAACGGCTCCATGCGGCCATGGATCCGCAGCTGCTCGACGGCCCGCTCGTCGGCGGCGGAGTGTTCGGTCGGCGTGATCGCGCGCCAGTTCAGCGTGCCGTCCTCGAGGTCGCGGCGCGTGTAGCCGACGATGCGGAGGAAGGCGTCGTTGGCGGCGGTGATGTGGCCGTCCATGCGCCATTCGACGACACCCACCAGGCCGGCGTCGCGCAGGTGCTGCCAGCGGTCGCGTTCGACGCGGAGCTCCGATGCCAGCGACTCGGCGAGGGCCGATCGCTGGTCCCCGGCGCCGGCTGCGGAGTCGTCGGTCACGAGGGGGGCCGCCGACGGCGCGGTCGGGGGCCCCGGGTCGGTCGTGTGCACGCACGGACGATCGCGTGGCGACCGTGGCGGCGCCAGCCGGGAGGGAGCGGGCCGGCGCCGATGGCGGATCGACCCGGGGACGGGCGGAGGCGGAGCGCACGCCGCGCCTGCGTCGCACGCCCCGGGTTCGCGCGCGCTCAGCCCCGCCGCGCCGCGCGCACCGACGAGACGAGCGTGGTCGCGGCGCCGACCATCGCCACGCCGAGCAGGAGCACGGAGATCCCGTGCAGCCGTCCGAACGCCGCGCGCTGCGGGTGCGTCGTCGGGAGCGACTCGATGACCGCCGGCAGCTCCTTGCGGAGCGCGTCGATCTTCGGCGCCACGATCGCCTGCGCGGCGAGGCAGCCACCGACGAGGAGGAGGCCGCCGACGCGCGCCGCCCAGGTGGCGCGGAGCCCGGCGCGCATGCTCAGCACGTGCGCCAGCACGCCCGTGGCGATCCCGCTGATGAAGACGACCGGGAGGACGCGCCCGACGAGCGCCCCGGCGAGCTGGCGCGAGGGGAGGACGGCGAAGGCGGCCTGCGCGACGGTGGTGGTGAACAGGAGCGCCGCCCCGAGCCAGAGGGCGAGCACGATCGGCACGAGGGCGCCGCGCACGGGCGCCGGCGGGAGCGTTTCGTCGCCCTCGGCCTCGCGGCGTCGCTTCGCGGCGAGCACCGCGGCGGCCACCGCCCCGCCGGCGCTCACCGCGCCCCCAGCGGGCGCGCGAGCCCGGAGAGGAACGGGTTGTCGCGCAGCTCCTCGCCGAGCGTCGTCGCGGGGCCGTGCCCCGGATGCAGCGTGAGCGACGCCGGCCACGCGGCGATGCGCTCGAGCGACTCGCGCATGCGCGCCGGGTCGGCCCCCGGCAGGTCGGTGCGGCCGATGCTCCCGCGGAAGAGGAGATCGCCCACGAGCGCGTCGTCGCCGCAGACGAGCGCGACGTGCCCCGGGGCGTGCCCGGGGAGGTGGTGCACGGTGAAGCGGTGCGGCCCGAAGTCGACGACGTCGCCCTCGTGCCACGTCGCGTCGACCTCGCCCGGCGCCTCGACGGCGAGCCCGTAGGCGCGCCCCTGGTCCACCACGCGCGCCCAGAGCGGGAAGTCGGCCTCGTGGAGCCGCACCGGCGCGTCGGGGAAGGCGCGCCGGAGCGCGGCGACGCCGCCGACGTGGTCGAGGTGCGCGTGGGTGATAAAGATCGCCTCGGGGACGAGGGCGCGCGCGCGCAGCCGTGCGGCGATGCCGTCGCCCTCGTCGCCGGGATCGACCACGATGCAGCGCCCGGGGAGCGCGTCGTCGGTGACGAGGTAGCAGTTGGCCTGGAACGGCCCGACGGGGAGCGCCTCGATGCGGAGCGACATGGGCGTCGTGGTCAGGCGTGGGTGGCGGCCGGCGGCTGCACCTGGTCCTCGCTCGCGACGACCATCGCCTCGGCCGTCTCGAGCACGGGGCTCTCGCCGATCCCCTGATGGGCGAGCCAGCGCTCGGCCTCGAGCGCCGCCATGCAGCCGGTGCCGGCGCTGGTGATCGCCTGCCGGTAGTAGTCGTCGATCACGTCGCCGGCGGCGAAGACGCCGGGGACGTTCGTGCAGGTGCGCCAGGGCGCGACCTTGATGTAGCCGTGCTCCGTGAGGTCGAGCTGCCCGCCGAGGAACTTCGTGTTCGGCTCGTGGCCGATGGCGACGAAGAGGCCGCCCACGTCGAGCACCGAGGGCGTGCCATCGACGGTGTTCTCGAGGCGGAGCGCCGAGATGACGTCGTGGCCGCGCGCGTCGGGGGCCGAGAGGACGTCGGCGACGCGCGTGTTCCAGAGGACGCGCACCTTGGGGTGCTGCAGGACGCGATCGGCCATCACCTTGCTCGCGCGAAACTTGTCGCGCCGGTGGATGACGACCACCTCGCTCGCGAACTTCGTGAGGTAGAGCGTCTCCTCCATCGCCGTGTCGCCGCCGCCGACGACGGCGAGGCGCTGGTTGCGGTACGCCGGCAGCGCGCCATCGCAGACGGCGCACGCGGAGACGCCGCCGCCGGTGGTGGCGAGGCGGAGCTCGTTCTCGAGGCCGATCCACTTCGCCTTGGCGCCAGTCGCGATGATCACGGTGAGCGCGCGCACCGGCGCCGAGTAGTTGGGCGTGACGGTGTACGGGTGGGCCGAGAAGTCGACCGCCTTGACCTTCTCACCGACGACGCGGGTGCCGTAGCGCTCGGCCTGTTCCTGCATGCGCGCCATCAGCTCCGGCCCGCCGATCGGCTCGGGGAAGGCGGGGAAGTTCTCGATGTCGGTGGTGAGCATGAGCTGGCCGCCGGGGAGCTCGGTCCCCTCGACCTCGCCCGAGAAGACGAGGGGGCGGAGGTTGGCGCGCGCCGCGTAGATGGCGGCGGTCCAGGCGGCGGGGCCGGAGCCGATGATGACGACGGACTCGGTGGCGATGGCGCTCACGATGCGGATGCTCGGTGCGGGGCTCGACGGCGACCCGGGCCGACGTGGACCCGGGTCGCACCTGCCCTGAAATGTGGCGATGGGGGACAGGGGGGGCGTGTGGGGGATCCCGGAACGGCCGACGGGCGGCGGCGCGAGATGCGCCACCGCCCGTCGGGGTGCCCTGCTCCGCCGTGATCAGGTCATCGCGCTCGCGCGCCGGCGGCGAAGGGCGGCGAGGGCGACGAGGCCGGTGGTCATGAGGGCGTAGGTGGAGGGTTCGGGAATCACGCCGACGGGCGGCGGAGTGGGCGCGAGGTCCTGCGTGCCCTCGATGAAGAGTGCCATGGCGGCGCTGCGGCCGAAGCCGGGGGGGACGAGATCGGGTTCGGGAGGAGGAACGAGCGCGCCGGTCGCGTTGACGCGCGCGTGCCCCACCTGCGTGATGCCGTTCTGTACGTACGGACCGGCCGCCACGGTCCGCCACGCCATGGCGGACACCCCGCTGGTGCCGTACATGGCGAAGAAGTAGGTCCCCGGCGCGAGGTCGAGGGAGAACGCGTCGGTGCCATAATCGGCGCTCGCGTTCATGTTCCGCACGAAGCTACCCTCCCAGAGCCGCACCGTCGGCGCGGCGTTCGACGCGATGTACGCGGTGAAGCTCGACGGCCCGGTCGTGAACCCGGTGTTGACGCCGATGAAGAACCCGAATCGCGTGACCCGCGTCGTCGTCGTGATCGAGACGCTCTGTGCGAAGCCGCCGGTCGGGTCGACGCCAGCCGTGCCTGCGATCGTGGGATTGCGGAAGATCACCTGCGCTTCGAGGGTCGCGGTGGCGAGCACCGCGGCGATTATGAGTGTCGATTTGACCATGCGAGACATCGAGCATCCTCCCGTGCGTTGGGGTTCAGGGTTGCGATCGGCGGGAGCCTCACCGACGTGGAGCGCTCCCGCCCCATCGCGCAACCGGATGATGCAAGCGAGGTCTGAATCCGGTCTGAACAGCGCAGCGCCTCGTGCCACAACGACTTACGGCGAGGTCTGAACATGCGCCCCGTACGTGCGCCTGCGACGGATGCGCGAGGACAGCGGATGCGCGCGGTACGGCTTCGACCCGTCACGTGATGCGTGCACCACACGCGACGACGAGCGCGCGCGCGCACCGAAGCCCCGGTCGCCGGGTGCTACGGGTAGCGGGGTAGTCTGCGCAGTACTCCTTGCGTCCTCTGCATCGTTGTCGAGGGTCCGATTCACGCCCGAGACACGCCGGGGACGCGGTCGCGGACCGGCGCGTTGACGAGGCGCAATGTTGTGCGGAGGTCGGATGCGGCCTGCGAACCGGAATGCGTTGTCGGGCAAGCGATTAAGACCTGATTCAGACCTTCGGATCATCGTCGAGGCCGGGTGCCGTTCGTGCGCCCGTCGTGCGGGCGCCAGCGCTCCGTCGCCGTGGGCCGCTCGAGTTCCCTGAACGTGACCACCGTCCTGTCCCAGCTTCCGTCCCCGACGCGCGCCTGGTCGCTCCGGACCTTGGGCCGTCTCGAACTGGTGGATGCGCGCGGCGTCGAGGTCGACGACCTGCGCAGCCGACCGCGCAAGCTCGCGCTCCTCGCCTACCTCGCGCTCGCAGGGCGCGCCGTGCCGCGGGCACAGCTGGTCGAGCTGTTCTGGGGTGATCGCGACGAGATGCGCGCTCGCGCGTCGCTCTCCGAGGCGCTCTCGCACCTGCGACCCACGCTCGGACGCGATGCGCTGCCTGCCTATACGACCGATGCTACGCTGGCGCCGGGGTTTCCGCTCGCGGTCGACGTGCTGGAGCTCGAGCAGGCGGCACGCGCCGGCGAGCACGACCGCGTGCTCGCGCTCTACGGTGGCCCCTTCCTCGATTGCGTACACATCCCCGACGCGGCCAGCTTCGAGCACTGGGTCGAGCGCCAGCGTGAACGCGCGGCCGATCGCCACGCGGCGGCCTGCGCCGCCGCTGCACGAGAGCGACCGGCGTCGGGCGACCACGACGAAGCCGCGCGCCTCGCCGGGCGCTGGCTCGACTGGGAGTGGGAGTCGGCCGAGGCCGCGGCGATCCTCTTGAACGCCCTCGCCGCGCCCGGTACCGCCGACGCGCTGCAGCGGTCGCTGGCGGCATATCGCCGCTACGCTCGGCGTCTGGCGGACGAGTTCGCCACCGACCCGCCGCCTGCCCTGATGGTGTTCTCGAGCGAGCTGGAGCGTCGCCTCGCGATCATCCCGCCGGTGCCGCCGATCGACGGGGCGACGTGCGCGGTCACCGAATCGCCCGCGTGCCCGCCGATCGGGGCGCCGGCGGAGGCACAGCCGCCGATGAAGTCGCTACCGTCGCGTCCCGCGGAGTCCGTGGCGCCGTTGGCGTCCGCGTCCGTCGAGGAGACGTCGCCCGGATCGATGGCCGCCGGCTCGCTCCCGGCGCCGCCGTCGACGTCCGGCGACCCGGTCAGCCCACAGCCGCAGCGCGCCGTCCCGGCTCCGTCGGCGTCCGCTCGCTGCGCGCCCCGCACGCGACCGAGTCCGCGCGCGCGCACGCCGCGCCCTCGATGCGCGCACGCTCGCGGTCGTGTCGGCCGCGATCGTCGTGGGCGGCCTCATGGTCCGCGTCATCGGCGCGCGCACCGCCGGCGCGTCCACGCCGGAGCCCCTCGACCGTTCCCCGGCCGCCGCCGTCGAGCGCGCCGCGCGCGCACGCTGGGAGTCGACGGCGCGCGACGCCGACGGTGCACTCGTCCTCCTCGACAGCGCGGTGGCCCTCGACTCGACGCGTGCGTCGGCCTACATGCTCCGCCATCGCATCCACCGCACGGTCGGGCGCGTGACGGACCTCGCCGACCCCCACATCGCGGCCAGACATGCGGACCGGCTCGGCGGGCGCCCCCGACTCCTCGTGCTCGGCGGGACGACATGGACCCAGGTCGCGCCTGCCCTGAGATGTGGCGATGGGGGACAGGGGGGGCGTGCGGGGGATCTCGGAACGGCCGACGGGCGGCGGCGCGAAATGCGCCACCGCCCGTCGGGGTGCCCTGCTCCGCGTGCGATCAGGCCGTCACGGCGGCGCGGCGGCGTCGAAGCGCCGCCAGGCCGGCGAGGCCGGTCGCCATGAGGGCGTACGTGGAGGGCTCGGGAATCACGCCCATATCCGGCGGGGTCGGTGGGACCGTCACGGCCGTCCCCTGAATCTGGAGGCCGAGCGCGAACGGCTGGCTCGGCGCCGAGATGACGCCGGCACTATTCAGGAAGAATTGGTTTCCGGGCGTGAAGCCGCCCTGTGTTGCAAAGGACGAGTTCCGGACCCATCCGTACCCTGCGGTCCCGCCCGTCGCGTAGAAGCCAAGTAGATACTGCGTTCCGGCGTTGAGCTGCACGGACAGCGCATCCGTGAGGACCAGAAACGGGCGGTCGCCGTCATTCACGACTGCGCGCGCAAAGGACTGTTCCCACAGGCGAGTGCCGGGCGCAGCCGCCGTGGCGATGAACGCCGTGAAGTTCTGCGTGCCGTTGGCGACGACCTGGAGCCGGAACCCGAGCCGCGTGACGGAAGTCGTCGTCCCGACCTGCATGATCTGCCCGTACCCGCCGGTACCGCCGATGAAGGCACCACTGCCAGGCGCCACGTTGTCGTACAGGATCTGAGCCGAAACGGGCGCAGTGGTGACGGCGAGCGTCGCGACGACGAACACCGTTCGCATAATTCGATGCATCTCGTGCCTCCATCAAGGTTGTGAGAAGGTCACCGTCGGTGAGGGCCTCCTTCTATGGCACACCCGCGCGCGATGACCTGTTGACGCCGTGGAAGCTGAGCCGGAGGTTGAATCCGCTCTGAACGCGCCAAGACGTTGACGCACAAGCGATTAAGACCGGAGTTAGACCTCGGCGCTATACACCGTGGGGACGAACGACCCGCTTTCGTCGCGTACACGCCACGGGTACTCGTTCGCCGTTCCGCACCTGCACACCGATCGTGACCTCCAGCACTCCCCATTTCGTCACCACGACCGCAAGGTGGACGCTCCGAACGCTCGGGCGCGCGGCCCTGATCGATGCGAACGGGCACGAGGTCGACGATCTTCGGAGCCGTCCGCGCAAGCTGGCCCTCCTCGCGTACCTGGCGATCGCCGGCCGCGCGGTGCCGCGGGCGCAGCTCGTCGAGCTCTTCTGGGGTGACCGTGACGAGGAGCGTGCACGGGCCTCGCTCTCCGAGGCGCTCTCGCACCTGCGTCGCACGCTGGGCCGCGACGCGCTGCCGGCGTACGCGAGCGATGCCGGCCTGGCGCCGGGCTTCCCGCTGTCGGTCGACGTACTCGATCTCGAATCGGCCGCCCGCGCTGGCGAGCACGACCGTGTGCTCGCGCTCTTCCGCGGCCCGTTCCTCGACGGCGTGCATATCCCCGACGCGGCGACCTTCGAGCGTTGGGTCGAGCGCCAGCGCGGGCGCGCCGCCGATCGCTACACGTCGGCGTGCGCGGCTGCCGCACAGGCGCGCCTCGCCGCGGGCGACCACGAGGCCGCCGCACGCCTCGCCGGGCGCTGGCTCGACCACCAATGGGAATCGGCCGACGCGGCGTCGATCCTCGTCCGCGCCCTCGCCGCTCGCGGGAGCGCGGACTCGCTGCGCCGGGCGCTGGCGGCGTACTCACGCTACGCGCAGCGGTTGGCGGACGAGCTCGCCGCGACGCCGCCGCCAACGCTGGTGGCGTTCGCGGCCGATCTCGAGCATCGACTCGCGACGATGCAGCGCGCGCCGACCCCCGAGGCCGCGATGTCCGCGGCCGCCGACGCGCTCGTGCACACGCCGATCGAGGTACCGGACGTGGAGCCGATGCCGACGCCGTCGACCATGCCCGCGCCGACGGAGGCCGTCGACATGGCGGCGGCATCCGTGGAGCCAGTGGCCTCCGACGGCGTGTCCGAGGCGCCGGCTCCCGATGCGCTGCCGTCCGCGCTCGGCCGTTCGATCGCCTCCCCGACCGAGGGGGCCGCGCCGGTGCGACCCGTGCCGTCGATGGCGCCCCCCGCGCGTGGCATCGGTACCCGCCGTCGCGCGCGCCGCGCCATCGACGCCCGCACGCTCGCGGTCGTCACGGGCGCGATCATGGTGGGCGGTGTCACGCTCCGCTCCATCGGCGCGCGCACCGCCGGTGCGGCGGCCCTGGATCCCGTCGACGGGACACCCGCCGCCGCATTCGAGCGTGCGGCGCTCGCGCGGTGGGCGTCGTCGGCACGCGACGGCGACGGCGCGCTCGTGCTGCTCGACAGCGCGATCGCACGCGACTCAACGCGGGCCTCCGCGTACCTGCTCCGGCACCGCATCCGCCGCTCCACCGGGCGCGTGACGAGCGTCGACGACCTCCGCATCGCGGCACGGCACAGCGACCGACTCGACGGTCGCGCGCGACTCCTCGCCCTCGGCGAACTCGCCCTCGCCGAGGACGACGTGCGCGCCCTCGCGATCGCCGACACCCTGGTCCGCAGCGACGGCGACGACCACGAGACGCTGCTGCTCGCCGGCCGGATCGCGCTGCAGGCGCTACAGCTCGATCGTGCGGACATGCTCGCCCGTCGCGTCCTCGCGCTCGACAGCGGCACCCCGTGGGCCGGCTCCGGCGGCACCTGCTGGTCGTGCGAGGCGATGGAGCTCCGACTGCACGCCGCCTGGGCGCTCGGCGACCTCGCGCGCTGCGAACGACTCGCGACGGAGTACGTGGCGCGGGCGGGATCCACGCCGCGGACGCTCCTCTGGCAGGCGGCGCTGGCGGAGGGAAACGGCCTGTGGGACGCTGCCGACTCGCTCTATCGGCGCTCCGGGCTGGCCCCGCACGGGGACGCCGACGACCGACGGGTGCGCTTCGCGGTGCGCGCGGGCGATCATGCCCTCGCCACACGCATCGTGCGCGGGTGGGCCACGGCAGCCGATCCCGAGCGGCGCGTGCACGCCCGCTTCGTGGGCGCGCTCCTGCTGCGCGAGGCGGGTCGCGCCCGCGAGGGCGTCGGGCCGCTCGCCGGCATGGAACGCTCCGACTACGGCAGCCAGCTCGCCTACGGCGCCCTCCTCCTCGACGCGGGCGAGCCACGACGGGCTGCCGCGGTGTTCACCGATGCCGAGCGGCGATGGCTCGGCGACGGTGCGGACTCCACGTCCCCGTTCGCGGCGCGCATCCGCACGTGGGCGCTCGCGCACGCGGCGACGGCGCATGCGGCGGCGGGTGACACCGCCGCACTCCTGCCACTCGCGACCCGCATGCAGGTGCTGGCGCGTCCCGCCCTGCTCGGCCGCATCCCGGCGCTCCACCACTGGCCCCGTGCACTCCTGTGGCAGGCGCGCGGCGAGCGCGACTCGACGATCGCGGCGCTGCAGCGCGTTCTGGTCTCGCCGACCCAGGGGCACCTGCGGGCCGCGTGGCTGCTCGGGCGCGAACTCGTGGCCGCCGGACGCCCGCGCGAGGCACGGACCGTGATCGAGCGCGCGCTGCTCGGACCGACGGAAGCGTCCGGGTACTACGTCACGCGCCGGGAACTGCACGAGGTGCGCGCGGCGGCGTGCGCGGCGCTCGGCGACGCCGACTGCGTCGCGGAGGAGCGTGCGTGGGCGCGGCGGTCGTCACGCGCAGCGCTCGGCACCGCGCGCACGTCGGATCGGCCGGTCGTCGCGCGGCGCTGAGCGCGTCGCGGACGGCGTGACGTCAGCCCCGCGCCTCGACCAGCGCGAACGCCCCGTGGCAGTGCGAGACGCTCCCGACGAGAACGCGTACCGGGCGGTCGTCGGCGAGCGCCTCGATCGCCCGCGCCGCGCGCGACGCGGCGGCGAGGTCGAACATCCCGACGCCGTGGGTGCGGTGCTCCGTGTGGAAGACGGCGAGTGCGTCGACCGGCGCCCCTGCGGTCGCCGCCTCGGCCGCGATCTGCGCGGCGACCGCGGGCATGCTCCAGGCGCGCGGGCCACGGGTGTGCGGGCAGGTGGCGGGCTCGATGCAGTTGATCGGGCAGGTCCACGTCGCGAACGAGGCGTAGTGCGCGCTCCCGTCGGGGGCGGCGGCCTGCCACGGCGTCGCCGGCGCGACGGGGAGCGGGAGGCGCGAAACCGTCCAGCCGGGGCGTGCCGCGGCGAGGCGCGCGGCGACCCAGTCGGCGGTGAGGTGCGGCATCAGCGGCGAGGGGACGAGCGCGTCGTGGCGGTGCGCGGCCGGATCGGCGGCGGCACGGTCGAGCCATGCGGGGATCGTCACCTCCCACGGCCCCGCCTCGGCCTCGAGCGGGAGCACACGCGCGGCGGCGAGGTCGGCGTCGAGCGTGGCGCGCAGCGCGGGAGGCTCGTCGCGTTCGTCGAGCACCGGCGCGGCGACGGCGAGGATGGGGCCCGGCTCGGCGCCGGGCGCGGGCGTCACCGGCACCGGCGCGCGCCAGAGCGCGCGGCGCGCGGCGCCGACGTCGCCGTCGCGGAGCGCGCGGGCGAGCCGCATCGCCGGCGCCTCCGCCTCGCGATCGAGGACGACCACCCGGTCGCACACGAGCGCACCACCCCGCACCGCGCGCGCGAGCTGGCGCACGTACCATCCGCCGTAGCAGCCGCCCCCGGCGACGAGGATCGTCCCGAGGCGCAGCGTCGCGCGCGCGCGGCGCGGGACGACGAGCGGGGCGGGCGCGATCATGTCCGGACGTGACGCCCGCCGTCGACGATGAGCACCTCGCCGGTCACGTACTCGGCACCGCAGAGATACGCGACCGCTTCCGCCACGTCCTCGGCCGAGCCGACGCGCTTGAGCGGCGTCGTGTCGGCGAGGCGACGCGCGGTCGCCTCGTCCCACTCGTCGGGGAGGAGCACCGCGCCCGGTGCGACGCCGTTGACGCGCACCCCGGGGGCGAGCGTGCGCGCGAGGGCGCGCGTGGCCTGCACGAGCGCGGCCTTGGTGATGCCGTGCGGGACGTAGGCGGGCCACGTCTCGTAGGCGGCGAGGTCGCAGATGTTCACGACGCACCCCGCGCGCTCGGCGAGGCGCGGCGCCGCCGCCTGCGCGAGGAAGAACGGCGCCCGCACGTTGAGCGCGAACATCCGCTCCCAGTCGTCGACCGTCACCTGCCCCATCGGCGTGCGGAGCATCATCGCCGCCGAGTTCACGAGGACGTCGAGGCCCCCCATCGACTCGACGACGCGGTCGAGGAGCGCGCCGGGGGCGGCGGGGTCGAGCAGGTCGGCGGCGAAGAGCTCGACGCGCACGTCGAGCTCGCGCAGCTCCTGCGCGGTGACCTGCGCCTCGTCGGCGCTCGCGCCGTAGTGGAGCGCGATGTCGGCGCCGCGCCACGCGAGGGCGTAGGCGATCGCCTTGCCGACGCGGCGCGCCCCGCCGGTGACGAGCGCGGTCTTCCCGCGGAAGGGGCGCTCGGCCGTCATGGCGACGCTCACGCCGCCCTCGCGCGGTGCGCGGCGCGCTCGCGCAGCGCGTCGAGCCACGGGAGCGGGACGTGCTGGCAGCCGAGGGGCTTCCAGGTGTCGGGTTCGCCATGCCAGTCGGAGCCGCCGGAGCGCACGAGGCCGAACTCGTCGCAGAAGCGCGCGAGCCGCTCGACGTCGGGGGCCGGGTGCGACGGGTGCCGCACCTCGAGCCCGTCGAGGCCGAGCGCGACGTAGCGCATCACCTTCTCGCGCGTCCCCTCGGACTGCGGATGCGCCCAGACGGCGACGCCGCCGGCGCGGTGCACGAGCGCGATCGCCTCGGCGAGGGAGAGCTTCGGGCGGTCGACGCAGGCGGGGCGGCCGTCACCGAGGTAGCGGTCGAAGGCCTCGCGGACGGTGGGGACCCAGCCGCCGGCGACGAGCGCGCGCGCGACGTGCGGCCGCCCAACATTGCCCTCGCCCGCTTCGGCCATGACCATCTCCATCGTGAGCGGGATGTCGAGCCGGTTGAGCCGCGCGACCATCTCCTCGCCGCGGGCCTCGCGCAGCGTGCGCGCGGCCTCGAGCGCCTCGTGCATCGGCGCGAGGTCGGCGAGGCAGAGGCCGAGGAGGTGCACCTCGCGCCGGTCGTCGCCGCACGAGAGCTCGACGCCGGCGATCACCTCGAGGGTGGTGCCGGCCGCGGCGTCGCGGGCGGCGGCGACGCCGGCGACGGTGTCGTGGTCGGTGACGGCGACGGCCGTGAGGTCGGCCGCGAGCGCCTGCGCGACGAGCTGCGCCGGCGCGGCGAGGCCGTCGGAGGCGGTGGTGTGCGCGTGGAGGTCGACGTACGGCCCGGGGGGCGCGGTGCCGGCGACGTCGCCGGTCGCGGGGAGCGTCACGAGCGGTAGCCGGCCTCGGGTGAGCGGAGCCCCGGCTGCGAGGCGCGGAAGAGGCGCCGCAGCTCGGCGTCCGACAGCGCGCGGAACGCGGCCTCGCGCGAGCGCCCCGCCCCGCCCATGGGCGAGAAGCGGACGACGCGCACCTCGCGGGCCTCGCCCTCGCCGCGCGTGAAGAGAAGCCCGAACTCGTCGCGCGCGTAGTGCGTGACGAAGCCCGACGGCACGACCGACCAGCGAGCGCCGTCGACGTCGAGGGTGCGACCGAGGGTGCTCATGCGATCGGGACCTCGAGGTAGACGCGGTTCGCGTCGAGCGGCGCCTCGGGCGCCTCCTCGATCGCGGCGCGGAGCGCGGCGCGGTCGCCCGACTCCATGAACTCGATGAAGGCGCCCGGGAGGCCCGCCTCCTCGAAGACCCAGAACTTGCACCCGCTCCGCTCGAAGTGCGCCTTGCGCCGCGCGAGCGCCTCCAGATACCGGGCCCGGTTGGGGGCCGGCACGATCGTGCGATGGAAGACGAGGGCGCGGGGCACGGTCAGGCGGTGGGCTCGGGGAGCGTCTCGAGCGCGCGCTTCAGGTCGGCCATGAAGCGGTCGGCGTCGGCGCCGTCGACGACGCGATGGTCGAACGAGATGCTGAAATAGGCGCAGGTGCGGATCGCGATCGTGTCCTCGCCGTCGGGCCCCGTGATCACCTTCGGGCGCTTCTCGATGGCGCCGAGGCCGAGGATCGCCGTGGTGCCGACGGGGATGATCGGCGTCCCCATGAGCGACCCGAAGACGCCGGGGTTGGTGATCGTGAAGGTCGCCTGCGTGACCTCGTCGGGCTTGAGCGCCTTGGCGCGCGCGCGGGCCGCGAGGTCGTTGACGCCGCGCGTGATGCCGGCGAGCGAGAGGTCGTCGGCGCGCTTGAGGACGGGGACGATGAGCCCCGTCGGCTCGAGGGCGACGGCGATGCCGACGTTGTACTGCCGGCGCAGGATGACGTCGGTGCCGCTCACGGTCGCGTTGAGCACCGGGTGGCGCTTGAGCTGCGCGACGACCGCCTGGACGATGAACGGGAGGTAGGTGAGCTTCTGCCCCGTCTGCTGCTCGAAGTCGCGGCGCATGCCCGCGCGGATGCGGGCGACGCGCGTGAGGTCGACCTCGAAAAAGGAGGTGACGTGCGCGGCGACGCGGCGCGCCTGCCGCATGTGGTCGGCGGTGAGCCGGCGGATCTTGCTCATCGGCTCGACGACGTCGCCCGGCCACGGCTGGAAGGTCGGCTCGTCGTGGTGCGCGGCGGCGGGGACGGACACCGAGGCCGGGAGCCCGGCGGCCGGTGCGGGCACGGGGGCGGCCGGCGCGGCGGGGGCGCTCTCGAGGTGCGCGAGCAGGTCCTTCTTGGTCACGCGGCCGGCGATCCCGCTCCCGGGGACGCTCGCGAGCTCGACGCCATGCTCGGCGGCGATGCGGCGGACGAGGGGCGACGACTTCGTGCGGACCCGCTCCTCGAACGAGTTGGCGGCGGCGACGGGCGCCGCGGGGGCGGCGGTGGGGGCCGGGATCGGGGCCGATGCGGTCGCGGCCGGCGCCGGGGCGGGCGGCGCCGCGGGAGGCGCCGCCTCGGTCGGCGCGGCGCCGTTGCCGGCGGGGACGACCGCGGCGGCAGCCGCATCGGTCTCGAGGCGGGCCACCACGGTCTGGACCGGCACCGTCTGCCCCTCGGTGACGAGGACCTCGACCAGCACGCCCGCCGCCGGCGACGGGATCTCGGCGTCCACCTTGTCGGTGCTGATCTCGAAGATCGGCTCGTCGCGCTTGACCGCGTCGCCCGGCTTCTTGAGCCAGCGCGACATGGTCCCCTCGGCGATCGACTCGCCCATCTGCGGCATCACGATATCGACACGAGCCACGGCTCGGATCCTCGCTCGGAAAGACGACGGCTCAGGACTGCGGGGGGGTCGCCCGCGGCGCGCCGCGGTTCAGGCGCCAGAGGGCGAGCACGGGAAGTGTAATCGCGCCGATCGCGGCGCCGGCGACCATGTACTGCCCCCAGTCGCACGTGGGGATCCCCTCGCACTTCGGGGCGCGCGTCGCCGCCTCGACGATCTTGCTCACGAAGACGCCGAGCATCCCGCCGCTGAAGAAGCCGGCGACGGTGGTGAAGCACCCCACGCCGATGTTGCGGGCGGTGACGTCCTGCGGCTGGGGCTCGGGAGGGACGGACATGACGGACGGCGGGAGCTCAGTAGCGCGCGAGGTGGCGCGCCACGGTGACGATGTCGCGCACCTGCGGGAGGACGAAGTCCTCGAGCGCCGGGGCGTACGGGAGCGGGACGTCGTGCGCGGTCACGCGGAGCACCGGGGCGTCGAGCCACTCGAAGCAGCTCTCGTTGATCCGGGCGGTGATCTCGCCCGCGATCCCGCCGGTCCGCGTGTCCTCGTGCACGATCATCACGCGGTGCGTCTTGCGCACGGTGGCGACGATCGCCTCGTCGTCCATCGGGAGCAGCGAGCGGAGGTCGATCACCTCGACCGAGAGGCCGTCCTCGGCGGCGAGCTGCTCGGCCGCCTCGAGCGCCTTGTGCACCGTCGCGGCGTAGGTGATGATCGAGAGGTCGGTCCCCTCGCGCGCCGTGCGCGCCTTGCCGATCGGGACGACGTGGTCGCCCGCGGGCATGACGCCCTTGATGCGCCGGTAGAGGTACTTGTGCTCGAAGAAGAGCACGCAGTCCTCGTCGCGGATCGCGGCCTTCATCAGCCCCTTCGCGTCCTCGGCCGTCGCCGGGTAGACGATCTTGAGGCCGGGCGTGTGCAGGAACGCCGCCTCGGGGTTCTGCGAGTGGAACGGCCCGCCGCGCACGTAGCCGCCGCTCGGCCCGCGCACCACCATCGGGCACGGGAGGAAGGCGCGGTAGCGCGCCGTCGCGACGTAGTTCGTGAGCATGTCGTACGCGCACGAGATGAAGTCGATGAACTGGAGCTCGACGACCGGGCGCATCCCCATGTGCGCCGCCCCCGCGGCGGCGCCGACGAAGCCCGCCTCGGAGATCGGCGTGTCGATGACGCGGTGCTCGCCGAAGCGCGCCATGAGCCCCTCGGTCACCTTGAAGGCGCCGCCGTAGGCCCCGATGTCCTCGCCCATGCAGAAGACCTCGGGGTCGCGCTCCATCTCCTCGACGAGCGCCTCGCGGATCGCCTCGAGGTAGGTGATCTCAGCCATCGTGCGTCCCCCAGGAGGCCGGGCGCTCGTTGCGCTCGACGGCGCTCCGCACCCCCTCGCGGTACCAGTGGGCGCCGAGCCGCGGCGGCTCGGCGTAGATCCCCTCGAGGCAGTCGGCGGGCTCCGGCGTGCCGGCGCGCTCGGCCTCCTCGGTGGCGGCGTCCACCTGTCGCTGCACCTCCTCGTCGAGCGCCGCCAGTTCGGCCGGCGTCACGTGCTCGTGCTCGGCGAGCCACTGCACGTAGCGGTCGATCGGGTCGTTGTTGGCCGCCCACCACTCGATCTCGCCGTCGGGGACGTAGCTCTGGTTATCGTGCTCCGCGTGGCCCTTGCGGCGGTAGGTGACGAGCTCGATCAGCGTCGGCCCGCCGCCGGCGCGCGCGCGGTCGACGGCGGCCTTCGTCACCTCGTAGGTGGCGAGGACGTCGTTGCCGTCGGCGACGACGCCCGGGATGCCGTAGCCCGGCGCCTTGTCGACGAAGGCGCGCGCGGCGGTCTGCCTGGCGGTCGGCGTGCTGTAGGCGTAGCCGTTGTTCTCGACGATGCAGACGAGCGGGACCTTCTGCACGGCGGCGAAGTTGATCCCCTCGTGGAAGGCGCCGGTGCTGGTGGCGCCGTCGCCGACGTAGACGAGCACCACGCGATCCTCGCCGCGCAGCTTGAAGCTGAGCGCGACGCCGGCCATCACCGGGACCATGTCGCCGAGGTGGCTGATCTGCCCGACGAAGCCGCGATCGAGGTCGCCGAAGTGGATGTTGAGTTCGCGGCCGCGCGTCGGCGAGTCGCCCTTCGCCATGTACTGCTTGAGGATCTCGACCGGCGTCGCCCCCTTGACGAGCATGCTGCCGAGGTTGCGGATGAGGGGCGAGAGGATGTCGCGCCGCTCGAGGGCGAAGGCGCTCCCGACCGCGTCGGCCTCCTGGCCGAGCGAGCGGAAGAGCCCCCCGACCACCTTGGTCTGCCGGTAGAGGGCGACGAGTCGCTCCTCGAGGGTGCGCGTGAGGCGCATCCAGCGGTAGAGCTCGAGCTTGCGCTCGCGCGGGAGTCGCGCCGCGTAGCCGCCCTGCACGGGGAGGTCGACGGGCGTGGGACGACGTCCCCCGACGCCGGTGGCGAGGGAGGCGGTGGAGTCGGCCGGGGCGTCCATGGCGGGGGCGCGGGGCGTCAGTAGGCGACCTGCGGCACGTGGGCCGGGTCGGCGGCGCGATGGATCCGGTTGAAGAGCTTCTTCACGTTCTTGTCGAGGCGCGACTCGCCGATCTGGTCGGTGGTCGCCTCGACGAGCGTGTAGTGCCCGCCCTCGGGGCGCGCCGTGAGGCGGCAGGTGCCGAGGGGGCCGGTGTAGGTGCGCGTGCGGGGCCCGTCGGCGACGCCGCGCATGCCGAGCGCGCCGAAGTGCTCGTCGGCGAGGGCGAGGGCGTCGGCCGGGACGATCGACGTGCGGTGGAAGTGACGCATCGGGGGCTCAGGGGCGTTCGGGGGCGACCTGCTGCAGCCAGTCCATCTTCTGCAGCGGCTGCGTCGAGTCGCGGCGGAACTGCAGGCCGATCGCCCACTCGCCCGCGGTCACGAAGCGCAGCTTCGCGTAGTAGGTCCCCGGCTCGGGCCCCTTCTCGAGGCCGTCGAAGACCTTGGCGCTGTCGTGGTTCATCGCGTAGATGCGCCCCTCGCCGTCGTCGATCGGCTGCTTGGTGTCCTTGTCGCGGACGACGACCTTAACGCGGACGTCCTCGCGCGCGGACGGGGGGACGGGGTCGAGGCGGATCGAGAAGCTCATGTCGTCGGTCCACATGCGCGTCGCGAGCCGGTCGGCCTGCTCGCCCCCGCCGCAGCCGGCGAGCGACGCGGCGAGGAGGACCGCCCCGAGCGCGAGGCGCGCGGGACGGGCGGACGGCGGGGCGGAACGGGCGACGCGCATGGGTCCTCCGACGGTCGGGCGCGGGGTCAGTCCTGGTAGTACTCCAGGCCGAGGTGCGTGATCTGCTCCTCGCCCATCAGGAAGCGGAGCGTGTTCTTGAGCTTCGTCTGCTGGATGAAGAGGTCGTGCTCGGGGGTGAGCCCCGGCGCGGCCATCGGGCTCTTGTAGTAGAACGAGAGCCATTCCTGGATCCCCTTCATCCCCGCCCGGTGCGCGAAGTCGCTGAAGAGCGCCAGGTCGAGCACGAGCGGGGCGGCGAGGATCGAGTCGCGGCAGAGGAAGTTCACCTTGATCTGCATGGGATACCCCATCCAGCCGGTGATGTCGATGTTGTCCCACCCCTCCTTGTTGTCGCCGCGCGGGGGGTAGTAGTTGATCCGCACCACGTGGCTGAAGCCGTCGTACAGCTCGGGATACGTCTCCGGCTGCAGGATGGTGTGGAGCACGGAGAGCTTGCTCTCCTCCTTGGTCTTGAACGACGCCGGGTCGTCGAGGACCTCGCCGTCGCGGTTGCCGAGGATGTTGGTGCTGTACCACCCCTCGAGGCCGAGCATGCGCGCCTTGATGCCCGGGGCGACGACGGTCTTCATCCACGTCTGCCCGGTCTTGAAGTCCTTCCCCGACACCGGGACGCCGCGCTGGTTCGCCAGCTCGAGGAGCGCGGGGATGTCGACCGTCAGGTTGGGGGCGCCGTTGCAGAAGGGGGCGTCCTCCATGATCGCGGCCCACGCGTAGAGCATGCTCGGCGCGATCGCCTCGTCGTTGGCCGCCATCGCCGCCTCGAAGGCGGCGAGCGTCGCGTGCTGCGGCCCGGGCTTGATGTACGCCTCGGTGCTCGCGCACCAGACGAGGACGACGCGGTCGCAGCCGTGGGCCGCCTTGAAGTCGCGGATGTCCTGCCGGAGCTGCTCGGCCACGTCGCGCAGCGTGGCGCCGGTCTTCACGTTGTCGACGCCCTGCAGCCGCGTGACGAAGCGCGGGTCGAACGCCGCCTTCATCGGGACGACGCCCGCGAGGAAGTCGCGGAGCGGCTCGAGGTCCTGCGGCGTGAGGACGCCGGCCTTCTTCGCGGCGGTGTAGGCGTCGTCGGAGATCGGGTCCCACGCGCCGAAGACGATGTCGTCGAGGGCGGTGAGCGGGACGAAGTCCTTGATCAGCGGGGCGCGGTGCTCGGTGCGCTTGCCGAGGCGGATCGTCGCCATCTGCGTGAGCGACCCGATCGGCTTGGCGGTGCCGCGGCGCACGGCCTCGACGCCGGCGATGAAGGTGGTGGCGACGGCGCCGAGGCCCGGGGTGAGGATGCCGAGCTTGCCGGTGGCGGGGCGGATCTGGGCGGGACGGACGGGCGAACCCTGCACGAGGGACGGTCTCCTGGCGTGAAGCCGCGGCTACCGCGAGGCGGCGGCGCGCGGGGCGTCGGGGGCGAGCGCGGCGGGCTCCGGCGGCACGGCCGGACGGCGCAGCGGCGTCGCCTCGTTCCGCGTGGCCTCGCCCCCGAGGGCATCGGCGTCGGCGGCGACGGTGACGGAATGGACGAAGAGGATGCGCTGCACCGCGGTGATCCACGCGGAAACCGCGAGCAGCGTGACGATGCCGGCGAGCACCCAGCCGTCGAGCGCGAGCCCGAAGAGCCCCTGCGGCGCGGCGAGGAGCGCGATGCGCTCCGGGCGCTGCATGAACCCGACCTTGGCGTCGATCCCGAGCGACTCGGCGCGGGCGCGGGTGTAGGAGATCAGGAAGGTGCCGACGAGCCCGGCGAGCGTGATGCCGAGCATCACGCGGCTGCCGTGCACCGGGTGCGCGGCGTAGAACCACGCGAGCCCGGCGAGGAGCGCGCCGTCGGCGACGCGGTCGAGGGTCGAGTCGTAGAAGGCGCCGAAGGTCGTGCTGCGCCCGGTGCGCCGGGCGACGGTGCCGTCGAGGACGTCGAAGAGCGCGGTGACGCCGAGGAAGAGCCCCGCGGTTCGGATGTGCCCAGTCGCGAAGATGAGCCCGGCGGCGACGCTGCACGCCGTCCCCACCGTGGTGAGGACGTTCGGCGAGACCCGCCACCGTACGAGCAGGTCGGCCACCGGCGCGATGACGCGCAGGTAGCCATCCTTGACCGCGTCCCAGAGGCGGAGCAGCATCCCGAGGGTAGAGTGGCGGCGGCGGGAAGACGGCGAGCCCCCCGGCGACACCGCCGAGAGGGCTCGCGGGGGTCCACGCCGGCCTTCCGGCGGGATCCGCAATAGTACACGGCGCGAGGTCGGCGCGGCAACCAAGCGGCCGGGGCCATGACGCGGGTTACGAGGGGCGCCGACCTCAAGTAAGTAGGACGCGACCTGCACCGCGCATTCTCCCGCATGTCCCCATCGCCCGCCGTGCCGCGCCCGTCCGCCCTTCGCCTCCCCGGTGTCGTCGTCCTCGCGCTGCTGCACGGCTGCGCGGGGGCCTCGGCGCACTCGACCGTCCCGGTCGGCGCCGGCCCGTCGGGACCGGCGACCCTCGCGCCTCGCGTCCCCGCCGAGCCGCTCGACCCGCGCGTTCCGCTCTCCGCCGCGGGGCGGCGATGGGTCGACTCGGTCCTCGCGACGCTCACTCCCCGGCAGCGCGCCGCCCAGCTCGTCCACGTCTGGATCGTCGGGGACTACGAGTCCGACACCGACAGCGCCTACGCCGCCACCCGCCGCTGGATCCGCGACGAGGGAATCGGTGGTGTGATCATGTCGGTCGGCTCGCCGGTGGAGGTGGCGGCCAAGGTCAACGCGTTCCAGGCCGCGAGCCGCGTCCCGCTCCTCGTCTCGGCCGACATCGAGCCCTCGCTCGGCCGCCTCGAGGGGGGCGTCTACGTGCCGAGCATGATCCGCGGCGGGAGTGCGACCGTCATCCCCACGGCCATGGCGATCGGCGCGACCGGCGACACGGCGCTCGCGCACGCGGCGGGGGTGATCACGGGGCGCGAGTCGCGCGCGGCCGGGATCCACGTCACCTACGCCCCGGTCGCCGACGTCAACGTGAACCCGGCCAACCCGGTGATCAACGTGCGCGCCTTCGGCGAGTCGCCGGCGGCGGTCGCGGCGATGACGGCGGCGTTCACGCGCGGCGTGCAGGAGGGAGGCGCGCTCGCGACGGCCAAGCACTTCCCCGGCCACGGCGACACCGACACCGACTCGCACAACGCCCTCCCCGTGCTCCGCCTGACGCGCGCGCGGCTCGACTCGGTCGAGCTGCGCCCGTTCCGCGCGGCGATCGCGGCCGGCGTGGCGAGCGTCATGAGCGCGCACATCGCGCTCCCGCAGTGGCTGGGCGACGACGTCCCCGCGACGCTGCAGGGGCGCGTGCTCACCGGGCTCCTGCGCGACACGCTCGGCTTCCGCGGGCTCGTGATCACCGACGCGCTGACGATGGACGGCGTCGCGCGGCAGTTCACGCAGGGCGACATCGCGGTGCGGGCCGTCGCCGCGGGAGCCGACGTGCTCCTCAAGCCCGCCGACGTCCCCCCGGTGCTCGAGGCGCTCGTGGCGCGGATGGGGCGCGACGCCGCCTTCGACGCGCGGGTGACCGACGCGGCGCGCGCGAACCTCGACGTGAAGGCGCGGCTCGGGCTGATGCGCGGCGCGCAGGTGTCGCTCGACACGCTGCGCGCGACGGTGGGGATCGCCGCGCATCGCGCCATCGCGCAGACGATCGCCGACCGCGCGGTCACGCTGCTCCGCGACCGCGCGGCCGCGCTCCCGCTCGCGCGCGGCGGGGCGCTCACCGTGGTGAGCTACGCGTCGGCGGCCGAGACGGGGGCGGGCGACGCGCTCGCCGGCGAGCTGCGGCGTCTCGGCGCGGGGCCGGTGCGCGTGGTGCGCATCACGCCGCAGGCCGCGCGGACCGAGCTCGACTCGCTCGCCGCGACGCTCCCCGCCGGGCGCACGGTCGTCGTGACGACGGTGCGGCGGATCGAGGGCGTCGGGCGGCCGTCGGTGGCGCCGGCGTTCGCGGCGTGGATGCAGGCGATCGCCCCGAGCGTGCGGCCCGTGGTGGTAGCGACCGGGAACCCGTACCTGATCGGGCAGTTCCCCGCCGTGGCGACGTACCTCGCGACGTGGAGCGTCGGCGCGGCGCCGGAGCGTGCGGCGGCGCGGGCGCTCGTCGGCGCGATCGCGATCGGGGGGCGGGCGCCGGTGTCGCTGCCGGGCGTCTTCGCGCTCGGTGACGGGATGGCGCGCGCGGCCGGGGGGCGCTGATGGGGCGGGTCGTGCGCGTGACGGCGTTGCTCGCCTGTTCGGCAGCGCTGGTCACCGCGGAGGCGCAGAGGGGGGCGGCGGCGGTGCCGCGGTCGGCGCGTGCGATCGCGCGGGTGCGCGACAGCGTGGCGGCGGTGCTGCAGCGCGGGCTCGATGCGGGGGCGTATCCGGGGGCGGTGGCGGTGGTGGGGTCGCGCGCGCGCGTCCTCGCCACGGTCGGCGTGGGGCGACTCGACGCGGCGGACCCGACCGTTCCCGACGTGCACACGCGGTGGGACCTCGCCTCGCTCACCAAGGTGGTCGGGACGACGACGCTCGTGCTGCAGCTCGTCGACGCGGGGCGCGTGCAGCTCGACTCGCCGATGGTGCGCTACCTTCCGCAGTGGACGGGCGAGCGGGCCGAGTCGGTGACGGTGCGCCAGCTCCTCGCGCACGCGTCGGGGCTCCCGGCGTGGCGCTCGTTCTACAAGGACGCCGACGACGCGGCCGAGGCGCGACGGCAGCTCCTGCTCGTCGCCCCCGAGGTGCGCCCCGGGACTCGCTACAAGTACAGCGACATCGGCTTCCTCCTGCTCGGCCGCATGGTCGAGGAGCTCACCGGGCAGCGCCTCGACAGCGCGTGGGCCGCGCGCGTGGCGCGCCCGCTCGGCCTCGCGGAGAGCGGGTGGCTCCCCGCCTACGAGGCGCGGCCGGCGATCGCGCCGACCGAGTTCGACTCGTGGCGGCAGGCGAAGGTGCACGGGATCGTGCACGACGAGAACGCCTGGCGCTTCGGCGGGGTGGCGGGGCACGCGGGGCTCTTCGCCTCGGCGGCCGACCTCGCGCGCGTCGCGCAGCTCTGGCTCGGCGGCGGGACGCGCGGGCGCGTGCGCCTCGCCCGCCGCGCGACGGTCGCCGAGTTCACGCGCGCGCAGGACACGCTGGTGAGCCGCCGCGCGCTCGGCTGGGAGACGCCGAACGGGACCAACTCGGCCGGGACGCGGCTCTCGCCGCGCGCCTTCGGCCACACCGGCTTCACCGGGACCAGCATGTGGATGGACCCGGCGCGCGACCTGTTCGTCATCCTGCTCACCAACCGCGTGAACCCGTCGCGCGACAACACCCGCATCGGCGGCGTGCGGACCGCGCTCGCCGACGCCGTCGTCGGCGCGCTCGAGGGCCCCCGCCCCGCCGCACCCACTTCCCCCGCCGCGAGGCCGACCCCGTGACGCTCACCCTCGTCGACTGGCTCATCGTCGCCGCCTACTTCCTGCTGAGCACCGTCATCGGCTTCCTCTTCACCAAGAAGGGGGGCGAGAGCGTCGAGGAGTACTTCCTCAGCGGGCGGCAGGTGCCGTGGTGGCTCGCCGGCGCGGCGATGGTCGCGACGACCTTCGCCGCCGACACGCCGCTCGTCGTCACGGGACTCGTCGCCAGCAAGGGGGTCGCGGGCAACTGGCTCTGGTGGAACATGGTGATGAGCGGGATGCTCACCGTGTTCTTCTTCGCGCGGCTCTGGCGGCGCGCCAACGTGATGACCGACGTCGAGTTCGCCGAGATCCGCTACGCGGGGCGGCCGGCGGCGTTCCTGCGCGGCTTCCGCGCGGTGTACCTCGGCGTGGCGATCAACCTGATCATCATGGGATGGGTGACCCGCGCGATGATCAAGATCCTCACGATCTCGCTCGGCATCTCGCCGATCCTCGCGGTCGCGCTCTGCTTCGTGGTCACGGTCGCCTACTCGGTGGCGGCGGGGCTCTGGGCGGTGCTCTGGACCGACCTGGTGCAGTTCGTGATCAAGATGAGCGCGGTGATCGTGCTCGCGGTCTACGCGGTGGCGAAGGTGGGCGGGATGGACGCGCTCAAGGCCGGCGTCGCGAAGCACTTCGGGAGCGAGGCGGCGGCGCTGAGCGTGCTGCCGGTCAAGTTCGGCGACGGGGGGATCGAGGCGTACGCGTGGATGCCGCTGCTCGCGCTCACCGTCTTCCTGAGCATGCAGTGGTGGGCCGCGTACTACCCCGGCGCGGAGCCGGGGGGCGGCGGCTACGTGGCGCAGCGCATCTTCAGCGCGAGGACGGAGCGCGACGGCGTGCTCGCGACGCTCCTCTTCCAGGTGGCGCACTACGCGCTCCGCCCGTGGCCGTGGATCGTGACGGGGCTCGCGACGGTGCTCCTCTACCCCGGCGGCAAGCTCCCCAACGGCACGGTGGACGCCGAGGGGGCCTACGTGCAGGCGTTCGTCGACCTCCTCCCCTCGCCGTGGCGCGGCTTCATGATGGCGGGCTTCGCGGCCGCGTACATGAGCACGATCGGGACGCACCTCAACTGGGGGGCGGGCTACCTCGTCAACGACGTCTACAAGCGCTTCCTCCGCCCGAACGAGGCCGACCGGCACTACGTGACGGTGGGGCGCGTGGCGACGGTGGCGCTCTTCCTGGCGAGCATCGTGGTGACGTACTTCCTCGACTCGGTCGAGCAGGCGTGGAAGTTCCTGCTGGCGATGGGCGCGGGGACGGGGCTGGTGCTGATCCTCCGCTGGTACTGGTGGCGGATCAGCGCGTGGAGCGAGATCGCGGCGATGGTGGTCTCGTTCGCGACGAGCATCGTCTGCCTCGAGGTGATCCCGCCGCGCTACGCGCCGGGCGACCCGAACGCCGACGCGATGGTGATGGTCGTGACGGTGGCGGTGACGACGGTGGCGTGGCTCGCGGCGACGTTCCTCACGAAGCCCGAACCCGACCACATCCTCGAGTCGTTCTATCGCCGCGTACGGCCCGGTGGCCCCGGGTGGGCCGCCATCTCGACGCGCCTCGGCTACGGCCGCGAGCCGATCCCCGGCGGGGCGCTGGCGTGGAGCAACTGGATCGCGGGGATCGTCGCGGTCTACGCGACGCTGTTCGGCATCGGGAAGCTCGTCTTCGGCGAGCTCGCCACGGGCCTCGGGCTCCTCGCCGTCGCCGTCGTCGCCTTCGCGTGGATCGCGCGGTCGTTCCGCGAGGGCGGCGGCGAGAGCGACCCGGCGCCGGCCGCCGCAGCCGCGCTCCCCGTCGCGGCGGACTGACCCGGCGTCGGTCGTCGGCGCTCGTGCGTGGTGCGGCGTCGTCGAACCGCTCGGTGGTGCAGGTGGAGGGCAGTAACGGCAGTGAACGGCAGGACGGCGGTGTGGGGTCCGCACGCGTGCGTCGAGCCGGCAGACGCGCCGAGGCCCAACACCGTCTCTTTCTAGGCTCCGCGCCGACGGCCGTCCCCTGGACACGGGCGCACACCGCGCTGCCGTCCTGCCGTCCCCCTGCCCTTCCTGCCGTTCACCTGCCCCACCCAGGGGTTCTGCGATGCCCCCTTCACGGCACGGCAGGACGAGCAGTGAAACGACAGGGCACCCCGCCGCCCGCTGGACCTTCGGTGCCCCGATCGCCATATCAGGGGGTGCCCCGCTGGCGCCGGTGGACCGGACGCACGGGCTCCACTAGTTTTCCGAGCAGATCGGTCGGGATCATCCCGGCCCCGTACCTCCGAGGAGGCACTCCGATGAGCACGATGCAGACGCCCGAGCTGGCGATGACGATCACCGCCGCGGCGGGGACCGAGGTCAAGAAGTTCCTCGAGGCCGAGAACGTCGATCCCGCCGTGGGCGGCCTGCGCGTCGCGGTGCAGCCGGGCGGGTGCAGCGGCTTCAAGTACTCGCTGCTCATCGAGGACAAGCCGGCCGAGGACGACGCGGTGATCGCCAACGAGGGCTTCCAGGTCTTCGTCGACCCGTTCTCGTTCCAGTACCTGAGCGGCGTGACGATCGACTACGTCTCGTCGATGCAGGGGTCGGGCTTCACCTTCAAGAACCCGAACTCGACGGGCGGCTGCGGCTGCGGGTCGAGCTTCAGCGCGTAAGGCGTCCCGCTCTCCGGACGCGCGCGGCGGCGCGGGGACCTCGGGTCCTCGCGCCGCCGTCGCATTCGGGGACTCGGGGCGCCGGCGGCGCCACCGGAGCGGGCCCGAGGGGCGTTACCTTGCTCCGCGCATGACCCACTCCCCCGAGAAGATCCCCGTCGTCGTCGCGCCGGACCCGGGCGCGCTCGCCGTGCAGGTGGCCGACCGGATCGACCGTCTCATCCGCGAGAAGGCGGCCCGCGGCGAGCGGGCGGTCCTCGGACTCGCCACCGGCTCGACGCCGATCGGCGTCTACCGCGAGCTGATCCGGCGCCACCGCGACGAGGGGCTGTCGTTCGCGAACGTCACGACGTTCAACCTGGACGAGTACTGGCCGATGGCGCCCGACTCGATCCACTCGTACCACCGCTTCATGCGGGAGAACCTCTTCGCCCACGTCGACGTGGACCCCGCGCAGGTGCACCTCCCGCGCGGGGACGTGCCGCGCGAGGAGGCCGAGGCGCACTGCGCGGCGTACGAGGCGGCGATCGCGGCGGCCGGCGGGATCGACTTCCAGCTCCTCGGCATCGGCAAGACGGGGCACATCGGCTTCAACGAGCCGGGGTCGGGGCGCGAGAGCCGGACGCGGCTCGTCACGCTCGACCGGATCACGCGCCGCGACGCCGCCGCCGACTTCTTCGGCGAGGAGCACGTCCCGCGCGAGGCGGTGACGATGGGCGTCGCGACGATCCTGGCGGCGCGCGAGGTCGCGATCCTCGCGACCGGCGAGCACAAGGCGGCGATCGTGCGGCGCGCGGTCGAGGGAACCATCGACCACGAGGTGGCGGCGACGTTCCTGCAGGAGCACCCGCGCACGACGTTCTTCGTCGACGACGCGGCCGCGGCCGAGCTGACGCGCTTCGCGACGCCGTGGCTCGTCGGCGAGGTCGAGTGGACCGACGCGCTCGCGATCCGTGCCGTGGCCTGGCTCTCGCGGCAGGTGGGGCGCGCGATCCTCAAGCTCACCTACACCGACTACGCCGAGCACCGGCTGTCGTCGCTCGTGGCGCGGCACGGCTACGCGGGGGCGCTCAACGGGCACGTCTTCAACGCGCTCGGCGCCAAGATCCGCGGCAAGAGCAAGCTCCCGCGCGGCGCGCGCATCGTCTGCTTCTCGCCGCACCCCGACGACGACGTGATCTCGATGGGCGGGATCCTCCGCAAGCTCGTCGAGAACGGCAACGAGATCACGGTCGCCTACCAGACGAGCGGGAACATCGCCGTCTTCGACCACGACGTGCGGCGCCACCTCGACTTCCTCGTGCGCATGGGGACGCGGGCCGGCGCGGGGCACGTCCCCGCGGCGCTGCGCGACGCGGGCGTGGTCGAGTGGGCGACGGCGCAGGCCGGCGCGCTCGCCGCCAAGGCGCCGGGCGCGGTCGACCCGCCGGCGGTGCAGGACGTCAAGCGGATCATCCGCGAGACCGAGGCGGTGAGCGGGCTCGAGGTGATGGGGCTCGGCCGCGACCACGCGCGCTTCCTCGACCTCCCGTTCTACCAGACCGGCAAGGTGCGCAAGGACCCGATCGGCCCGGCCGACGTGGCGATCGTGCGCGCGCTCCTCGAGGAGCGGCGCCCCGACGTCGTCTTCGTCGCCGGCGACCTCTCCGACCCGCACGGGACGCACCGCATGTGCAAGGACGCGATCGACCGCGCGCTCGCCGAGGCGGTCGCCGCCGGGCTCCCCCGCCCCGAGGTCTGGCTCTACCGCGGCGCGTGGCAGGAGTGGCCGGTGACCGAGGCGACGGTGCTGGTGCCGCTGTCGCAGGAGGAGCTCAAGCTCAAGATCCAGGCGATCTTCAAGCACCAGTCGCAGAAGGACTCGGCCCCCTTCCCCGGCGCCGACGACCGCGAGTTCTGGCAGCGCGTCGAGGCGCGCAACACGGGGACCGCGGCCGAGCTCAACGCCCTCGGCCTCGCCGAGTACTTCGCGATGGAGGCGTATGTCGTCCAGTAAGGTCGGCCGCTGATGGGCCGCGGCTTCACGCTCCTCGACGGCGCGGTCCTCCTCGCCTACCTCCTCGGCACCACGCTCCTCGGGCTCCGCCTCGGCGGCAAGCAGAAGGACGCGAAGGACTACTTCGTCGCCAGCCATGCGATCCCGTGGTGGGGAATCCTCCTCTCGGTCGTGGCGAGCGAGACGAGCGCGCTGACCTTCATCAGCATCCCGGGGCTCGCCTACGCCGGGAACCTCGGCTTCCTGCAGGTCGTGGCGGGCTACATCATCGGGCGCATCGTGGTGGCCTACGTCCTCCTCCCGCGCTACTTCGCGGGGGAGCTGGTGACGGCCTACGCCCTCTTCGAGACGCGCTTCGGGCCGGCGACGCGCCGCTTCACGAGCATCGTCTTCATGGCGACGCGCGCGGTGGCCGACAGCGTTCGCATCTTCGCGACGGCGATCCCGGTCGCGCTCATCCTCGGCGACGTCGTGCCGCGCCAGTTCGTCATGCCGGCGGCGATCCTCGTCCTCGGGCTCCTCACGGTGGTCTACACGTGGAGGGGGGGGATGCGCGCCGTCGTCTGGACCGAGATGATCCAGGCGGGGGTGTACGTCACGGGCGGGATCGCCGCGCTCACGCTCCTTGGCGCGAGCGTCGACGGCGGGTGGGGGACGATTCTCGCCACCGCAGGGAGCGCGGGCAAGCTCGCGGCGATCGACTGGTACACCGGCTTCGACCGGCCGCACACCGTCTTCGCCGGCCTCCTCGGCGGCGCCTTCCTCGCGATGGGGTCGCACGGCGCCGACCAGCTCATCGTGCAGCGGCTGCTCGCGAGCCCGGGGCTCCGCGACGCGCAGCGCGCGCTGATCGGCTCCGGCTTCGTCGTCTTCGTGCAGTTCGCGCTCTTCCTGATGGTGGGCGTGGGGCTGTTCGTGTACTACGGCGGCCGCGCCTTCCCGGCGGGCGACCAGATCTTCCCGACCTTCATCCTCGAGCGGATGCCGCCCGGGCTCCTCGGGCTGATCCTCGCGGCGATCGTCGCGGCGACGATGAGCACGCACTCGGCGACGATCAACGCGCTCGCCGCGACGACGACGCACGACATCTACCTCCCGCTCTCCGGGGCCAGGGCCGACGACCCGCGGACGCTGCGCATGGGCAAGCTCTTCGCGCTCGTCTGGGGGGTGGCGCTGACCTTCGGCGCGCTGCTCTACCCCGAGCAGGGGGCGCCGGTGGTGGTGGTGGCGCTCAGCATCCAGAGCTTCACGCACGGCGGGCTGGTGGGGGGCTTCGCGCTCGCGATCCTCTGGAAGCGGGCGACGCAGCGCGACGCGATCGTCGGGATGTCGGTGGGCATCGCGGCGATGGCGGTGGTCGTCTTCGCGAAGCTGCTCATCTCGGTGGCGCCCTCGCTCGCGCCGGCGCTGGGCGGGCTGGCGACGATCGCCTGGCCGTGGTACGTGCTGATCGGGACGACGATCACGCTCGCGGCGGGGATCCTGTCGTCGCTCACGCATCCCGCGCCGGTCGCGCCGGCGCTGCTCACGACGAACGAGACGGAGATCCGCGCATGACGGCGGCGACGGAGCTGGTGGTGGTCGGGATCGACGGCGGCGGGACGAGCACGCGCGTGCACGTCGCCGACGAGACGGGGAAGCTGCTCGCGAAGCTCGAGGGCGAGGGGACGGCGGTGCGTCCCGGCCACGAGCACGAGGTGGCCGAGCGCGTCGCGGCGATGGTGAAGGAGGCGCTCATCCAGGGCGACCTCGGCCACCTCCACCCGCGCGCCGTGGTCGTGGGGCTCGCCGGCGCGGGGCGCGAGACGGTGCGCCTCGCGCTCGACGATGCCTTCGCGACGCTCGAGCCGGGCGATACCGTCGTGGTGACCACCGACGCCGAGGCGGCGATGGCCGACGCCTTCGGCGACGGGCCGGGGATCCTGCTCATCGCGGGGACGGGGAGCGTGGCCTGGGGGCGCAGCCCCGCCGGGACGACGCAGCGGTGCGGCGGCTACGGCTTCGTGATCGGCGACGAGGGGTCGGGGGCGTGGCTCGGGCGCCGTGCGCTGCAGGTGATCACCGCCGCGCACGACGGGCGCGAGCCGCAGACGGCGATCACGGGCGGCGTGCTGACGATGCTCGAGTTCGACGACGTGTCGCAGCTCATCCCGTGGGCGGCCGAGGCGACGCCGGCACAGTTCGCGACGCTGGCGCCGGCGGTGCTGGCGGCGGCCGAGGCGGGCGACCTCCGCGCGAACACGATCGTCACCACGGCGACCGAGGAGCTGGCGCTCCACGTGCGCGCGCTGGCGCGCCAGCTCTTCGCCGACGAGCGTGCGGCGGTGCCGGTGGCGCTCCACGGGGGGCTGATGGGGCGCGGGAGCCCGCTCCGGAAGCGGCTCGAGCATCGGCTCAAGTCGCTCGTCCCCGGCGCGCAGGTGCGCACGCAGGCGGTCGACGGCGCGCGCGGCGCGGTGGCGCTCGCGCTCAAGGCGATCGGGCTCGCGGCCGAGGCGCGCTGAGCACAGGTTGGAGTCGTCGTCCCCACCCACCGCAGGAGCCGTGTCGGTGCCCGCTCCCGACCTCCCCATCCCCGCAGCGCCGCCCGGCGACGCCGACGCGACGCGCCGACGCTTCCTCGCCGCCTGCGCCGCGGTCGGCGCCACGGGGACGCTCGTCCCCGGCGTCCTCTGGGCGCGGTGGGCCGAGGGGGCCGAGATCACGCCGGCCACCGTCGCCGCGGCGGAGGCGCTCGCGGGGGTGACGTTCACCGAGGCCCAGCGCGAGCAGCTCGCGAAGACGCTCGTCGCGCAGCAGCGGCAGGTGGTGGCGCTGCACGCCATCGCGCTCGACAACGCGACGGCGCCGGCGCTCGTCTTCGACCCGCTGCAGGGACGCCGGGCCGCCGAGCCGGCGACCGGCACGGTGCGCACCCTCCCCGCCCCGCCGCGCGTGCGGGCGCCGGCCGACGCGCGAGAGCTCGCGTGGTGGGGGATCGAGGCGCTGCACGCGCTCGTGCGCACGAAGCAGGTCTCGGCGAGGGAGCTGCTCGAGCTCTCGCTCGCGCGGATCGCGGCGCTCGATCCGCAGCTGCAGGCGGTGGTGAGCGTCACCGAGGCGCGGGCGCGGCGGCAGGCCGCGGCGCTCGACGACGAAGCGGCGAAGGGGCGCTTCCGCGGGCCGCTGCACGGGATCCCGTGGGGAGCGAAGGACCTCCTCGCGGTGAAGGGCTACCGCACGACGTGGGGCTCCGGCGCGCACCGCGAGCAGGTGATCGACGCCGACGCGACGGTCGTCGAGCGGCTCGACGCCGCGGGGGCGGTGCTGGTGGCCAAGCTCACGCTCGGCGAGCTGGCGATGGGCGACGTCTGGTTCGGCGGGACGACGAAGAACCCCTGGAATCCGACGCAGGGATCGAGCGGGTCGAGCGCGGGCCCCGGGAGCGCGGTCGCGGCGGGGATGATGCCCTTCGCGATCGGCTCCGAGACGCTCGGCTCGATCTCCTCGCCCAGCACGCGCAACGGCGTGACGGGGCTCCGGCCGACGTTCGGCGCCGTGCCGCGCACGGGGGCGATGGCGCTGAGCTGGACGATGGACAAGCTCGGGCCGATGGCGCGCTCGGTGGCCGACTGCGCGCTCGTCTACTCGGTGATCCGCGGGAGCGACGGGCGCGACCCGACGGTGCGGCTCGTGCGCGGCGACGGGTGGGTGCGGGAGACGCGCCCGTTGTCGGGGCTGCGGATCGGCGTCGTGCAGGCGGCGTTCGACGCCGACACGCCCGGCGCGCGGCGCACGCGCGACGCCGACCGCGCGGCGCTCGAGGCGCTCCGCCGCGCGGGGGCGACGCTCCGCCCGGTGACGCTCCCCGACGTGCCGGTGCAGCCGCTGCGCCTCATCCTCGACGCCGAGGCCGCCGCCGCCTTCGACGAGCTCACGCGCAGCGGGCGCGACGCGCAGCTCGTGCAGCAGCAGGCCGGGTCGTGGCCGCAGAACTTCCGCACCGCGCGCTTCATCCCCGCGGTCGACTACGTGAACGCGAACCGCGTCCGCACGCAGGTGATGGCGGCGTGGGAGCGCTTCATGGCCGACCTCGACGCGGTGGTGGTGCCGACCAGCGGGACGACGCAGCTCCTCGCGACCAACCTCACGGGCCACCCGGCGGTGATCCTCCCGCACGGCTTCGTGCCGACGTCGGCGACCGACCCGACGCCGGTGCCCGTGTCGATCACCGTACTCGGCGCGCTGCACGGCGAGGCGGCGGCGCTCGCGGTCGCGCAGGCGATCGAGGCGGGGGTGGGCGTGGCGGGCAAGCGCCCGCCGATGGCGACGCAGGGCTGAGGAGGCGCGGACGATGGCGGCCGGCGGCGACTCGACGATGCTCTCGATGCGCGAGCTCGTGCACCTCGAGAACGTGATCGCCGACGCGCTCGCCCACGTGCGGGGCCCGAGCCTCGAGCGCGACGTCCTGCTCGAGGCGCAGGGGATCTACGACATGACGGCGCAGGTGGTGAAGGGCTACGCGCTGCACACGACGCTGCACGGCCGCACGCGGCTCGAGGCGACGAAGCGCTTCTGCTTCTACGCCTGGGCGGCGCAGGCGCTGCCGTGCGAGGTGACGGGGGTGCGCGCGCTCCCGGCGACGCTCGCGATCGAGGCGTGGCAGGCGTGCCACGAGGCGCTCGTGACGCCGGGGATGGCCGACGAGGAGCTGCGCGACATGCTCGCCTGGTACCACGCGCAGGCGCCGCGCTGCTTCACGGGGTGCGCGGCGGGGGCGCGGCTCGCGGCGTTCAGCGCCGCGCGCGCCCCCGACGGCTGGCGGCTCCGCGGGTGGGACGAGGAACAGTTCCACGGGCGCGGCGGGCTCGGTCGCTACTGGACGCGGCTCCTCCGCCGGCTCGCGTGAGCGGCGCATCCGTGGGGGCGACGCTCCCGGTGCACGTGGCGACGCGCTACGTGCAGCCGCTGCGCGAGGGCGGGTCGCTGCCGGCGGTGGTCGAGACCGACGACGGGCTCTGGGTCGCGAAGTTCCGCGGCGCCGGTCAAGGGGCGAAGGTGCTGCTCGCCGAGATCCTCGTGCACGGCATCGCCGAGGCGCTGGGGCTCCCGGTGCCGGCGCTCGCCCTCGTCGAGCTGCCGGAGCGCTTCGGGCAGAGCGAGCCCGATCCCGAGATCCAGGAGCTGCTCAAGGCGAGCCGCGGGGTGAACGTGGGGCTCCGCTACCTCGACGGCGCGTTCAACTTCGACCCCGTCGCGGCGCGCGAGGTGGTGACGCCGGCGTTCGCGACGTCGCTCGTCTGGCTCGACGCGTACGTGACGAACCCCGACCGGTCGGCGCGCAACCCGAACCTGCTCGTGTGGCGGCGCGCGCCGTGGCTGATCGACCACGGCGCGGCGCTCTACGCGCACCACGACTGGGCGACGGTGGACGCGGCGCGCACGGCGACGCCCTTCCCGCTCATCCGGCAGCACGTCCTGCTCGAGCAGGCCGACGCGCTCGCCATGGAGCGCGAGCGCGCCGTCGCCGCGCTCGGCGACGAGGTGCTCGCGGCGATCGTCGCACGGCTCCCCGACGCGCTGCTGCTCGACCCGGTGAGCGGCGACGACCTGCGCGACGCGGGCGCGGCCCGCGCGCGCTACCTCGCCTACCTGCGCGACCGGCGCGACGCGGCCGCCGCCTTCACCGACGCGGCGATCGCGGCGCGCGAGGCGCTGCTCGCGTCGCCGCCGACGCCCTACTCCGCCCGGCGATGAGCGAGCTCGCCACCGCGACCGGGGCGCGCACCGCCTACGACTTCGCCGTGCTGCGCGTCGTGCCGCACCCGCACCTCGGCACCTTCGTCCCCGTGGGCGTGCTGGTGCACGCGCGGCGCGCCGGCTTCCTCGGCCTCGCGGCGCTCACCGACGAGGCGGCGCTCGCGGCGCGCGTGCCGACCGTGGACGTGCCGCTCCTCGCCCGCTACCTCGCGGTGCTGCAGCGGGTCGCCGCCGGCGACGCGAGCGCCGGGCCGATCGCGCTCGCGCCGACGAGCGAGCGGTTCCACTGGCTCACGGCGCCGCGCTCCGACGTGCTGCAGGCGGGGCCGGTGCACGAGGGGACGTGCGACGGGGAGCCGGCGCACGTGCTGGGGCGGCTCTTCGCGGAGTACGTGGGACGCTGAGGCTTCCGCGGGACGGCGCGGGACAGCCTCGGAGCACGGGCTGCGCCAGACCGCTTCGGAGCACGGGCTGTCGCGCGCCGTCCCGCCACTTCCCGGCGGCGCGAGATTCCACGGCATGACACTGCTCTCCGTCGCCGACGCCGCCGTGACCTACGGGGCGACCACGCTCCTGTCTGGGGTGACCTTCACCGTCGGGCGCGGCGAGCGGTGGGGGATCGTGGGGCGCAACGGCGCCGGGAAGTCGACGATCTTCCGGCTGATCACCGGCCAGCAGGCGCCGAGCGCCGGGCAGGTGGTGGTGCAGCCGGGGACGCGCATCACGCTCCTCGACCAGTTCCGCGACTTCGGCACCGCGACGACCGTCTGGCAGGCCGCCGCCGCGGCGTACGCCCCGCTCCTCGCGATGGAGCGCGAGATGGAGGGGCTGGTGGCGAAGATGGCCGACGGCGACGAGGCGGCGATGGACCGCTACGGGCGGATCCAGGAGCGCTTCGCGCACGAGGGGGGCTACGACTATCCCGCGCGCGTCGACGCGGTGCTGCAGGGGCTCGGCTTCGACCCGGCCGACGCGCGCGAGCGCGCGCTGGCGACGCTCTCGGGCGGGGAGCGCGGGCGCGTGGGGCTCGCGGCGCAGCTCGCCGCGCCGACCGACCTCCTCCTGCTCGACGAGCCGACCAACCACCTCGACCTCGCCACGATCGACTGGCTCCGCGACCACCTCGAGGCGCGCGAGGGGACGGTGCTCGTGATCTCGCACGACCGCGCCTTCCTCGACGCGCTGGTCGACCACGTGCTGCACGTCCACGCGGCCACCACGACCGCGTACCGCGGCGGCTACTCGAGCTTCGTGACGCAGCGCGCCGAGCGGATGCTCTCGCAGCAGCGCGCGGTCGAGAAGCAGCAGAAGACGATCGCCAAGGAGGAGGAGTACATCCGCCGCAACATCGCCGGGCGCAACAGCGCGCAGGCGAAGGGGCGGCGCTCGCGGCTCGAGCGGCTCCCGCGCCTCTCGCCGCCGCCGGGCGAGGCGGGGGCGATGTCGCTCCGGCTCGAAGTGGGCGAGCGGGGCGGCGACCGCGTGCTCCACCTCGACCGCGTGACGGTCGCCGTCGAGGACCGCGTCCTCGTGCACGAGGCGACGCTGACCGCGATGCGCGGCGACACGATCGCGCTCGTCGGGCGCAACGGCGCCGGCAAGAGCACGCTGATCCGCACCGCGCTCGGCGAGCTCGCCCCCGCGGCCGGCACGGCGACCGTGGGGGGCGGCATCGAGGCCGGGTGGTACAAGCAGGACCAGACGCAGCTCCCGCTCGAGTCGAGCATCTACGACGCGGTGCAGGAGCTGCGCCCGCTCTGGGGGCGTGGCCACATCCAGAACCACCTCGGCGCCTTCGGCTTCAGCGGCGACACGGTGCAGCGGAAGATCGGCTCGCTCTCCGGCGGCGAGCGGGCGCGCGTCGCGCTCGCGCTGATCGTGCTGCAGAAGGCGAACTTCCTCGTGCTCGACGAGCCGACGAACCACCTCGACGTCGAGAGCATCGAGGCGATCGAGGACGCGCTCGAGGAGTACGAGGGGACGGTGCTCCTCGTGAGCCACGACCGCGCGGTGCTGCGCGAGCTGGCGACGCGGGTCTGGTGGTTCGACGGGACGCGGCTCCACGACTTCGACGGGCCGTTCGTGGAGTGGGAGGCGATGATGGCCGCGCGCGAGAAGGATGCCGCGAAGCGCGCGGGCGAGCAGGCGGCGCGCGAGCGCGAGGCGGCGCGCGCGAAGGCCGAGCGCGAGAAGGCGGCGAAGTCGCAGGACGCGGGCGAGGTGCGGCGCGCGCGCCGCGCGCTCGAGGAGGCCGAGCGCGAGGTGGCGCGCTGCGAGTCGCACGTGCAGGCGGTGCAGGCGGCGCTCACGGCGGAGTCGCTGTACGACGGGTCGCCCGCCGCGGCGAAGGAGGCGGCGCGTCTCGAGCGTGAACTCGAGGCGGCGCAGCAGGCGCTGGAGCTGGCGATGGCACGGTGGATGGAGTGCACTGCCGCCGTCGAGTGAGCGCCCGCCCACCGCGTGCGCCGATCGGCGCAACGGGCGCAGAGCGCGACGCGTAACCGGCGCAGACGGGCCCCCGCCCCGCCCTTTCGCCCCACGCAATGCGACGCTCCCTCCACTCCTGCGGCACGCCCGCGCGCGCCGCCCTCCTGCTCGTCCCCGCGATCGCCGCCGGCGTCGCGCTCGGCGCGCAGCAGCGCCCCGCCGCCCCGCGCGACAGCGGGCAGCGGCTCGAGGGGGTGCGGGTGACGGCCGGCGTGGCACCGCGGGTGACCGGCGGCGCGAGCGCGGTGGTCGTGCGCCCCGACTCGCTCCCCCTGATCGGCGCCGCGCCGCTCCTCGGCGACGCGCTCCGCCGACTGCCGTTCGTGTACGTGCGCCAGAACTCGCGCGGCGAGAACGAGCTCTCGGTGCGCGGCTCGGAGTCGCGGCAGGCGGCGGTGTTCGTCGAGGGCGTGCCGATGACGCTCACGTGGGACGCGCGCACCGACCCGAGCATCATCCCGCTCACCGGGGCGCGGCGCATCGAGTACGTGCGCGGGCTGTCGTCGCTCCTCTCCGGGCCCAACGCGATCGGCGGGACGATCGCCGTGAGTCTCTGGGACCCCGACGCGCGCGGGACCGCGCAGCCGACCGAGCAGCGCGTCGACCTGCAGGCCGACCAGGTGGGGACGCTCCGCACGAGCGCGCTCCTCGGCGGGACCGTCGCGCACGACGCGCGCGGCGCGCTGCAGTACCGCGCCGGCGCGAGCTGGCGCACGACCCCCGGCTGGCGCCTCCCCGGCGACGTGAGCGAGCCCGGGAGCGATGACGCGCTCCGCCGCAACAGCGACGCCCGCTCGCTCGACGGCTTCGCGGGGCTCCGCTACGAGACGCGCGGCGGGCGCTACGTCTCCGCGATCGCCTCGGCGACCACCGGGGCGCGCGGCGTCGTCCCCGAGCTGCACGTCGCGCAGCCGCGGCTCTGGCGCAACCCCGAGGTGTCGCGCGTGGTGACGTCGATCGCGCTCGGCTCGGGCGAGCTGCGCTCGCGCCTCGGCGCCGGCGACGTCGAGCTCGCGCTCGGCATGAACGCGGGCCACACGGCCATAGACGCCTTCGGCACGACGGCCTACACCGTCCCCGTCGATCGCGAGCTGGGCGACGACCGCTCGCTCACCGCGCGCCTCGTCTTCGACCAGCAGCTCGGGCGCCTGTTCACCGTGCGGGGCGCCGCCACCGGTGCGCGCGTCCGCTACGACGAGACGCTCGGCCTCGCGTCGCCCGCGACGTCGCGCTACGAGCAGGTGCTCACCAGCATCGCCTCGGAGCTCGAGTTCGCGCCGATGCGCACGCTCACCGTCGTGGGCGGCATCGGCGAGGACGCGGCGACCACGCCACGGGCGGGCGGGCGCCCGGCGCAGGGGCGGCTCTCGGGGACCGCATGGCGCGCGGGGGCGACCTGGTTCCTCCCCATGCAGGGGCTCCGCCTGCACGCCTCGGCCAGCGAACGGTCGCGCTTCCCCGCGCTGCGCGAGCTCTACTCGGGGGCGCTCGACCGCTTCGCCCCCAACCCCGCGCTCCGCCCCGAGCGGGTGCACGGCATGGAGCTGGGCGCGACGCTGCAGCGCACCGCGTGGGACCTGCAGCTCGTCGCCTTCCGCCAGCACACCGACGACGCGGTGGTGCGCATCACGCGCCCCGACCGCCGCTTCCAGCGCGTCAACCGCGACGAGTACCGCGCCGAGGGGCTCGAGACGCTCGGCGGGCTCGTGCTCGGGCGGCTCGAGCTGCGCGGCGAGATGACCTGGCAGCGTGCGACGATCCGCGACGCGCTCGCGGGGACGGCCGAGCGGCAGCCGGAGAACCTCCCGTCGACCTTCGGCTCGCTCACGGCCACGCTCCCGGCGTGGCGCGGGCTCCTCGCGACCGCGCGCGTGCGGCACGCCTCGCGCACGACCTGCCTCGCCGCCACGGGGAGCGCGCGTATCGCGCAGCCCGGGGCGACGACGCTCGACCTGGGCGCGGAGCGGCGCTGGGCGCTCGACGGCATCACGCGCCGGCTCCGCGCGATGGTGATGCTCGACAACGTCCTCGACGCGGCGATGTACGACCAGTGCGGGCTGCCGCTGCCGGGGCGCACGCTGCGCCTCGGGCTCTCCATGGGGTGAGGGCCGTCGGCGGGCGACGCGCGCGCGCCCGTCAGGCGAGCGCGCCCGTCACCGCCTCGACTGCGCGGCGCAGCGTCCCGTCACGCACGAGCGTGCGCACCGCCGCCAGGTCGCCGGTGAGGATGCGATCCTCCGTGAGCGGCGGCACCACCGCGCGGACCGCGTCGCGGGCGGCGCGGGTGGCGGGGCCGGGGGCGAGCGGGGCGTGGAAGTCGAGCGCCTGCACGGCGCAGAGGAGCTCGATGGCGACCACCCACGTCGCGTTGGCGAGGATCATCGCGCACTGGCGTGCGCTCGTCGTCCCCATGCTGACGTGATCCTCCTGGTTGGCGCTCGTCGGGATGCTGTCGGCGCTCGCGGGGTGCGCGAGCACCTTGTTCTCGCTCACCAGCGACGCCGCCGTGTACTGCGAGATCATGAGCCCCGAGTTGACCCCCCCGTGGCGTGCCAGGAAGGCGGGGAGCCCGCTCACCGCCGGGTCGAGCATGTGCTCGACGCGACGCTCGCTGATGTTCGCCAGCTCGGCGATCGCCACCTTGGCGTAGTCCATCACCAGCGCGACCGGCTGGCCGTGGAAGTTGCCGGCGCTGATGACGTCGTCGTCGGCGGCGAAGACGAGCGGGTTGTCGGTGACGGCGTTGCACTCGCGCGTCACCACCTCGACGGCGTGCGCGAGCGCGTCGCGGCTCGCGCCGTGGACCTGCGGCATGCAGCGGAGCGAGTAGGCGTCCTGCAGCTTGGCGCAGTCGGCGTGGCTGGCGTGGATCGGGCTGTCGGCGCCGAGGCGGCGCAGGTTGGCGGCGGTCGCCTCGGCGCCGGGGTGCGGCCGGACCGCCACCACCCGTCCGTCGAAGGCGCGCACCGTCCCCTTGAGCGCCTCGAGGCTCATGGCGCCGGCGAGGTCGGCGACCGTGCACAGCGCCTGCGCCTCGTGCAGCACGAGCGCGCCGATGGCGGTCATCGCCTGCGTGCCGTTGATGAGTGCCAACCCCTCCTTGGCCTGCAGCACCACCGGGGCGAGCCCCGCCGCCGCGAGCGCCTCGCGCGCGGGGAGGACGGCGCCCCGGTACTCGCACGTCCCCTCGCCGACGAGCGGGAGCGCCATGTGCGCGAGCGGCGCCAGGTCGCCGCTCGCCCCCACGGACCCCTGCGACGGAACGACCGGGTGGATGCCGTGCTCGAGGAAGGCGAGGATCAGCTCGACCACCTCGGGGCGGATGCCGCTGTGCCCGATCGCGAGCGACTGCGCGCGCAGCAGGAGCATCGCGCGCACGACCTCGGTGTCGAGCGGGGCGCCGACGCCGATGGCGTGCGAGACGAGGAGGTTACGCTGCAGCCGCTCGACGTCGGCCGCGTCGATGCGCACGCTGGCGAGGCGGCCGAAGCCGGTGGTGACGCCGTAGACGACGCGCCCCTCGGCCACCAGCCGCTCGATGTAGGCGCGGCTCGCGGCGACGCGGGCGCGCGCCTCGGCGCAGAGGGCGACCGGGGCGCCGTGGCGCGCGACGGCGACGACGTCGGCGATCGTGATCGGACGGCCGACGAGGAGGGGTGCGGTCATGGGGCCAGCGTGTCGCGCATCGTGACGACGTGCGCGATGATGTCGTCGCCGAGCGTGTACGGGAGGTCGCGCCAGTCGCGCGAGCGGAGAACGAGGAGGTCGGAGGGGAGCCCGGGCTCGACGCGCCCGGCGAGCGGGAGGCGGAGCGCGGCGGCGGCGTTGACGGTGCAGGCGGCGAGCGCCTCGGCCGGCGAGAGGCGGTAGAGCCGCGTCGCGAGCGCCATCGCCATCGCCATCGAGAAGAGCGGCGACGAGCCGGGATTGCAGTCGGTGCCGACGGCGACGATCGCCCCCGCCTCGACGAGCGCGCGCACGGGCGCCGCCGGGAGCCCCAGGTGGAGCGTGACTCCCGGGAGCACGACGCCGACCGTGTCGCTCGCCGCGAGCGCGCGCACCTGCGCCTCGCCGCTCGCCTCGAGGTGGTCGACGCTCTGCGCGCCGCACTCGACGCCCAGCTCGACGCCGCCGATCGCGTGGAACTGGTCGACGTGCAGGTGCAGGTCCGAGAGGCCGTGCGCACGCGCCGCCGCCGCGAAGGCGCGCGCCTCGTCGACGGTGAAGGCCTCGCGCTCGACGAAGACGTCGATGCCGAGCGCCAGTCGGTCGCGCGCGACCTGCGGGATCAGCGCCTCGCAGCCGTGCGCCACGTACTCCGCCCGCTCGCGCGCGTCGGCGGGCGGCACGTGGAAGAGGAGCGTGGGCAGGAGTGCGAGCGCCTGCGCGTCGGCGAGGCGGCGGATCGCGCGGAGCTGCCGCAGCTCCACCTCGGGCGCGCCGCCGTAGCCGCTCTTGCACTCGACGGTCGTCGCGCCGCCACGGCGCATGGCGGCGAGCCGCGGGAGCGCGGCCGCGACGAGCGCGTCCTCGTCGGCCGCGGCCGTCTCGCGCATCGTGTGGCGGATCCCGCCGCCGCGCGCGAGGATCGCCTCGTACGCGTCGCCGCGGAGCTTCGCCTCGAAGTCGTCGAGGCGGTCGCCGCCCCAGACGACGTGCGTGTGCGGATCGACGAGCCCGGGCACCACGGCGTTTCCCCCGGCGTCGAGCGTGCGGTGCGCGCCGTGCGCCCACGACCCCGCGGGGCCGACGTGCACCACGTCGCCGTCGGCGCACGCGATCTCGACGTCGTGTCGCACGACGAGCTCGCCCAGCATCCGCCCGCGCTGCGCCCCGATCCCGGCCGGCGAGACGAGCGTCCCGACGTTCGCGACCAGCAGGTCGGCCGGCGCGGGTCCCAAGGAGCTCACCCGAGCACCGTCGCGAGGCACTCCACCGCCAGCCGCGCGGCGACGAGCGCGCTCGTCCCCGTCGGATCGACCACCGGGCAGAGCTCGACGACGTCGATCGCGAGGACGTCGTTCTGCGCGGTGACCGCCTGCACGATCCGCATCACCTCGGCGTACCGGAGCCCGTCCACCTCGGGGCTCGACGTGCCGGGGAGGACCGAGGGGTCGAGGACGTCGAGGTCGATCGAGAGGTAGACGGGGCGCCCGCGCGGGATCACCTCGACGAGCGCCTCGTCGTCGGGCGGCACGTCCTCGGCGTGCACGAGCGTGTGGCCGCGGATGCGCGCGGCCTGCACCGCCTCGGGGTCGGTGCGCAGCCCGCGCAGCCCGATCGTGGTGACGTGCATGAGCCCCGGGAGCGCCTCGACCGCCCGGCGGAAGGGCGACGAGTTGCTGAAGCGCGTCCCGTCGCGCTCGTCGGTGAAGTCGAGGTGCGCGTCGAGCTGCACGACGTGGAGCGAGGGGACGTCGTCGAAGGCGCGGAGGATCGGATAGGTGACGCTGTGGTCGCCGCCGAGGAAGAGCGGGAGCCGCGCGCGCTCGCGCACGATGCGCGCGGCGGCGGTGATCCGGTCGTGCGCGAGCGCGGGCTCGAGCGTCGGCAGGTCGACGTCGCCGGCGTCGGCGAGCTGCACGCCGGCGAGGCGCACGATGCCCGAGCGCCAGTCGTAGAGCCCCGCCGGCGGGACGGCGTAGCGGAGCGACGCCTCGCGGATCGCGCGCGGCCCGAAGCGCGCCCCCGGCCGGAAGCCGAGCGCGATGTCGTACGGGATGCCGAGCACCGCGGCATCGGCGTGCCAGTCGCCGTCGAGCGCGACGTGCGCGGCGCGGGCGAAGGTGGGGAGGCCGACGTAGGGGAGCATCAGCGGCCCCCCGCCGCGCGGCGCGCGTCGTCGGCGGCGCGCATCGGGAGGTCGACGCCGCGCGCGTCGGCGACGGCGAGCGCGCGCTCGTAGCCGGCGTCGGCGTGGCGGATCACCCCCAGCGCCGGGTCGTTGGTGAGGCAGAGGCGCAGCCGCTCGTCGGCCTCCGCGCTCCCGTCGGCGACCGCCACCAGCCCGCTGTGCTGCGAGTAGCCCATGCCGACGCCGCCCCCGTGGTGGAACGACATCCACGCCGCGCCGCTCGCGATCCCGGTGGCGAAGTTGAGGAGCGGCCAGTCGCTCACGGCATCGCTCCCGTCGCGCATCGCCTCGGTCTCGCGGAAGGGGCTCGCGACGGAGCCCGCGTCGAGGTGGTCGCGCCCGATGACGACGGGCGCCTTCAGCCGGCCGTCGCGCACCATGGCGTTGAAGAGCCGCCCCGCGCGGTCGCGCTCGCGGTAGCCGAGCCAGCAGATGCGGGCCGGGAGCCCCTGGAAGGCGATCTTCTCCCCCGCCCAGCCGAGCCAGCGCTGCAGGCGCGCGTCGTCGGGGAAGAGCTCCATGAGCGCCGCGTCGGTGGCGGCGATGTCGGCGGGGTCGCCCGAGAGCGCGACCCAGCGGAAGGGGCCGCGCCCCTCGCAGAACGAGTCGCGGATGAAGGCGGGGACGAAGCCCGGGTACGCGAACGCGTCGGCGTAGCCCGCGAGCTGCGCCTGCGCGCGCAGGTTGTTGCCGTAGTCGAAGGCGACGGCGCCGCGCCGCTGCATCGTGACGATCGCCTCGACGTGCGCGACGATCGCGTCGCGGACGCGCGCGAGGTAGCCCTCGCGGTCGGTCTCGCGCGTGCGGCGCACGTCCTCGTCGGCGTGAGCCGGCGGCAGGTAGCCGACGAGCGGATCGTGCGCGCTCGTCTGGTCGGTGACCAGCTCCGGCGTGACGCCCATCGCGACGAGCCGCGGGAGCACCTCGGCCGCGTTGCCGAGGAGGCCGATCGAGAGCGCCCGCCGCTCGCGGCGCGCGCGCTCGGCGCGGGCGAGGGCGTCGTCGAGCAAGGTCGTGGCCTCGTCGAGGTAGCGCGTCTCGAGGCGGCGCGCGATGCGCGACTCGTCGACCTCGACGCAGAGCGCCACCCCGCCGGCGAGCGTGACCGCGAGCGGCTGCGCGCCGCCCATGCCGCCCAGCCCCGCGGTGACGGTGAGCGTGCCGGCGAGCGTCCCGCCGAAGTGGCGCTCGGCCGCGGCGGCGAAGGTCTCGTGCGTCCCCTGCAGGATCCCCTGCGTACCGATGTAGATCCACGAGCCGGCGGTCATCTGGCCGTACATCATCAGCCCCGCGCGGTCGAGCCGGTCGAACTCGTCCCACGTCGCCCAGCGCGGGACGAGGTTCGAGTTGGCGATGAGGACGCGCGGCGCCATCGGGTGCGTCTCGACGACGGCGACGGGCTTGCCGCTCTGCACGAGGAGCGTCTCGTGGTCGCGCAGGCGGTCGAGCGTGGCGACGATCGCGTCGAACGAGGGCCAGTCGCGCGCGGCGCGGCCGCGGCCGCCGTAGACGACGAGCGCCTCGGGATGCTCGGCGACCTCGGGGTCGAGGTTGTTCATGAGCATCCGCTTGGCCGCCTCTTGGATCCACCCGGGGGCGGTGCGGACGGCGCCGCGCGGGGCGCGGACGATGCGGGTCATGCGAGCTGGACCGTGAGAGAAGGGGGAGGGTCCGACAAGGTTACGCCCCGGACGCGGTCGCGGCGAGTTACTTGCGTTGGACATTCCCGCCGGCGACGCTAGGGCAGCGCCCGCCGCGCGCGCGGGCGATGGTGTCGCACGACGAATCCGCACGGGAGAGGAGCGAGCATGCGCTGGGATGCCGGGGGACCGAACAGCGACGTCGAGGATCGCCGCGGCGAGACGCCGATGCGCGGTGGCCGGATGGGTGGCTTCCCGCTCCCAGTCGGGCGCATGGGGATCGGCGGGATCATCCTCGTCCTGATCGCGAGCGCCGTCTTCGGGATCAACCCGCTGACGCTGCTGGGCGGCGGCGGGGTGGTGGCGCCGCCGCAGGCGTCGTCACCGGCGTCGCGCGGGCCGGTGCAGGAGACGGCGGCCGAGCGCGAGATGGTGGGGCAGCAGAGCTGGGTGATCCGCCACGCGCAGGACTTCTGGACGCAGACCTTCCAGCAGTCGGGGCAGCCCTACCAGCGCGCGAAGCTCGTCCTCTTCCGCGACGCGGTGCAGAGCGGCTGCGGCTTCGCCGAGAGCGCGACGGGGCCCTTCTACTGCCCGCGCGACCAGAAGGTGTACATCGACCTCGGCTTCTACGACGAGCTCGCGCGCCGCTTCGGCGCCCCCGGCGACTTCGCGCAGGCCTACGTGCTCGCCCACGAGGTCGGGCACCACGTGCAGAACCTCCTCGGCACCGAGCGCCAGCTCCGCGCGGCGCAGCAGCGCAACCCGTCGCAGGCCAACGCGCTGAGCGTCCGCATGGAGCTGCAGGCCGACTGCTATGCCGGCATCTGGGGGCGGCAGGCCGCGGCCGAGGGGCGGCTCGAGACGGGCGACCTCGAGGAGGCGCTGCGCGCGGCGGCGGCGGTGGGCGACGACCGCATCCAGTCGCAGTCCCGCGGCGGGGTGCGACCGGAGAGCTTCACGCACGGCTCGGCCGAGCAGCGGATGACCTGGTTCCGCCGCGGCTTCGACACCGGGGACGTGGGGCAGTGCGACACCTTCGCGGCGCGCTGACGGCCTTCGTGTGAACCGGTAGATCGCCGAACCGCGTCAACACGGCGGCGCGGAGGACGGCCGGAGGGTGGAGAGCGCCGTTGCGGACGGCGGAACGCGAAGAGCGCGAAGTGAAGAGAAAGAAGTGGCGTGTTCGTCATGGCCGCTCCTTGCTTTCTCTTCGTGTCCTTCGCGTTCCGCCGTTCGCGCCCGCGCTCCCCACCCTCCGGCCGTCCTCCGCGCCTCCGTGGTGACGCGGTCAAGCGATGCCCCGGAACGGCTCCTCAGGACGCGACCGGCGCCGCGACCTCACCCGTGCCGATCCGCGCCGCGGCCGCGTCGTCGAACTCGCCCTCCCAGCGCGCCATCACCACCGTCGCGAGGCAGTTGCCGAGCAGGTTGACGCTCGTGCGCGCCATGTCCATGACGGCGTCGACGCCGAGGATGATCGCGACCCCCTCGAGGGGGAGATCGAACTGCGCCAGCGCCCCGGAGAGGATCACCAGCGAGGCGCGCGGCACGGCGGCGACGCCCTTGGAGGTGAGCATGAGCGTCAGCATCATCAGGAGCTGCGTGCCGAGCGACATGTCGACGCCCGCCGCCTGCGCGACGAAGATGCTCGCGACCGCGAGGTAGAGCGTCGAGCCGTCGAGGTTGAAGCTGTACCCCGTCGGCATGACGAAGGCGACGATCCGCTTCGGGACGCCGAGCTGCTCCATCGCCTTCATCGCCTGCGGGAGCGCCGCCTCGGAGCTCGCGGTGCTGAAGGCGAGGAGCCACGGCCCCTTGGTCTGCGCCCAGAAGGCGCGGAGCGGGACCTTGGCCACCAGCGCCACGGGGACCAGCACGGCGATGACGAAGACGATCAGCGCGACGTAGAGCGTGAGCACCAGCTTGGCGAGCGTCAGCAGGACGCCGATGCCGCTCTGCCCGACCGTGGCCGCGATCGCGCCGGCGATGCCGATCGGGGCGAAGGCCATGACCATCCCCACGAACTTGAACATCACCTCGGAGAGCGACTCGCAGAACTCGAGCATGAAGCGCTTCGGCTTCTCCGGCGCCCGGGCCACGGCGACCGCGAAGAGGACGCTGAAGAAGACGATCTGCAGCACCTCGTTGGACGCCGCCGCCTCGAAGAAGCTCTGCGGAACGGTGTGCTCGAGCACGCTCGAGAGCGTCGGTGTCTTGCTCACGAAGGCCTCGGCCGCGTCGCTCTTCGCCCCGGCGAGCGAGACCCCCACGCCCGGCTTCGCGAAGTTCACCGCGACCAGCCCGACGGCCAGCGCGAGCGTGGTGACGAGCTCGAAGTAGAGGATCGAGCGCCAGGCGAGGCGCCCCACCTTGCTCATGTCGTCGCCGTGGCCGGCGATCCCGACGACGAGCGTGCCGAAGAGGAGCGGCACGATCACCGACTTGATCATCCGGAGGAAGATCGTCGAGAGGAGCTTGAGCGACGTGCCGACCTCGGGGAACGCCCAGCCGACGAGCGTCCCGACGACCATCGCCACGACGATCCACTGGGTGAGCGAGAGCTTGCGGAAGAGGGACATCTGGGGGATGCGGAGCGGGGTGCCACGCGCTCAGTGCGCGGGCCCCTCGAGGTCGGGGGCGACGGGGACTTCGCGCCCCGTGCGCAGCACCGAGTGCCGCGCGCCGTAGGCGAAGTAGAGGAGGAGGCCGACGGCCAGCCAGATCGCGAAGGCGATCCAGGCGCTGCGCGGGAGGCCGGCCATGACGTACAGGCAGGCCGCGGTCCCGCCGAGGGCGACCGGCCACACGAACGGAACGCGGAACGGGCGCGGCCGTTCCGGCTCGCGGAGCCGGAGCGCGAGCACGCCGATGCAGACGAGCATGAAGGCGGCCAGCGTCCCGATGTTGGTCAGGTCGTAGGTCGCCGCGTCGTCGGCCACCGCCGCGCCGATCGCCACCGCGATCCCGGTGATGATCGTCGTGATGTGCGGGGTGCGGTACTTCGGGTGGAGCCGCGCCGCGAACGGCGGCAGGAGGCCGTCGCGCGCCATCGCGTAGAAGATGCGCGGCTGCCCGTACTGGAAGACGAGGAGCACCGCCGCCATGCTCACCACCGCGCCGGCGGCGACGATCCAGCTCGCCGTCTCGAGCCCGGCGATCGTGAGCGCCTTCGCGAGCGGGTCGGCGCTCTTGAGCTGCTGGTAGGGGACGAGCCCCGTCGCCACCGCGCCGACGACGACGTAGATCAGCGTGCAGATCGCCAGCCCGCCGAGGATGCCGCGCGGGAGGTTGCGCTGCGGGTCCTTCGTCTCCTCGCCGGCGGTGCTGATCGCGTCGAAGCCGATGTAGGCGAAGAAGACGATCGCCGCCCCCTGGTGGATCCCCTTCCAGCCGTTGGGGGCGAACGGGCGGTAGTTGGCCGGGTCGATGTGCATCGCGCCGACGATCACGAAGAGCGCGAGCACCGCCAGCTTCACCACGACCATGATGTTGTTCGCCCGCGTGCTCTCCTTGGCCCCGCGCACGAGAAGCACCGTGATCGCCGCGACGATCAGGAACGCCGGGAGGTTCACCAGCACCGGGATGCCGAGGAACCGGGGGGCGCTCTCCACGAGCCCGGCGATCGCCGGGTCGGTGCTCTTGGCGGCCTGGAAGTAGCCGTGCACGAGCCAGCGCGGCATGTCGATGCCGAAGCCGGAGAGGAGCGAGTCGAAGTAGTGCCCCCACGCGATCGCCACCGCGACGTTGCCGACGGCGTACTCGAGGATCAGGTCCCAGCCGATGATCCAGGCGACGATCTCGCCGAGCGTCGCGTACGAGTAGGCGTAGGCGCTGCCGGCGGCGGGGATCATGCTCGCCAGCTCGGCGTAGCAGAGCGCCGCGAGGCCGCAGACGCCGCCGAGGAGGATGAAGCTGACGACCAGCGCGGGGCCCGCACCGTAGCGCACCACGGTGCCGTCGGCGAGCGACTCGCCGGCGGCGGCGGTGCCGAGCGACGCGAAGATGCCGGCGCCGATGACGGCGCCGATCGAGAGCATGACGAGGTCGCCGGCGCCGAGGACGCGGCGCATGCCGCTCGATCCGTCGGACGAGGCGATGGGCTTCCGGGCGAACAGGGCCATTGCGGCGGGCCGCGGGAGGCGCGGCCGGCGCGGGAGCACTCCCCCGCCCCGGCCGCGCGCCCCCTCAGATGAAGAGCGGCGCCATCACGAGCGTGATGGTCGAGAGGAGCTTGATCAGGACGTGGAGCGAGGGGCCGGCGGTGTCCTTGAACGGGTCGCCGACGGTGTCGCCGACGACCGCCGCCTTGTGCGGCTCGCTCTTCTTGCCGCCGTGCACGCCGGTCTCGATGTACTTCTTCGCGTTGTCCCACGCGCCGCCGGCGTTGTTGAGGAAGCCGGCCATCAGGATCCCCGCGATCGTCGCGACCATCAGGAACCCCGCCACCGCCTCGGCCCCGAGCCGCTCGCCCTCGGCGCCGAGCATCTTGAAGGCGACGCCGACGACGATCGGGAAGCCGACGACCAGCGCCCCCGGGACGACCATCGCGCGGAGCGCCCCCTTGGTGACGATGTCGACGCAGGCGGCGTAGTCGGGCTTCTCGGTCCCTTTCATGATCCCCGGGCGCTCCTTGAACTGCCGGCGCACCTCGGTGATGACCGACTGCGCCGCCTTGCTGACCGCGGTCATCGCGAGCGACGAGAACCAGAAGACGAGCATCGCGCCCAGCAGGCCGGCGATGAAGACCTGCGGCTTGCTCATGTCCACCGAGAGCTCGCTTCCGGTGTAGTTGCGCACCTCGTCGAGGTAGGCCGAGAAGAGGAGGAACGCCGCGAGCGCCGCCGAGCCGATGGCGTACCCCTTGGTGAGCGCCTTGGTCGTGTTGCCGACGGCGTCGAGGCGGTCGGTCTTGTCGCGGATCGTCGCCGGCTGCTGCGACATCTCGACGATGCCGCCGGCGTTGTCGGTGATCGGGCCGAAGACGTCCATGGCGAGGATGTAGCCGGCGGTGCCGAGCATCCCCATGGTCGCCACGGCGGTGCCGAACAGCCCGCCGATCGCGCGCCCCTCGGCGTCGGTCAGCCCGCTCCCGCGGCCGAGCATGAACGAGGCGAGGAGGGCGATCGCGATCGTGATGACCGGGAGCACCGTGCTCTCCATGCCGACCGAGAGCCCCATGATGATGTTCGTCGCGGGGCCCGTCTTGCTCGCCTCGGCGATCGTCTGCACGGGGCGGTAGCGGTACTCGGTGTAGTACTGCGTGATGTAGACGAAGGCGATCGAGGTCGCGATGCCGATCAGCGCGCAGAGGAAGTACTGGAACCACGCGTCCGGCGCCTGCGGCGTGGCGAGCATCCACTTGCAGGCGAAGAAGAAGGCGACGGCGACGAGCGCCGCGGTGACGTAGTAGCCGCGGTTGAGCGCGCTCATCGGGTCGGCGTCCTCGGCGGTGCGCACGACCATCACGCCCACGATCGAGGCGACGAGGCCGAGCGCGCCGACGACGAGCGGGAAGAGGATCCCGGCGACGCCGAAGTAGCTGTAGAGCGTGACGCCGAGGATCATCGCGCCGATGTTCTCGGCCGCGGTGCTCTCGAACAGGTCGGCGCCGCGGCCGGCGCAGTCGCCGACGTTGTCGCCCACGAGGTCGGCGATCACCGCCGGGTTGCGCGGGTCGTCCTCGGGGATCCCCGCCTCGACCTTCCCCACGAGGTCGGCGCCGACGTCGGCCGCCTTGGTGTAGATGCCGCCGCCGAGCTGCGCGAAGAGCGCGACGAACGAGGCGCCGAAGCCGAAGCCGACGATCAGGAAGGGGATGCGCGTCGCCCAGGCGCTCGCCTCCATCCCCTCGGGCTGCAGCGCCGAGATGATCGCGAAGAGGCCGCCCACGCCGAGCAGAGACATCGAGACGGTGAAGAGCCCCGACACCGCGCCGCCGCGGAGCGCCACCTGCAGCGCCGCGTTGAGCGACTGCATCGCGGCGCTCGCGACGCGGATGTTGGTGCGGATCGAGACCCACATCCCCATGTAGCCCGCGATCCCGGAGCAGAGCGCGCCGAGGAAGAACGAGAGCGTGACGAAGGTGGCGAGGACCTTCGGGTCGCTCACCGGGTCGCTCGGCTGCGCGCTGCGGAGGACGCCGTAGCCGACGAAGAGGAGGACGGCGACGACGAGGGCGAGGACGCCGATCGTCTTGTTCTGGCGCGCGAGGTAGGCCTCGGCGCCCTCCTGGATGGCGCCGGAGATGGTCCGCATCGCGTCGGTGCCGGTGCCCTTGGCGAGCACCCACTTGGCGAGCCAGCCGGCGAAGGCGAGCGCGATCGCGCTGCCGCCGATGACGACGGCGAGGAGGGTGGACTGCGAGGGGGTCATGCGCGGGGAGTGGGGAGGGAGCGCACGGGGCGGCGCGGGGGCGCCGCGGGGAGGGGTGCGACGCTCACGCGGTCGCCGGCGACGCGGCGGCGCGCGCGCCCCGCGTGAGGAGGTAGACGGGGACGCCGAGCAGCACGAGGACTAGCCCCGAGACCGCCTGCGCGCGCGTCTTGTCGACCACCAGGAGGATCACCGCCACGCCGAGGCAGGCGGCGACGTAGAGCGCGGGGACGACGGGATAGCCGAGCGCCTTGTAGGGGCGGGGCACCGCGGGGCGCGTGGACCGGAGGACGAAGAGCCCGATCGTGGTCAGCGCGTAGAAGAGGAGCTGCGCGAAGATCACGTAGTCGAGGAGCTGCCCGTAGGTGCCGGTGAGGCAGAGCACCGACGCCCACGCGACGCAGGCGACGAGCGCGAAGCCGGGGACGCCGTTGCGGTTGAGCGTCCCCGCCTTCGCGAAGAAGAGGCCGTCCTTCGCCATCGCGTAGAAGAGGCGCGCGTAGGCGAGGATCAGCCCGTTGTTGCAGCCGAAGGTGCTGACGAGGATGAGCACCGCCATGACCGTCCCCGCGCTCGCGCCCAGCACCATCTCGGCCGCCGCGACGCCGACGCGGTCCTGCGTCGCGTGGGCGATGCCGCGCGCGAGCACCGTCGCCCCGTCGGGGCTCCCGGCGAGCGGGAGCACCAGCAGGTAGGCGAGGTTGCAGAGGAGATAGAGCGCGGTGACGAGCCCGGTGCCGAGGAGGAGCGCGCGCGGGAGGTTGCGGGCGGGGTCGCGCACCTCGCTGGCGGCGAAGGTGACGTTGATCCACGCGTCGCTCGAGAAGAGCGAGCCGACGAGGGCGGCGCCGAAGGCGAGGGCGAAGGCGGGGCCGAGCTCGACGCTGCCGAAGAAGGCGCCGCCGGTGAAGTTGGCCGTGATCGCCTCGGCGTTGCGCCCGACGACGACGCCCAGGACGACGAGCATCGCGAGGCCGAGCGCCTTGGCGGCGGTGAGGATCGTCTGGACGATCTTCCCCTCGCGCACGCCGCGCAGGTTGATCCAGGCGAGGATCCAGATGCTCACGAGCGCGACGAGGCGCTGCGGGGTGAGGCCGAGCTGGATGGCGGCCGCCGGGTCCTTGCAGCCGAGGAGGGCGATGCAGACGTCGGCCCGGGGGAACCAGGCGTAGCGCTCGGGGGTGATCGCGGGCCAGAGGACGCCGAGGAAGCGGCCGAAGGCGACGGCGACGGCGGCGAGGGTGCCGGCCGAGATGACGACGAACTGCGTCCAGCCGAAGAGGAAGCCGGTGAGGGGGCCGAGCGCCTCGCGGAGGAAGACGTACTGCCCGCCCGCTCGCGGGAACATGGCGGCGAGCTCGGCGATCGAGAGCGCGCCGAGCATCGTGATGACGCCGGTGAGGAGCCAGGCCATGAGGAGCCAAAAGGGGCTCTGGACCTGGCGGGCGATGTCGGCGGAGACGATGAAGATGCCGGAGCCGATCATCGACCCCGCGACGAGCATCGCCGCGTCGGTGAGGCCGAGGGCGGAGACGAACCCGGGCGCGCCCGACGCGGTGGCCGCTCCGGGGGGAGCGGCGGCGGACGAGTCGCGGGCGTGGGGCATGCGCGCAGGGGATAGGCGTCCGGTCCCTCGGGGGAGCGACGCCGGCGCCGCCCCCGGCAGCGGGCCCGAGGTGGCGGCAAGCTATCCACCGGCGCGGGGCGCAACCAGTTACGCGATCACCGCATGGATGTGACGGGGGCGCGCCGGCGAACGGGGGCGCGGCGCGGCGTCAGTACAGCTCGATCGTGAAGCTGTAGTTCGTGCGGACCGGGCGCCCGTCGGGGCGCACCCCTGGGCGGAAGCGCACCTCGGCCAGCACGTCGCGCAGCCGCTGGTTGTAGCCGTTGTCGCGCGTGGTCGGGGCGAAGTCGAAGGCGAGCACCTTGCCGGTGCTGTCGACGTCGAAGGTGGCGACGAGCTTCTGCCCGCGGACCTTCCCCGGGATGGGCTGCGGCGGGAGGATGAGCTGCGTCGGCGTGGGCGGGTAGATGGTCGCGTTGCCGCCCCCCGTCCCGGGGCCGACCCCGCTCCCGGTGCCCGTCCCCTGCCCCGACCCGACGCCGCCCCCCGACCCCGGGCCGCTCCCCGCGGAGCCGTCCGACCCGGCACCGCCGCCGGTCCCGGGGGTGGAAGCGGCGGCGGCGGTGGTCGCTGGCGGCGCGGGGGTGGCGGCCTTCGGCTGCGGCTGCGGCGGCGGCGTGGGCTGCGGCGGCACCGGCTCCGGCGGCTTCACCTCGGGCGGCTTGGGCGGCGGCGGCACCGGCGTCGGACTCGGCGCGGGCGCAGCGGGGCGCGCGACCTCGATGTACTGGATCCGCTCGGGGATCCCGCCCGTCCCCCCGGTGCCGCCGCCCCCGCCCCCCGCCGGCCCCTTCCCGCCAGCGCCGTCGACCTCCATCACCTTGGTCGTCGCGTAGGCCGCGGGCGCGAGCGCGAGGAAGATCAGCGCCGCGTGGACGATCACCGAGATGACGAGCCCCGACTTGCGATCCTCGCGGACGATCCGCGGGACGCCGACGAGCGGGCGCAGGCGCGGTCGGCCGTCGGGGCGACGGTCGTCGTCGGGCGACTCGGTGAGGGGCGGGGGCGGATGCATCGGGGCGGACATGGCGGCTGACAATTGTACGCGCTCGCCTCCCGGAAAGGTTCGTCGTCCGGGCACCCGGGTCCGGTGCGAGGGTCGTGCGGAGCACCGACCGTCCGCGCGCCGACCCACGGGGGGGGCGGCCGTCGGTTCCCTTATTGGGTACCTGGCGGGGAACTGAGCGGAGGGCGCGGAGAACGGCAGATGTCGACGCGGAGGGCGCGGGGGGACGGCCGACGGTCGGCACCGGGGACGAGGACTCGAGCTCCGTGTGGTTCTAGCATCGCCATGAATACGGGTGGGTGCGACCGGCGGGATGGGGGTTATTCCTCGTTCTTGTTGTTCTTGTTGTTCTTGTGCCCACCCCCGAGGCCGCACCGCTGCCGACCGCGCCCCCCGGTGCCGACCGTCGGCCGTTCCGCCGCGGCCTCCGCGTCAACAGTCGCCGTTCTCCGCGCCCCTCCGCGCAGTCCCCCGCGGGTAGCCCACGCGGGACTGCGCGCCGCACGGACCGGGACACGTGCGCGACCGGGAGATCAGAGCTTGTTGACGAGGCGGGAGTAGCCGTCCATGAGGCGCTGCTCGTGGAAGTTGAGGAGCATGCCGACGGGGTAGCCGGAGAGCTTGAGGTAGCTGAGGAGCTGCGCGCGGTGCACGGGGCGCACGGCGGGGAGCGCCTTGATCTCGACGACGACCAGCTCGCCGACGAGGAGGTCGAGGCGGTAGGCCTCCTGGAGGCGGACGCCGCGGTAGCGCAGGGGCATCGTCACCTCCGTTCGCACGGCGAGGCCGCGTCCGCGGAGCTCGTGGACGAGGCAGAGGCGGTACGCGCTCTCGAGGAGTCCGGGGCCGAGGGCGTCGTGCACGGCGATCGCGGCCGAGAGCACCTCGCCCGTGCACCAGTTCACCGGCGAGTCGTCGAGCACGCCGCGCCGTCGGGCGCGCGTTCCATCGGGCATCGGGGCCTCCGCGTCATGGTGGGCGCCCGTGGCGGGGGGCCGCGATCGCGGGGGGGCCGACGGGCGACCACAGGATGCGACGGCGGTGTCATCGGCGCGTCAGCGCGCGTGCACCGAAACGACGAAGGGCGGCCCTCCCGGAGGAGGACCGCCCCGCGACCACCCGCGCGGCGCGTTACTTGGCCTTCGGCGTGATGCCGATGACCTTCACGCCCGACCCGCGTGCGACGTCCATCGCGAAGATGACGTCCTGGTAGACCACCGTCGAGTCGCCCTTGACGAAGATGATCTTGTCGGGACGGGGGCCGTAGATCTCCTTGAGGCGGGCACCGAGGCGATCCTTGGTGACCTGCTCCGAGTTGATCTTGTAGATGCCCGCCGGCAGGACCTCGAGGACGATGTTGGTGTTGTTGTCCGGGTTCGTGACGACCTGCGGCGTCGGGTCCGGGAGCTGCACGTCGATCGACTTCCGGGCCATCGGGACGATGACCATGAAGATGATCAGGAGCACGAGCAGCACGTCGATCATCGGCGTGACGTTCGGGTCGGACGTGAGCCCGCCCTCGCCCCCTCCGGTGCTCATCCCCATTACGGCTTCCCTCCGCCCGCCGCGACGCCCGGGCCGGTGACGACGGGGACGTCGCCCTCGACCGTGGACTCGGTGCCCGGCTGCTGGTCGGTGATCAGCCCCGAGACGCGGACGCCGCCCTTGGCGATGACGTCGAGCGCGTCCTGGACCTTGCCGTACGCGAGGCCCTTGTCGGCCTTGACGTACATGATCTTGTCGATCGTGCGCGCGTCGTAGATCTCCTTGACCTTCGACTCGAGCTGGTCGGCGGGGACCGGCCGCTTGTTCAGGAAGAACTGCCCGTTCCGGTCGATGCCGAGCACCTGGTCGGTGTTCTCATCCTCGGGGTGCTGCTTGATGTTCACGCCGGTCGGCGGGGTCGCCTTGAAACCGGCCTGGATCTGCGGCACCACGACCATGAAGATGATCAGGAGCACGAGCATGACGTCGATCATGGGCGTCACGTTCGGCTCGGCCTTCACGCCGCCGCCGCTGGAGACACTCATTCCCATGGGATGTCAGCTCCTCTGGCTCGGGGGACGGGCGCTCAGCCCGAAATGGGCTGCTGGCCGCCGGCCGTGGTGTTGAACTCGCGGGTGAAGCGCGAGCGGCCGAACTCGCCCGAAACGCCCTTGATGAGATAGTCGATCATCTCCTTCGAGGTGTACGTCATCTCGGCCGTGAGGTTGTCGATCTTCGTCTGGAAGTAGTTGTACGCCCACACCGCCGGGATCGCGACGCCGATGCCGAAGGCCGTCGTGATGAGCGCCTCGGCGACGCCGGCGGCGATCGCCGTGATGCCGCCCGAGCCCGACGCGGCCATGCTCGTGAAGGCGTTCACGATGCCCATCGTCGTGCCGAGGAGGCCGACGAACGGCGCCGTCGCGCCGACCGTCGCGAGGATCGAGTTGCCGCGCTTCAGGTTGACGATCGTCATCAGCATCTCGCGCTCGACCGCGCGCTCGGCCGTGTTGATGTCCGACACGGTGACCGAGCCGTCCTGGATCAGCGGGCGGATCTCGCCGAGGGCGCCGCCGAGGACGCGCGCGACGTGCGACTTCTTGTAGTTCTCCGCGAGCTTGATCGCCTCGCCGAGGTTGTCCTCCTCGAGGAACTGCGAGAACTCGGGGGCGAAGCGCTTCGTCTCGGCCTGCGCGGCGCGGAACTGCCACCACTTGCTGAACAGCACCGTGAGCGACCAGATCGACATGATCGCGAGGGTGTAGACGATCCCCTTCGCGAACCAGCCCATCGAGTGCCAGAGCTCTGCCATGTCCATCGTCGTGATCTCCTGGAGCGGTAGGTTGGACCGGGGATCCGGTCAGCGGTTGAGGCCGAACGCGAACGACTGCTGCACGAGCATGCGGACCTTGCGCCCGCCGACCTCCGCCGGCACGAAGCGCATCCGCGGCAGCACCGACTTGACGGCCGCGCCGAAGAGCTCGTGCGAGGCCTTGATCACCTTGATCGACCCGGGCTCGGCGCGGCCCGTCGTGTCGACCACGAACTGCATCATCGCCTCACCCTCGACCCCCGCCGAGCGGAGCATCTCGGGGTAGTTGGGCGCCGGGTTGCCCGGGAGCGCCATGGCCGGCTTCTCGACCTGGAAGTCGAAGTAGGGCTGGTCGCTGATGACCGGGCCCGTGCCGCCCTCGACGCCCTTGCTGGTGCCGCCCGCGACGCCCTTGCCCGAGAAGTCGGCCTCGTCGGTCGCCTTGCGCGACAGGTCGACCTCGGGGATGACGTCCGGCACGTCCACCGGCGGCGTGAGGACCTGGAAGCCCTTCGGCGGCGGATTGTTGGTGACCACCACGTCCTTCGGCAGCACCTTCTCCGGCTCGGGCTTCGGCTCCTCCTTCTTCACCTCGGTGAGGACGACCTTCTCCTCCTTCGGCTTCTCGAGCGCGGTCGCCGTCTTCGAGGTCGCCCAGACCATGAAGGCGATCACGCCGGCGTGCACGACGAAGGAGATGAACGTCCCACCGAAGCGCTTTTCCTTCTTCGCCTTCGATTCGATCAGGTTGTCGAACATGCACCCTCGGACTGGTTCCGGGTGGAGGTCGATCGGGACGGGGGAACGCTACCGCCCACGGATTTCGGGGGAATGGGGCGAAGATGAGAAAACCATTAAGGCTCGGTGACACCCGTCTTCATCTTCGTGCGACCGCGTCGAGCCCAGCCATCCGTTCACCGCGCCACGTCGAACGCGATCGGCTGCTGCACGAGCATCCGCACTCGGCGTCCACCGGCCTCCGCCGGCGCGAAGCGCCACCGCGGGAGCACCGCGGCGACGGCGGCGACGAAGGCCGGGTGCGTGGTGTGGACCACGACCATCGAACCGGGCTCGGCGCGGCCGAGCGTGTCGACGACGAATTGGATCACGACCTGTCCCGCGACGCCGGCCCGTCGGAGCGATGCGGGATACTCGGGCGCCGGATTGCCGGCGAGCCCGACGGCGGGGCGCTCGACCGCCGCGAACTCGAAGGGGGCGTCGCCCGCGCCCGAAGCGTCGGCCGCCCCACCCTCCACCGCACCCTCGCCGGCGACGACGCCACGCTCGAGGCCGGTGCCCGGAGGCCCACCCAGATCCACCGGCGGAAGCTCGAGGCCGACCTCGACCGCCGTCACGCCCGTCGGCGCGACCGTCGGCGACGCGAGCGATGGCGGCGACGCCGGTGCGCCGCGCACCGCTCCCGCTCCCGTCGCGGCGGCGCGCATGGCCACCGGCGCACGCAGCGTCACCTCCTCGGGCTTGGCCCCCGCGAGCGCCGGGTTCGCCCGCACCCGGAGCGCCGCGACCGCCACCACCGCGTGCAGCACGACCGCCATCACCGCTCCCGCCGCGCGTCGCGGACGACGCGCCTCCGTCTCGAGCAGCACCCGAAGCATCGCTCCTCCCGTCATCCTGACCCCGGGCGGTGCCCCGTGCGCCGCCCGAGGGACACGGTGCACGCGTCACCTTGCGACACGATGACGCGGGGATGAGGAGGCGCTGAGCCTTTCGTGAGGCGTCGATTGGGCGCGCGTGAACGGCCGATCACGGTCGCATTGCCGGCAGATGAAGCCGGCGCTCCTCACGCGCGCGCTGCGGGGCGGGCGCCGGGCGCACCGCGCGCGCTCGCGCGACGGGGGGCCTTCCGAGACTGTTGGAGCTACCGCAGCGCCCGGCCGCCCTCGTCGGCCGCGGCGACCGGATCGGCCGGGGGCGGGACGACCGGGGCCTCGGGGACGGATCGCGTGACGTCGCGCCGCACCGCACCGGGGAGCCGGAGCGTGAACGTCGTCCCGCGCGTGAGCCGGCTGCGCGCGGCGAGCGTCCCGCCGTGCGCCTGCGCGATGTACTGGCTGATGGCGAGACCGAGCCCCGTCCCGCTGCGCGCGGAGGCGCGCGACCGGGACCGGTCGGCGCGCCAGAAGCGATCGAAGATGAACGGCAGGTCGGCCGCCGCGATCCCGATACCGGTGTCGCGCACCGTCACCTCCGCCCACCCCGCCTCCTCGAGCAGCGCGAGCGTCACCTTGCCCCCCGGCGGCGTGAACTTGATCGCGTTGGTCACGAGGTTGAGCAGGAGCTGCCGGAGCCGCGTCGCGTCGCCCTCGACGGTGACCGGCTGGCACTCGGAGACGGAGACCGCGAGCCCCGCCGGCTCGCCGAGGATCTGCGCCGTCTCGGCCACGTCGCGGAGCACCGCGTCGAGCAGGACGACGTCGCGCACGAGGTCGAAGCGCCCCTCGTCGGCGCGCGCGAGCGTGAGGAGGCCGTTGACGAGGTCGGTCATGCGCGCGACCTCGTGCAGCGCCTCCTCGAGGTGCGCGAGCTGCTCGTTCGAGCCGCGCGGCGCCGTCATCGCGCGCTCGATGTTGGCGCGGAGGACGGTGAGCGGCGTCTTGAGCTCGTGGCTGGCGTCGGCGGTGAATCGGCGGAGCCCGCCGAAGCTCGTCTCGAGGCGGCCGATCATGTCGTTGACGGTCGCCGCCAGCCGCGCGAGCTCGTCGCCCCGCTCGTCGGCGCCGCCGAGGCGCTTGTGGAGCGAGCGCCCGTCGGTGATGGCGGCGAGCGCGCCGATGATCTCGCCCACGGGGCGCACGCCCACACCGGCGATGAGCCACGCGGCGCCGGCGCCGAGGGCGAGGAGGACGAGCGAGGTGGCGACCATGCCGACGAGGAGCTCGCGCGTGGCGGCCGTGGTGCTCTCGGTGCTGCTGCCGGCGACGACGCGGGCGATCGGGGTGCGCGGGTCGTCCTCGTCGCGCGCGGCGAGGAAGAGCTGCTCGCGCCCCCCCGGATAGGTGAGGAGCGTCGCGCTGGGGCCGGCGTCGAGGCGGGTCGCGGTGGCGCTCAGCCAGGCGAGGTCGTCGGTGCCGAGGGCGCGCGCGCGCGGGCTGATGTAGACGGCGCGCCCGGCGGTGTCGAGGACGAGGACGTAGTCGCTCAGCACCTCGAGGGCGTTGGCGAGCTCCGGCGTCACCTGCGGCCCGATCAGCGAGTCGCGGACGATCGTGACCGGCCCCTTCTCCTCGGCCTGGTAGATGATGCGCAGCGCGAGGTCGGCCTGCGTGACGACGTAGCGGCGCAGCTCGCCGAACTGCGCCGTGCGCCAGCCGCGCCAGACGGTGGTGGCGAAGGCGGCGAGCGCCACGGCGAGCGCCGCGACGAACAGGGCCATGAGTCGCGCGCGCACCGTGCGGAACACCGCCTCACTCCTTCACGACGTAGCCGACGCCGCGGACGGTCCCGATCAGCTTCCGCGCGTGCCCGGCGTCGACCTTCTTGCGGAGGTGCGTGATGACGACGTCGACGATGTTGGTCCCCGGGTCGAAGTGGTACCCCCACGCGTACTCGGTGATCAGCGTGCGGCTCATCACCCGTCCGGGGTGGCGCATGAGGTACTCAAGGACCTTGAACTCCTTGGGCGTGAGCTCGATCGGCTGGCCGGCGCGCGCCACGGTGCGGGCGTCGAGGTCGAGCTCGAGGTCGCCCACGCGGATGGCGCGCGAGGTGAGCTGCCGCGGGCGCCGGGCGAGCGCCTCGATGCGCGCGAGGAGCTCCTCGAAGGCGAAGGGCTTGGTCACGTAGTCGTCGGCGCCGGCGCGGAGCGTCTGCACCTTGGCGTCGACGGCGTCCTGCGCCGTGAGGACGAGGACGGGGCGCTGGAAGCCGCGCGCGCGCAGGCCGCGCAGGACGCTCAGGCCGTCCTTGCCGGGGAGGCGCATGTCGAGCACGACGAGGTCGTAGCCGTCGCCCGCGCCGGCGCGGCGTTCGCCGGCGTCGCCGTCGGTCTCGAGGTCGACGGTGAACTGCTGCTCCTCGAGGCCGCGCTTGACGAACTGCCCGACCGTGGGGTCGTCCTCGATCACGAGGATGCGCATGGGGCGACCCTGGCGGGGGCGGACGGGCGGGCGACGGGCGGGGCGTGCGCGGTCATGGGCCGAAGATCGCCGCCCCCGGGGCACCGCCGACAGGGGGCGACGCGGGGAGGGTGACGTGCACCGCGACGGCGCGGCGCGCCCGCGCGCCACGGCGGCGCACCACGACCACGGGCGCCCAGCGCTCGCCCGCGTGGTCGGCGCCGGGCGAGGAGGACGCGCCTCGTGCCGGTCCCCCGGCGTCCCGGACGCCCGGCCCATGTCCCCGTTCCGCGATGCCCGGCGCCGCGTCCCCGCCCTCCCCCTCGTGCACGACGTGCCGCGCGGGGACGACGTCGGCGAGCCACGCCCGCACCAGCGCCGCCGCGCGCACCGGGTCCGCGCTCACGACGAGCACGGGAAGCTGCGCGTCGCACGCGACCGCACGGAGGAGGGCGCGCACCGCGAGCAGCGGGGCGTGGGGGCGACACGAAGAGGGCATGGGACGACGATGCCCGCGCCGCGGCGACGCCGCGACGGGTGGCGTCACCCATCGCGCGCGACCGGAAGCCTCGTACCGCGACACGTGACGCGGGCGCGACCGCGCCTCGCTCGCCGGGGGCCCCCGACGTCGGTACACTCCCCCGCATGGCACCCGCACGCCCACGCGCCTCCGCCCCGCTCGACGGCCCGCCGGTCACGGCGACGCCCAGTCACGGCGTCCTGATCGACGCCGCGAGCGCCGCCGTGCGCGAGGCGCCGCCGGCGGTGCACGAGGCGGCGGCCGAGTCGTTCGTGCTGCGGCTCGGGGTCGCGCTCCACGCCCACGGCTTCGCCGCGCACCGGCTCGAGGCGGTGCTGCAGGACGTCGCGGCCAAGCTCGGGATCGAGGCGCACTTCTTCTCCACGCCGACCTCGCTCATGGCGGGCTTCGGCCCGCAGGAGCGGCAGCACGTGCACCTCCTGCGGGTGGAGCCGGGGTCGACGCACCTCGGCCACCTCGCGCGGCTCGACCGGATCGCGCGCGACGTCCTCGCCGACCGGCTCGACCCGGTCGAGGGGAGCGCGCGGATCGAGGCGCTCCTCGCCGAGCCGCCGCGCTGGCCCGAGTGGCAGGTGCTCGTCTCGTTCGTGCTGCTGAGCGTCGGCATCGCGATGCTGCGCGGCGTCCGCCTCGCCGACGTGGCCACGGCGGCGGTGCTCGGCCTCGTCTGCGGGCTCGTCACGCTCCGCGCCGGCGCGGTGCGCGGGCTGCAGGACGTCGCCGAGCCGCTGGCGGCGACGCTCGTCGCCACGCTCGCCTTCGCCACCGCGCGCGTCCTCGACAGCGACGCCGCCTACACGACGACGATCGCGGGGCTCGTGGTGCTCCTCCCCGGGATGCAGTTCACCACCGGGATCATCGAGCTCTCGACGCGTCACCTCGCGAGCGGGACGGCGCGGCTTTCCGGGGCGCTGGTGACCTTCCTCGGGCTCGGCTTCGGCGTCGCACTCGGCTCCAAGCTCGGGGCGTCGCTCGGGGCGTGGCTGGTCGCGCAGGGCGTGCACTGGCTGCACGGCTCGCCGTCGCTGCCGGCGGGGGTGTCGCTCGTCGGCGTCGTCCTCTCGGCCGCGTGCTTCACCGTGCTGCTGCAGGCGACGTGGCGCGACACGCCGTGGATCGTGCTCGCCGCGCTCTCGGCCTTCCTGGCGACGTCGTGGGCGGCGCCGCTGGTGGGCGAGGAGCTCGGGGCGTTCATCGGCGCGCTGGTCGTGAGCGCCGGGAGCACGATCGTCGCGCGGCTCCGCGACACGACGCCGATCGTGACGATCACGCCGGGGCTGCTCATCCTCGTGCCGGGGAGCATCGGGCTCCGCAGCATCACGAGCCTCCAGAGCCGCGAGGTCGAGGGGGGCGTGGCGGCGGCGTTTTCGGTGGCGCTGATCGGCATCTCGCTCGCCGCCGGGCTGCTCGCCGGGCGGGCGATCACGGCGGCGCTCATGACGCGCCGGGCGCCGGTGCGCCCCGACGGGTCGCTCTCGCGCACGGCGGAATGGAGCGTGTCGCGCAGCTGGCGCTGACGGCGCCCGCTGGCACGGTCGTCGCTTGTATGGCGGGTGTCCACCCACCACACGGAGCATCGCCATGCTGCGCTACTCGATCGTCTTCTTCGTCCTCGCGCTGATCGCGGGCGTCCTCGGCTTCGGCGGCCTCTCGGCCGGCCTGGCGGGGATCGCGAAGATCCTGTTCTTCGTCTTCCTCGTCCTCTTCGTCGTGTCGCTCTTCACGCGCGGCGCACGGGCGACGACGCGGGTCTAGCGATCGACCGTCCGCTCACGGATGCGTTCCCGGTGCCGATCGGTGCCGGGGGCGCGTCGGCGCGTGCCGTGTCGGCTGCCGGGTGTCCTCGTGATCATCAACCGCGAAGGAAGAGCAGGGACTGCAGGGAACGGCAGGGAAGAGCAGAACAGCTCCCCTATATGGTGCGAGCGGATGCGCACGTGCGGGTACCCCCGTCACATTCCGTGAGCATTTCGTAGGCTACGACCGCTGCCCGATCCAGCTCAACCATCGACCGCGGTTCCTGCAGTCACTGCAGCTCCTGCAGTTCCCTGCTCTTTCACTCGCAGTTCAGATGTGACCCACCGCCACGAAATCACACGAGGAGCGAGGAACGCGGCGGAACCGCGGATCAGCGCTCGTCGGGCCGCGGCTCGCGGCGGGCGACGCGGGCCACGCGGGCTTCGGCGCGGAGGCGCGCCTCGTCGGCGGCGCGGGCGTGGCGCTCGGCGTCGGCGGGGGCGGTGCGGAGGCGGCGTTGTGCGGCGTCGTGCGCGAGGCGGAGGAGGGCCTCGTTGAGCGGCTCGCGGCGGGACGGGGGGATCATGCGCCCTCCAGCGGCGGCGCGAGTCGGACGTGGACGAGGACGTCGTGCACGCCCGGGACGGCGTGGCAGGTGTCCTCGAGTTCGCGCCGCATCGTGCGCGTGGCGACGCGGCCGCGGAGCGTGACGACGCCGTCGTCGGCGTCGACCTCGACCTCGCGCGAGTCGAGCCAGGGATGAGCGACGAGTCGCCGGTGGATCTCGTCGACGATGCGGTCGTCCGGCGTGGCGCGCCTGCGGGGGGCGTCGGCGCGCGCCGCATCGGCGCCGTTGTCGCGGAGCGTGCGCGCGTAGTCGGTGTCGCCGACGGCGCCGCGCACCTGCTCGAGCGAGGCGCGCTGCAGGTCGCGTTCGTCCGTGATCCCCGCGTCCGCCTCGCTCGTGCCGGACGTCACGGGGAACGACGGGACGTTCGCCGACTCCCACCCCACCATGCGCGCGGGAGCGTTTGCGGTCGTGGGCGTCGCGGGGAGCGCGGTGTCGGGGGCGTCGCCGACGGCATCGGCACCCGTGACGGCGCCGGCATCGAGAGGGCGCCGGCGGCCGCGCGCGGGCGCGGCGTCGCGGTCGGGGCGTGGCGAGGGCATGAGGGACGGGGCTCGCGCGCGTGGCGACGCGTGGACCCGTGCGCCGGGCCGCCGCGGTGGCGGCACCGGCGCACGCGTCCGTGAGGATCAGCCCTGCGGCGGCTGCACGCCGCCGGCCATGAGGGCGACGTTGTTCACCTCGTCCTCGGCGAGCGTCGTGAGCTTCTCGTCGGTCGCCTTCTCCTCGTCCAGCGTCTCCTCGAGGAGGTCGGCCACTTCGGCCAGGCCGAGGAGCTCGGCGTGCTCGATCGCCGACCCGTAGGCCGAGATCTCGTAGTGCTCGACGCGCTGCGCCGCGATGATCAGCCCCGCGTCGCGCACGGCCTCGTTGCCGTCGTGCTCGATCATCTCCTGCCCCTCCTCGATCAGCCCCTTCATCGCCTTGCACTCCTTGCCCTGGGCGAGGACGCCGAGACGCTCGAGGGCGCGCGAGACGCGCTCGACCTGGCGCTCGGTCTCCATGAGGTGGTCGCGGAAGGCCATCTTGAGGTTCGGGTTCGTGGCGGCCTGCTCCATCTTCGGGAGCGCCTTGAGCAGCATCTTCTCGGCGCCGAGGATGTCGCGGAGCTCGTCCACCAGCAGGTCCTGCATCGTCGCGAGCGTCGTCATCGTGCTCTCCTGTGTCGGGATCGGGCGGGTGTGTCAGCGACGCGGCGCGTCGCGATGGTGCGGGCGGGCGACCATGTGCGTCGCATGGACCGCGGTGGCGGCGCGGACCGTGGCGCCTCGCGGCGTCGCGCCCCGCCCCGCGACGGACGGCATGCGCAACACGAGTGCCATGGCGAGGGCGATGGCCAGGGGCGCGAGCAGGCCGCCGGCCGGCGGGAGCGGGAGCTCGACGAGGGCGTGGTTCACGGGAGTCTCCGCGTGCGGAGGAGCTCGGCGACGAGCGCGACGAAGCAGAGCGCGGTGACCGCGTCGACGAGCGCGTGGAGCGAGGTCGGCACCCCCGGTCGGCCGAGGGCGACGGTAAGGAGGACGAGACCGAGCAGCGCGCCACCGACGAGCGCGAGGCGCTGGACGAGCCGGAGCGTCATGCCGCGAGCCCGACGTAGCGCAGCTCGAACTCCGCGAGCTGCCGGTCGAGGTGGTCGCGCGGCTTCTCGTAGTGCGCGACGAGCAGCTCGAGGAGGCGATCGCGCTCGCCGCGCACGGCGGCGAGGTCGTCCTCGCTCAGCAGCCCGAAGCGATGGAGGAGGAGCGAGCGGGCCTCCTCCCATTCGATGGCGATGCGATCCCACGGCATGTGACGAGTCCCCGATGGTGCGTGCGTGATGGCCGGAGGCGAAGACGAGCGCCCGGGCGGGGAGAACGACGGAAGGCGCAGCACCCCCGCCGCGCCGTGCGCGTCGAGTGGGTGGTGCGCCTCCCTGCTCGCGGTCCCGCGGACCGCCCGCCGAGGCGGATCGGGGCCGGTCCCCGATCCCGTTGTTCGCCGCATCGGGACGCGCTGTCACGCTCCCGTGCACAAGCGTCCTTATGCACCATCCATGCCCGACGGGGAGCGCCCGTGCGGGCCGTTGGGCGACGCCGTCGCGCCGTCGCGCGGGATGATCGAGATCGAGCCGCGCCGCTCGAGCACCGCGAGCCGCACGTCGGCGAGATCGGCGATGCCGTCGCGCCGCGCCGCCTCGTGCACGTCGTCGGCGGTGACGCGCTCGGCGCGCAGCCGGTCCTCGTGGAGCCGCCCGTCGCGCGCGAGCACGACCGGCTCGTCCTCGAGCAGCCGCGCGAGGAGCGGGCGGCCGCGCTTGACCATGGCGAGCAGCGTGTCGGTACCGAGCAGCGTGACCGCGGCGACGAGCGCCGCGGTGATCGATTGGTCCCCGCCGAGGAGCGCGTTCGAGACCGTCTCGCTGATGATCAGCAGGAGCAGGAAGTCGAACGCGGTGATCTCGCCGAGCGACCGCTTGCCGCTCAGCCGGAAGACCACGAGGAGGACGAAGTAGATGAGGAGCGGGCGCAGGACCATGTGCACGGGGCGGCTCCTATGGGAGGACGATGAGGTCGAGCGGGACGCTCTCGTCGTCGCCGAGCCGCAGCGCGCCGCGCACGCGGCCGACGCCCTCGACTTCGGCGACGATGCGGACGTGCACGCCGTGACCGGGAGCGGTCGCCATCTGCCACGCGAGCGCCTCGCCCAGCGCCAGCTCCTCGGCGGCGTCGGGGACGAGCCGCACCTGGCGGAAGGTGCGGGCGATCGAGGGCGAGGCGGCGAGCGGCAGCCGGGCGACATGCGCGGTGGCGCCGTGGATCTCGATCACGAACGGCGACTGCGCCCGCACCACGCGGTGCCATGCCACGCGCGTGCGCCCGCTGGCCGAGCTCCGCTCGACGTGGGTCAGGGGCCCGTCGCCGAAGATCCCGGCGAGCGCGGCGGCGACGAACGCGGCCTTGACGCCCCACGCGACGCGCTGCGCGCGCCACATCCGGCGCTGGAAGGAGGTGATCTCGCCGGGGACGCCGGCGGGAGTCTCGGGCGTGTCGGCCGGGGCGTCGTCGGAGGAGGCGGGAGGAGCCATACGTGCGGGAACGGGGTTGCCCGGCCGCCGGTGCGAGTGGCGTGCCGCTTGCCCGCATGGCGACCGGGCGCGCGACCGCGCGCTCGCCGCCGGCGCCCGGCCCCCGGTGCCTCCGAGCTTCGGCCATCCCCCGCCGCGCGACACGATGACGCACTCCCTTCCGCTTCCCGTCCCCGGCGCGCGGCGTCGGCGATGAGCGATCCGATGCGCATCGTCGTCACCGGCGGCACGGGGCTCGTGGGGCGCGCGGCGGTGCGCGCGCTGATCGAGCGCGGCCACGGCGTCCGCGCGCTCGCGCGGCGCATCCCCGCCTCGCCCCTCGATCGCGTCGACGGCGTCGTCTACGTCGCCGCCGACGTCACCGATCGCGCGTCGTTGCGCGGCGCGTTCGACGACTGCGAGGTCGTGGTGCACGCGGGGGGCGCCGTCTCCGTGCCCGGCGGGGTGCGCGCGCTCGAGCGGCTCAACGTGCAGGGGACGCGACACGTGCTCGACGAGGCGCTGCGCGCGGGCGTGCGGCGCGTCGTGCTCGTCTCGTCGCTCGGCGCCGACCGCGGCGCGAGCGAGTACCACCGCACGAAGCGCGAGGCCGAGTGCCTGGTGATCGCCGGGGCGCACGAGTGGACGGTGCTGCGGCCGGGTAACGTGTACGGGCCGGGCGAGTCGCACATCGGGCGCTTCGTGCGGGCGATGCGCACCTGGCCCGTCGTCCCGGTGCCGGGCGATCCCGACGTCCGCTTCCAGCCGATCTGGGTCGACGACCTCGCCGCGTGCGTGGCGCGCGCCTGCGAGGACGCATCATTCGCCGGACGAATCGTGGAGCTGGCGGGGCCGGACACGGTGTCGCAGCGCGAGCTGCACGACTGGGTTGGCGCCATCGTGGGCCGGCGCCCGCCGCTCGTCCCGGTGCCGGCGTGGCTCGTGCGCGCCGGGGCCGACGCGCTCGCCGCGGCGGGGGTGCCGGCGCCGGTCACGCGTGACGAGGTGACGATGGTCGCCGAGGGGAACCTCCCCGGCGACGGGCGCGACGACGTGCTCGCGAGGGAGTTCGGCCTCGTGCCGACGCGGCTCGCCGAGGGGCTCCGGCGCCTCGCGCGCGAGACGCCGGAGCAGCTGCCGGGCGAGGGCGTAGGCACGGTGCGGGAGCGGCGGCTGCGCGTGCGCCTCACCGGCTCGCGGCTCGACGCCGCGGCGCTCGTGGCGGCGGTGGCGAAGCGCTTCGTGCAGCTCATGCCGAGCGAGACCGCCGACGCGGGGACCGAGCCGACGTCGAACACGGTGCTCCGGCCGGGCGCCGTGGTCTCGATCTCGATGCCGCTGCGTGGCCACGTGCAGGTGCGCGTCGAGGATGCGACGCCGACGAGCGTCACCTGCGCGACGCTCGCCGGCCATCCGCTCGCCGGCATGGTGCGCTTCCGCGCGAGCGACGACGCCGACGGGCGCGTGACCTTCGAGGTGTGCACGATCGACCACGCGGGGACCTGGCTCGACCGGGCCGCACTCGCGCTCGGGGGGCGCGCGCTCAAGTCGTGGACGTGGCGCCGCTTCGTGCGCGACGTCGTCGCGCTGAGCGGCGGCCAGGCGCACGATGGCATCGAGCGGCGGTCGGTGCCGCTCGACGACGAGGAGACGGCGCGCGTGCGCCGCTGGCTCGAGGGACTCGCCTGTGTGCAGGCCGAGGAGCGGGGCGAGCGCCCCGGCCGCGCCGCCGATCAGCCGGCGACCTCGCTCCCCGGCACGTAGCGGCAGTGTGCGCCGCAGCCGAGCGCGTGCCGGTTGCGGGCGACCCAGCGATAGAGGCGGTCCGAGAGCCAGGCCACGGGCGCGAGGCGCAGCACGCCGGCCGGGAGCGCGCCCCCCGGGAGCCGGCGCACGATCTCCGCGACTGCGACCGCACCGACGTGCGTCGCGCCGCCCGGGAGCACGAGATGCAGCGCTTCGGCGAGGGCATCGCGCGTCAGCCACGGGAAGCGCGTCTCGAGCGCGATCGACTGCCCCGCCACGACCTCGAATCGCCCGTGGCGGTCGAGACGCCGCAGCACCCCCGCGAGCCGCGTGCACATGCGGCAGTCGCCGTCGTAGAGAACGACCGCCCGGGTCACCGCGGCGCGCGCGGCGGCGATGACGCCGGGTGCCACGTCCGCAGGCCGGACGACGAAGCGCACGACCGGCACCATCGCCGGCCGGAGCGACGGGGTCGCCGTCACGCCGCCGCCTCGCGCACGCCCGCGACGGCGACGGTGATCGGCACCGCGGCCGCGAGCGTCCGGTGGACGGGGCAGGTCGCGGCGACGCGCTCCGCGACGCGTGCGCGTCCCGGCGCGAGCGCGGGCCAGTCGATCGTGACCGCGTACGACGCCGCGCGATGGTCGACGACGGTCCAGGCGACGTCGACGGCGAGCGCCTCGGCGCGCAGCCCCTCGCGCTCGCCCCACGAGGCGAGGATGGCGTGCGTGCAGGTGCCGAGCGCCGAGGCGAGCATGTCGAGCGGCTCGTAGCCACGGGTCGCATCGGGGGCTTCGACGACGAGCGGGCCCGGTGCCGACGCGACGCGGAGCGCGAGCGGGGAGGTGAGCGAGATGCGCATGCCCGCCACTCGCGCACGGCACGTGCCGCGACGTCGCGTCGCGGCTCGGGGGAGCCCCGAAGACACGTCGGCACGCCCCCCCGACATGTCGGGCGGCATGCGACGACGAGCTTTGCCGGGACGCGCTCACCCATGCAGACGACCGACGGACCGCCGACCTCCTCCGCGACGACGACTCCGGCCCTGCGGGTGCGCCCGACGGTCCCGGTGTCGACGCGGACGCCCGCGCCCGGGACCGTCGCGCCGGTGGTCCCCTCGCGTCGCGGGACGCCGCCGATGCGGGCGGTGGGGACGATCATCGCCGTCATGGGCCTCGCCGTGCTCGCGGGGCATGTTGCCGACATCGCCACGCTCGTTCGCCCGCTCGCGGCCTTTCCGCCGCAGAGCGTGATCGGCGGGCTCAACACCGTCCTCATCGGCGTCGCGCTCGCCGATCCGCAGATCGCCGGGCGTCGTCTCGGACGCGGTGCGGCGCTCCTGCTCGTCGCCACGTCGGCCACGGCCCTCCTCCTGCTCGCGCAGGGGAGCGGCCTCCTCGCCCGCGCGCCGATCTCGCCGCTCGGCGCGACGGTGGGACTGCTCGGCGGGATCGGGCTGGCCATCCTGCGACGGCGCGGCCCGCGGCTGGGCGGGACGTCGATCGTGCTCGCCTGTGCGATCACGCTCCTCCTCGGGAGCGCGATCGTCTTCGTGCTCGACAGCGCGGCGTGGGTCTTCGGCACCGGGCTGCAGGCGGCGCCGGTCGTCCGCGTGCCGGTGCAGGTGCTCGTCAACGGACTGCTCACCGGCGGGGCGCTCCTCTACGCCGTCCTCGCCACCCCCGCGCGCGCCGTGAGCCGGATCCCGCTCTGGCTCGCGGTCGGCGCGGGGGCGCTCACCGTGGCGTGGAGCGTCTCGGTATGGCGCTCCGTCGCACGCGCGCAGGAGCGGCAGCTGCGCGAGCTGGTGCACGCGCAGGGCGACGCCGTCGCCGCCAAGGTGGCGGTCGCCTTCGCCGAGGAGCCGACGCTCGCCGCCACCGCGCGTTACGGCACCGCTGGGGCGTGGGCAACGGCCGCACGTCGTGTCCTCCCCGACGTGAAGGAGGGATACACCGGCGCGGTGGTGCTGCGTGGCGAGCGGCCGCTCGTGATCGGTGCCGCCGTGCCGGACGTCGCCGACGAGCGCGCATACGGCGTCACCGTTCCCGTGTCGGGCACCGGTCTTCCGCTCGACGTGCGCCTCTGGCCGACGACCGCCCTCGTGCGCGCCACCCGCACCAACCTCCCCGAGCTGATCCTCCTGCTCGGCGTGCTCGTCGCCGGCCTCCTCGCCTCGACGCTGCGGCTCGCGGCCGAGTCGCAGCGGGTGGCGCGCCGCGAGGAGCGCGCGGCGCTCCTGCTGGCGATGGCCTCGGCCGACCGGGCGATGAGCTACGAGTGGGACCTCGAGACCGACAACGTGCTGCGCGAGCCCGCCGTCGCGCGCTCGCTCGGGCTCGAGCCGGAGGCGCTCGGCATGCACGCCGCCGGCTGGCGCGACCGCATCCACCCGGACGACCGCGACGAGGTGCAGGAAGGGCTGCGCGCCCACCTCGCCGGGCGGAGCGACGAGTACGTCGCGCGGTACCGCGTGCGCGCGGCGGACGGGACGTGGCACACGATCATCGACCGCGGGCGCATCGCCGAGCGCGACGCCGAGGGACGGGCGCGGCGGGTGGTGGGGGTGTGCGCCAACCTCGACGCCATGCACCCGGCGCCCTCGCCCTTCGCGCTGGGGACGCTCGCGCAAGCGATGCTCGCGCCCAACGGGCACGTGATCACGCACACGCGTGCGGCGCTGCGCTTCCTCGCGCCGGCGCCGGGCGGCCGCGGGCAGCGCCTCGTCCCCGCGGCCCCCGCCGACGGCGTGGCGCTCGACGCCCTTCTCGCGGCGGCGGGCGAGCGCGGTGCGGCGCGGGGCGCACTGCAGCTTCGCGACGTCGACGGCGCCGTGCGCGACGTCGAGCTCGCGGCCACGGCGCTGCGCGAGGCGGCCGGGCGCCGGGGCGACGAGGTGCTCGTGGAGCTCTGGGACGTCACCGAGCGCCGCGCCGCCGACGCCGCCCAGGCCGAGGCCGACCGCCTGATGACGCTCGGCCGACTCGCGGCGCGCGTGGCGCACGAGATCAACAATCCGCTCGCCGGGATCCGCACGGCATTCCAGCTCGTCAAGCGCGGCCTTCCCGACGGCCACACGGCCTGGCCCTTCGCGCAGGCGATCGAGCGCGAGATCGCGCGCATCGCCGCGGTCACGCGCCAGCTCTACGAGACCTACCGACCCGACCAGTCGCCGCCGACGGCGGCGATCGGCACGGTGGTCGGCGACTGCGTGGCGCTGCTGGGCGAGGCGGCGAAGGAGCGCGGCGTGCACGTCGAGGCCGCGACCGACGGCGCGCCGAGCACGGTGCCGGTCCCCGAGGCGGCGCTCCGGCAGGCGCTCTACAACCTCGTGCAGAACGCCATCGAGGCGTCGCCGGCGGGGACGACGGTGCGCGTGCTCGTCGGCGCGGAGGGCGAGCGGCTGCGAATCCGCGTGCGCGACCAGGGGCCCGGCATCCCGCCCGAGCACCGCGCGCGCGTCTTCGACGAAGGGTACACCACCAAGCAGGGGCGTCCCGGCACCGGCGGGCTCGGCCTCGGCCTCGCGCTCGTGCATCACTCGGTGACCGCCCTCGGCGGGACGGTCAGCGTCCACGAGGGGCCCGAGGGGGGCGCCGAGTTCCGGCTCGACCTCCCGCTGGCGGCACCCACCCACCACGGAGTGCTCCTCGCATGAGCCGGGGCGCGATCCTCTTCGCCGACGACGAGCAGACCTTCCTGCTCTCGGCCGCCGAGCTGCTGCGGCAGCACGGCTTCGAGGTCGAGACGGCGAGTGACGGCCACGCCGCGCTCGCCGCGTTCGAGCGGCGGGAGTTCGACCTCCTCATCTCGGACCTCGAGATGCCCGGCAACGCCGATCTCGACCTCGTGCGCACGATCACCTCGCGGCACGGGGGCTTCCCGGTGATCATCCTGACGGGCTACCCGTCGGTGCGCTCGGCGATGGCGTGCATCGACCTCCCGGTGGCGGCGTACCTGACGAAGCCGGTCGACATCGACGAGCTCGCGGCGCGCGCCGAGAAGGCGGTGACCCGCTTCCGCGCCTTCCGGGCGATGCAGCGGAGCGAGGCGCGCATGCGGCAGTGGCAGGAGGACTTCGCGCAGCTCCGCGAGACGGTGCCCGCCGGGACGGGGGCCGACGTCTTCCTCTCCCTAGCGCTGCGCAACGTGATGAGCGCGCTCACCGACGTGGAGCAGGTCGGGCGCGCGCTGGCCAGCGCGGAGCCGCCGCGCCACGCCTGCCAGGTCATCAACTGCCCGCGCGGGCAGCAGCTGCGCGAGGCGGTGTCGGAGACGGTGCGCGTGCTCGAGGAGACGAAGCACGCGTTCAAGTCGAAGCAGCTCGGCGATCTCCGGCGCAGGCTCGAGCTGCTGCTCGATCACAACTGACCCGGGCACGATGCGGAGAATCGGAATCGCCCCGAATTGACCGCGTGACGTCGCGACCCGACGTTGCGACACGTATGGCGTGCGGCGATGCGCGCGCGCACGAGATGTGCATGATGCAGGCGTCAGGATCACCGTGACGTGCAGGGCACCGGCCCCGCCAGTCGACGGCGCACGACGCAGCGGGCCCCGCGGGGGCGCGCGAGCACGTCGTGCGCCGTCTCGTCGTTCCGCCCCACCCGCGAGCCGTCCATGACCTCCCCGCACCGCAGCCGACGCGACCGCATCCCGACCCGCGACCTCATCGCGCGGGCCACGCGGCGCGGGCGCGACCGGATCGGTGGCGTCGACGCGGGCGCCGACGTCACGGCGCAGCCGGTGGCGGCGCGCGGTCCCTCGGTCGACGACGCGGTGCGCGGCACCGAGGCGATCGGGGTCGTCGCGCACGCCGCCGACGCCATCGGCACGGCGATCCCCGGCGCGGCCGGCGCCGCCGCACCCCCGGCGCCCGATCCGGCGCCGTCGCGCGCGCGGCTCCCGATCAGCATGCCCGCGCTCCGCATCCTCACCTGGCTCGTCTTCGCCGCGGTCCTCGGCGCGACGCTCGCGCTCGGGCGCGCGTTCCTCGCGCCGATCGCGATCGCGGCCTTCCTCGCGGTGCTCCTCGCCCCGCTCGCGCGGCGGCTGCGGCGCATCGGCGTCCCCGCCCCGATCGCGGCGGCGGTGCTCTCGGTCGGGCTCACGGCCGCCGTGGTCGGCGCGCTCTACGCGGCGATGGAGCCGGCCAACCGGATCATCGCCGCCATGCCCGCGACGATCGACCGCGCCGCGCGGCAGCTCGACGGGGTGCGCGGCCCCATGGGGCGCCTCGAGCGCACTGCGGAGGCGATCGAGCGCGCGACGGGCGCGGGCACGCCGACGCCGGGCCCCGGGACGCGCGTGATCGCCGCCGTACCCGCGGGCAAGAACATCGCGCAGCTCCTCTACGGCACGACGTCGTCGATCATCTTCGGCGCCGCGCAGGTCTTCGCGATGCTCTTCGTCCTCCTCGCGAGCACGAGCGCCCCCGCCACCGCCGGCGCGCCGACGGAACGGCAGGCGCAGGTGCGCTGGCGCCTCGCGGCGATGTACCACGAGGCACAGACCGAGTGCCTGCGCTTCATGTCGCTCCTCGCCGTCACGAACGTCTTCTACGGCGTCTGCGTGGGGACCGCCCTCGGCCTGCTCGGGCTGCCGAACCCGCTCCTCTGGGGGATCGGCGCGACGATCGTCGAGTTCGTCCCCGTGCTCGGCATGATCAGCTACATGGCGATCCTCGCCGTCGTCGCCCTCGGCACCTTCGGGACGCTCGGCGGGACGATCGGGGCGCTGGTCACGGTGTTCCTCATCAACTTCGTCGTGATGAACCTCGTCGCCCCGCTCTTCATGGGGAAGAAGATGAGCGTGCATCCGGTGCTGCTCGTCGCCGCCGTCTTCTTCTGGACGTGGACGTGGGGGCTCGCGGGCGCCTTCCTCGCGACGCCGCTCGTGCTCACCGGGCGCGTGCTGGTGCGCCGCCTCGGCTGGCTCGGCGAGCTGGCCTCGCCCGATCCCGAGCCCGCCGACGACGCCGAATGGCTGCGCGCGCAGGGGCGTCGGGTCCGCACGGAGCTCGTGTCGCGGCTGCGCGGATCGCGCGCCGCGACGGTGCCGGGCGTCGCCCCCGCGCTGGGCGGGGCGACGCGCACGACCGAGTGAGGCCGGTCGGCCCCTCGGAGCACGGAACCCCCATTCAGGGAGATCCCATGGCGGCACGCAGCAGCGGCACCGGCGAGTCCGGCTCGCGTTCGAAGGCCGGCACCGGCGGCCGGTCCCAGACGAAGTCGTCGTCCACCTCGCGCGCCTCGACCGGCACGCGCTCGGGCGGCTCCAGCACCGGCGCGGGGCGCGGCCGCAGCGGCGGCACGCGCGACGACGACCGGATGATGCTCGCCGAGGGCGACGAGGGCGGGCGCGTCTCCCGCCGCGCCGGCGGCGCGACGCAGGCGCGCGGCGAGAACGCGGGGCGCGGCGCCTCGTCGCGCGGCGCGGCCAGCGG
>ERZ1066122.72-NODE-72-length-114022-cov-22.279204_pt1 | contig 114022 bp, 103 predicted proteins | sample MGYA00382769_ERZ1066122 | MGnify/ENA primary metagenome ERZ1066122 (study PRJEB33369, sample SAMEA5778352) | biofilm metagenome | biome: Industrial cooling water; feature: Water cooling tower basin; material: Biofilm | place: United Arab Emirates | collected...
CTTCATCGACGCCGATCGGGCGCAGCAACTCGGCCAGTTCATTCTCGTTGCGGCCGGGCATGAAATAAGTGGGGCTGCGCTGGATCATGGTGATATGGGCGGCCTTTTCGGCCATCGCCGGCACCACGGTGGCCGCCGTGGCGCCCGATCCGATCAGCACGACCCGCTTGCCGGCATAGTCCGTCGTCTCGTCCCACTCCTCGGTGTGGAGGATCGGGCCCTTGAACTGGTCCATCCCCGGATAATCCGGCCAATGGCCCTGGTGGTGGCGATAATAGCCCTGCGCCATCCACAGGAAGCCGGCGCGAAACTGTCGGCGCGAACCGTCAGGCAGGCGGGCTGTCACCGTCCAGCGCGCAGATGCACTGTCCCACGCCGCCGTTTCGATGCCGTGGTTGTAGCGTATGTGCTGATCAAGGCCGTTTTCCTCGATCATCTCGCCCAGATAGGCCTGGATTTCCGCCGCCGTGGCGATCGGCGGGCCGACCCACGACTTGAAGCGGAAACCGAAGGTGTAAAGGTCGCTGTCTGACCGGATGCCGGGGAACGTGTGGGTGAGCCAGGTGCCGCCAAAGCTCGCTTCCCGCTCCAGCACCAGGAAGCGCTTTTGGGGCAGGCGTTGCTTCAGGTGCCAGGCGGCCGAAAGCCCGGAAATGCCGGCGCCCACGACCAGCACGTCGACTTCGGTGATGCCGGCGTCATCCTGCGGCTGCGGTCTTGTCACGGCGTCCATCGCATGTCCTCCCCAATGTGCCGGCCAGTGTCTGCCGTGAAGCGCCCGTGTTCCTTGATCGAGATCAAAGCCGTGGCCCTGCCCTTTTCGGCAGGCGGGCTTTCGGGCATGGCGGCGCCGTCATGGCCGAATCAGTTTCCGATCCCACCACCATCCGTCGCCTTTATGGCCGGCGGCAGGGCCATGCGCTGCGGCAGGGGCAGGCAGCGCTGTTCGCCGATCTGCTGCCGCAGATCGCGGTGCCCGCCGAAGGGCCGATCACCGCGCTGCGCCTGTTCGGTGACGCGCGCCCGCTGTGGCTGGAAATCGGCTTCGGCAAGGGGGAGCACATGGCCGGGCAAGCGGCCATGCACCCGGACGTGGGCCTGATCGGTGCCGAACCGTTCGTCGACGGTGTTGTTGGCGCGCTGATGGCGGTGCGGGACGGGGCGCTGCCGAACGTGCGCCTCCATCACGGCGACGCGCTCGACGTGCTGGAACGGCTGGCGCCGGCCAGTGTGGAGCGCGTGTTCCTGCTGCACCCTGATCCCTGGCCCAAGGCCCGCCACGCCAAGCGCCGCTTCATGAACCCCGGCCCCATTGACCGGATCGCCCGCGTGCTGAAGCCGGGCGGCGAGTTCCGCTTCGGCACGGATCACCCCGTCTATTGCCGCTGGGCCCTGATGCAGATGCAGCGCCGCAGCGATTTCCGCTGGATTGGCGACACGGCTGCGGATTTCCGCACCCGCCCGGCCGACTGGCCGCAGACCCGCTATGAACAAAAGGCCCGCCGGCATGGCCACGAGGTGTGGTATTTCCGCTGGCAGCGGGTGTTACACCCACATTGTCGCCCGGCACCATTGACCGCGGCGCGCGGTTTCGCCTAGGCGAAGGGCCGTGACGACCTATCTCGACTTTGAAAAGCCGATTGCCCAGATCGCCCAGCGCGCCGCGGACTATCGCGCGGCTGGCGATGAAGCCGGCGCCCGCCATGCCGATGGCGCCGCAAGGCGCCTGCTGGCTGAAACCTATGCCCGCCTGTCGCCGTGGCAGAAGACGCAGGTTGCCCGCCACCCGCAGCGGCCGCATTTTTCGGACATGGTGAAGGCGCTGGTCGCCGATTTCATGCCGCTGGCCGGCGACCGCGCCTTTGGCGAGGACCAGGCCATCATTGGCGGCATCGGCACATTGAGGGGCCAGAACATCCCGGTGATGGTGATCGGCCACGAAAAGGGCAGCGACACCGCTGCCCGTGTGAAGCACAATTTCGGCATGGGCCGGCCCGAAGGCTATCGCAAGGCCGCCCGGCTGGTGGAACTGGCAGGGCGGTTCAACGTGCCGGTGGTGACCCTGGTGGACAGCGCCGGCGCCTATCCCGGCGTGGATGGCGAGGCCCGCGGCCAGGCCGAGGCCATCGCCCGCGCCACCGCCGCCTTCCTCGCCGCCCCGGTGCCGATCATCGCCGCGATCACGGGAGAAGGCATGTCCGGCGGGGCCATCGGCATCGCGGCGGCAGACAGGGTTATCATGCTGGAACACGCCGTTTATGCCGTGATCTCGCCCGAAGGCTGCGCGTCGATCCTGTGGCGCACCGCGGACAAGGGTGAGAACCGGGCGGCAGACGCCGCCGAGGCGATGAAGGTGACGGCGGCAGACTGCAAGGCGCTGGGCGTGATCGACAGCATCGTGCCGGAACCATTGGGCGGCGCCCACCGCGATCCGGCCGCTGCCATTTCGTCGCTGGCGATGGCCATCGCGGCCGAACTGCAGCCGCTGCTCAAGGCGTCGCCGGCCGATCTCATCAAGGCGCGGCGCGCCAAATATCTGGCGATGGGCCGCACGCTCTGACATCTGGCCCTCTGACATCTGGCTCTCTGGCCGCTGGCGCACTACATTGCCGGCCATGAAGACGCGTCCGCTCCTCCTGTCCCTTGCTCTTGCCGTGCTGGCGCCGCCTGCCCTGGCGCAGGCGCCGCCCGGCCTTTCGGACAGCGAACGCAAGGCCGGCAGCGAGGCCCACCCACAGATCCTGCAGCAGTTCGGCGGCGCCATGAGCGGCCCGGTGGCGGATTATGTGCGCGGCGTCGGCCAGAAGATCGCAGTGCAGTCGGGCGGCGGCGCGCGACCGACGGACTATAATGTCACGCTGCTGAATTCCAACGTCAACAACGCCTTCGCCATCCCCGGCGGCTATGTCTACATCACCCGCCAGTTGCTGGCGCTGATGAACGACGAGGCGGAACTGGCCTTCGTGATGGGCCACGAGGTGGCGCATGTTGCCGCCCGCCACGGCCAGAAGCGGCAGAGCCGCGCGGCCCTTTCGAACGTGCTGGCCGGGCTGGCCGGCGTACTGACCGGTTCCAATCTCATCGGCCAGGGCGCCGGGGTGGTCGCTGGCCTCACCACGCTGGGCTACAGCCGCGACCAGGAACGCCAGGCGGATTCGCTGGGCGTGCGCTACCTCTCGACCGCCGGCTATGATCCGCTGGCCGCGGTCGACAGCCTCGCCGCGCTGGGCGCCCAGACCTCGCTGGAAGCCCGGCTGAAGGGCCAGGGCGGGGCGGAGCCGTCCAAGTGGCTTTCCACCCACCCGCCCAGCGCTGAACGGGTCGATCGCATGCAGAAGGAGGCGCAGGCGCTGCTGCCGCGCAGCCCCAGCCGCACCCACAACCGCGATGCCTTCCTCAACGCCATCGACGGCATGATCTATGACGATGATCCGGCCGAAGGCGTCGTCGTGGGCAGCGGTTTTCGCCATAGCGGCCTGAAGCTGGCGCTCGATGCCCCGCAGGGCTTTGCCGTCAGCAACAGCCCGCAGGCCGTGACCGGCACCGGGCCGGGCAATGCCCAGTTCGACCTGCGCGCCGCCGATGCCCGGCAGAACAGCCTCGCTGCCATCGCCCAGGCACGCTGGCAGCAGCTGGGCGTGCGCTCGCAGCCCGACATGCGCGCCACCCGCATCAACGGCATCGAGGCGCTGGAAGGCCGCATCCAGGCCAGCAACCGCAGCGGCCCGGTGGAAGCGACCCTTACCGTCTACAGTTGGTCGCCGCAGCTGGCGCTCACCCTGGTCAGCATCGCGCCGCAGAACCAGTTCGGTGCGGTGGCGCCGGTTGCCGGCAGCGTGCGCCGCCTGTCTGACAAGGAAGCGACGAGCATCCGTGCCCGCCGCATCCAGGTGGTGCGGGTGGGGCCGGGTGACACGCTCGACAGTCTTGCCGGCCGCATGGCCTATGACGATGACCGCATGGCGCGCTTCCTCACGTTGAACCAGCTCGGCAGCGATGCCCGGCTGAAGGCGGGGGACCGGGTTAAGCTCGTCGTCTGGCGCTGATGCGCGTTCTCCACGTTGTGGCCGCCGCCCTTGTGGATGGCGAGGGCCGGGTGTTGCTGGCCCAGCGGCCTGAGGGCAAGCCGCTGGCCGGCACCTGGGAATTTCCCGGCGGCAAGCTGGAGCCGGGCGAATCGCCGGAGACAGCGCTGTTGCGTGAGCTGGACGAGGAACTGGGCATAACGGCGGGGCCCCTGGAGCCCTTCACCTTTGTCTCCCATGCCTATCCGGATTTTCATCTGGTGATGCTGCTCTACTGGTGCCGGCAGTGGCAGGGCGAACCGCACGGGCGTGATGGGCAGGCGCTGCGCTGGGAGCGGCCGCAGGCGATGGCGGCGCTGCCAATGCCGCCGGCCGATGTGCCGCTGGTGGAGGCCTTGAAGGCGGCAGTTCCGGCCGGGGGCTGAGGTTGCACCTTCATGACAGGGCCGCTATGGCCCAGCCAAACCCGTCAGCGAGGGGCGCGCGCGACATGAAGATTCTGGCCGGCAATGGCAATCCCGACCTGGCGCAGGCGATCGCCGCCTATCTCGAGATCCCGCTGACCCAGGCCGCCGTGCGCCGCTTTGCCGACGAGGAGATCTTCGTCGAGATCCACGAGAATGTGCGCGGCGAGGACGTGTTCGTGGTGCAGCCCACCGCAGCGCCGGCCAACGACAATCTGCTGGAGCTGCTGATCTGCATCGATGCACTGAAGCGCGCCTCTGCCCGGCGCATCACGGCGGTTGTTCCCTATTTCGGCTATGCAAGGCAGGATCGCAAATCGGGCTCGCGTACGCCGATCTCGGCCAAGCTGGTCGCCAACCTGATCACCACGGCCGGGGCCAATCGGGTGCTGTCGGTTGACCTGCACGCCGGGCAGATCCAAGGCTTCTTCGACATCCCGACCGACAATCTGTTTGCCGCCCCGGTGATGGCGGCCGACATCATGGCGCGGCTGGGCAAGCAGGGCACCGACGACCTGATGGTGGTCTCCCCGGACGTGGGCGGCGTGGTGCGCGCCCGCGCGCTGGCCAAGCGGCTCGGCAATGCGCCGCTGGCCATCGTCGACAAGCGGCGGGAGCGGCCGGGCGAATCGGAAGTGATGAACATCATCGGGGACGTGACCGGGCGCCGCTGCATCCTGGTGGATGACATCGTCGATTCCGCCGGCACGCTGTGCAATGCCGCCGCTGCGCTGCTGGAGGCCGGCGCCACCAGCGTGACCGCCTATGTCTCCCATGGCGTGCTGTCAGGCGGCGCGGTGGCGCGCGTCGATGGTTCGGCGCTGGCCGAGCTGGTTGTCACCGATTCGATTGCCGCCACACCGGCGGTCAAGGCGGCGCAGAAGATCCGCCGCATCACCATCGCGCCGCTGCTCGCCGAAGCGATGCGCCGCACGGCCGAGGAAAGCTCGGTCAGCAGTCTCTTTGATTGAAGTTGACCCGCCTCAGTCGCCGGTGCTGCGGTTGATGACGGTGCCGTCCGGCTTGTAGACCTTTTCCGGCGTCACATAGTCACCCTGGGGCGTGCAGATGCCGCCCGGATCCTGCTTGCGCATCTTGGCGCAGAACTCGGTATCGGGGCGCGGCTGGCCCTGGGCCAGCGCCGGAACGGCAAGCGCAAGGGTGGCAGCGGCGAGCAGGATCATCTTCATGATGACCGCATTACACCGCAATGGCTTGCGTGGCCATGAACAAGCTGGCTATCCCCTCATGCGTGGCAACCACCGCGCCTCTCCCGCCCGCAAATGCCAGGCTGTTGCTCGATTCGGCGGCGCTGGTGGCCAACTGGCGCGATTTCGCGCGGTGCGGCACCGCCGAGGCCGGCGCCGCGATCAAGGCCGATGGCTATGGCCTGGGCGCGCGCGACGTGCTGCTGCGCCTGGCAGCGGCCGGCTGCCGGCGTTTCTATGTCGCCCACTGGCACGAGGTGCCACCACTGTTGCCGCTGCCCGATGGGGTGCAGCTGTCGGTGCTGCACGGCGTGATGGCGCACGAGCTGCCGGCCGCGCTGGCGCTGCCGGCCACGCCGGTGCTGGCGACCGCAGAGCAGGTGGCGATGTGGCGGCAAACCGGGCGCCCGGGCGAGGTGATGGTGGACAGCGGCATGAACCGGCTCGGGCTGGCGCCGGACAGCGCGGCGGCCGTGCTGGCCGGCATGGCGGTGACCGTGCTGCACAGCCATCTTGGCTGCACCGAGGATCCGGCGCATCCCCTGAACGCGCAGCAACGCGCCTGCTTTGCCGATGTGGCGGCCCAGGTGCCCGCGCGCCTTTATGCGCTGGCCAATTCGGCCGGGGCCGGGCTGGGACCGGCCTATCATTTCGATCTGATCCGGCCCGGCATCGGTCTGTTCGGTGGCGGCCTGCTGCCGGATGGGCGGCCATCGCGCACTGTGGCGCGGCTGGCCGCACGGGTGTTGCAGGTGCGCGATGTGCCGGTGGGCGCCGCCGTGGGTTATGGCGCCACCTTCGTGGCCGCCCGCCCCAGCCGCATCGCCACGGTCGCGCTGGGCTATGCCGATGGCTATGCGCGCGGGCTTTCCAGTGCCGGCCAGAAGGATGGGGGTTGGGCGCTGGCTGCGGGCGTGCGCTGCCCGGCGGCCGGGCGCGTGTCGATGGACATGGCCAGCTTCGATGTCACCGATGCGCCGGGCGTTGCCGAAGGCGATTGGCTCGACATTCCCTTCGATCCCGAAGCCATGGCCGCCGTTTCGGGACGCACCAGCTATGAACTGCTGGTGGCACTGGGGCGCCGGTTCGAACGGATTTGGCAGTGACGCCGTTGGTCTTCGTTGGCGCGGCCGTGCAGGCCGGCCTTGCTGCCATTGGCGCCGCCGTGCTGGCGGGCCTTGCGGCCATCGGCCGGCTGGCGCGCTTTGCCGGCCGGGCCCTCGTTCGGCTGGTGCAGCCGCCTTTCTATCCTTCGCAACTGCTCCAGCAGATGTGGGTGATCGGCTGGCTGTCGCTGCCGGTGGTGGGCCTCACGGCACTGTTCACCGGTTCGGCGCTGGCCCAGCAGATCTTCATCGGCGGCAGTCGTTTCAACGCCGCCTCGACCGTGCCGGCTGTCACCGTGATCGGCGTGGTGCGCGAACTGGGGCCGGTGCTGGGCGGGTTGATGGTCGCCGGGCGCGTGGCATCGGCGATGGCGGCCGAACTGGGCACGATGCGGGTGACCGAACAGATCGACGCGCTGGTGACGCTGCGCACCGATCCGTTCCGCTGGCTGGTGGCGCCGCGCGTGGCCGCCGCCGTGCTGGTGATGCCGTTCCTGGTGCTGGTGTCGAACGCGCTGGGCGTTGCCGGCGGCTGGCTGCTGGCGACGCAGCGGCTCGGCTTCAACAGCGCGCAATATCTGGCGACGACGCAGCGCTATCTGGAAGCTGATGACGTGATCTCCAGCCTGGTGAAGGCGGCGGTGTTCGGCTTCATCATCGCGCTGATGGGCTGCTATCACGGCTACCACAGCGGCGGCGGTGCGGCCGGAGTGGGCCGGGCGACGACCAATGCGGTGGTGTCCAGCTTCATCCTCATCCTCCTCGCCAACCTGATCATAACCGTGATCGTGTTCGGTTCATGACGGTCCCCGAAACCCTTCCGCGCCTTGAACTGGCCGGCGTGGTGAAGCGCTTCGGGCAGCGTTCGGTGCTCGATGGTGTCGATCTTGCCGTGATGCCGGGCGAAAGCCTGGTGATCATCGGCGGCTCCGGCACCGGCAAGTCGGTGACGTTGAAGTGCATCCTGGGCCTCATTCCCATCGATGCCGGCCGCATCCGGGTGGACGGCGCCGAGGTGGCGGGGCTGAAGGGCGCAGCGCTCGATGCCCATCGCGCGCGTTTCGGCATGCTGTTTCAGGGCGGCGCGCTGTTCGATTCGCTCAGCGTGTGGCGCAACGTGTCGTTTGCGCTGCCGGGCAGCGCCGCTGAACGGCGGGCGGCGGCGATCGACAATCTCGCCCGCGTGCGGCTGGGACCAGAGGTGGCAGACCTCAAGCCTTCTGAACTTTCGGGCGGGATGCAGAAGCGCGTGGCGCTGGCCCGGGCAATCGCCGCCCGCCCGCCGATCATCTTCTTCGATGAACCCACCACCGGGCTCGATCCGATCACCGCAGCGGCCATCAACCAGCTCATCCGCGATCTGGTTTCGGATTTGCGCATCACCGCGCTCACCATTACCCACGACATGGCAAGCGTGCGGAAGGTGGCAGACAGGGTGGCGATGCTGCACGGCGGGCGCATCATCTGGCAGGGGCCGCTGGCCGATCTCGACAGCTGCGACAACCCCTATGTGCGCCAGTTCATCATGGGCAGTCCGGATGGCCCGATCCAGCCCCCGGGCCTGAAACCATGAGCGCGGCCGAACTGGCGGTGCTGCTGGCGCGGGTGGCCGATGGCGATGCGGCCGCGTTCCAGGCCTTCTATGGTCGCACCAGCCCAAAACTTTTCGGCATCATCCTGCGTATCTTGCCCGAACGCCCCGAAGCCGAAGACGTGCTGCAGGAGGTTTATGTGACGCTGTGGCGCAAGGCGGCCACGTTCGACCCGGCCCGCGCCAGCCCGATCACCTGGGTGGCGACGATCGCGCGCAACCGCGCCATCGACCGGCTGCGCGCCCGCCCGGTGGGCCGCCATGCGCCGGTGGAGGAGGCCTATGATCTTGCCGATGACGGCCCCGCGCCGGATGCCGGCCTCGCCCTTTCGCAGGAAGCGCAGCGGCTGCACGCGGCACTGGCGACGCTGGAGCCGCGCCACGCGGCTGCCATCCGCGCCTGCTATTTCGAAGGCGTCACCTATGATGAACTGGCGCTGCGCGAGGGTGTGCCGGTGGGCACGCTGAAAAGCTGGGTGCGCCGCGGCCTGATCAGGATGCGTGGGGCTTTGCAGGGGGAAGCGGCATGAGCCTGCCGCCAGACAGCCATGGCCTTGAAGGCCTCACCGCGCTGGAAGCCGAGGCGATGGACTTCGCGCTGGGCGCCGGCAGCCGGGCGGAGCGCAAGGCCGCCGAGCTGCGGCTGCTGAGCGATCCTGCGTTCCGCGACGCTGTTGCACGCTGGCAGGCGCTGCTGTCGCCGCTGGACCATGACACTCCTGAACAGGCCCCGCCCGCTGCGGTGTGGCAAGCAATTGCCGCCGATGTGACGCCGGCGCCGCTTAAGGCGCCTGTGAAGGCCGAAGGCTGGTGGCACAATATCGGCCTGTGGCGGGCGCTGGGGCTGGGCGGCACGGCACTGGCCGGGCTGGCCGCTGCGTTGCTGGTGCTGCCGGCCGCGCCGCTCGCGCAGGCGCCCACCGAAGCGCCTGCCGCCCCAACGCCTGCCGCTGCGCTGGTGGCGACGCTGGTGGATGGGGAAGGCCGGCCGCTGCTTGCCGCCGCGCTCGATGCCGGCCGCGGCGAGGTGCGCTTTGCCCCTGTCGCGGCGCCCGATGGCCCGGCCGGCAGGGTACCCGAACTGTGGGTGATCGAAGGGAACAACCCGCCCCGATCGCTGGGCGTCATCGACATTGCAGCCGGCGCCGCGCACGCCATCCCGCGGGCGCGCCTGGCCGGCCTGAAGCCCGGCGCGGTGCTGGCGATTTCCATCGAGCCCGTCGGCGGCTCGCCCACCGGCGCCCCCACCGGCCCGGTGATTGCCACGGGTGCGCTCAGCGCGGCGTGATCCTGCCGCCTGAAGCGCACTTTTCGTCGCAGCGACAGTCGCAACCGCACAAGCGCTTTCCCATCTGGCACAAGGAGCGCGCCCGCTCCCCCAGTGGGCCGCTCTTCAAACCGATGGAGTTTCACATGGTTTCCCGTAATGCTCTGCGCGCTGCCCTGTTTGCCATGGCCGCCGCTGGCCTTTCCGCTCCGGCCATCGTTCAGGCCCAGCCGGCCGCCGACATCGTCGACACCGCCGCTGGCGCGGCCGATTTCTCGACCCTGGTTGCCGCCGTGAAGGCGGCCGGCCTGGTTGACACGCTGAAGGGCAAGGGTCCGTTCACCGTGTTCGCGCCGACCAACGCTGCCTTCGGCAAGCTGCCGGCCGGCACCGTGGACACGCTGCTCAAGCCCGAAAACAAGGGCACGCTGACCTCCGTGCTCACCTATCATGTCGTGCCCGGCAAGCTGAAGGCGGCGGACGTCGTGGCCGCCATCAAGGCCGGCGGCGGCAAGACCGAGGTGACCACCGTGCAGGGCGGCAAGATCACCCTGTCCCTGATGGGCAACCTGGTGATGCTGCGCGATGCCAAGGGCGGCATGAGCCACGTGCGCCAGGCTGATCTCGACACCAGCAACGGGGTCATCCACGTCATCGACACGGTGGTGATGCCGTAATCGCTGCAACCGCTGCAACCATCGGCAACGCGCCCCCGTATCTGTCGCATCGGCCCGGTTGGGCCTGTGATGCGCCGGGCGGGGGAACAGCGTTCTTGATGGATGTTGCGTCTGCGTGAAGGGGGTGGCCGCGTATCGGGCCGCCCCCTTCGTCGCCGCCCCCTTCGTCTATGCGGCGGCGCTCTGGGCGTCCTCGTCTTCGGCCTGCTGCAGCGCCCACATCTCGGCATAGGCGCCGCCGCGCGCCAGCAGGGTTTCGTGCCGCCCGCGTTCGATCACGCGGCCCGTGTCCATCACCAGTATCTCGTCGGCATCGGTGATGGTGGACAGCCGGTGGGCGATCACGATGGTGGTGCGCCCGGCCGCCACGCCGCCCAGCGCCTCCTGGATGCTGGCCTCCGTCGCGCTGTCCAGCGCGCTGGTGGCTTCATCGAGGATCAGGATCGGCGGGTTCTTCAAGATGGTGCGGGCGATGGCCACGCGCTGCTTCTCGCCGCCCGAAAGCTTCAGCCCGCGTTCGCCCACCTGCGTCTCATAGCCATCGGGCAGGCCCAGGATGAAATCATGGATGGCCGCGCCGCGCGCCGCCGCGATGATTTCGGCTTCCGTGGCATCGGGCCGGCCATAGGCGATGTTGTAGCGGATACTGTCGTTGAACAGCACCGTGTCCTGCGGGACGATGCCGATGGCCCGCCGCAGGCTGTCCTGAGTCACCTGCCTGATGTCCTGTCCGTCGATGGTCACTGCCCCCTTCTGGATGTCGTAGAAGCGGTAGAGGATGCGGCTCAGCGTCGATTTGCCGGCGCCGCTATGGCCCACCACTGCCAGCTTGGCGCCGGGCGGCACGTCGAAGGAGACGCCGTGCAATATCTGCCGGCGCGGATCATAGCCGAAGTCGACCGTGTCAAATCGGATGTGCGCGCCGGTCACCGCCAGCGGCGTGGCATCTTGCGCATCGGCGATCTCGGCCTCGGTATCGATCAGGCGGAACATCGCCTCCATGTCGATCAGGCCCTGCCGTATCTCGCGATAGACCATGCCGAGGAGGTCGAGCGGCCGGAACAGCTGCATCAGCAGGCCGTTGACGAAGGCCACGTCGCCCAGCGTGAACCGGCCCCGGGACCAGCCCCACACCACGTAGGCCAGGGCGCCGGCCATCAGCGCATTGGTGATGAAGCTCTGCCCGACGTTCAGCCAGGCCAGGCTCACCTCCGACTTGGTGGCGGCATCGGTGTAGCGCTTGATGGCCCGGCCATAATTCGCGTTCTCGTGAGCCTCCGCGTTGAAATATTTGACCGTTTCATAGTTTAGCAGGCTGTCCACGGCGCGCGCGGTGGCCTTCTGGTCGCTCTCCACCATCTCGCGGCGCAGGGCGGCGCGCCAGTCCGTGATGCGCTGCGTGTAGACGATGTAGATCACCACCATGACAAGCGTTGCCGCCACCAGCTCCCAGCCGAAGCCGCGGCCGAACAGGATGCACACGGCCGTAAGCTCGACGACGGTAGGAAAGATGTTGAACAGCAGGAAATAGAGCATGGTGTCGATGCTCTTGGTGCCGCGCTCGATCAGCCGGGTAAGCGCGCCGGTGCGCCGTTCGAGATGGAAGCGCAGCGACAGCCGGTGGATGTGGGCAAACACATCCAGCGACAGGTGGCGCGCCGCTTCCTGGCCGACGCGCTCGAACACCGCGTTCCTCAGATTGTCGAACAGCACACCGCCAAAGCGCGCCAGCGCATAGGAGGCGACGAGTGCCATGGCGATGCCCACCCCATCGGGCACATTTGCTGCCATGTCGTCCAGCGCCAGCTTCAGCGCATAGGGCATGGCCAGCGTGGTTGCCTTGGCCAGCAGCACCAGCGCGATGGCGCCCACCACGCGCAGCTTCAGGTCTGACCGGCCCGCTGGCCACAGATAGGGCAGGAAACGCTTCAGCGTCTTCAGATCGGCCTCGCCCTTGGGCGGGCCGGAAGCGGCGGCCATCGATTGCATCGCTGCCGCATATGGGCTGTGGCGGCGGGCGGGGCAATGGGCGGTTTGGCGCGCGCAGCGAGCCTTGCCGCCTGCGCCGCTTGCCCCCATGGTGCGGCCATGCCGCGCCTTCCCCGCAATCGCCCCAATCCTGGCCTGCCCGACCGGCAGGCGATCCTCGATTTCATCGCCACCCAGAAGACCAGCGTCGGCAAGCGCGAGATTGCCAAGGCGTTCGGCCTCCATGCGCAGGACAAGATCGCGCTGAAGGCCCTGCTCAAGGAGATGATGGAGGCCGGCGAGCTGGAACATGGCGCCGGGCGCACCTTCCACAAGGGCGGCGGCCTGCCAAAGGTGACGGTGATCCGCGTGGTGGATGTGGCTGATGGGTTTGCTGTGGCTGTGCCCGATCGGTGGGAGCATGCCGCCCCGCCGCCGCGGCTGCGCGTGATCGAAGGCCGCCGCCGCGCTGCCTTCGCGCTGGGCGCCCGGCTGCTGGCCCGCATCGAGGAGGTGGGCAGCGGATACCAGGCCTTCCCGATGAAGGCGCTGGCGAAATCCGAAGAGTTCGTGCTCGGCATCCTGCGCAAGGACGCGGCTGGCCATGGTGGCGGCTGGCGGCTGGTGCCGGTGGACAAGAAGGCCCGCGGCGATCTCGCCATCAACGATCCCGGCGAGGGGCAGCCCGGTGACCTGGTGCTGGCCGAACCCAGCGGCCGCCCGCCGCGCCAATATGGCCGCGTGGTGGAGGTTTTGGGCGACCCGTTCCAGCCCAAGGCCTTCAGCCTTATCGCCATCCACGCCAAGGGCATTCCGCACCGCTTCGATGAAAGCGTGCTGGAGGAGGCGGACCGCATCGCCCGCCAGCCGCTGGGCGAGCGGGAGGACCTGCGCGCGCTGCCGTTCCTCACCATCGATCCGCCCGACGCGCGCGACCACGACGATGCAGTGTGGGCCGCCCCCGATGAGGACAATCCCGGCCATTTCCGCGCCATTGTCGCGATTGCCGATGTCAGCTTCTATGTCCGCCCTGGCAGCGCGCTCGACCGGGCGGCGCGCAGCCGCGGCAACAGCGTCTATTTCCCCGATCGCGTCGTGCCGATGCTGCCGGAAGTGCTGTCCGCCCACGCCTGTTCGCTGGTGGAGGGGGAGGACCGCGCCGTGATGGCGTGCCACCTGCACATCGATCCGGACGGCAAGCTTGTGAACTGGCGCTTCACCCGTGCGGTGATCAATTGCCGTGCCAACATCGCCTATGAAGAGGCGCAGGCCACGATTGACAGCGGCGAAGGCGAATTTCTGGCGGTGCTGCAGCCGCTCTGGGCTTGCTGGGGGGCGCTGAAGGCCGCCCGCGACAAGCGTGAGCCGCTGGCGCTGGAGCTGCCCGAAAAGCGCGTGCTGCTTGATGAGGCCGGGCGCATCGCCGGCATCGCGGTGCGCGAGCATCTGGCCGCGCACCAGCTGATCGAGGATTACATGATCGCCGCCAATGTCGCGGCCGCCAGGGCGCTGGAAAAGAAGAAGGGCGCCTGCATCTATCGCTGTCACGAGGCGCCCAGCCGGGAGAAGCTGGTGGCGCTGCGTGATTATCTCGAAACGCTGGGCCAGAACGTGGCGCTCGGCCAGGTGGTGCGCCCGGCCGTGTTCAACCGTATCCTTGCCCGCGCCAGGGACGGCGAGAATTACGAGGAGGTCTCCCAGCAGGTGCTGCGCACGCAGACCCAGGCCTATTACACGCCCGACAATGTCGGCCATTTCGGGCTGAGCCTTGGCAGCTATGCCCACTTCACCTCGCCGATCCGCCGCTATGCCGATCTGGTGGTGCACCGCAGCCTTGCCGCCGCCTATCGGCTGGGGGAAGGCGGCCTTCACAAGGAAGAGGAAAAGGGCCTCGCCAAGACCGCCGATCACATCAGCATGACCGAGCGGCGGGCCATGGAGGCCGAGCGCGACACCATCGATCGTTATGTCGCCGCCTATCTCTCGACGATGGTGGGCGAGGTGCTGAAAACCCGCATCACCGGCGTCGCCAAGTTTGGTTTCTTCGCCACCGTCGATGGCCTTGGCGGCGACGGGCTGGTGCCGGTGTCAACGCTGGGCGAGGAGCGTTTCGTGTTCGACGAGGATGCCCGCGTGCTGGAAGGCGTGTCGACCGCCACGCGCTATGCGGTGGGGCAGCGGCTGGAGCTGCGGCTGGTGGAAGCCAACCCGATCACCGGCGCGCTGCGCTTCGAACTGCCGGAAGGTGGCACGCCGCCGGGGCAGCGCCGTGACCGGACCCGCCCCAAGGGTTTCCAGCCGCGCGCCGGCAAATCGCGCATCCCGCCCGGCGTGCGACGCGGACGCCGTTGAACGCGCCCGCAGGCCGTGCCATCAGCGCCCGGCATTCATCAGGGGAGAGTTTCGTGAAGCAGCTGCTGCTGGCCGGCCTGTCGCTGGCCCTCATCGCCCAGCCCGTGCTGGCCCAGGACAAGAAGCCGGGCACGCCCACCCTCAGCCCCGCCGCCGAGGCCGAAGCCGCCACCGCCCGCGCGCCGGTGGAGGAGCAGAGCTTCGTGTCGAAGGGCGAAGTGAGCGTGAAGGGCCAGAAAATCGCCTACACCGCCACCGCCGGCACGCTCACCATCCGCGATGATGGTGCGAGGCCCATGGGCAGCCTCTTCTACACCGCCTACACCGCTGGTGGCGCGAACCGCCCTGAAGCGAGGCCCGTCACCTTCCTGTTCAACGGTGGGCCCGGTTCGGCCACCATCTGGCTGCACATGGGCAGCTTCGGCCCGGTGCGCGTGAAGACCGACCGGCCCGCCTATGTGCCGCCCAGGGATTATGCGGTCACGTCCAACCCGTGGACGCTGCTGGACAAGACCGATCTCGTCTTCATCGATGCGCCCGGCGCCGGCTGGTCCCGCCCGCTGGGGGACAAGCAGGCCCGCGATTTCAACGGTGTCGATCAGGATGCCGATGCCTTCGCGCGCGCGATTCTCCGCTATGTGACGAAGCACAATCGCTGGAAGGCGCCCAAGTTCGTGCTCGGCGAATCCTACGGCACGCTGCGCGCCGGCGCGCTGGCGGCCCAACTCGAAGAGCGCGGCCTGTCGCTGAACGGCGTCATCATGCTCTCCACGATCATGAACTATGGCGTGCGCCAGCCCGGCTATGACCAGAATTACCTCACGCTCTTCCCCGGCTATGCGGCGACCGCCTGGTATCACGGCACGCTGCCTGGCGGGAAACCGGCCAGCCTCGATGCCTTCGTGAACGAGGTGCGCGCCTGGACGAGCGGGCCGTACGCCGCCGCACTGGCCAAGGGCAGCGACATCTCAGAGGCGGAGCTGGACGCCACCGCCCGCCAGATGAACGCCTACACCGGCCTGCCGGTGGATTTCCTGAAGCGCGCCATGCTGCGGGTCGAGCTGCAGCAGTTCCAGACCGAGCTGCTGCGCAGCCGCGGGCTCTCGGTGGGCCGCCTCGACACGCGCTACACGCTGAACCCGCGCGACCTCAACGCCAGCGCGCCCGATGAAGACCCCGCCTCCACCGCCATCACCGGCGCCTATTACAGCGCCTTTCTCGACTATGCCGCAAACCGCCTGGGCGTGAAGACCGATCTGCCCTACCGCCTGACGGCGCGCGAACCGGGCTGGAACTGGGACTGGCGCCACCGCCCCGCCGGCCGCGGCATGGGCCCACAAACCACCCCCAACACCGCGGTTGACCTTGCCCATACGATGCGCACCAACACGGATCTCAAGGTGCTGTTCCTGAACGGCTATTACGACATGGCCACGCCCTTCTACGGCGCCGAATTCGACGTGTCCCACATGCTGCTGCCACCCGAACTGCGCAAGAACATCAAGTTCACCTACTACCAGTCCGGCCACATGATCTACCTCTCCGAAGCCGAACTCGCCAAACTGCGCGACGACGTGGCAGCGTGGTATGATGCGGTACTTCGGTAGGGGTTAGAGAAAGGGAAGCCTCCGGTCCGGATCACGTCCGGGACGGAGACCCTTCTTCACTTTGTGGACACAAGCACCGCATCTCCCGGCGCCATTGCCTCCAGCCAGCGAAACAGCACGGCGCGCTCCATGGCGATGCAGCCTTCGGTGGGGCGGCCATCGGGTTGGGCCACGTGCCAGAAGATGGCGCTGCCGAGGCCGGGGACGGGTTGGCTGTCGTTGTGGGCGAGCACGAGGATGAGGTCGTAGGCGTGATCGGTGCGCCACAGGGCTTCGTGGCTGAACCTATGCGGCGTAAACACCGGGCGGTTGTAGGCCGGGTCGCCAACGCCGTCGGACCAGCCGTCCCAGGGGCGCAGCCAGCGCCAGGGCAGTTTCGTCTGCGGTGCGGGCAGGCGGTCAGGGCGGAGCAGCGCGGCGCGGATCGGCCACAGGCCGAGCGGCGTCTTGCCGTCGCCTTCGCGCTTGTCGGCGGCCGGGCAGAAGCCGCCCTTCCCGAAGCTGGCGGGGTGGGTTTCGCCAAGCGCGCTCACCGTGCCGGCGGCCGGGTTCGCGGTGAAGAGGGTCACAGCATGTGCCCCTGCCGGTCGCGCTTGGTGGCGAGATAGGCGGCGTTGTGGGGGTTTGGCGGCATGTCGTGCGCGACGCGGGAAACGGTGAAGCCGTGGGCAGCGAGGCCGTCCACCTTCAGCGGATTGTTGGTCATCAGCGCCACGCTGCCCACGCCCAGCGCCCGCAGCATGGCGGCCGCGAGGCTGAAATCGCGCTCGTCCGGTTCGAAGCCAAGCCTTGTGTTGGCGTCCACCGTGTCCCAGCCCTGGTCCTGCAGGGCATAGGCGCGCAGCTTGTTCAAGAGGCCGATGCCGCGGCCTTCCTGCTGGAGATAGAGGAGGATGCCGCCTTGCGCGTTCCGCGCGATGGCTTCGATGGCGGCGTGGAGCTGGGGGCCACAGTCGCATTTCAGGCTGCCCAACACGTCGCCGGTGAGGCAGGCGCTATGGATGCGGGCCAGCACGGGCATGGCCGTATCGGGGTTGCCGATCACGAGGGCCAGATGTTCGGGCCCGCCATCGGCCGGGCGGAAGGCGACCACGTCGCAATCCTCCGCGCTGGCCAATGGCAGGCGGGCGCGGCTCGAAAGATGCACGCGGGCCTGCGCCGGCGGCAGTGCCAGCGCCGCTTCGGAGGGGCAGGAAATGGCCGCATCGGCGCCGGCCAGCGGCACGGCATAGACGGCCGGGATCAGCCCGGCATGCTTGGCCAGTGCGATGGCGGCGCGGGCGCTCTGCGTGTCGGTGCCCAGCGCCCGGCTGCGGAACGGGCCCTTGAACGGCGTGGCGAGATCGAGCACCGGATCGGCGACGGCACGGCTGCCGGCAAGATCGAGCCAATCCGGCCGGTCCACCCACACGGGTTCGGGATCAGGGCGGGCGGCGGCGATCTGGTTGGCGAGGGTGAGCACGGCGGCCCGGCGCGCGGTGATGATCAGGCCGGCGCGCTTGTGCGGTTCCAGCGCCACCAGCCCGGCTTCATCGGCCAGTTCGGCGGACAGCACGGCAAGGCTGCCCACCCCCACGATGCGCCCGCGCCGCAGCGCATCGCTGGCCGCTTCGGCCAGAAAGGCCGGCGCTATGCTCACAGGTCGAGCGTGACGATCTGCGGGATATGGTCAGACGGCTTGCCCCAGTCGCGCGCTTCGGGCAGCGCCTCGAACCCGGTGGCCTGCGGCGCCAGGCTGGGCGAGCACCAGATGTGATCAAGCCGCCGACCACGGTTGGAGGCGCGCCAGTCGTTGTTGCGATAGCTCCACCAGGTGAAGAATTTCTCCGGCGCCGGGTTGAAGTGGCGGCCAAGGTCCACCCAGTCGTGGCTTTGCTGCAGGCGGGTGAGCGCTTCGACCTCGATCGGCGTGTGGCTGACGACATCGAGCAGCGCCTTGTGGTTCCACACGTCGCATTCCAGCGGCGCGATGTTGAAATCGCCGACGATCACCGCCGGCTCCTTCAGCCCTTCCGACCAGCGGGTCATGCGTTCGACGAAATCCAGCTTCTGGCCGAACTTCGGGTTCAGTTCGCGGTCCGGCACGTCGCCGCCGGCCGGGACATAGACATTTTCGAGGATGGCGCCGCCAGGCAGGCGCACGCCGATGTGGCGGGCCTCGCCATTGTCCTGCCAGTCATAGCGCCAGGCGCCTTCCAGCGGAACGCGGGATATGGTGGCGACGCCGTGGTGCATCCGCTGGCCGTTGATGAAGCGGTGGTGATAGCCAAGCTGGTCAAACAGGCCGTGCGGGAACAGGTCGTTCATCACCTTGGTTTCCTGCAGGCACAGCACGTCGGGCTGATGCTCGGTCAGGAAGCGCTCGACGATGTCGGCGCGGGCGCGGACGCTGTTGATGTTCCAGGTGGCGATACGGATGGCCATGGCCGCCGATGTAGGCGAAGCGGCGCGGTTCGTCACCTGCCCGGATGCACGGCGGCGATTTGGACCATGGAACGAGTGAACCCCCGGCACCGGGGGCGTGGTGCCGGGGGTTCGTTCCTGCGCTCGTCACGCATACAGGCAGTTTTCACGCTGCGCCTGGCCGGTCAACAGGGGGCAAACCCGGGGAGGCGACTGGCTGCCTGTTGATGCCTTTATGCGGGAATGGACCTTGCCCATGCATGAACGGATTCAGAAAGATTGATGTCAGCCCTGCGGCGGTTCATCGCGGGCCTTCGCGGCGCGGATCGGCAAAGGCGAAGCTGACGCCCGACAGGCTGGCATTGTAGCGCACGTTGGCCAGCTGCACCTCGCTGGTGCCGCCCTGCGCATCAAGCGCGGTCCAGCCAGCCAGCGCCAGCCCGGCCGGCGCAGCGGCGTTGCGCGTGAAACGGATGCTGAGTGTGCCAAATTCGGGTCGCTTTGGATCGCGCGCCTCCACCACCACCTCGGCGGCGGTGTCACGCACGATGCGCGCGACACCCGACAGATCGGGATCATTGGCGAGCAGGATCTGCAAGGGCGTACGCCGCACCGGCCACTGGCTGACCTGCTTCACCTCGTAGTCCACGAAGGAGAGCGTGCGCCCGTCGCCGACCAGCAGCATCGGCGCGCTGTCATACTGGAAGCGCACCTTGCCGGGGCGAGCCAGCCACAGTTTCCCCGTAAGCCGCCGGCCATCGGCGCCAGCCTGGGTGAAATCGGCGGCCAGGCTGGTGGTGCCTTTCAGGGCAGAAGCCACATCGGCAAGGGTTGTGGCAGATGCCGGCGCGGCCATCAGCAGCACCGGGCCCATCAGCAAGAGGGGAGCAGGCGTCTTCATGCCGCCGCTCTACACGGCGGCGGCTTCACCCGCCATGAACAACTGGCCCCCCGCGGCGTCGGGCGGCTCCGGGAGGCCTCAGGCCGCGGCGCCGAGATAGCCGAGCTGGGCCGCCTTGAAGATGGTCTGGCTGCGGTTGACGGCGTTCAGCTTCTCACCGGCGTTCTGGATGTGGAAGCGCACGGTGGCGTGGCTGCGCGACAGGATCAGGCTGATTTCCTTGTCGGTCTTGCCGATGCTGGCCCAACGCAGGCATTCCACCTCGCGCTTGGTGAGCTGGCAATCGCACGGCAGCCAGCGCCGGGTGCGGTGCGCCTTCACATAGCCGGCGAGGAAGCGATGCGACATGAGCGCAAGAGCATCGCCCCAGCTTTCATATTCAGCCGAAAGATCGGTGCGAGCCGGATCGCGGGAGACAAAGCAGACCGCGCCGATCTGGCCGAACGGCAGATGCACCGGCACCACGATGGAGGCCTTGGTGAGCGCCCGCTTCTCGAAATTCTCGAGGTTCATCTCGTCGAGATAGGGGTTGGGCTGGCGCGTGTAGAAACCGCCGGCGTTGGCCCAGAACACCTCTGATTCATAGCGGCAGGCGCGCGGCAGCGGCGAGGACAGCGCCAGCTTGCTGTCCTTCCACCAATGCTCGTTCTCGCCGGTCCAGCCGAACACGTCGGCGGCAAGGATATTGCCATCGGCGTCTTCCATCGGCGCCTTGGACGCGATGTTGTCAGCCGCGATCACGTGCAGGCCGCCGCACTGCAGGGCGATGTCGCGCAGGGCTTCGGCGGCGCCGCGCACATCGGCCATCGATCGCACCGAAACCGCCGTCAGGCAGGCCTTCAGATCATGCGCGGGACAGGGTTTTTCGAGCACGTCCATCGATCACTCCCCAAGAGCTGCGGCCAGTCGCGCTGGCTAGAAATGAACCGGGGCTGGTCTCTGCCGGACCGGGGTTTTCCCATGCGCCCTCGTTGATTCGAGAGGCAGCTAATCACAGCCATGGGTTCGCTGCAATGCCATCCTGCCGCGATTTGCCGTCGCGCCGCCCCTGCACCGCCGCTGGCCGCGCCGGCCATCGGCGGTCTCCACGCGGCTGGGCGGCGCCAATGCCGTGGGTTCAACGTCTTGCATCACCGGGAGGCTTTGATAGGCTTGCCCAAACCGGGGGGAATGGATGGGCGTGCGTACGGCAGTTGCGAGCTGCTGCCGGGCCATTGGCCGGCAAGGCGGGACAAGGCTGTTCCTGCTGCGACTCGCGGCGATCCTGTTGCTGGCGCAGGCGGCGCACGCCGCGGCACCATCCCGTTCCCCAGGGGATCGCTCTCGGCATGAAGGCGTGGCGAGTTGTGCCGGTTCCACCTGTCATGGCCGGCAGGAGGCAACGGGTCCGCGCGTGCGCCAGAACGAGCTGATGACATGGAGCGATCCGGCCAGCATGGCCGGCGCCCATAGCCGCGCCTGGTCGGTTCTGGCTGGGCCGCGCGGCCAGGCCATCGGCCGGCGGCTTGGCATTGCCAATGTCCAGGCCAGCGCCGAATGCATCAATTGCCATGGCGACCCTGCGCCAGCCCGTGGCCCGACGTGGCAGCTGGCAGACGGCGTCGGCTGCGAGGCATGTCATGGCGCTTCGACGCGCTGGCTGGCCAGCCACGCAGGCGTCAACGCCAGCCATGCCGACAACGTGTCACGTGGCATGGTGGCGCTTGAAGACCCCGCGGTGCGCGCTGGCGTGTGCCTTGATTGCCATTTCGGTTCGGCGAAGCCGGGGCAGTTCGCCTTTCATCGCATCATGGCGGCTGGCCATCCCCGCATCGCCTTCGAGCTTGACCTGTTCACGGCCCTGCAGCGCCACCACGACGAGGATGCCGATTACGCCGCGCGCAAGCCAGTTGCCGGCGGCGTCCAGACCTGGGCAGTGGGGCAGGCGCTGGCCGTGAAGCGCGCGCTGTCCTTGCTGCCGGCCCGGTCTGCCAGTGTCACCGGGCCAGACTATTATTTCTATGATTGCCGGTCGTGCCATCGGACCTTCAGCGATGACCCGTCCGCCCCGCTGGTGGCGCGCAGCAATGGCTGGCGGCCTGTTCCGCCGGGCCAACCGGTCTGGAATGATGAGCAACTGATCATGCTGGCCGCCGCCGCGCGGGTGGCGGCGCCTGATCTTGCCGTGCGCTTTGACCGGGACGCGCGGGCGTTTCACATCGCCATGGGCGGCGGCCGCACCGGCGCAATGGCGGCAGCGGCGACACTTCAAGGCACGGCAGATGCACTGGCTCAACGCCTTGGCAACACCCGCTTCGGGCGGGCACAGGTCTACGCGCTGATCGACGCCGTGCTTGTGGGCAATGCCGCTGCCTATACCGACTATCAGGGCGGCGCCCAGGCCGTGATGGCCACCGATACGCTGCTCAATGCCATGGTCGCATCCGGCCATCTCGATCGCGGCGCGGCGCTGGCGCTGCGGCCCGACATTGATCGCGCCTATGCCTTGGCCCGCGATGCCAATCGCTGGGACCCGCCAGCCTTCCGCGCCGCCCTGGCGCGCGTGGCCCACCGTGTGAAGGGGCTGAAATGAGGCGGCGGGCCGCCGGCCGGCGCGGCATCGCCCGCCTGTTCAAGGCGCTGTGCCGCGCCGGGGCTTGCAAGCCCATCGCCATGGGGGCCACTGTGGCGCGGTTCGCAGCCGGCCGTGCCACTGGCACGCATCGCGATGGAGCCTTCGCATGATCAGCGTCACCTGCGCCGCCCTTGGTCTTGCGTTGGCCAATCCTGCCGCCTCCGGCGACTATCGGCTGACCGAGGATTGCAGCCGGGCGCCAACCGCCATGGCGTTCACGGTCACCGCCTATCATGACAAGCCAATGACGATCGATCTGGCCGGGCACAGGATCGTCGGCATCCGGTTCGAAAAGGGCGGCGGCGGCGTGACCTTGATGAACGGCACCATCACCGCGCCCAAGGGCGGCGGCTGGAACGAGACCCACGGCAGCCCTCTGCTTTATGGCCTCGCAGCCTTGCAGGGCGCGCGGGACATTGCAGCGCGCGACATCACCTTCACCGATGCCAAGAAGGCGGTGGCTGTCGGCTCGTCCTCCAACATCAGCATTACCCACAGCCGCTGCACCGGCGAGGTGGAGGATTGTCTGATTGCCAGCCGGACGAAGGGCATCGTCTTCACCCACAATGTGGTCAGCGATCTCAAGCAGAAGCCAAGCGAGTGCACCTACCCGGATGGTCGCATCGGCTATCGGGTCGCCCGCCGCCATTGCGGCGCGGCCGGTGGCGTCTGGCGCGATGGCTGGCATGGCGATGTTGTGCAGATCAGGAACGCGACCACCGATGTGCTTGTCGCCCACAACAGGATCAGCACGCCAGGGCAGGGCGGCGGCCAGATGGCCGCGCGCGGGGATGCGCCGCTGGCGCGGGTCGTGTGGCGCGACAATGTCATCGAGGCGGTCAACCACCATGTCTCGCTGTTCGACTGTCAGGATTGCCTGATCGCCCGCAATACGCTGAAGCGCTATCCGAAGGGCAACTACCCCAACAAGGGGGACCGGTTCATACCAACCGTACGCTTCGGCAACGCCAGGGCCTGTGAAAATGTGAGCGAGGGCGGCGGAGGCAGCGGTCCATGCTGATCACGGCTGCCATTGCTTTCGGTGCCCATCGGAGGCTGGCGCCGCGATGAGGTCTGGGGCCCGCTCCGGCCGCCAGTTCGTCGGGCTGGGCGTCGCGCTGGCAATGCTGCTGGCCGGGTGCGGCAGCTCGGGCACACCGCCAAGCCCGGTGGCCGGCGGCAGCACCGGCGGCACGCCCTCGCCACCCGCCACCCCGGCCAGTGTCTATCCGGCCGTGCCTGCAGCGGCGCTGACCGTCGCCGAGGTGGAGCAGGTGATCGCCAGCGCCGCTGCCGAGGCCGTGGCGCGCGGCCTGCCGGCGGTGATCGCGGTGGTGGACCGGGTGGGCAATGTGCTGGCCGTCTATCGCATGGCCGGCGCGCGAGCGACCGCCACCACACGCGCCAATGCGGGTGGCACCAACATCGATGCCCAGGGCGTGACCGTGCCGGCCGAACTCGCTGCCATCGCCAAGGCCATCACCGGCGCCTATCTGTCGTCCGGCGGCAATGCCTTTTCGACGCGCACGGCCTCGATGATCGTGCAGCCGCATTTCCCGCCGTCCGCGCGCACGGTGGGGCTGGAATCGGGGCCATTGTTCGGCGTCCAGTTCAGCCAGCTGCCTTGTTCCGATCTGGTGGCGCGCTTTGGCGTCGGCAGCCCGATGATCGGCCCCAAGCGTTCGCCGCTGGGGCTGGCCGCCGATCCCGGCGGCTTCCCGCTCTACAAGGGCGGCGTGCTGGTGGGCGGTGTCGGCGTGATGGCCGACGGTGATTATGGCTTCGATGCCGAGGTGACGGATGTGGATGATGATGCGGAGGAGCATATCGCGCTCGCCGCCACCATCGGCCACGCGGCACCGGCCGGCATCGTGGCGGGGCGAATTTCGGTGGATGGCACGCTGCTGCGCTACAGCGATGCGGTGGCGGCGGGCCTCAGGTCCAACCCCGCCAGCCCGCCGGCCTTCGCCAGCCTGGCCGGCAGCCTGGTGGCAGTGCCGGGCTTTGCTGCCGCCGCGATCATCCCCGGTGCCAGCTATGGCAGCGAGGCCAGCGGCGTGCGGCGGGCGACGCTGGCCGAGTTCAACCATCCCGATGCCCATGTGCTGAGCGATGGTGGCGGCGGCAACCGCTATCCGGTACGCGCCGGCACCGATGGCGGCGAGGTGGCGCAGCCGCTGACCGCGGCCGAAGTGCGCGCCGTGCTGGCAGAGGCGTTTGCCATCATGGCGCGCAGCCGGGCGCAGATCCGCCAGCCGCTGGACAGCCGCAGCGAAAAGACCATCACCGTGGTGGACACGCGCGGCGCCGTGCTGGGGCTGGTGCGCTCCCCCGATGCGCCGGTGTTCGGCACGGACGTGGCGCTGCAGAAGGCGCGCAGCGTCGCCTTCTTCTCCGGCCCGCACGCTGGCAGCGATCTGGCCGCCGCGACAACATCTGTTGGTGCCGCAGATCCCAACGTGCGGGATTTCGTGGGGCGCGTGACCGGCTTCTTCACCCAATCCGGCGTGCTGTCGGGCGGCTTTGCCATCAGCAACCGCGCCATCGGCAACATCAGCCGCCCCTATTTCCCGGACGGCGAGGCCGGGCGCCCGCCGGGGCCGCTGTCCCGCGACATTGCCGGTTGGTCGCCGTTCTCAACGGGGCTGCAATCGGCGCTGATCATCCAGAACCTGGCCCAGGTGCTGGCCGGCGGCGATCCCCGGCAATGCACGTTCCTGCCGAACACGCCGGGCGGTCAGAACCGGCTGGCCAATGGCTTGCAGATCTTTCCCGGCGGTGTGCCCATCTATCGCGGCACCGTGCTGGTGGGCGCCATCGGCGTGTCGGGCGACGGCATCGACCAGGACGACATGACGGCCTTCCTGGGCACGCACAATGCCGGGGTGCGGCTGGGTAGCAGTATCGGATTGCCGCCAGCCTCCATCCGCTCCGACCAGATCGAGGTCAGCGTGGGCGGCAGCCCGGTACGGCTGCGCTTCGTGGGCTGCCCGTTTGCGCCGTTCCTCGATACGGCCGAGCAGAATGTCTGCCAGGGGCTGTAGGGTGCGGGCGCTCGTTCTCCTGCCGCTTTTGGCCAGTGCCGGGCCGGTGATGGCCAAGCCGCTGGGCAAATGGTTCGATTGCTATGCCAGGGCAGAGCCGCCCGGCGAGCGGCTGCCCGCCGCCGAGGAAGCCGCCCCAGGCGATCCGGCGCTGGCGCCCTTGCCGGGCCGGCGCATCCCCGGCCTTGGCGGCGCCAGCACGTGGGACCCGATCGTCCAGGCCAATGATGGCGCGGTGGCGGCGCCGAGGCAGGGCGATTTCCCGCGCGATCACCTGCCGGTGCCGGACCGCTGGCGGCTGGTCGAAACACTCGGGCTGGTGACATCCAACTGGAAGGACCCCTACAACCAGAACACGCTGAAGGGGGATCGGCCGCTGTGCGGCACGCACGACCTGTTCCTGCAATTGACGGCGATTTCCGACACGGTGGCGGAACCGCGCAGCTTTCCGATCCCTGTGGGCGTGCAGACCACGCAGCGGCCGGGCAGCAACGACGTGTTTGGCCGCCAGTACAGCGAGGTGTTCGCGCAGACCGTCATCCTGGGCGCGGCGCTCACCAAGGGCAGCACCGCCTTCAAGCCCCCCGATTACGAACTACGCGCCGCTATCGCCTTCAACTTCAACCATGTCGACGTGCCGGAACGGCGCATCCTGAATGTCGCGCCAACCCGGCGCAGCGTGCGTTCCGATGCGTTCGTGGGGGTGCAGGAGCTGTTCTTCGACAAGCATCTGCGGAATACGTCAGACCGCTACGACTTTGACAGCATCCGCATCGGCATCCAGCCGTTCAGCAGCGATTTTCGCGGCTTCCTCTTCCAGGACAACCAGCTGGGCATCCGCCTGTTCGGCAACCGCGACAACAATCGCGTGCAGTATAATCTCGCGGCCTTCTGGCGGCTGGAAAAGGACACGAATTCCGGCCTGAACGCCATCCTGCGACGCCCGCGCGAAGATTATGTCCTGGTCGCCAATCTCTACCGGCAGGATCTGCCGGTGCCGGGCATGACCAGCCAGGTGAGCGTGACCTGGAACGCCAACCGCGAGGCGGGTGACGTGCAGGTGGATACCAACGGCTTCCCGGTGCGCCCGGCGCTGCTCGGCACGCTCAGGGGCCGCGCCTATGATGTCGTCTATCTGGGCTATAATGCCGATGGCCATATCGGCCGGCTGAACCTCACGCTTTCGGCCACCCATGCCACGGGGTCCAACCGCAGCAACATCTTCACGGACCGCCGGGCGAAGATCAGCAGCTGGTTTGTGGCAGTCGAGCCCAGCTATGACCGGGGTTGGGTGCGTTTGCGCGGCTCGGCGCTGTTCGCCAGCGGCGATTCCAACCCCTATGACGATGTCGATCGCGGCTATGCAGCGATCTTCGAGAACCCGCAGTTCGCCGGCGCCGACACGAGTTACTGGATCCGCCAGACCATTCCCTTCGCCGGCGGCGGGCGCGCCATCGCCGTGAATGGCCGCAATGGCCTGTTGAATGACCTCAGGCCGTCGAAGGAGCAGGGCCAGGCCAATTTCACCAATCCGGGAACCATGTTGCTGGGGGCGGGCGCGGATTTCGATCTGCTGCCTGAGCTGCGCGTATCGGGCAACGTCAACCATCTCTGGTTCGCCACCACCGCGGTGCTGCAGGCGCTGCGGGTGGAAGGCTCCATCCCGAAGGACATCGGCTGGGACCTGTCGGCGGCAGCCACATATCGCCCGCACTTCAACCAGAACCTGGTGTTCCGCCTGTCGGGCGCGCTGCTGGCGCCGGGCGCGGGTTTTCGCGACCTGTTTGCCAACAGCCCCCGCACCGGAAGTTACTATTCGGTGCTGTTCAACGCCGTGCTGGCCTATTGAGATGCTGAAGCGCCTGCTCCTCCTCCTGCTCTTGCCCATTGGGGTGGTGATCGCATCGGAAGGCGAAAAGCCGGTGGAGCGGGATTATGCGCGGGTGCGCAGCGGTCCGGCGCCGAAATGGCAGACGCAAGGCGAGGCCGATGCCAAGTCCGTCGGCTGCATCAGCTGCCACACGGCCAGCGACGAAGCGACCATGCACGCGCCGAAATCGGTGGTGCTGGGCTGCACGGACTGCCATGGCGGCGATGCGACAGTGACGGCGCCATCCGCGCTGGCGGTGCGCGATCCCGGCTACGCCAAGCTGCGGGACGAGGCGCATGTGCTGCCGCGCTTCCCGGAAAGCTGGCATTTCCCCTCCTCGGCCAATCCGAAGCGCAGCTACACATTGTTGAACCGCGAGGCGCCCGAGTTTGTGCGGTTCGTCAATCCGTCGGACTATCGCGCCGCCCGGGACGCCTGCGGCGCCTGCCACCTGGAGATCATCGAGCGGGCCGAGCGCAGCCTGATGGCGACAGGCGCCATGCTGCTGGGCGGCGCGGCCTACAACAACGGAATCCTGCCCTACAAGACGTACGTGCTTGGGGAGGCTTATGTGCGGCCCGGGCAAGCCGATGGCCTGGTGGGCGGCCATGGGGCGCTGAAGCATGAGGACGACGGCCATCATGATGCCAGCCAGCCGGCGCTGGTCTTCTCGCCGGGGGCTGGCGGGCCGGGCGTGCTGTCAGCCAGCGAAAGGGCGCGCGGTGTTCTGCCCTTCCTGGCGCCGCTGCCCGCCTGGCAGGTGCTGCCGCCCGGCGACATCTTCCGCGTGTTCGAACGCGGCGGCCGCAACATCAATCCGATCTTCCCGGAAATCGGCCTGCCCAGCAGCCTTGGCCAGATCCAGCGGCTGGAGGAACCCGGCCGCCCGGATATCCGCCAGTCCAACCGCGGTCCCGGCACCGGCCTCAGGGTCGCGGTGCCGGTGATCAACATCCACAAGACGCGGCTCAATGATCCCTTCACCTGGTTCATGGGCACCAACGACCAGCCCGGCGACTATCGCACCTCGGGCTGCGGATCGTGCCACGTCGTCTATGCCAATGATCGGGAATGGCGGCATTCGTCGGTCTATGCCGCCGCCGGCCGCGACGGGCAGAGCCAGAGCGCCGACCCCACCATCAGCAAGACGCAAGCCGGCCACCCGATCCGCCACAGCTTCACCCGCGCCATGCCGTCGTCCCTGTGCATGAATTGCCACATGCACCAGCCCAACATGTTCCTGAACACCTATTACGGCACCACCATGTGGGATTATGAAAGCGACGCCCCGCGCATGTGGCCTGGACCGGACAATCCCTATCCCAGGCCGCCGGGGATGCGCGAGGCCGACTACCAGCGCCTGTTCAAGCGCCAGCGTTATCCCACGGCCGCAGAGGTGCGCGAGACCAACGAGCGAAACCCGGAAGGCGCGGCGGCGACCGGCGCCTGGAGCGACCTCGATTTCCTGCGCACCGTGAACGACCGCAACCCCCTGATGAAGGACACGCAGTTCGCCGATTATCACGGCCATGGCTGGAACTTCCGCGCCGTCTACAAGCGTGACCGCGAGGGCAATCTGCTGGATGCCGGCGGCAACATGGCGACCTGGGGCACCGACAGCGCGCACATCGTCGCCAATGATGATCCGGAGAAATTCCGCCGGAAGCATGCGCCGCAGTTCGTGAAGCCCGCCGCCGTTCCCGGGGCCGGTCAGCCCGGCAAGGCCGTGCATCTGATGGACATCCACACCGAGGTGGGCATGCAGTGCGCCGATTGCCATTTCGCGCAGGACAGCCACGGCAACGGCTTCATCCACGGCGAGGTGGCGAACAGTGTCGAGATCGGCTGCAAGGATTGCCACGGCACCGCCGATGCCTTTCCGACGCTGAAGACATCGAACCTCGCCGCGCCGCCGGCCGGCACGGATCTGTCGATCCTGCGCAATCCGGATGGCCGCCGCCGCTTCGAATGGGTGCAGCGCGGCGCTGAGCGGGTGCTGATCCAGCGTTCGGCCAGCGATCCCGCGCTGGAATGGCGGGTGAAGCTGGTGAAGAACAGCGTGACGCGCGACCACCCCGATTTCAACCCGAAGGCCGCCCGCGCCAAGCTGATGGCGAAAGGCGGCAGCATGGCGTTCGGCCCGGGCGTGACCGACAGGGCCCACAAGGATGACAACATGGCCTGCTTCGCCTGCCACACCAGCTGGACCACCAGCTGCGGCGGCTGCCACCTGCCCATCGAGGCCAACTGGAAAACGAAGACCCACAAGTACGAGGAGCAGGAGACCCGCAATTACGCCACCTACAACCCGCAGGTGGCGCGTGACGAGATGTTCCAGCTGGGTCGCCACCAGACCTCGAAGGGCGGCATCATCGCGCCGATCCGCTCATCCTCGGCGCTGATCCTGACCAGCACCAACATCAACCGCGAGCGCATCTATGTGCAGCAGCCGCCCATCGCGGCGTCGGGCTTTTCCAGCCAGGCCTTCGCGCCGCATTTCCCGCACACGGTGCGCACCCAGGAAACCAGGACCTGCACCGATTGCCACGTGAGCGAGGATGACGACAACAACGCCATCCTCGCCCAGCTCACCCTGCAGGGGACGAACTTCGTCAACTTTGTCGGCATGCACGCCTTCTTCGGCCTGGATCGCGCCGTGGAGGCCGTGCGGGTGACGGAGTTCGGCGAACCGCAGGCGGTGTTCGGCTCCTACCTGCACCGCTATGCCTACCCGGATTACTGGCAGCTGCATGTGGGCAGGAACAAGCGCGAGCTGATGAGCTGGACGCGCGGGCGCATCTTCGACAAGCGCCTGTCGGGCGAGACCAACCCGGCCGAGGACATTCGCAACATCACGCAGGCCACCGCCGGCGAGGTGCGCTGCATCCAGAACCGCGGCGAGTATCTCTATGTGGCGGAAGGCAAGGGCGGGTTCGTCGCCTATGACATCGCCAACCTGTCGAACAAGGGCGTTTCCGAACGCATCGTGAAGTCGCCCTTTTCCGCGCTCGGCCACGATGCGCAGGTGAAGACCGCAAATGCCACCTGCATGGCGCTGGCCACCAACCAGCCGATCAGCGTGCCGCGCAACGACCGGATGATGCGCGAACAGCAGCAGCGCGCGGCGGGCGAGGCGCCAGCCGACCCGCTGGCCGGCTTCAACCAGGAGCAAACGCTGCACGAGATCTACCGCTATGCGGTGGTCACCGACGCGCAGGAGGGGCTGGTGCTGGTCAACATCGACACGTTGACCGACGGCGAGCCACGCAACAATTTCCTGAAGCGCATCACCTTCGATGGCGGCAGCCGCGCGTGGAATCCCGATGGCGTGCTCACCGGTGCACGCCATGTCACGCTGGCCGGCCATGTCGCCTATGTCACCACCCCGCGCGCGCTGGTGGTGATCGACCTTGATCGGCCGCGGGCGCCGAAGCTGGCCAGCGTGCGTCCGCTGAACGATGCGCGGGCGAGCGCGGTGCAGTTCCGCTACCTGTGGGTGACAACCGCCAATGGCCTGGAAGTGTTCGACATTGCCGATCTGCGGCGGCCCGTCCACCACCCGGAAGCGACGCTGCCGATTGCCAACGCCCGCAAATTCTACGTGGCGCGCACCTATGCCTATGTCGCCGCCAAGCAGGACGGCCTGGTTATCGTCGATGTGAAGAAGCCGCTGGCGCCGAAACTCTATCAGCGCTTCACGGCGAACGGCACGCTGACCGATGCCGAGGACGTGGTGGTCGCCACCACCAACGCATCGCTCTTCGCCTATGTGGCCGATGGCCGAAACGGTGTGAAGGTCCTGCAGCTGACCAGCCCGGACAGCCAGCCCAATTTCTATGGCTTCTCGCCCCGGCCGGTTCCGGAGCTCATCGCCTTTGCGCGCACGAAGCGCCCGGCGCTGTCTGTCGCCAAGGGGCTGGACCGCGACCGCGCGGTGGACGAGACCGGTGGGCAGATCGCCGTGCTGGGCCGGCTTGGTTCCCGCCCGTTCAACCGGGCCGAGACGGAGCGTTTCTTCATCGGGGAGAATGGCCAGCCCTATCGCGTGACCGACCGTGTGGACACGGGCGCCTGGTCGCCGCTCAGGAAGTAGGGCGGCAACCTTCCTCCATGCACCCCGTCATGCTGGCGCAGGCCAGCATCCATCGTTGAACGGGGGCTCACTGTGGCGGCATAAGGCGCAACCGGCACAGTGCATGCTGGCCTGCGCCAGCATGACGAACGGGTGGGGGCGTGCCCGCTTATGGTGCGACCAGCGGAAAATCCGGCTTCGGCGGCTGGAACAGGCCCATGAAGCGCTGCAGCACGGCCGGGTTGCCCTTCACCTGCAACTGGCCGGCCGCGATCAGGTCGGCCGCCTTCACCTGGCCGCCCACCAGCCCCAGCAGCGCCCGGCGCGGCACCACCAGCGTCGCATCGGCCGCATCCGCCACGCCCTCCTCGTGCAGCATGACGCCGTTGCCGATCGAGACAAGGTGGCGCTCTTTGGCGTCGGGAATCTCGAACGCGATGGTCATCGGTGCCAGCGCGCGCTCCGGCACCACGCGCACGCTCAAGCTGTCGAGCAGCATGGCGACAGACAGGTTCGCGGCAATGCCCGCAGCGGCCGCCTGCGTCGTGGCCCTGATGCCCTGTTCCAACTCCTGAGCGCCGGTGAGGTAGAAATCCCGCCACGGCGCGGCCTCGGCCCGCCACGCCAGTTGCCGATAGACGCCGGCCAGCGCCGCCTTGGCGCCCGGCGTGCCCGGCGCGGCGCGTACCAGTGTCGATAGCAGCGTGGCCGCCCAGCGGTCGTCCCCCTTGGCGGCCGCCGCCTTGCCGGCAGCGAGCACTTTTTTCGCCCCGCCCATCTGCGCCACCAGCCGCGGCGCCAGATCAGCGCGCGGCAGCGGATCAAGATTGGCCGGATCGCCATCGAACGCGCCCAGATAGCGCTGATAGACGGCGCGGGCGTTGAACTTCAGGCTGCCATAATTGGGCCGGTTGAACCACGCTCTGCCCAGCGGTTCGGGAAGCCTGATCGCCTCGCCGATCTCCACCGCGTTCAGCCCCTGGTTCATCAGCCGCACGCTTTCGTTGTGGACGAACATATAGGCCTGCGCGTGGCGCAGCATGTAATCATTGATGGTGGCCTTGCCCCAGCGCGGCCAGAAATGGCTGGTGAACAGCACCTCGGCGTCGCCGCCCCAGCGCCGCCGCGCCTCCACCAGGTAAGAGGCCCAGCTCTTCGCATCGCGCACCAGCGCACCGCGCGGGGTGAGAAGATTGTGCATCGCCCCGTTGCCATTCTCGGCAAGGCACAGGGCCTTCCAGGCGGGCAGGTAGAAGTTCATCTCGGCCGGCGCCTCAGTGTTCGGCGTGACCTGGAAGACGATCTCCACGCCGTCGATGACGCGCGTTTCGCCGGTTGTCTTGATGCTGTCCGTCGGCGGGATGAGGCCATAGGTGCCGGGCGTTCCCATCGGCCCCAGGCCTGACGACACATGCCCGGTGGCCCCGCGCGGCAGCGCCTGGCCAAACATGTAGATGGCGCGGCGCAGCATGGCCGGGCCGGCAATCACATTCTCCGACACGGCGTGTTCCAGGAAGCCTTCGGGCGCGATGATCGCCACCTTGCCGGCGGCCACGTCCGCCTGGTTTACCACGCCGAGCACGCCGCCGAAGTGATCCACATGGCTGTGGGTGTGGATCACCGCCACCACCGCGCGCTTGCCCAGTTTTTCCGTCACCAGTGCCATCGCCGCCCTTGCCGCCTCCGCACCGGTCAGCGGATCGACGATGATCCAGCCGGTCTGGCCGCGAATGATGGTCATGTTGGCGAGATCGAAGCCACGCACCTGCCAGATGCCATCGGCCACCGCGAACAGGCCATATTTGGCCACCAGGGTCGCATTGCGCCACAGGCTGGGGTTCACCGTCGCCGGCGCGGGGCCGGTGAATTGCGCCTCGTCATTCAGGTCGCGCAGCACCTCGCCCTTGTCGCTGCGGATCTTGCCGTCCGCGATGGTGCCCAGGAAGCCGCGGCTGGCGAAGTCGAAATCCTGATCGTCCGCCCAGTTCAGCGTCGCTGCCAGCGCGGCATTGTCGGCCTGCGCCGGCGGGCTTGCAGCCACATCAATTGTTGGCGGCGGCGGGGCCTGCGCGGCAGCGGAGGCGAGCAGGAGAGCGACAAGGTGCGGCGTCATGACGCAAGCCTAGGCCCGCGCTCGCCGCCCCTCAACTGTGAATCCGCACAATCAGGCTCTGGCTGGCGGTGGCCATCAACGTGCCGTCGCGGGCGAACAGGTGGACACGGCCATGCGCAAAGCCGGCATGCACGGCGTGGATCCGGATATCGGCGAGTACCCAGTCGGTGGGCACCACGTTCATGAAGCGGATGGTGTTGTCGAGGCTGTTGCCGCCGGCATTGGCGCCCATCGCGTTGCCGACGCCCGACGGCAGGAAATCCGCCATCACCGCCAGCACCAGCCGGTCGATGGGCGTTGCCGGATTGGCCGGGCGCACCCACAGCCGGCCCACCCCATCGGGAGAGGGCGGCGCCTTGCCCCGTTCGCGGCCGAAGCTGCCGTGGGCGATGCGGCGCTCCCACTGGCTGTTCATGTCGTCGGGATCGCGCTGCCAGCGCAAAGTCATGTCAGGGCAGTCTTCCGGTGGCGGCACGTCGGGCATGGCGGCCCACTGGTGGTGCGGGCTGTCGGGCCGGCTGCCCAGCGCGGCGTTGACCGTGATGATTTCCTGCGCGCCGGCTCTGGTGATGACGCGCGCCTGGCTGTTGTACTTGCCGGCCACCGGCACGATCACTTCCAGATCAAGATCGGTACCCGGCCGCGCGTAGCTCAGATATTGCGCCGCGGCCCAGATGGTGGGGCGACCCGTGTGCGCCTCCACCGCGGCAAGCGCACTGGCGAGGCCAACGCCGCCAAACATGAACAGGCGATCCGGCGGGCCCACGCACAGATGCTTCTCCACAGTCAGGCGGTAATGGCCCGGCGCTGCGGCCGGCTGGACGGGAATGATCATGGGTCAGGCTTCGATGAAGGCGCGGATGCGGTTTGTGAAGGCCGGATCGGCAAAGCGGGAGATAGGGGCAGGCGGCGGCGCACTGGCCCCGATGAGGGCACTGGCACGGGCCTTCAGATCGGCTTCATCCGCAGCAACATGCAGGCCAGGACGAACGCCGACATGTTTCGCGGTGGCCAGCTGGTGATCGGTGTTGTGCTCGCCCTTGGCCTGCAGGCGCGGCAGCATCAGGATGGGCTTGCCGGCTTCGATGGCGCTGATGATCGATCCCATGCCGCAATGCGCGACAAACAGGTCGCACGCCGCCACCCGCGCCTGATACTCGGGCAGCGCGAGCGTGCGCACCCAGCGGGCGTGGCGCGCTTCATGGGTGCCTTTACCGATCTGGATTTCCACCGGAATGCCGGGATTGGCGGCGGCCCATTCGTCCATGGCGCGCACCAGCCGGTCGAACGGCATCATCGAGCCGACCGAGACGAACACACCGCTCACAGCACGCTGCCCCAATGGTCGATCTTCTCCTTGGCAAGGTGCGGCCACTGCGTGATCACCTGCGAACACACGCGTGCCGCCTGCTCGCCGCTGCCGGACAGGACGTCCGAATTGGCGATGCTGTCGACCCACAGGCTCTTGACCCCGAACGGGCGGGCGAGTGCACAAGCAATCAACCCTGGCAGCGCGCCGGTGGTGATGATCACCTGCGGGCGCACGCTCAGCAGGATGCGCGCAATGTCGAACGCGGCAAGCGGAATGCGCCACCAGTCGGCGCGGGAAACGTCGCGGAAGGTGAAGAAGGGCGCATTGCCCACCAGCGCGCGCGATGAAGGGTCGACAGTGGCGATGCTGACGGCGTGCCCCTCCCATGCCGGGGACAGGCGCATCAACTGGATGAAATGGCCGCCTCCCGATGCGATTGCCAGCACGCGCTTGCCCATGGATCAGGCCGCCACCGTCGAATTGGCCCCGAACAGGGCGTCCATCGCCAGGGCATAGCTACGCTTGCGGTCTTCGTGGCCGTGCAGGATGTTGACCAGCATCAGCTCGTCCGGCGCATATTCGGCCATCACCTGTTCAAGCCCGGCGCGCACGGTCGCGGGGCTGCCGGCGACCACCCGGCGACTGGCGAAGGCGCGGGCGACATCCGGCCGATCCGCCAGCCAGGCCTGCGCCACATCCGGCGGCGGCACCGCAATCGATTTGCCCATCAGCAGGTGCGCGAACATCATGCGGGCCGGCGCGGCGAGGCGCAGCGCCTCTTCATCGGTTTGGGCGCATATGGTCCACACTGCCACCATCAGGCGCGGGCGGTCGCCGGGCGCGCGCGGCCTGAACTGGTCGCGATAGGCCAAAGCCAACTCGCCCAGCCGGGGCGCGATGAAATCGGCGAGGCAATAGGGCAGGCCCAGATCGGCGGCGAAGGCGACACTGTCGGGCGAGGAGCCGAGCACCCAGGGCTGCGGCGCATGCGGGCGGCCGGGTAGCGTGGCGCCATAGGCGCGAAACGGGTGATCATCGGGCAGACTGTCTTCCAGATAGCCGATCAGCTCGGCCAGTTGCTGCGGGAAGGCATTGGGCGCGTATTGCCGCCGGTCCTGCTGCAGGGCCACCGCCGTGCGCTGGTCGCTGCCCGGCGCGCGACCAAGACCCAGATCGATGCGTCCCGGGTGGAGGCCGGCCAGCAGGCTGAACTGCTCTGCCACCTTCAGCGGCGAATAATGCGGCAGCATCACCCCGCCCGATCCCACGCGGATGCGGGAGGTGGCGGCAGCGACGGCGCCAATCAGGATTTCCGGCGCACTGCCGGCCAGGGCATGGCTGGCGTGGTGCTCGGCCAGCCAGTAGCGCTGATAGCCCAGGGCCTCGCAGTGGCGCGCCAGGTCGATCGAATTGGCCAGCGCCTGCGCCGGGGTGACGCCCTCCGGAATTGGCGTCTGGTCGAGGACTGATAGCGGGATCACCAGAATTTCCAGCGCGGTTTCGGCGCCTGCCGCCCGGGCAGCGCCTTCAGGATGGCCCGGCGCTCGGCATCGCTGGCGACCGGCCAGCGGGTGATTTCCGGCACGGTGCGGAAGCAGCCTTCACACCAGCCGGTCTGCCGGTCGATGCGGCAGACATTGATGCAGGGGCTGGGGACGTCGCGTGCGTCGGTCATGCCCGCACCTTTCGGGCGGCCTTCAGCACATGATAGAGCAACAAGCCCGTCGGCCCGGCGAGGAACGTGAGCGCCAGGCAGGGCAACAGCAGGACATGGGGCAGCGCATCATCCTGTGCCTCCCAACTGCCCACCCACAGATCGAACACCAGATAATGCACCCAGCCGGCAAGCAAGGCCTGCGGGCTGGAGAGCAGCAGGCGCACCCCTTCCAGCGTGTCGAATCCGGCGCCCGGCGGCGGGCCGTTGCCAGCCAGCCCGGCGACCAGCAGCGAAACATAGAGGCCCGACAGCAGCACCGCGATCACGCGCGCTGCCAGCACGGCCTTCGCGCGGGCCAGCGGCGCCAGCGCAAGCGCGATCCAGCCGGGCAGCACGGCGGCACTGGCAAGACTGAACAGGCTTTCGGGCGTCATCGCTGGCGACAGTGGCGAGAGCGGCGGTGATGGTCAAGCAAGCGGCGCTGTGGCAGCATCCGCGAAAACAGGGGAGAGACCATATGATGAGGCGGTTCATGGCGCTGGCCGGTTCGGCCATTCTGCTGATGGCGGCGGCGCCGGCAGACATACTGGCCGCGCCGGGCCGACCGGCGGACATGGTGGCGCTGGATGCCGGGCGCATGCCGGCGGCCGTGCTGGCCCAGAGCCTGATCCGCCCCGGCGCCCGCGTCATGGATGTGATGGCCGGGCAAGGCTATTATTCCGAGTTGCTGGCCCGCCATGTCGGGCGCAAGGGCAAGCTATTCGCCGTCGAGCCGCCCAACTACATGGACAATCCCAAGACGGTGGAAGGCTGGGCGGCCTTGCAGAAGCGCAATCCCAATGTGGAGCTGATCGTCGGCGCGCCGGGTGAGACGGCGATCCCGGAGGGGCTGGATGCCGCATTCTTCCACCTGACCTATCACGATCTCTACTGGCAGTCGGAGAAATTCAAGTATCCGCGCACCGATGTCGATGCCTACAATGCCCGGCTCTTTCAGGCGCTGAAGCCCGGCGGCGTGGTGCTGATCATCGATCATTACGGCGTGCCCGGCATGGATGCCCGTGCCCAGGCCGACAAGACCCACCGCATCGACGAAGCCGTGGTGAAGGCCGACATGGCCCGCGCCGGCTTCCGCTTCGCCGGCAGCGTGCCGATCCTGGAAATGGCCGGCGATGATCCGACGAAACTGGTGTTCGATCCGGCGCTGCGGGGGAAGACCAATCGGTTTTACTATCGGTTCGTGAAGCCATAGTGGGTCGAAGGCAGAAGTGCCTCCGGCGGGCAGGGGCTGAGCCCCTGCACCCACTTTCGTTTTCGGGCGGCGCTTCCCGGCAGCTTTGGGGTGGATTGCAGCCGTTCAATGCTGCTGCTGAAATGGCTCGTTGGTGATCGCCCGCTTCGGGTGTTTTGGCACTGGAAGAAGACAGTTGGCCCTATATACCGTCTTCCACTCGCCAGCATACAAAAGCTGGAGGGCGCGTCCGCCTAGCGCAACATGGACTACTCGCGCATCACCTTTCACCCATGCGTCTAACACATGCTCAAAGTGGGAGGCGACCCCTTCAAATGGGAAAAAATGAGACCAGAACTTACCAACGCCGAAGTTGAGTTCATCGCCGTTCTGAAGTCCGAGCGTTATAGGTAACGATAGTCCGTCTTGCGCCGGAAACTCCCAAAGAACTTCGATTGGAGCATCAGGTTCTACCCTGTAGGCAAACCGATGCCTCTCGGCAAAGCGAGTGAAAAGGGCGCTAGCTTCCTCGCTATAGTCGGTCATAAGCGACGTTATCTCTCAGCACGCGGGGGTCTGCAATGGTGGCGCAAGCAGACACTCTCTGAGCTGGCACACCCGAAAACAAACGGGTGCAGGGTCTGCGACCCTGCCCGCCGGAGGCCCATACAGATTGAACCCGGTCAGTCTGCCTGCTAAGGCCGCAGTCATGAACCTGATGGCCATCCCGTCCAGCCAACAAGGCCGCAGCGATGCTGCGGTGTTGGCGTGCGTGGTGGGTTCGAGGGCCGGATAGTCCGGTTTCAGCCATTAACGACGCAAGCAACCCCGCCCGGCTGGCGGGGTTTTTTGTGCCGGTCGGGCGGTCTGATAAAGGAAGATATCCCATGTCATTGACCACTGATCCTGACATCGAACGCCTGGCGCTGGCGATGATCGATTGCAGCCTGCCCAAGGCGGAATGGACGCATGCGGGGCATTTTGCCGCCGCGTTGTGGCTGCTCAGGCACCGGCCGGAACTGGCGACGCCCGACGCGATGCGCGTGCTGATCATGCGTTACAACGAGGCGACGGGCACGGCCAACACCGATACGGGCGGTTATCATCACAGCATCACCATTGCCTCGTTGCGGGCGGCGGCCTGGCATCTGGCGGCCCACGCAGCGGAGGTGCCGCTGCACCTCGTGCTGGCGGCGCTGATGGCGTCGGCGCAGGGCCGGTCGGACTGGCTGCTGGCCTATTGGCGGCGGGAAACGCTGTTCAGCGTGGCGGCGCGGCGGGGCTGGGTGGCGCCCGATCTGGCGCCGCTGCCCTTCTAGGGCAGCATCGCCGTCACCTCGATCTCGATCTTCATGGCCGGATCGATCAGATCGACGAACACCACGGAGCTGGCCGGCGGGTGGGCGCCGAAGGCGGCGCGCAGCTGCGGCCAGCAGGGTTCGAAATCGGCGCGATCGGGCAGATAATAGGTGACGCGCACGACACGCGCGAAATCCGTGCCCGCTGCTTCGAGCGCCCGGCCGATGATGGTCAGCGCGTTGGCGCACTGCCCTTCCACGTCGGCCGGCAATTCGCCGCTGTCGGGGTTACGACCCACGGTGCCCGAAACGAACACGAACGGCGGCGCGACGACGGCCCGGCAATAGCCGACCTTTGCCTCCCACGGGGCGCCCGAGGATATGCGGGTGATCACGTTGTCAGCAGCAGGGACAGTGGCCGGATTCAATGGCGGGGCAGGGCGCGACCGCCGCCACCGGCCATGATGGTCGGGCCATTGCCGCCCAGAGTGTCGATGGCCCGATCAACGCTGACCGCCGTGACGCTGCGGGCGGGCATCGGGATGCGGCCATCGACGGCAGCAACATCGGTGGCCAGGCTGTCCATCACGGCATCGGGCAGATCATCGGGCTCGGCAAAGCGGCTGGCAACGGTGATGAACTGGCCCATGCGGCGCTTGTCCAGCACATCGAAGCCGATCGACAGAAGATCCTGCATGTTGCCATCGCGGCCGATGCGGCTCGGCCCGCCCAGCACCACGGCCACCAGCCGCTTGCCGGCCCGCACCGCCGAGGCGGCGAGCGTGAACCCGGCGGCGTTGGTATAGCCGGTCTTGATGCCGTCCACCCCGGGCATGGTCTTCAGCAGATGATTGTGGTTGGCCACGGCCTGACCGCGGAAATCATAGTGGGTCTGCGAAAACAGCGGATACTGCGACGGGAAATCGCGCAGCATCGCGCGCGACAGGATGGCGATGTCGCGCGCCGTCGTCACATGCTCCGGATCGGGCAGGCCCGACGCATTGCGGAACTCGGTGCCGTTCATGCCCAGCCGGCGCGCCGTGCGCGTCATGCGGTGGGCAAAGGTGGCCTCGCTGCCCGACAGATGCTCGGCAAGGGCGACGGCGATATCGTTGGCGCTCTTGGTGGCAATCACCCCGAAGGCATCGCGCACACTGATCGTCTGGCCGGGGCGCAGGCCAAGCTTCGAAGGGGCCTGGCGGGCGGCGTGGCTGGAAATGCTGATGCGATCATCCAGCCGCAGCCGGCCGGCGGCCACCTCCTCGAAGGCAATGTAGAGCGTCATCACCTTGGTGATCGAGGCCGGGAAGCGGACTTCGTCAGCGCGGCGGGCATAAAGCACTTCGCCGCTGTCGTGGTCGATCAGGATGGCGGCATATTTGGGTGCGGTGTAAAGGCTTGCCGCAGAAGCCGGTAGCGACAGCAGCGCTGTCACCATCGCAAGATTCCGGGCCAGTTGCCTGATTGCCAAGGCCAATTCCCTCCTGTCCCCAACGAAATCAGGTTACCCCCAATTGCGCGGCGCTGCCAAGGGGGCAATTGGCCCCACCCTGTGCGCAGTTGGCACAAGGCCGTGGCCCGTTGCCCTTTTGCCGCACTTCTGCCATGCGCCGCGCCAATGTTCCGTTCGAAAGCTCCGCCCAGGCCATGACCGTGCTTGCCAGTGAAGTGGCGCGGCGGCGCACCTTTGCCATCATCTCGCACCCCGACGCCGGCAAGACGACGTTGACCGAGAAGCTGCTGCTGGTTGGCGGCGCCATCCATGCCGCCGGCGAGGTGCGGGCCCGCGGCGCCAACCGGCGGGCGCGTTCCGACTGGATGAAGATCGAGCAGGCACGCGGCATCTCGGTCACATCGAGCGTGATGACCTTCGAGCGCGGCGGCGTGACGTTCAACCTGCTCGACACGCCGGGACACGAGGATTTTTCCGAAGACACGTATCGCACGCTCACCGCTGTCGACAGCGCGGTGATGGTGATCGATGCCGCCAAGGGCATCGAGGCGCAGACCCGCAAGCTGTTCGAGGTGTGCCGCCTGCGCGACGTGCCGATCATCACCTTCGTCAACAAGGTGGACCGCGAGGGCAAGGATCCGTTCGAGCTGCTCGACGAGATTGCCGACACGTTGGCGCTTGATGTCGCGCCGCTGAACTGGCCGGCCGGCATGGGCGGCGAGTTCCACGGCCTCTATGACCTGAAGCGCCGCACCTTCCACAAGCCCGATGGCAGCGACAGCCGGCTGGCGGGTGAGGTCGAGCAGCTTTCGGGCCTTGCCGATGCGCGCCTCGACGTCCTTGCCGGGGCGGTAGCCGAACGGCTGCGCGAGCAGGCGGAGCTGGCCGAAGGCGGCTATGCGGCGCTGGACATCGACCAGTATCGGGCGGGCGCGCTCACCCCGGTGATCTTCGGTTCGGCGCTGAAGGATTTTGGCGTGGTGGACCTGATCGACGCGCTGGCGGCGATGGCGCCCAGCCCGCGCCCGCAGCCGGCACTGCCCGATGCGGTGGACCCGCATGGCGCACAAGTGTCGGGTTTCGTGTTCAAGGTGCAGGCCAACATGAACCCGCAGCACCGCGACCGCATCGCCTTCCTGCGGCTGGCATCGGGCCGCTTCCGGCGCGGCATGAAGCTGAAACAATTGGCCACCGGCAAGCAGATCGCCATCAACTCGCCCATCTTCTTCTTCGCCCAGGACCGCGAAATTGCCGAGGAAGCCTTTGCCGGCGACATCATCGGCATTCCCAACCATGGCGTGCTGCGGGTGGGGGACAGCCTGGTGGAGAAGGATGATGTCACCTTCACCGGCATCCCCAATTTCGCGCCGGAAATATTGCGCCGGGTGAAGCTGGATGATCCCACCAAGTCCAAGCAGCTGAAGACCGCGCTCACCGACATGGCCGAGGAGGGCGTGACCCAGCTGTTCAAGCCGGCGATCGGCAGCCAGTGGATCGTTGGCGTTGTCGGCCAGCTCCAGCTGGAGGTGCTGATCAGCCGGCTGGAGGCGGAATATCGCGTGGCCGCCAGTTTCGAGCCCAGCCCCTTCGAGACCGCGCGCTGGATCAGCGGCGCGCCGGCCGATCTGAAGGCCTTCATGGACGAGCATCGCCCGGCCATGGCCGAGGATCGTGACGGCGCCCCGGTGTTCATGGCGCGTGACAGCTGGGAGCTGAATTTCGTGACCGGGCGCTTCCCGGCCATACGCTTCTCGGCCACGAGGGAACGCAGCTGATGGAGCGGCTCCGGGCCCTCATCGCCCGCCTGCGCGCGTCGCCGCGGCGCTGGTGGTATGCGGCGGCAGGGTTTGTCGGACTCTTTGCCCTCCTGCTGGCGTGGCTGGTGGTCACCGCCCCGCTCGATCGCGCCCTGCAGCCGGCCGAACAGCCCAGCTTCGTTCTGACCGACATGACAGGCAAGCCGATCGCCCGGCGTGGCGATTACAAGGACGAACCGGTGACGATCAAGGAGCTGCCAGCATACGTGCCGGCCGCCTTCATCGCCATCGAGGACCGGCGCTTCCGGGATCACCTGGGCGTTGATCCCATCGGCATCTTCCGGGCGCTGGTGACCAATGTCGAGGCGGGCGGGGTGCGCCAGGGCGGCTCCACCCTCACCCAGCAGCTCGCCAAGACCAGCTTCCTGTCGTCAGAGCGCAGCATCCGGCGCAAGCTGCAGGAGGTGATCATCGCGCTTTATCTCGAAGCGCGGCTGTCGAAGGACGAGATCCTCCAGAACTACCTGTCGTCGGTCTATTTTGGCGACGGCGCCTATGGCCTGCGGGCGGCGGCGCGCACCTATTTCGACAAGGCGCCAGCCGACCTCACGCTGGGCGAGGCCGCCATGCTGGCCGGGCTCGTGCAGGCGCCCTCGCGCCTTGCACCGTCGCGCCATCTCGACCGCGCCCGGACGCGCGCCAGGCAGGTGCTGGCCGCCATGGTCGAAACCGGCGCCATCACCGCGGCTGAAGCCAAGGCAGCGCGGCCGGCCCGCTACCACCCCGGGCGCAAGCCGCTGCCCACCGGCAGCTATTTTGCCGACTGGGTACTGCGCGAGGCGCGCGAGACGACCGAGGCCGACTATGGTGAAACGGTGGTGCGCACCACGCTTGATCCCCGCCTGCAGGCCATCGCCGAGCGCGCGGTGAAGGACGCCCTGGCCCGGGCCGGCGGTCTCAACGTGTCCCAGGCGGCGCTGGTGGCAATGCGCATGGATGGCCGGGTCGTGGCGATGGTGGGCGGCGCCGATTACAAGGCCAGCAGCTTCAACCGCGCCACCCAGGCGCAGCGCCAGCCGGGTTCATCGTTCAAGCTGTTCGTCTATCTGGCGGCGCTCGAAGCCGGCATGAAGCCCGCCGACACGATTGTCGATGAACCGATCGAGATCTGCGAACCCGGCCAGCAGCCGGGCGAATGCTACGCGCCGGAAAATGACGACCGGCGCTTCCGCGGCACCATCAGCCTGGCGACGGCCTTTGCCGCCAGTTCCAACGTCGCTGCGGTGAAGCTGGCGCAGAAGGTCGGCATCCCGGCGGTCGCCGCCCAGGTGAAGAAGCTTGGCATTTCGGGCGGCGTGAGCATCTATCCGGCGATGGCGTTGGGCACCACGCCGATCCCGCTGATCGACATGACACGGGCCTTTGCAGCCGTGGCGGCTGGCCAACATCCGATCCGCGCCACCGGCCTTTGGCGGCCCGATGCCTGGCCCGACCGGGTCCGACCAGCGGACGAGACGAAGACCAGCTGGCCGGTGCGCGCCGACATGTTGCAGCTGCTGTCATCGGTGGTGCGAAATGGCACCGGCAATGCCGCGCGCCTGCCGATCCCGGCCTGGGGGAAGACCGGCACCACGCAGAACCACCGCGATGCGCTGTTCATCGGCTTTGCGGGCGATCTGGTGGTCGGCGTCTGGGTGGGCAACGACGACAACAGCCCGATGGCCGCCAGCATCGTGGGCGGCGGCCTGCCGGCGCGGCTGTGGAAGGGCTTCATGACCGGCGCGCTGGAAGCGGAAGGCAAGCTGGCGCGCGCGCCCGAAGTAGCCCCCGTGGACGTGGACACCGACGCCATTGCCGCGGATCTGGAGGCGCTGGAGCTGAACCTGGACGGCACGCCCGCCAACCCGGTCGCAGGCCCACCGCAACCGCCGGCCGCAGAAGGTCCGCAGCCACCGCAGCCACCGCAGCCACCGCAAGGGCCACCGGCCGAGCCGCCCGCGGTTCAAACCCCCGGGGTTGAATTGCGGTAAGTCGGGGACCGCCCGATCAGTCCTTGTAAAGCCGGTCCAGCCGCTCGCCATAGACCTGGCGCAGCACGTGCCGGCGGATCTTCAGCGACGGCGTCAACTGCTGGTTGTCGGTGGTGAACGGTGCATCGGCGATGATCACCCGGCGCACCTTCTCGATCACGTTGGCGCGGGCGTTGACCCGGTCCACGGCGGCCTGGATGGCGCGCACGAATTCCGGTTCCTCGCGCAGCCTGGCCATGTCGGTCGGCAGGCCCTTGTCGCGCGCGAAGGCCAGCGCCCATTCGGCTTCCGGCACCACCACGCCCACCAGATAGGGGCGACGGTCGCCGTACACCATGGCCTGGGCGATTTCGTCCTGCAGGGTCAACATGCCCTCGACGCGCTGCGGGGCGACATTGTCCCCCTTGTCGTTGACGATGATGTCCTTCTTGCGATCGGTGATGACAAGGTGGCCATCCTTGTCGAGATGGCCGATGTCGCCGGTCAACAGCCAGCCGTCCTTCAGCGCCTTGTGGCTTTCGGCATCGTTCATCCAATAGCCATCCATGACCAGCTCGCCGCGCACGAGGATCTCGCCATCAGCGGCAATCTTCACCTCGACACCCCCCAGCGGCGGGCCGACCGTGTGCATCTTCAGCTTTGCGCGCGGACGGTTGCAGCTGATCACCGGGCCGGCCTCCGTCTGGCCATAGCCCTGCAGGATCGGGATGCCGATGGCGGTGAAGAAGATGCCGACCTCCGGGTTCAGCGGCGCACCGCCGGCCACCATGGCGCGCAGGCGCCCACCGAACTTGGCGCGGATGGATTTTCTGATCGTGCGCTCCAGCGCCTGGTCGATCACCTTTTCCGCCAGCGACAGGCGTTCACCCTTGGCTTCCTTGCGTGCAATGGCCAGGGCCTGGTTCAGAAGCGTGATCGCCAGCCCGCCCTGCTTCTCGATCTGCTTGGCGATGCGCATGCGCAGCACCTCGAACAGGCGCGGCACCACCACCATGAAGGTGGGACGCACCTCCTCGATGTTGCTGGCCAGCTTCTCAAGGCCTTCGGCATAGGCGATCTGCCCGCCCATGCCGATCGGCATGTACTGGCCGGCGGTGTGCTCATAGGCGTGGGACAGCGGCAGGAACGACAGGAACAGCTCGCCAGGCACGTCGCCGGGGAAGAAATCCTGTTCGATCACCGCGATGGCGCCAGCGATGTTGCGCATGATGGCACCATGGTGCTGGCGCACGCCGCGCGGCGCCCCGCCGGTGCCGCTGGTATAGATCAGGCAGGCCAGATCCTCGCGTTTCATGGTCGCACGCGCGCGCACGGCAGTGCGGTCCTCGTCTTGAAGGGCCGCGCGCCCGCCGATCAGCTTGGCCCAGTCGTGGATGGCCAGCCCCTGCACCTCGGCCACCGGTTCGATGGCGATCACCGTGCGGCAAGTGTCGGTTGCCAGCGCTGCCGGCAACACCGTCTTGGCCAGCTTCGGTCCTGATACCACCACAGCCTTGGCGCCGCTGTTGGTGAGGATATGCAGGTGATCGGCTTCGGTGTTGGTTGTGTAGGCTGGCACGCTGATGCCGCCGGCGGCCATGATGGCCAGATCGGCAAGGCACCATTCCGGCCGGTTTTCCGACACCAGCACCACCCGGTCCCCCTTGCCGATGCCGATCCCGTTCAGCGCCGCCGACAGGCTGGCGACGATGTCGCGCGCCTCGCCCCAGCTGATGGTCTGCCACTGGCCGCCGACCTTGGCGACGAGGAACGGCGATGCCGGCTGTTCGTCGGCCCGATCCAGAAACAGGCTGACGAGGTTGGGCGCCGCGTCGATGCGCGCGGCAATGGCGGCGGGCCGCAGTGGCGGCAGTTTCGGCAACATCATCCTCTCCCAAGGTCGGACGGGGGTGCGTTGGCCGCGCCCCTCATGTTTGTTCAGTAACCGGCTGGCCGGCCTTCGCCGCGGGCATCCGCGCCGCCGCGCCAACCACCTGAAACGCGCTGCACCCCATTGAGTTTCAGCGGCAGCGCGGTCGCCACCGGCGTGTGACCCATGGCGGCAAAGGCCGGGATCATGCTTTCCAGGAACGTGCCCTTCTCCACGGCGAACCGGTCCCCGATGGCAATCAGCTGCGGCAGCGCGATCGCCTCTTCAACCGGCAGGCCCCAGTCAAGCACACCGATGATGGCCTTCGTCACCTGGGCGATGATCGTCACGCCGCCGGCCGCGCCAATCGCAAGGATCGGCTTGCCGGCCGCATCATAGACGATGGTGGGCGACATTGCCGAACGCGGCCGCTTGCCGGGCTGGACATGGTTGGCTGTCAACTTTCCCTGGTCTTCTGGCGCGAAATTGAAATCGGTCAGCTCGTTGTTGAGCACGAAGCCCTCGGCGACCAAGCCGGACCCGAAGGATTTCTCCACCGTCGAGGTCCAGGTGGTGATGTTGCCCATCGCATCGGCGACGGCAAAGTTGGTGGTGCCGGCCACTTCGTTGTCGGCCGCGGTCACCCGCGCCACCGGCGCCCCGGCCGGCATCCCGGCCTCTGCCTTGGCGATGCGCCCGCCGGCATCGATCAGTGCCGAGCGTGCGGCCAGATAGGCCGGATTGGCCAGGCCCGCGGTCGGCACCTCGACAAAGGCCGGATCGCCGATCCACTTTTCCCGATCGGCGATGGCAAGACGCTGGCTTTCGGCAAACAGGTGCCAGGCCACTGGATTGTCCTTCCCCAGCCCCTTCATGTCGAAGCGTTCCAGCTGCTTCAGCATGGCCAGCACGCCGGTGCCCCCGGAAGACGGCGGGCCCATCCCGCACACCTTGTACTGCCTGTAGGTGCCGCATACCGGCGTGCGAACCTGGGCCTTGTAGGCGGCGACGTCTGCCAGCGTCATGGCGGTGGGATTGGCATCGGCTGTACGCACCGCCTTCACGATCGCCTCGGCAATCGGCCCCTTGTAAAAGGCGTCCGGGCCTTCGCTGGCGATCAGCCGCAGCGTGGCGGCCAGCTTCGCGTTGCGGAAGGTCGTGCCAGCCTGCAGCGGCGCGCCATCCTTGTCGAAATAGAGCGCGCGGCCTTCGGGGCCGGCCTGTTTCAGGCTGTCCTGCCCGAAGGCGATGAAGCGCGCCAGGGTGGGCGAGATGGGGAAGCCTTCGGCAAGACGGATGGCCGGCTCGAACAGCCTGGCCCACGGCAACTTGCCCCAGCGCTTGTGGGCTTCGGCTGCCGCCGCGATGTTGCCGGGCACACCGACGCTGCGTCCGCCGGTGGCGGCCTTCATGAAGGGCAGCGGCTTGCCGCTTTCATCGAGAAACTGTTTCGGGCTGGCCACGGCGGGCGCCGTCTCGCGCCCGTCGATGGTGCCAAGCGGACCGTTCGCCGGCTGGTAGACGATGAAGCCGCCCCCGCCGATGCCGCTGGACTGCGGTTCCACCACGGTCAGTGCCAGCATGGTCGCAATGGCGGCATCGGCCGCGCTGCCGCCCTGCCGCAGGATCGCGACGCCGGCTTCGCTGGCCAGCGGATTGGCGGCCGACACGACGGCGCGGAACGGCCCGGCGCCGGCGGCTGTGGCGGCCTGCACCGGTCCGCTGTCGGCATCTTTCGGTATGGGCTGCGCGCTCGCGGCGCTGGCGATGAGGGCGGTGGCAAGCAGGAATGCGCGGGTCTTCATGGGGCAGGCACCTTAGGCGGATTTGGGCGGCTGAAAAGTGCCTAAACCAAGGGGGTCGATGCCAACAGCCGCGGCCATGCTCGCAAAACCATCCCGGCGCAGCAGGGCGGCCAGGTCCTGCTTGATGCGCCTCACCAGCCCGGGACCTTCGTAGACCAGCGCCGAATAGAGCTGCACAGCGCTGGCGCCGGCGCGGATGCGATCATAGGCGTCTTGCCCCGACGCGACACCACCCACCGCGATCAGCGGCAGCGTGCCGCCGGTTTCGGCGCGGAATCGCTGCAAGGCGGCCAGCGCCAACGGCTTCAGCGGCTTGCCCGACAGGCCACCGGTTTCGCCGGCGTGGCGGCTGGCCAATCCCGGGCGCGAGATGGTGGTGTTGGAGACGATCAGCCCATCGACGCCGCCATCGATGCAGGCGCGCGCGATGGTTGCCCAGTCATCCTCGCCCTGGTCCGGCGCCACCTTGACGAACAGCGGCACCTTCTGGCGCCCGCGCGCCGCCATCACGCGGGCGATGAGATCGGCCAGCGCCGCCCCATCCTGCAGGCTGCGCAGGCCCGGTGTGTTGGGCGACGAGATGTTCACTGTCACGTAGGAGGCGAAGGGCGCCAGCGCGACCAGCCCCGCCACGTAGTCGGCCGTGCGGTCCTCGCTGTCCTTGTTGGCGCCGAGGTTGATGCCGACCACACCGCCGCGGCCCTGCCGTTCGGCAAGGCGGGTGCGGGCAAAGTCCACACCTCTCGAATTGAAGCCGAAGCGATTGATGACGGCCTCGTCCTCCACCAGGCGAAACAGCCGCGGTCTGGGATTGCCGGGCTGCGGACGCGGGCAGATGCTGCCGCATTCGACAAAGCCGAAGCCCAGGCGCAGCATGGCATCGGGCACCTCGGCATCCTTGTCAAAGCCGGCGGCCAGCCCGATCGGGTTGGGCAGCGCCATCCCAGCAAGATCGGTGGCAAGGATGGGATCATCAGCCGGTGCCCACGGCAGCAATGCCAATCCCTGTCCCGCCTTCAGCGCGGCCAGCGTCAGATTGTGCGCCGCTTCGGGGTCGAGCGCGAACAGCAGGGGTTTCACGGCGGCGAACATGGCCACTGGCCATGGCAGGCGGGCGCGCCGCCTTCAATCCCCCTTCAGTCGGCATCCTCCTCGCGTCCGACCAGTGCCAACGCCCGCGCCCGCCGCTGGGAAAGGCTGCACCAGTGCACCAGCGCCTCCTCGCGGCCGTGCGTTACCCAGACTTCGGCCGGGTTGAGCTCTGTGATGGTGGCGGTCAATTCGTCCCAGTCGGCGTGGTCCGAAATGATCAGGGGCAACTCGATGCCCGACTGCACGGCGCGCTGGCGCACGCGCATCCAGCCACTGGCCATCGCGGTGACCGGATCGGGCAGGCGGCGGCTCCACAGGTCGCGCAGGGCCGATGGCGGAGCGATGATGATGTGGCCCTTCAGCGCGTCGCCCTTGAGTGTGCCAACCGGGCGAAGGTCGCCGAGCGCCGCGCCATGGGCTTCATAGAGCGCACATAGCGCCACCATCGCGCCGTGCAGATAGATGGGCGCATCATGGCCGGCGCGCCTGAGTTCGGCGATCACCCGCTGCGCCTTGCCCAGAGCATAGGCGCCGACCGCCACGCAGCGATCGGGATTGGCGGCGAGCGTTGCCAGCAGCTTGCGCACTTCGGCCGCCGTGTCGGGATGGCGGAACACTGGCAGCCCGAAGGTGGCTTCGGTGATGAAGATGTCGCAGGCCAGCGGTTCGAACGGCGTGCAGGTCGGATCGGTGCGCCGCTTGTAATCGCCCGACACGATGATGCGGGTGCCGCCCTTCTCCAGCACCACCTGCGCCGACCCCAGCACATGCCCCGCCGGCAGCAGCATCGCCGTCAGCCCGTCACCAAGCGCCAGCCGCTCGCCACAGGGCAGCGCCTGCCCGCCCGGTTGCGGGCCAAAGCGCTGCTGCATGATGGCCAGTGTTGCGGCCGTGGCCAGCACCTTGCCATGGCCGGCGCGGGCATGATCGGCATGGCCATGGGTGATGATGGCGCGGTCCACGGGGCGCGCGGGGTCCACCCACGTGTCGATGCCGGGCAGGTAGAGGCCCTGTGGCAGGGGCAGGATCCAGTCTGGGGCCATGCGCACCACGATGGCGGCTTGCGTTGTCCCTGTCACCCTTGCCATGGGTCGCAGCCGTGGAACTGCCGTCCATCCCCTTGCCGGCTGTCATCGCCGACTGGTTTGCCGCGCGGGGCTGGCAGGTGCGCGACCATCAGCTGGCGATCCTGGAGGCAGCAGCGCACGGACGCCATGCGCTGCTCACCGCGCCCACCGGGGCGGGCAAGACGCTGGCCGGCTTCCTGCCGACGCTGGCAGAACTGGCCACCGCGCCGCACGACGGCCTGCACACGCTCTACATCTCGCCCCTGAAGGCGCTGGCGGTGGATGTGCAGCGCAACCTGCTGACCCCGATTGCCGAAATGCGGCTGCCGATCGCGGTGGAGACCCGCACGGGCGACACGCCGTCCGATCGCAAGGCGCGGCAGAAGGCGCGGCCGCCGCAGATCCTGCTCACCACGCCCGAAAGCCTCGCCATCCTGCTCTCCGCCCCAGAGGCCGCCGGCATGATGGCCGGTGTGAAGCGCGTGATCGTCGATGAAATCCACGCCTTTGGTACCACCAAGCGCGGCGATCAGCTGTCCCTGTGCCTCGCCCGCCTGCAGCGCCTGGCCCCGCAGTTGCAGCGCGTTGGCCTGTCGGCCACCATCGCCGATCCGGAAAGCTGGGCCGGCTGGCTGGCGCCTGATGCCGATGCAAGCCAGGTGGAGATCGTTGCCGCCCGCGCCGGCGCCGATCCCGAGATCGATATCCTCGTCATCGATGACCGTATCCCCTGGGGCGGGCACAATGGCCGCTGGGCCGCGCGCGCCGTGATGCGCCGCATCGAGGCGGCGCGGCTGGCCATCGTGTTCGTCAACACCCGTGCCGTGGCCGAGCTGGTGTTCCGCGACCTGTGGGCGGAAAATGACCAGTCGCTCCCCATCGGCATCCACCACGGCAGCCTGGCACCCGAAGCGCGGCGCAAGGTGGAAGCGGCAATGGCAGCGGGGCGGTTGCGCGCCATCGTTGCCACCGCCAGCCTCGACCTCGGGCTGGACTGGGGGGATGTTGATCTTGTCATCCAGATGGGCGCGCCCAAGGGCGCATCGCGTCTGCTGCAGCGCACGGGCCGCGCCAATCACCGCATGGACGAGGCCAGCCACTGCCTGATCGTGCCCGGCAATCGCTTCGAATATCTGGAGGCGCTGGCCGCCCGCGATGCGGTGGCGGCCGGCGAGCTTGACCCCGATGGCTTCCGCCCCGGCGCCCTGGATGTGCTGGCCCAGCATGTGGTGGGCATTGTGGCGTCGGCGCCCGCATACCCGGATGCGCTCTACGAAGAGGTGCGCAGCGCGTCCCCCTACGCCGGCCTCACCCGCGCCGCCTTCGATCGCGTGCTCGATTATGCCGCCACCGGTGGCTATGCGCTCAAGGCCTATGAACGCTATCAGCGGCTGGTGGCGGGGAATGACGGCCAGCTGCGGCTGCGCACGCCGGCGCTGGCCCGGCAGTGGCGGATGAACAGCGGCACCATCGTCGAGGCGGTGGCGATGAACGTGGTGTTCGGCAGCGGCAAGTCCAGCCGCCATGGCCGCAAACTGGGGCAGGTGGAGGAGTATTTCGCCGGTCAGCTCAGGGCCGGCGACAGTTTCATGTTCGCCGGCCAGGTGCTGGAGGTCACCGGCTTCGAGGGGGCCGACATCCATGTGCGGCTGGGTCGCGGCACCCCCAAGGTGCCGGTCTATGCCGGCGGGCGCATGCCGATGACGACCCGACTGGCCGCGCGCGTGCGCGGCCTGATGAACGCGCCCGACCGCTGGGCGGCGATGCCCGATGACGTGCGGGAATGGCTGGAAATCCAGGCCCGTGTCTCGCGCCTGCCTGGGCTGGACGATGTGCTGGTGGAGACGTTTGCGCGCGACGATCGCTGGTACATGATCGTCTATGGCTTTGCCGGCCACCCCGCGCACCAGACGCTTGGCATGCTGGTGACGCAGCGCATGGAGCGGGCCGGGCTGAAACCACTGGGCTTTGTCGCCTCTGACTATGCCATGGCCTGCTGGAGCCTTGATCCGGTCGATGATCCACGCCCGCTGTTCGATCCGGACGTGCTGGAGGATGAGCTGGCCGAGTGGCTGGCCGCATCGCCCTTCCTGCGCCGCGCCTTTCGCGAGGTGGCGATCATCGGCGGCCTGATCGAACGCACCCAGCCCGGCGTGGTGAAGAGCGGAAAGGCGATGAGCGTGTCGGCCGACCTTATCTACGACGTGCTCAGGAAGCACGAGCCGGATCATCTGCTGCTGGGCGCCGCCTGGACGGACGCGCGCGGCAAGCTGACCGATATCGACCGGCTGGCGAGCCTGCTTGAACAGGCGCACGCTCGCATGACCCACGTGCGCACCGCCCATGTCTCGCCGCTGGCGGTGCCCTCGCTGCTCACCATCGGCCGCGAACGTGTGGGGGCCGAGGCGGACAGCGCGCTGCTGGCGGAAGCGGAAGCGCTGATTGCCGAGGCGTTGCGGGTCGATTAGCGCTGCGGCCATGGATGATGCGTTCGACTTTGCCGGCCAGACCTTGCACCTGATGGCCTCGGGCGGCCTGTGGTGGCCGGCCGCCGCAACGCTGTTCGTGGCGGACCTGCATCTTGAAAAGGCAAGCCATTTCGCGGCGAAGGGCTGGCTGCTGCCACCACATGCCAGTGGCGAGACGCTGGCCGCGCTGATCGATGCGGTGGAGGCCACAGGGGCCACTCGCGTCGTGTGCCTTGGCGACAGTTTCCACGATGAAGGCGGGCCCGATCGCCTCCTGCCCGAGGCGCGCCGCGCGCTCGGCTTGATGACCCGCGGCCTCGACTGGTGGTGGATCACCGGCAACCATGATGACGATGCCGCCGCCGCGCTGGGCGGGCAGGTGCATGCCGAGGCGCGGCTGGGCCCGTTCGTGCTGCGCCACGAAGCCGATCCCGCTGATCCTGGGCCGGAGCTTTCGGGCCACTTCCATCCCAAACTGGTGGTGCGCCACCGTGGTCGCCAGATCAGCCGGCGCTGCCTCGCCATGGGCCCGGCCAAGCTGATCCTGCCAGCGTTTGGCACCTTCACCGGTGGGCTGGAGGTGGCCGATCCGGCCATCCGGGCCGCGCTGGCCGGGCCTTGCACCGCGCTGGTGCGCGATGGCGGGCGATTGCTGCGCTTTCCTGTAGGTTGACGTCTGGCTAGTTGACGTCTGGGCAATGGCGAGAGACGCTTGGCCCATGAGCGTCCATGATCTCATCATCCGCCGCGGCACCATCATCGATGGCAGCGGCGGCGCACCCTTTGAAGGCGACGTGGCAGTCGGCGCCGGCCGCATCACGGCGGTTGGCCAGGTGGCGGGCCATGGTGCCGAGGAGATCGACGCCGATGGGCTGATCGTCATGCCCGGCCTTGTCGACATCCACACCCATTATGATGGCCAGGCGACCTGGGAGAGTTGCTTGCAGCCGTCGACGCTGCATGGTGTCACCACCGTGGTGTCCGGCAATTGCGGGGTGGGCTTTGCGCCTTGCCGCCCGGCTGATCACGACCGTCTGATCCGCCTGATGGAAGGCGTGGAAGACCTGCCGTTCCCGGTGCTGAAGGCCGGCCTGCCGTGGAACTGGGAAAGCTTTGGCGACTATCTCGACAGCCTCCAGAACCGTCGCTTTGATGCCGACATCGGACTTATGCTTCCGCACGCGGCGCTGCGCGTATACGTGATGGGGGAACGCGGCGCCAACCGCGAACCGGCGACGCCGGCCGACATCGCGCAGATGGCGGCGCTCGCCGAAGCGGCCGTCAATGCCGGGGCAATGGGCTTCTCCACGTCGCGCACCCTCAATCACCGCACCTCTGACGGCCACCCGACGCCAACGCTGACGGCGGCGGAGGACGAGTTGATGGGCATCGCGCTGGCGCTGGGGAAGGCCGGCCAAGGGACGGGTCGCGGCGTGTTGCAGTTCGTGTCCGACTTCGCCGATCCGGAGGCGGAGTTCGGCCTGATGCGCCGCCTGTGCGAGGCCTCCGGCCGGCCCTTGAGTTTCAGCCTTGCCCAGTCGCCGGCGGCACCGAACGGCTGGCGCCGTCTGCTCGACCTTCTGGAACAGGCGACGGCGGCGGGCCTGCCCATGAAGGCGCAGGTGGCAGCCCGGCCGGTCGGCGTGCTGCTGGGCCTTGATCTCACGCTCAATCCGTTCAGCCTGCACCCTGATTGGCCCAGGCTCGCAAGCGTTGCCGAACAGGCGCGGCGGCTGGCAGACCCCGCGTTCGTGGCACAGCTGATTGCCAACCCGCCACCGCCCGGCAACGCGCTGGGGACCGCGTTGCTGCACCGCTGGGGCGACATGTATCGGCTGGGCGATCCGCCCAATTATGAACCTGCGCCCGAAACCAGCCTTGCTGCCGAAGCAACGCGGCGCGGCGTGCCGTTCGAGCAGGTTGCCGCCGAATGGCTGGCGGCGGACGATGGCGCCGGCATGATCTATGTGCCGTTCCTCAACTATGCCGATGGCGACCTCGATGCCGTCCATGCCATGCTGTCCCATCCCGATACCGTGCCTGGCCTGTCCGACGGCGGCGCGCATGTGGGCATGATCTGCGACGGCAGTTTCCCCACCACCCTGATGACGCACTGGGCGCGTGACAGGGTCGGCGCGCGGCTGCCGATCGAACAGTTGGTCAAGCGCCAGGCCCGCGATACCGCGCTGGCGGTGGGGCTCGCCGATCGCGGCCTGCTGAAGCCGGGCCTGCGCGCCGATCTCAACCTCATCGATGCGGCCCGCCTGCGGCTGCGGCCGCCGCGCGTGCAGCATGACCTGCCCGCCGGCGGCCGCCGATTGATGCAGGGGGTGGACGGCATCGCGGCCACGATTGCGGCAGGCCAGGTGACCTATCGCGACGGCGTCGCCACCGGCGCGCTGCCCGGCCGGCTGCTGCGCGGCGCGCAGGGCGCCTGAAATCGGGCCCTGAACTGGGTCCGTTCATCGAAACTTTGCTTGACCGGTTGTATGGGCAACCGCTGTAAGCGCGCATCTTCAAGGAACCATGATGTCGATCAAGCCAGTGAAAACAGCGGTGTTCCCGGTGGGCGGGCAGGGCACGCGCTTCCTGCCGGCGACCAAGGCCATGCCCAAGGAAATGCTGCCGGTGGTGGACCGGCCGCTGCTGCAATATGCTGTGGACGAGGCGCTGGCTGCCGGCATCGAGCGGCTGGTGTTCGTGACCGCGCGCGGCAAGGGCGCGCTGGAGGATTATTTCGATATCGCGCGTGAACTGGTGGACAGCCTGAAGGCCAAGGGCAAGACGGCAGAGCTGGCGGCGCTGGAAGCCACCCAGATCGAGCCGGGGCGCATGGTCTATGTGCGCCAGCAGGATCCGGCCGGGCTGGGCCATGCCGTGTGGTGCGCCCGGCACGTGGTGGGCCGGGACGCCTTCGCCGTGCTGCTGCCCGACGAGCTGTTGTGGAACCCGGCCAACCCGCCCCTGAAGGAAATGTGCGAGGCCTATGAACGCCTCGGCGGCAATGTGATTTCCGTGCTGGAGGTGCCGGCCGAACAGACCCACCGTTACGGCATTGTCGACCCAGGCGCAGCTGACGGGCTGGTGACGCAGGTGAAAGGCCTGGTGGAAAAGCCGCCGCAGGGCACCGCCCCGTCGCGGCTGGCGGCGATCGGGCGCTACATCCTGCAGCCCGAAGTGATGGACGTGCTGGCGGCGGGCAAGCGCGGCGCCGGCGGCGAGATCCAGCTGACCGATGCCATGGCCGAGATGATCGGTTTGCAGCCCTTCCACGCGCTGACCTTCACCGGCACGCGGTTCGATTGCGGCGACAAGGCCGGCCATGTGATGGCCAATGTGGCGCTGGCGCTGGACCGCGACGATGTCGGACCAGCAGTCAGGGCATGGCTGCGGCAAATCGATCTGTAACCGCCAAGTAGGTGTTGTCGACCCGGTCGAGCCGGTAGCCGAAGCCATAGACGCTGCTCAGCCGCCAGCCATGTTCGGGGCGCAGCAGCAGCCGCTTCCTGACCTGCGCGATATGGGCATCCAGGGTGCGGCTGCCTAGATTCTCGCGGCGACCCCAGACGCTGGCCATGATCTCGTCGCGGGACAGCGGCTGTCCGACATGGCGCATCAGCAGCTGGGCAAGCGCATATTCCTTCGCCGTCAGCTGCACGGGAAGGCCGTTCACCTCCACAACGGCGCTGGTGTCGTCGAAGCGCAGTTCGCCAATGATGGGCTGGTACTGGCCGGGCAGCCCGCGCTGCGCGGCCAGCGCGCGGACGCAGCCCAGCAGGTCGCCCTCCTTGCACGGGTCGGGCAAGGCGGCGTCCGCAATCTCGCCGATGCCGCCCGGCGCCGTTTCATCCACCAGCAGCACCATGCTGGGGGCAGGGGCCATGCGGCCGCGCAGCCGGTGCACAAGGGCGACGCCCGACAGCTTCGCGCCGTCCCAGCGCATCAGCAGCAGGTCAAAACGCTCCTGCCGCGCCGCTTCTTCCAGCGTGACGCCGCAATTGAACGGCGTTGGCTGATAGCCAGCATCGGCCAGTGCCCTGGCCAACCGGTCCGCTTCGCCTGGATCGGCGTGCAGAAGCCCAATCCTCATCAGTGCGCAACCCGCAGTTCTTGTTTCTGGTGCGCGCCACTATATCAGTCAGGTTTCAGATGGATAGATAGAAAAATATAGCATATCATGTGTCAATTCTTCGGTACGATTGCAAATTTCCTGTCGCTCTCAATCGATCTGCTTGACATGCAAATGCAACAATTGGCGCGCCGAACGCGCGGCCCGCACTTCACCTGGCACCACAAGCCGCAGTGGGCCATCACGCGTCTCCAGCGGCTTCCCATTGCAGCGGCTTGCCACCAGCACGGCACGATTGCCCAGCTTGGGATCGATTTCGGCAAGGGTGAAGGCGACGCGGTAGCCATCCGCAGCTTCGGCCACGATGGCAAGGCGCAGTGCGCTACCGCGCAGCGCATCCCCCGTGGGAAGGCCGGCGGCCGCGGCCAGGTCTGCCAGCCAGACGCCGTCGCACTGGCTGGTCTGGCCATGCGCGGTGAGGGCGGCGCTGGCCGCCGGCAGCCGCGACAATGTGGCCGCGTCCAGCGGCAGTTGCGCGGGCAGCGCGGCCGCCAGCAGAAACAGGGATGCAAGGGCTGTCATGATCGCTCCCGCTCGATTGGTGCCGGCACACATTATCAGCGGCGTGGCCATCCGCAACATTGACCCCCGGGCGAATCGCGATAGGGGACGGGTGATGACCATCGCGCCTGTTCCTGCCCCCCCGGCTGCCGGCCCATCTGGTGCGCCGCTCGAACCGCCGTTCGATCCGCGGGTGTTGCGCGATGCCTTCGGCTGCTTTGCGACCGGGGTGACGGTGGTGACCAGCCAGACCGCCGCTGGTGACCGTGTCGGGCTCACGGCCAACAGCTTCACCTCGGTCAGCCTTGATCCGCCATTGCTGCTCTTCTGCCCGGCCGAGGGCGCATCGGCCCTTCCCGTGCTGCGCGAGACCGGGCGTTTTGCCATCAACATCCTTGATCTGGACGGCCAGCCGGTGGCCGATCGCTTCACCCGCCGCGGCATCGATCGCTTCGCCGCCCATGACTGGCGGGAATGGGACGGCGTGCCGGTGCTGGACGGGGCCAAGGCGGTGTTCGTGTGCGCGCTGCATGCCGATCATGATGGTGGTGACCACCGCATCATCGTTGGCCGGGTGACGCGCCTCGCGCTCGACAAGTCGCGGGAGCCCTTGCTCTATCTCCACGGCCGCTACCGGCGGGTGCACGTTGGCTGAACGGCCTGCCCCCAATGCGGCGGATGTGGCCGCGCAGCGTTCGGGTGACGCGGCGGAGACGGCTGCACTGGCCAAGGGCGGGCGCACCAGCTTCTTCGGCTATGTGCTGCGGCTGGCGGCGCGCTTTCCCTTCCTGTTCATCGCCGGCCGCCTCTACGGTGCCGAAGCCCTGGGCCGCTTTGCCTATGCCACGATGGTGGTGGAACTGGCCGCCATGCTGGCCACACTCGGCCTGAAGCGCGGCCTTGCCGAAGACATGGCGCGCCGCCCGCACGAGGAGGCGGCCGCCCTGTTCGATGCGCTGACCGTGGCGTTGCTGGCGTCGCTGCTGGGCACGGCCGTGCTGGTGGCGCTGCCCGATCTGGTATTCCCCGCGACCCGCCTGCACCCGCTTGATCGCTGGTTCGCGCTGATCATCCCGTTCATCGCGCTGGCCGACGTGGCTTTGGCCGGCCTGGCCTTCCACCATGACATCGGCGCCCAGGTCCGCGCCCGGTCGATCATCGAGCCGTGGGTGCTGTCGATCGCGGCGCTGGCGCTGGCCTTCACAGCCTGGAAGAGCGACGGCATGCTGGTGGCCTACCTGCTCTCGATGGTGGCGGCCTTCTTCGCCGCGCTGGCACCGGCGGTGCGCCGTTTTGGGTGGCCGGCCGGCTGGCGCCCTGATCCCGCGCGGCTGTGGCGGCTGGTGCGCGCCAATGGCCCGCTGGCCGGCGCCGACCTGTCCGAATGGGGCGCGCGGCGCCTCGACATCTTCATCCTCGGCCGCTTTGCCAGCGCCGAGGTGGTTGGCATATATTATGTGGCCCAGCAGATCGCGTCGTTGCCGCAGCGCCTGAAATCCAGCTTCGATCCCATACTGGGCCCGGTGCTCACCCGCAACCTTGCGGCCGGCAACCTCGGCAAGGCGGCCAGCCACATCCGCCAGATCAGCTTCTGGGTGGCCGCCGCACAGCTGGGCGTGGTGCTGGCCTTTGGCATGGTCGGCAAGGCGGCGATGGGTCTGTTCGGGCCAGCCTTTGCCAGCGGCGTGCTGGTGCTGGCAGCGCTGCTGACGGTCGAACTCTTTGCCGCGCAGGCGGCGGTCGCGGAAAGCGCGCTGATCTACGTGGCACGCGGGCGCAACCTGCTGTGGTCGCTTGCCGGCCTTGCGGTGCAGGGCGTGCTGACGCTGATCCTGGTGCCGATGGATGGCCCGCTGGGTGGCGGTGTTGGCGCTGCATTGGCGCTTGCGGTGGCAGCGCTGTTGCAATCGGTGGTGAAATCGCGCCTGCTGCAGGCGCGACTGGGCCACCCGGTGGCCGGCTGGCGCCTGTCGCTGCTGCTGGCCGGACTGCCGATCGTGGGCCTTGGCCTCATCGTTCAGCGCACACCTGAACCCATTCAGCTCACCATCGGCTTCTTCGGCCTGCTCGGCAGCTATGGCTTCATCATCTGGCGCTTCGGCTTCAAGGGCGCCGATCGCCTGTTGTTCAGCCGCGGCCTCAAGAAGATCGAGGAGGACGCCGCCAGCCTGCCACTTGCCCCGGCAATGACCGGGGACAAGGGCTGAATCACAGGCCCGGCGGGGGCGCCCCGAACGCATCGCCGGGCACCGCTGCGCCCGGCGTGCCGGCCACGACGGCAGCATAGACGTCGGCTCCCAGCGGCGTGCCGGCGAGCACCCAGCCCAGCGCCATCGCCAGCGGCAACGCCGCAAGCCCGATCGTCCAGGCCGGGTGCCAGCCTTCACCGGCGTGCCACTCGCGCCACGCCAGCCACGCCGGGAACAGCATGCCCGGAATGGAAACGATCTCCATGGCCCAGGGGATCAGGAACGGGGATGGCATCAGCCGCCCGAACGCCGGGCCCATGATGGTGGCCAGCGCGCACAGGTGCAGCCGGCGGTGCCAGCCCGTGTCGCGGCGCCTGGCGATGGCGCCCAGCGCCAGGCCCGCAAAGGCGATCAGGGTCAGCGGGTTCTGCAGCATGAAATATTGCGGGCGGAAGAAGAAGGGTGTGCGCCCGGCCTGCGCGACGGCCACCGTGATGGCCATGCCGGCGGCCACCATGGCGATGATCCACACCAGCCCCAGCCAGCCGAGCCGCCGGTGCCAGGTCAACTGCCCTGTGGCGGCCAGCCCGGCCTGCAGCAGCGACAGCGCCACCCAGCCGAAGAACATGATGCCATGCACATGCCAGACCAGCGGCATGGCAAAGGTCGACCGTCCCATGGCCAGGTGGAAGGAAAAGCCGCCGGCAAAGATCAGGGCCATCAGCCCGGTCAGCCGGGCCTGTGTCGCCAGCCAGTCGTGGCCAGTGGTTGCGCATGTCGCCATGACATGTCCTTCCCCCGGTGAACAGCGCAAAGCGTAATTCAGGGAAGGACGGTGTGTCCATCATTTCGCCAGCTAGGCGTGAGGCGGGGGGTGGGCCAGCCTGACGGACACAGTTTCATGGGAGGACAAGACATGATCGGCGTGATCGCTACCCTCAAGATCCAGGACGGCAAGGACGCAGAGTTCGAAGCGGTGTTCCGCGCGCTCTCGGCTGCCGTGCGCGCCAATGAGCCGGGCAATCTGTGCTATCAGCTCACCCGCTCGAAGGCAGATCCCACCGTCTACAAGGTGCTGGAAGTCTATGCCGACGCCGATGCCCTGAAGGCGCACGGGGCAAGCGAGCATTTCAAGGCCGCCGGCCCCGGCATCGGCGCCTGCCTGGCCGGCAAGCCCGATGTCGAATATCTCGACGGCGTGAACTGAGCCTTACAGGGCCGCCTTGAGCGCGCCGCCCAAGTCAATCCGTTCCCAGCCGAAGCCGCCGTCTGCATCGGGCGTGCGGCCGAAATGGCCATAGGCCGCGGTGCGCTGGTAGATCGGGCGGTTGAGGCCAAGGTGGGTGCGGATGCCGCGCGGGGTGAGGGCAAAGCCCAGTTTCGCCGGATCGGCCAGAACGGCTTCCAGCGCGGCTTCGGCCACGGTTCCGGTGCCATGCAGATCGACATGGATCGACAGCGGCGCCGCCACGCCGATGGCGTAGCTCAGCTGGATGGTGCAGCGTTTGGCAAGGCCGGCGGCCACGATGTTCTTGGCGAGGTAACGGCAGACATAGGCCGCAGACCGATCGACCTTGGTCGGATCCTTGCCGCTGAACGCACCGCCGCCGTGCGGTGCGGCGCCGCCATAGGTATCGACGATGATCTTGCGGCCGGTGACGCCGGCATCGCCATCGGGTCCGCCGATCTCGAACTTGCCGGTCGGATTGAGGTGGATCACGGTTTCACCGGTGATGAAACCAGCGGGCAGCACGTCGTGCAGCACGCCCATCACATAGTCCTTGAGCTGCTGGTATTTCGCCGCGTCGCCGCCCTTCGCCCCGTCCTTCTCCCACGGCGTGCAGTAATCCGGCTTGTGCTGGGTTGAAACGACAATGGCGGTGGCGGCCACCGGCACCTCGCTCTCATAGCGCAGCGTCACCTGGCTCTTGGCGTCCGGCTCCAGGAAGGGCGCCACGCCGCTGTGCCGGTCTGCCGCCATGCGGGCGAGGATGCGGTGCGAATAATAAAGGGTGGCTGGCATCAGGTCCGGCGTCTCGTCGGTGGCATAACCGAACATGATGCCCTGGTCGCCGGCGCCTTCATCCTTGTTGCCGCTGGCGTCCACGCCCTGCGCGATGTCGGTCGACTGCGGGTGGAGATGGTTCTCGAACGTCAGGTTCTGCCAATGAAAGCCCGACTGTTCATAACCGATGCGCTTCACCGTCTGGCGCACGGCACGCTGGATTTCCTCCTGCGCACCCGGCTCCCAGTTGCCGTCCACGTCGATCATGCCGCGGCCGCGCACCTCGCCGGCCAGCACCACGCGGTTGGTCGTCGTCAGCGTTTCGCAGGCGACACGGGCTTCCGGGTCACGGGCCAGGAACAGGTCGACCACGGCATCGGAAATCTGGTCCGCCACCTTGTCCGGATGGCCTTCGGACACGGACTCGGAGGTGAACAGGAACTGCGAACGGGTCATGACAAGCCTCACATGGCCACAAAACGGGACAACAGCCCTTTACGGGCCTGCTGGCCGGGGCGCAAGCGATATAACAACAGCTTTATATCAGCTGCTCAGTTCTGCGCTGCTGCCGGCGCCTGGCGCCCTTGCCGCGCCAGCCCGAGCGCCAGCACGAGGCACGCCAGCGCAGCGAGGAACGCAGGCAGGTGGCCACTGCGCGAAAACACGGTGGCCGGCAGCGGTGGCGGCAGCGATGTCACCATGGCACCGGTTTCGCCGGGGGTGATGCGATCGATGATCTGGCCATGGCCATCGATCACCGCGCTGACCCCCGTCGGCGTGGCGCGCGCCACCGCCAGGCCTTCCTCGATGGCGCGCAGACGCGCCTGCGCAAGATGCTGCGGTGGCCCCCATGGGCCATACCAGGCGTCGTTCGACACGTTGGCGATCCAGCCCGGTCGAGCCCTGGGATCAACCACGGCGCCGGGAAAGATGATCTCGTAACAGATCATTGGTGACACCGGCAGGAAGCCGCGCAGGGCCAGCGTGCGCGGGCCGGGCCCGCTGGCGAAATCGAAATCGCCCGGCACCAGCCGCGCCAGCCCCAGCGGCTCCAGCAGGTCCCGCCACGGCAGATACTCACCGCCCGGCACGAGATGCGCCTTGTCATAACGGCCAAGGATCCGCCCCCCGTCCTGCTCGCGACCGATGACGAACAGGCTGTTGGCATAGGGCGTGCTGCCGGTTCCAAGGCCGGTGCCGCCGGCGATCAGCAGGTCGCGCGGGCCCAGCGGCGCAGCAATGCGTGCCAGCAGCGCTGCATCACGTTCGATGAGGCCGTCGATGGCGCCCTCCGGCCACAGCAGCAGCACCGGCGGGCGGGCCTGCGGCCGGGCGGCGACCGGCGCCTGGTCCGGGTTGACGCCCGGCAGTATGTCGGGAGCGTCAGGCGCGGTCAGGCCGCGATCGATGCCGATCTCCAGTTCCTCTGTCACTTCACCGCCAAGCGGGCCCAGGGGCGATTCGATGCCCGCGACGCGGCCGGGGTCCACCTCCTCGATGCTGGCGTCGGGCAGATCGACGCGGCCAAGCGTCTGCGTGCGGGTCAGCGCTTCGGTGGTGAGGGCCAGATAGGTTGCCAGGTTGCGCTCGGCCGAAGCCGGGTCATAGCGCTGGTCCTGGCCGATGCCGGGCTGCACGACAACCAGCCGGGCACTGGCCAGTTCCGCCGGCTGGATGCGCGCCTGGCCAACCCATCCGGCCAGCGCGATGGCCAGCACAAGGCCGCCACCGGCAAGGCGCACGCGCCGGCCGGGGCCAAGCGCCAGCCACAGCAATGCTGCCCCACTCAACAAGGTGACCAGCGACAGGCCGACAGCGCCGATGGCGGCGGCCAGTTGGGCCACGCCCGGCACCGGCAGCCAGATGGCGCCCATCGGGTTCCAGGAAAAACCGGTCAGCACGATGCCACGCAGCCATTCCGCCGGCACCCACAATGCCGCCAGCGCCAGCATGCGCGGCACCCGCCCCCGGACCAGCGCCGCAGCCAGCCCGGCGGGCACGGCGACGAACAGCGCCAGATAGGCGGCCAGCCCGACCACGGCCGCCCAACCCAGCGCAGGGTCCATCTTCGACTGATAGGTGAAGGCGGTGGCAATCCAGTTCAGCGACACGGCGAACAGGACGGTCCCGAACAGCCAGCCATGACCGGCGGCGGTCCAGCCGCTCTTCGCACCGGCCACCAGCCACAACAGGCCGGCGAGGCCCAGCAGCGTGAGCGGCCACAGGTCGAGCGGCGCAAAGCCGAGTGCAGCAAGGGCGCCGCAGCCAAGCGACACGAACGGCAACAACAGGCGAGGCATCGGCTGTCCCTAGCCGCCCTTGTCGCCAGTGGCCAGTGAAGAGGCCATGACATCGGCCATTTGACGCAGAAAGCGCGGCAAAGCGGGCTTTGGCGGCAGACGCGCCTGTGCCAGAAGAGCCCTGTGACTGCCGCACCGCCTGCCCTCAGCCTGTCCGGCGTCGCGCTGACGCTCGGGGGCGTGCCGGTGCTGACCGGTATCGATGCCGACATTCCGGCAGGCGCCCTGGTGGCCCTGCTGGGCGCATCGGGTGCTGGCAAGTCCAGCCTCTTGCGCCTGATCGGGCGGCTGCTCAGCCCCGAAGCCGGCCGCATCCACATCTTCGGCGAAGACATTGCCAAGGCCGACCCGGTGGCCGTGAGGCGCCGGATCGGCCATGCCGTGCAGGGTGGTGGCCTGTTTCCGCACTGGACCGTGGCCGACAATATCGCCGCCGTGCCCTGGCTGCTCGGTTGGCCGAAGGCGCGGCGCATGGCCCGCGCCGCCGAGCTGATGGCCATGCTCGACCTGCCGGAGCGGCTGGCGCACCGGTTTCCCGGCGAACTGTCGGGCGGGCAGGCCAGCCGGGTCGGGCTGGCCCGGGCGCTGGCCGCCAGCCCGCGCCTGCTGCTGCTGGATGAACCCTTTGGTGCGCTCGATCCCGATACCCGCGACGAACTGGGGGACCGGTTGCTGGCCCTGCACCGGGCCCAGGCGCTCACCACCATCATGGTCACCCACGATCTGGCCGATGCGCTGCTGCGCGCCGATCTGATGGTGGTGCTGGATGGCGGCCGCATCGTCGCTTGCGGCCCGCCGGCGCAGGTCGCCGCCGATCCGCACCCGGCGGTGCAGAATCTGGTGGCGACGCCGCTGGCGCAGGCCCGCGCGCTTTCGGAAATGGCGCAGCGCGCATGATCGCCGGCTGGGAATCCCTGCCATCGGCGCTGGCGGCGCACCTGGCGATCAGCGCGGCGGCGCTGGCGCTGGCGCTGCTGGTGGCGACGCCGCTGGTGCTGCTGATGCCGGGCCGGCCCTGGCTGCGACGCACGGTGATGGGGCTGGCCAGCGTGGTGCAGACGGTGCCGGCGCTGGCGTTGCTGGCCCTGTTCTTCCCGCTGCTGGTGCTGCTGCGCAATCTTACCGGCCTGCCGGTGCCGTCGCTGGGGCTGTTGCCGTCGCTGCTGGCGCTGGCGCTCTATGCGCTGCTGCCGCTGCTGCGCGGCGGGGCCGGTGGGCTGGCGGCCGTGCCCGACAGCGTGCGCGACGCGGCCCGCGCCATTGGCATGAGCCCGGCGCAGCGCCTGTTTCACGTCGAACTGTCATTGGCGGCGCCAGTGGTGATGGGCGGTGTGCGCACGGCGGCCGTTTGGACCATCGGTGCGGCGACGCTGGCGACCATGGTGGGCCAAGAAAGTCTGGGCGATCTGATCTTTGCCGGGTTGCAGCTGCAGGATTGGAAGCAGGTGCTGCTCGGTTGCGTGGCGGCGGCGGCGCTGGCGTTGATCGTCGATGGCGCGCTGGGCTGGTGCCAGGCCGGCATTGCGCAGCGGCGCTGGGCACCGGCGGCCAAGGGCCTGGCCCTGCTGGCGCTGCTCAGCCTGGGCGTGACCGGCTGGTGGCTGCACAGCCGCCCGGCCACCACGGCCAAACCGGTGCTGATCGGCACCAAGACATTTTCCGAACAATATATCCTGGCCGAACTGATCGCGGCCGATCTCAGGCACGGCGGGATTGCCACCAGCGTTCGCTCCGGCCTGGGATCGGGCATTGCTTTCAAGAGCCTGGCGGCCGGCGGCATCGATATCAGCATCGATTATACCGGCACGCTGTGGACCCAGGCGCTGGAACGCAGCGATGTGGTGCCGCGCGCGATGATGCTGCCCATCCTCACCCGTGAACTGAAGGCGCGTTATGGCGTCACCGTGGCGGCGCGGCTGGGGTTTGAAAATGCCTATGCGCTGGCGATGCGCCGGGCAGATAGCGAACGGCTGGGCGTGCGCAGCATTTCCGATCTGGCGCGGGTTTCGGGCAAGTTGCGGCTGGCGACCGATCTGGAGTTTCTCTCCCGCAGCGAATGGGCGGCCTTGCGACAGGCCTATGGGCTGGAATTTGCCGGTGCGCGTGCGTTCACCCCGGTGCTGATGGTGGCGGCCCTGAAGGACGGTTCTGCCGATGTGATCACCGCCTACAGCAGCGATGGCGCGCTGGCCGGGGCCGATATCGTGCTGCTCACCGATGATCGCGCGGCGCTGCCGGCCTATGATGCGCTGCTGCTGGTGGCGCCGGGCCGCGATGATCTGGTGCAACGCCTGGCGCGATATGACGGGCGGATTTCGGTGGAGGCGATGCGCGTTGCCAATTGGCAGGCTGATCGCCCAGCCAACAAGCGCAGCCCGGTCGAAGCCGCGCGGTGGCTGGCCACGAAAACAGGATTGGATCGATGATTCGCGCTTTGTTGCTGCTGCTTGCCGCCCCGGCCGCTGCCCAGGTCGTGCCCACGGCCTCCACCGCCGATGCGCCGATCTGCACCGACCGGCCAACCAAATCCAATTTCGCCTGCACCGTGCCCAAGGGCCTGGTGCAGGTGGAGGCCGACGCCTTCAGCTGGATCAGCAGCCGCAGCGGCGCCACGCGCAGCGACCAGCTGCTGTTCGGCAATCCGACCCTGAAATATGGCCTGACCGGCAGCAGCGACATCCAGCTGAACTGGGTGCCCGTCACCCGGGTGCGCAGCCGAAATGCCGGCGGCGCCGTTGCAACACGGTCTGGCATCGGTGATGTCACCCTGCGTTTCAAGCAGCGGCTGACCGGCGCGCAGGGGTCGTTCCAGCTGGCGCTGCTGCCCTTCGTGAAGCTGCCCACCGCGCCCACCGGCATCGGCAACGGCAAGGTGGAAGGCGGCGTGGCCGTGCCCATCAACATCAGCGCGCCTGGCGGCTGGACGCTGACCCTGGGCCCGCAGCTCGATCTGCTGGCCGATGCCGATGGCCAGGGGCGGCACCTTGGCTTCACGGGCCTGGTCAACGTCGCCAAGCAGATCGGTGCCTTCACCCTCTACAACGAGATCTGGACCAGCCAGAATTTCGATCCGGCCGGCAGCCTGCGCCAGTACAGCTATGACGTGGCGCTGGCATGGCTGGCCGGGCCCACGCTGCAATTCGATGTGGGCGCCAACATCGGGCTGAACCGCGACACGCCCGATCTGGTCGCCTATGCTGGCATCTCGACCCGCTTCTGAAGGAGGTATCGCCCGTGCTGCGCATGCTGCTGTCCCTGTTCCTGCTGCTGGCCGTGCCGGCCCAGGCGGCCACGCCGGCGGATCTCCATGCGCTGTTTGCCGATTGGCGGCGTTTCCATGATGCGCGCCCCGGCACTGGCGTGCCGGACTATACGCCGGCGGCAACCGCGGCCCGGGCCGCCGGCCTGGCGCAATTCCAGGCGCGGCTGGCGGCCATCGACACATCGGGCTGGGCAGCGGCGGACCAGATCGACTGGCAGTTGGTGCAGGCCGAAATGAATGGCCTGAAGTTCGATCTGGAGGTGGCCCAGCCCTGGGCGCGCGATCCGGCCTGGTATGTCAGCATCTGGAGCGCCCAATCCGACACGCCGGCGCACGAGGGCCCGGTGCACATGGCGCCGGTGGAATTGTGGCAATATCGTTTCCCGCTGTCGAAGCCCGATGCGGCGCGGCTGGCCGGCGAACTGGCGCATATCCCGCCGCTGCTCAGCGCAGCGCGTGGGAACCTGACCGGCAACGCCGCCGATCTGTGGAATGCCAGCATCATCACGCTGGCCGAGCAGGCGGATGCGCTGCGCGATCTGCAGGGCAAGGTGAAAGGCCATCGGAACGCCGAGCGCGCCGCCGCCGCTGCGCTGGCTGCCACCGAGGATTTCATCGCCTGGGTGAAAGCGCAGGCGCCGACGAAGACCGGTCCGTCCGGCGTCGGGGTCGAGGCCTATAATTGGTATCTGAAGCATGTGCAGCTGTCGCCCTTCACCTGGGCGGATGAGGTGGCGATCCTTGAACGCGAGCTGGCGCGCGCCCACGCCGGCCTGCGGCTGGAGGAAAATCATCACAAGGCCCTGCCGGAACTGACCAGCCCGGCCAATCAGGCGGAGTGGGACGCCAAGAGCCGCGCCGACATTGCCCACTTCATCCGCTTCATGGACGCAACCGGGGTGGCAACCATCCAGCCCTGGATGCAGCCCGAGCTGGAAAAGCGCATTGGCAGGTGGGTGCCGAGCGAACAGCAGAATTTCTTCGCCATCGCGCAAGGGCGCGCGCCCAACAGCCTGTTCGCGCATTTCTACCACTGGTGGGACCTGGCCGAGATGCAGCTGCGTCCGCACCCCTCGCCGATCCGGCGCGGGCCGCTCCTCTACAACATCTGGGTGAGCCGCGCGGAAGGCAACGCCACCGCCATGGAAGCGATGATGCTGGATGCCGGCCTGTTCGACAAGGAGCCGCGCAGCCGTGAGGTGGTGTGGATCATGCAGGCGCAGCGGGCGGCGCGCGGCCTGGCGTCCCTGTACGCACAGGCCAACAGGATCGATCTGAAGGCGGCGATGGCGATGCAGGTGAAGCGCACGCCCAATGGCTGGATGAGCCCTGATCTGCCGCTGCTTGGCTTTGAACAGTCGCTCTACCTGCGCCAGGTCGGCTATGGCCCCAGCTACATCACCGGCAAGGCGCAGATCGAGCAGCTGTTCGCCGAACTGGCGGAGCAGGAGCGCGCCCGCCTGCCCGGCGGCACCTTCACGGTGAAGGGCTTTTATGACCGGCTGGGCAGCTTCGGCATGATCCCGGTCAGCTTGATCCGGCAGCAATGGCTGGGGGTGAAGCCGGGCGAATAGCGCTGGCTTCGCCAAGCCTCACTTCGGTGCTCGCGGGATCAGCATCAACTGGGTCTGGCGGCCATCGATCCAGCGGAAGCTGCTGCCGTTCCAGAAGCCGTCCACCTCCAGCGGGAAGCGTACCTCCTGCCCGCCCCATTCCGGCACCTTGGCCAGCGCCGCCAGCTCGATTGACCAGGCGGTGTCGGGATAGATGCGATAATCGCCGCGACCGGGGATCGGGTTCTGGTTTTCCCAGTTGCCGATCCAAGGCCCGGCACCGTGCCCGTGGAGGCCTATACTGTGTGTATAGATGATCGGGTTGGTGCCGGCGGCGATCGCCTTTTCGCGTGCCGCCATCAGCACCTCGTTGCCGGTCAGGCCGGTGCGGAAGCTGGCGATCAGCGCATCCTGCACCCGGTTCGCCGCCGCCATGCCGGCCTTCAGGCCCGCCGGCGCGTCGGTCTCGCCGGGCCTCAAAACATAGGCCAGTTGCTGCGTGTCGGTCTTCAGGCCCAGCATGCCGGCACAGAAATCGACGTGCAGCAGGTCACCGGGCATGATCACCGGATTCTCGGGCAGCGTCTGCCGGCCCGGGGTGGCCGGCCCCTGCCCGGCGCGCTGTACGGTCACCGATGGCTGGCACCAGGCGTCCTGCCGCAGATCGGCCAGCCGTTCGCGATACCACCACACCACGTCCTGCGTGGTGGTGACCCCGGGGGTAATCACCTTTTCCGACAGGCCTTCGGGGATCAGGGCATGGGCCACCCGCATGATGCCCTGGTAGACATCCATGTCTTCGGGGGTGCGGGTTTCCAGCACGCCCAGCGCCAGCCGGTCGTGGCTTTCCAGCCGGCTGGAAAGCGGTCCGAGGGCCGTCACCAGCTGCCGATGTTCCCCGGTGGCAAGCCCGTCGGCCAGCGCGAAATCGCGGCTGATATTGATGGCGATGCGCTTCGGGTCACGATCGGCCACCAGCTGCGCCACCCGCGCCCATTGTTCGGGCTGCGCTTCCGGGTTCCAGGCCGACGGGAAGAGATCGCCCACCGGGTATCGCGCCACCGCCAGGCGTTCGACGCCCTGTTCCGGCCCGCGATCGAAGAAGATCAGCACCATGCGCCGCCGCGCCGAGGCCCAGGTGGCGGGCAGCATCGCCTTCACCACCGGATCCTCGTTATATTCGGATGCGACGAGGATCCACATGTCCACGCCCACTTCGCGCATGATCTTCGGCACCACCGTATCGAGCCGGGCCTTCAACAGCCGATCCTGCGCGGCCACGCGGTCGCGCAGGCTGGGCACGGCAGGGCGCTGATAGTCCTGCGCGGCGGCGCCTGCCGCGGCCATGATCGTGCCGCCCAGCAGCAGCGCGGTGACGATGGATCTCATGCCTGTCTCCCCCTTCACATTCGTGAAGGCCCTTCGTCTAGGACAGCGAGAGCAGGCGGGAAAGGGGGGGCGGTGGTGCTGCCGGGGAGGATTGAACTCCCGACCTCAGCCTTACCAAGGATGCGCTCTACCACTGAGCTACGGCAGCACGGCCCCGCTGTGCCCGGCCTCTCGGCGCGGGCAGGCCCGGCCCTATGGCCAAGGCGTTCCCCGGTGTCAAGCATTGAGCAGGATGGCGCTGCTCCGCTATGGAGGGCATGATGACAAGGGAAACCGACAAGCAGGCGGCCGCGCGCGCCGAACGGTTGGCGGCGGCGCTGCGCGCCAATCTGAGGAAGCGCAAGGGTCTTGGGCAGGATGCCGATCCGGCGAGGAACCGGCATCCCGACAGCATCGAGGATTAGCTGGGCCGACGATCAGCCGGCCGCCAGGGCCTTCTGCACGGCGGCCTTCACCTCGGGCGAGGTCGGCGTGGTGCGGGTGTCAAAGGCGGTGATCAGCTTGCCGTCCTTGCCGATCAGATACTTGTGGAAGTTCCACTGCGGCGTCTTGTCCGCGCCCAGCGTGGCCGCCGCCCACTTGTAGAGCGGGATGGCCTTGGGGCCCTTGACCACCGCCTTTTCGGCCATCGGGAACTTGATGCCGAACTTGCTCTCGCAGAACTGCTTCACTTCGCCGTTGCTGGCAAATTCCTGGTCGCCGAAATCGCCCGACGGCACGCCAACGACAGTGAACCCCTTCGCCTTGTAGCTGTCGTGCAGGGCCTGCAGGCCTTCATACTGCGGGGTGAAACCGCACATCGAGGCGGTGTTGACCAGCAGCACCACCTTGCCCTTGAACTGGGCCATCGGCATCGGCTTGCCGTCGATGGTCTTCAGGGTGAACTGGTGAAGGCTGGTGGGGGTGCCAGCGTCCTTTGGCGCCGCCGCGACCAGCGCGGTCAGCGCGGCGGCGGCAAGGGTGATGTGCTTCAGCATTGTGCGAACTCCCGGGAATTTTGCCGATGTCACTTAGCACAGGCACTGGCTGCGTCGAAGGTGAACGGTGACGCAGCCCGCCTCAAAGTGGCGCGCAGGCCGCGTCCAGCCAGGCGCGTTCGGCTGCATCGGTGAGAAGCGGGCCGATCTCGGCGGCGACGCGTGCGTGATAGGCGTTCCACCAATCGCGTTCTTCCGCCGTCAGCAGCGCCGCGTCGACGAGGCGTCGGTCAATGGGCGCCAGGGTCAGTTCCCGGAACCCCATGATCTCGCGCTCGGCACCTTCGCTGCTGCGCGGTTCGACCAGCACCAGATTCTCGATGCGGATGCCGTACTCGCCCGCCTTGTAGTAACCCGGCTCGTTGGACAGGATCATGCCCGACTGCAGCGGTTCGTCGTTGCCCGGCTGGGCCGACCAGGCGGCTGCGATCCGCTGCGGGCCTTCGTGCACCGAAAGATAGCTGCCCACCCCGTGGCCGGTGCCGTGGTTGTAATCAAGGCCGGCCTCCCAGAGATATTGCCGGGCCAGCGCATCCAGCTGCACGCCGCGCGTGCCGGCCGGGAAGATGGCACGGGCGAGCGCGATATGGCCCTTCAGCACGCGGGTGTACCGGTCCTTCATCTCGGGGCTGGGCGTGCCCACGATGATGGTGCGCGTCACGTCGGTGGTGCCGTCGCGATACTGGCCGCCGGAATCGACCAGATAGATGCTGTCCATCTGGATCGGGCGGTTGGTCTCGGCGCTCACCCGGTAATGCGGCAGCGCCGCGTTGGGGCCGGCGGCCGAGATGGTGTCGAACGACAGATCTTCCAGGCTGTTGCTCTCGGCCCGGAACTGGCGGAGCCGTTCGGCGGCTGACAGCTCGTCGAGGCCGCCCTTGGGCGCTTCCGCATCAAACCACGCCAGGAAACGGCTGAGCGCCGCGCCGTCACGCACATGCGCGGCGGCGGTGCCGGCGATCTCCACCTTGTTCTTGATGGCGCGCGGCAGCACCGTGGGGTCGCGGGCCTCGATGATGCGGGCGCCGCCGGCTTCCAGCGCTTCGAAGATGGCGGCGACGCAGCTTTGCGGATCGGCGACCACCGTCTTGCCCGCCATCGCCTTCAGCGCGGTTTCGAAGCCATCACGGGGATGGCAACGGACATCGCCACCCAGATGGGCGCGCACGGCATCGGTCAGCTTTTCCGGCGCGGTGAACAGATCGACGCTGGCATCGGCATGGACGATCAAGAAAGCCAGCGCCACTGGCGTGCGCGGCACGTCGCGGCCACGGATGTTGAGCAGCCAGGCCACCGAATCGAGCGCGGCGATCACCACCGCGTCGGCCTGCTTTCCAGCCAGCCACGCCGCGATTTCGGCGCGCTTTTCTGCGTGGGCGCGGCCGGCAAACAGTGCGTCATGCACCTCGATGGGCGCCGCGCTGGGCGCCGGCCGGTCGGTCCACACGGCATCGATCGGGTTGGCGGCCAGTGCCACCAGTTCCGCGCCCTTGGCCTTCAGCAGCGCGGCGGTGCCGTTCGCCCAGCCGCGCGTGTGCAGCCAGGGGTCATAGCCAACGCGATTCCCCGCCTGCACCTGCTCCCCCAGCCACTGGGCGACATTGGTCCTGGGCACATCCTCATAGGCGAACAGGTCACCCGGAACCTGCTGGCGCACCTGCACCGTGTAGCGCCCGTCGGTGAAGATGGCCGCCCGATCCTGCAACACCACGGCGTTGCCCGCCGATCCGCCAAAGCCGGTCAGCCAGTGGAGGCGCTGGGCATAATCGCCGACATACTCGCTCATGTGCTCGTCGGTCAGCGGCACGACAAGGCCGGCAAGCCCCTCGCTGGCAAGCTGGCGGCGCAAGGCCGCAAGGCGGCTGACGGTGGTGGACATGAAAATTCTTCCCTTTATCACTCCGCCCCCAGATAGGCGCAGCACGCCCGCGCCTCAAGCACGGGAACCCACCATGCGCCGCGTCATTGCCGCATTCGCCGCCTGCCTTCTTTTCGCTTCCGGAGCCTTAGCCCAGATGCAACCGCCTATCGCTGCCAAGCGCCCCCACAGCTTCACCCACCACGGCATCACCGTTGAAGACCCCTACAACTGGCTGAAGGACCCATCCTATCCAAAGGTCGATGATGCCGATGTTCTGGCCTATCTGAAGGCCGAGAATGCGTATTTCGAAGCGCAGATGGCGCCGCTGGCCGGCCTGAAGGACCGCCTGTTCTGCGAACTGAAGGGCCGCGTGCAGCAGGACGATGCCTCGGTGCCCGTACGGCAGGGCGCGTTCGACTATTGGTGGCAGTTCAGGCCGGGCGATCAGTATCGCACCTGGTTGCGGCGCCCGAAGGCGGGTGGGCCTGAGCAGCTGGTGCTGTCTGAACCGGAACTGGCCAGGGGCCACGACTATTTCCGGCTGGGCGCGCAGGCCATCAGCCCGGATGGCAAGCTGGTCGCCTATGCCACCGACACCAACGGCAGCGAGCGTTTCACCATCCGCATTCGCGACATTGCCAGCGGCAGGGATGTCGAGACGGTGACCGACGTGAGTGTCGGCGCCATCATATGGTCCGCCGATTCGAGGGCCATCGTGTGGACCGAGGTCAACGACAACTGGCGGCGCATCAAGGCCCGCCTGCACCTCCTGGGCCAGACCGGCGAGGACGCGGTGTTGTATGAAGAGACCGAGGACAAGGGCTTCGGCGTCAATGTCGACAAGAGCCAGGACGCCAAGTGGATCATCATTTCGACCACCGATCATGTCACCAGCGAAGTGCGGCTGGTGCCGGCGGCGAACCCGGCTGCGGCGCCGATCCTCGTGAAGCGCCGCCAGGCCGGCGTTGCCTATGATGTCGACGTGCGCGGCGACACGCTGTTCATCCGCACCAACGATGCCCATGTGAACTTCCGCGTTGCCACCGCCACGATCGGCCAGCCGGGCACATGGACGACGCTGATCCCCGGCTCGACCCGCGACTACATCACCGGCATCACTGCCTTTGCCTCCTACCTGGCGGTCGAGGGCCGGCGCGACGGCCTCGATCGCATCGTGCTGCGCCGGGACGATGGCGGCGAGACCGAAATCCCCTTCACCGAAGCCGCCTACACCGCCAGCCTGGGCACCAACATGGAGCCTGATGCGCCGCTGCTGCGGCTCGGCTATGCCTCCATGGTCACGCCGGCGACCGTCTATGATTATGACGTGAAGGCTGGCCGGCTGATCACCCGCAAGGTGCAGCAGGTGCCTTCAGGCTATGACGCCAGCCAGTATGAAAGCCAGCGCCTGTGGATTACCGCGCGTGATGGCGTGAAGGTGCCGGTCGCCATCGTCTACCGCAAGGGCTTCAAGCCGGACGGGAGGGGCAGGCTGCACCTCTATGCCTATGGCGCCTACGGCATTCCCACCATGCCCAGCTTCTCGGCCAACCGCCTGTCCCTGCTCGACCGTGGTGTCGCCTTCGCCATCGCGCAGATCCGTGGCGGCGATGATCTGGGCTATGGGTGGTATCTCGACGGAAAGCTTGCGAAGCGCACCAACACGTTCAACGATTTTGTTGATGCCGCGCGCGGGCTCAATGCGGCCGGCTGGGCGGCGCCCGGCATGATCTCGGCCAGTGGCGGCTCGGCCGGCGGGGAATTGATGGGCGCCATCGTCAACCAGGCGCCAGCACTGTTCCGCGCCGTGGTGGCGCATGTGCCCTTCGTCGACGTGCTGAACACCATGCTTGATGAAAGCCTGCCGCTGACCCCAGGCGAATGGCCGGAATGGGGCAACCCGATCACGTCCAGGGCGGATTTCGAGCTGATCCGCTCCTATTCGCCCTATGACCAGGTGCGCCCCCAGGCCTACCCGCCGCTCATGGTGACGGCCGGCCTCAATGATCCGCGCGTCACCTACTGGGAGCCGGCCAAGTGGGTGGCAAAGCTGCGCGACGTGAAGACCGACGCCAATCCCCTGATCTTCAAGACCAACATGGGCGCCGGCCATGGCGGCAAGACCGGGCGCTTCACCGCGCTGGAAGAGCTGGCCGAGGAATATGCCTTCATCCTGAGCCAGTTCGGCATCAAGGACTGATGCCGGCCCCGCCCGACCGACGCAGCTTCTCGATCTCGGTGACCGCACGCGCCGCCGACATCGATGAACTGGGCCATGTCAACAACGCGGTCTATCTGACCTGGATCCAGGACGTCGCGACCGCCCACTGGAGCGCGGTGGCGCCGCCTGAACACCGCGCTGCCTATGTCTGGGTCGTGACCCGGCACGAGATCGACTATGTGCGGCAGACGCTGGAAGGTGAACGCCTGACCCTCACCACCTGGGTGGGCGAACCCAAGGGCGCCCGCTTCGACCGTTTCGTGGAGATTGCCGGCCCGGATGGTCAGCTGCGGGTGAAGGCGGTGACGACCTGGGCCATCATCGATCGCGCCACCGGACGCCTGGCGCGGGTGCGCCCGGAAATCGCCGCGCCCTTCATTGCGGGCGCAGCAGATTGAACAGGTGCACGGCGGCCAGCAGCGATGCCGCCACGCCGATGAAGGCAATCCCGTTCCACGGCACATGGGCATGCCAGGCCAGCGGCGCGCGCGTCCGCAGCACCCCGCCCAGCGCGCCGGTGGCTGCCAGTGCCAGCCCGGTGGCCAGAAGGGACCAGGTCGTCTCGATGTCCATCGCCGCTGCTTTGGCAGCTGGTCGGCGCGGCGGCAATCATCCGTGACCTTGCCATAAAACTTGCGGGCGTCCCGTGCAGGCGATACCCATGGCGCCGTTCCCCCATCAGGAGAGACGCCATGATCCGTCAGCTTGCACTCTCATCCGCACTGGTTGTCACCGCCATCGCTTCGCCGGCCATCGCTGCCGGCCCCTTCGATGCCGCCATTGCCGGCAGCTGGCGCAAGGAAGCCGACAAGGCGCGTGACCAGTATCGCCATCCGGCCGAAACGCTGAAATTCCTTGGCGTGAAGCCCGGCCAGACCGTGGTGGAGATCTCGCCCGGCGGCGGCTGGTATACCGAGATCCTGGCGCCAGCAATGAAGACCAAAGGCAAATATGTCGCCGCGCTCGCCAATCCGCTGACCTCGGTGAATGCCGCCAGAAGCGTCGAGGCCTTCAAGGCCAAATATGCCGACAAGGCCATCTATGGCGACATCGGCATCGGCGTGTTCGGCAAGGGTGTCGAGGAGATCGTGGCGCCGGGCAGTGCCGATGTTGTCCTCACCTTCCGCAATGTCCACAACTGGCACATGGGCGGCTGGGATCAGGAGGCGTTCAACGCCTTCTTCAAGGCATTGAAGCCGGGCGGCACGCTGGGCGTCGTCGAACACCGCCTGCCGGAAAACTGGCCGGACGCGCGCATGAAATCGAGCGGCTACATGAAGACATCCTATGTGCAGGCGCTGGCTGAAAAGGCCGGCTTCAAGCTGGTCGCTTCCTCGGAAGTGAACGCCAATCCGAAGGACACCAAGGATTATCCGGATGGCGTATGGACCCTGCCGCCGACCTTCCAGCTGAAGGACCAGGATCGCGCGAGATATGCGGCCATCGGCGAATCCGACCGGATGACGTTGAAGTTCGTCAAGCCCCGCTGAAGCGCGGCGCGGGGATGGCGCCGTGCGCCATCCCCCGGCTCGCGCAGGGCCGGCCGGCGGGTTCGGGAAAGCCGGCGCCCGTTCGACGTCACGCGTTCCCCTGCCCTCGCGGCGGGTCAGGAAACCCTTCTCACCCCCGTCACCTCGCTGCCGCGCGCGATCACGTCGGCCAGCGGTTCCACCACCACCGCCATCCAGTGCGCGTTGGCGTGGAGCAGGCGATCACCCTCCAGCAACAGTCCGACATGGCCAGGGAAGAAGACGAGGTCACCCGGCGCGCGCGCCGGGAAGCGCACGGCCTCGCCCTGTTCGATCTGCAGATCGGTATCGCGGCGCAGGGAAACGCCTTCGACACTGAGCGCCTGCTGCACCAGCCCGGAACAATCGACGCCGTCTGGCGTGCGCCCGCCCCACAGATAGGGTGCGCCCAGGAACAGGGCGGCGGCGGCGAACCGGTCACGCGGCGCATCCTCGACATGGCGGCGGTGGAGGAAGCCGCCGCCGGCAAGCGCCAGGAAACGCCCGTCGATGGCCCCCGAAACCCGCGCGCCAAAGGGCAGTTCGGCCAACACCGCGCTCTTGATGCTGGCCGCGGCAAACAGGGGTGCGCGCCGCGCCGTGATGCGATGGGTGGGCGCAGCGACCAGCGAGGGTTCGGGCAGGGCGAGCGCCGCGAAGGGCGCCCAGCCGATGTAGCGGTCGAGCAGGCAGCGCCCAAGGGCAAAACCGTCCTTCACCTCGACGATCTCGAACGTCTCGCCATGGAGCAGTTCGCTTACCGCTTCGGCCGTGGCATCGGGGGCCGCGCGCACGGCCACACGTGGCCAGGTGCACACCAGATCGCGCGGGTCGACATAGCGCACGGCGCCGATTTCGCCAGCCAGCGCCAGTTCCACGATATCGGGACCGGCGAACCATTCGCGCGGCTCGAAGCGTTGCGCGGGGCCCCGCAGAACCCAGCTCATGCGAAGCGGCTCCTGAGCACCGCCCAGGCGGCGCGCAGGCCCAGCGCCTCGCCGCCCTTGGGCCGGCCTGGCCGGTCCGCCGGGTTCCAGGCAAAGGTGTCGAAATGCGCCCACGGCACGCTGGCCGGCACGAATTTCTCGAGGAACAGGGCAGCGGTGATGGCGCCGGCAAAACCGCCCTCGGCGCTGTTCACCATGTCGGCCAGCCGTGATTTCAGCATGTCGTGATAGGGCGCCCACAAGGGCAGCCGCCACACGGGGTCCCCGGCCTGCATGCCGGCCGCCAGCAGCTCGCTGGCCAGCGCGTCGTCGTTGGCGAACAGCGCCGGCAACTGGGGTCCCAGCGCCACGCGGGCCGCGCCGGTGAGCGTGGCAAAATCGATGATCAGCGCGGGCGCCTTTTCCACCGCCATCGCCAGCGCGTCGCACAGCACCAGCCGGCCTTCGGCATCGGTGTTGGTGATCTCCACCGTCTTGCCGGCGCGTGTCGCGATCACGTCGCCCGGGCGCAGCGCATTGCCCGAAATCGCATTCTCGGCCGCCGGGATGACCAGATGCAGGCGCAGCTTCAGCCCCGCCTGCATCACCAGCCTGGCCAGCGCCAGCGCGTGGGCAGCGCCGCCCATGTCCTTCTTCATCAGCGCCATGCCGCTGGTCGGCTTGATATTGAGGCCGCCCGAATCGAAGGTGATGCCCTTGCCGATGATCGCCACCCGCGGATGCGCTTTATCACCCCATTCGAGGCTGATCAGGCGCGGCGGTTCGGCGGCAGCGCGTCCAACGGCGTGGATGGCGGGGAAATTGTGGTCGATCAGCGCCTCGCCCTTCACCACTTCGACCGCCGCGCCGAACGGCCGGCCCGCGTCGATCACCGCCTGTGCCAGCGCCGCCGGCCCCATGTCGCTGGCGGGCGTGTCGACCAGATCGCGCACCAGCGCCACGGCGTCGGCTTCGGCAATGGTGGCGGGAATGGCGGCGAGGCTGGTGGTGGCCAGCACGCGCGCGCCCTTGGCCTCGGCGCGGCGATAGCGGTCAAAGCCATGCTGGGCGAGACACCAGCCCAGCCCGGCCTGGCCAAGCTCGCCGGCAAGCGCATAGCGGCCGGCGGGCAGGCGGGCCGCGGCGGTGGCCAGCGCCCAAGGGCCCAGCGGTCCCGCCGCCACACCAGCGGCCACCAGCCAGTCCGCCGGGCCATCGCCGGGCAGGGTGGCGAAACTGCCCTCCGCAGCCGTGAAGCCCTGCGCTGCCACCGCCACGCGCACCCGCTCGCTCTGTCCGGCCAGCCAGTCGGCAAGCGTGTCGGTGGTGAGCGGGATCAGCGGCACCGCCGGCTGGGCGTCGGCGGGCACGAGCAGCGCAGACAGATCAGTCAAACCGGTACTCCATAGAGATCGGCCTCGTCGGCATCCTCGATGCGCACGGCGACGATATCACCCGGCCGCACCCCGCCGGCATCGCGCAGATGCACCATGCCATCGATTTCGGGCGCATCATATTTGCTGCGGCCAGACGCGCCGCCGTCATCGTCCACCTCGTCGATCAGCACGTCGAGCGTGCGGCCGACCTTTTGCGCCAGCCGTGCCTCCGAAATGCGCGATTGCAGCGTCATGAAGCGGTGCCAGCGCTCTTCCTTCACGTCTTCCGGCACGGCGCCGGGCAGGGCGTTGGCCTGGGCGCCGTCCACCGCTTCATATTTGAAGCAGCCGGCGCGATCGATCTGCGCCTGCTCAAGCCAGCCGAGCAGATACTGGAAATCGGCCTCCGTCTCGCCGGGGAAGCCGACGATGAAGGTGGAGCGGATCGCCAAATCGGGCACCATCGCGCGCCATGTCTGGATGCGTTCCAGCACCTTCGCCTCGTTGGCCGGGCGCTTCATGGCCTTCAGCACGGCCGGGCTGGCATGCTGGAACGGGATATCGAGATAGGGCAGCAACAGGCCATCGGCCATCAGCGGGATCAGATCATCGACATGGCGGTAGGGATAGACATAGTGCAGGCGCACCCAGGCCCCCAGGGCGCCGAGATCGCGCGCGAGGTCCTGGATATGGGCGCGCCGTTCGATGCCGCCAAGGCTGGACGTGGCGTGCTTCAGATCCACCCCATAGGCCGACGTGTCCTGGCTGATCACCAGAAGCTCCCTGGCGCCCGCCTTCACCAGCGCCTCGGCCTCGCGGATGATGGCGGCCGGCGGACGGCTGGCCAGTTTGCCGCGCAAGGACGGAATGATGCAGAAGGCGCAACGGTGGTTGCAGCCTTCGGAGATCTTCACATAGGCATAATGGCGCGGCGTCAGCTTCAGGCCGGCATCGGGCACCAGATCGACGAAGGCGGAGCGCACGGGCGGCGCGGCCTCGTGCACGGCGCTCACCACCGCCTCATATTGCTGCGGGCCGGTGATGGCCAGCACGTCGGGGAAGCGGGCGCGGATAGTGTCCGCCTCGTGGCCCATGCAGCCGGTCACGATCACCTTGCCGTTTTCGGCCAGCGCTTCGCCAATCGCTTCCAGGCTCTCCGCCTTGGCGCTGTCGAGAAAGCCGCAGGTGTTGACGATCACCACATCCGCGCCGTCATAATCGCCTGACAGCGCATAGCCATCGGCGCGCAGCTGGGTGAGGATCCGTTCGGAATCGACCAGTGCCTTGGGGCAGCCCAGCGACACCATGCCGACCCGTGGTTGAGCGGTGACAGTCATGGCGCGGCCCCTGCGCTGGAATCCGGCGCTTGGCAAGAGGCGGCCATCAGGCGCGGGCAAGCCAGGCTGGCCGCCTCAACGCCCGCCGAGCAGCTTCACCGGGTCCAGCGGGGTGCGACCCTGGCGCAGCTCGAAGTGCAACTGCGGCTCGCTCACCGCCCCGGTCTGACCGGCCCGCGCGATCACCTCGCCAGCCTTCACCCGCGTGCCGCGCTGGACCAGCAGCGCCTCGTTGTGGCCATAGGCCGACACCCAGCCGCCGGCATGCTTGATCAGCACCAGATTGCCGAACCCGGCAATGGCGTCGCCGGCATAGGCGACCACGCCGTCTCCCGCGGCGCGCACCGGCTCGCCGGCGTTGGCCTTCAGGTTGACGCCGTCGTTGAAGCGCCCGCCGGGCTTGGGACCAAAGCCCGAGATCACCCGGCCTGGCAGCGGCCAGCGGAAGCGTGGTGCCGAGCCGGCGACGCCGGGCAGCGGGGTGGGCCGCTCGGCAGAGCTGGCCGCTGGCGCGCCATCGTCGGCCGGTTGGCCGCCGGTCATCACATCGTCGATCGATATGTCGAAGGCGCGGGCGCGCTCTTCCAGGGAGGGGGCTGAAGCCTGCCCCGACGGGACGGGGACCGGCGCGCGGGACACGACAGCCGGCGGCGGCGACAGGCGAAGCCGTTGCCCGACGCGCAGCATGAACGGTTCCTTCAGATCATTGAGCGCCACCAGTTCTCGCCACGGCACGCCATAGGCGCGCGCGATCGCGATGCCCGTGTCGCCGGACTGCACGACGTGAAACCGCCCCTGGGGCGTGATCAGCGGAGAGGCGATCACCTTGCGTGCGACCCAGTCGGTGCGCGGCTTTTGTGCCGGCGGGGCGGTGTCCGGGCGCGCGGTGGGGGCCGGGCGCGCCGCAGGTGCGCGCGCCGCCGGCTGGCCGACGATGTCACGCGTGGTGCGCCCGCCAGAGCAGGCGGCCAAGAGGCACAGCACCGCCAGCGCGCCAGCTGCTCGCCGTGCCCTCCTGTTACGCGATCCCGCCCTGCCTTCAGCCATGCTTCGGCTTCTAGCGACAGCCGGCAGGCTGGGAAAGCAGTCCGCGCCGCAGCCCAGCCGCGCCCTGTCGCAAGGCCGGCTTGCGCTTAACAGAAAATTATGAGACTGTTCATCTGGGTCGGGGGCACTGGTGGGGAGTGCTCTACATGACTGCAAGACTGATGCTGGGTGCCGCGTGCGGTGCCGCCATGCTGGCCAGCGCGCCGGCGCAGGCCGTTGTCGGCTATGCCGACGTCGTGCTGGATTTCTTCGACAGTGGCGCTGGCCCGATTGCTGGTCCCTATGGCGGCCTGTTTCCGGGCACCTTTCCGGTGGCGGTGAGCACGGATGTCGTGCTCGGCCCGCCCAGGGCGCCAGACCCGGAGGATTTCCTGTCGCTGCCGACACGAAGTTCGGTCACCGTTGGATTCCTTGATGAATCGGTGATCGATGGCGCCGGCAATGACATCTTCATCGGCGAAGTTGGTGAAAGCGGCGAGTCCGCCGAGGTGTTCGTGTCCTCGAACTTCGTCGATTTCGTGCTGCTCGGCACCGCGTTCGACAACAGCGTGACGGCCTTCGATCTGGCCAGTATCAGCTTTGGCGCGCCGGTGCGGGCGGTCCGGATCGTTGGCCTCGACAATGGCGGCGGCTCGCCTGGCTTCGATGTCGCCTTCGTGCAGGTGCTGCCGGGCAGCATCGGCCCGGGCGTGCCGGAACCGGCGAGCTGGGCGATGCTGATCGCGGGCTTTGGCCTGGTCGGTGCCGCACGCCGGCGGCGCAACAGCGCACTGGCGGCCTGAAGCGACAGCACGGCGACGGGCAAGCGGGCGGGGCCGACACCCCGCCCGCTGTCGTCAGCCTTCTGCCAGGTCGGCCAGCGCCGCCTTCAGCCGGCTCATCGACTGATAATGTGTCATGTCGAGGTGCAGCGGCGTCACCGAGATGCAGGCCTCGTGCATCGCCTTCAGGTCGGTCTCGTGGCCGGGCGACAGCTTTTCCTTGCCGAAGCCGTGCCAGTAATAGGGAAAGCCGCGCGGATCGACCCGCTTCACCAGGTGGATGTTGCCATAATCGCGGAAGCCCTGCTCGGTGACCCGCACGCCCTTCACCGCGCCGGCGGCAACCGGCGGGAAATTGATGTTGATCAGCACGCCATCCGGCCATTCGGTGGCGATGACCCGGCGGATGACGCCGGCCCCGTGCGCCACCGCACAGGAAAAATCCTCCATCCCCGCCGTGTAATCGGCCAGCACCTGTGACAGCGCGATCGATTTCACGCCGGCGAGGCAGCCTTCCATGGCGGCCGAGACGGTGCCGGAATAGGTCACGTCCTCGGCAAGGTTGCCGCCGCGGTTGACGCCCGACAGGATGAGATCGGGCTTGCCATCCTCCAGCACCGCGCCCAGCGCCAGCATCACGCAATCGGTGGGCGTGCCCTTCACGTCATAGCGGCGCGGGCCCAACTGACGCAGCCGCACCGGCTGGCTCAGCGTCAGGCTGTGCCCGGCACCCGACTGTTCCTCGGCCGGCGCGACCACCCACACATCGTCCGAAAGCTCGGCCGCGATGGCTTCCAGCGCCACCAGGCCGGGCGCGTTGATGCCATCGTCGTTGGTGACCAGGATGCGCATGACGTTATGGTTCCAATCGTTCGATGCCGCCCATGTAGGGCTTCAGCACGTCGGGAATGATGACACTGCCATCGGCCTGCTGGTAATTCTCGATCACCGCCACCAGCGTGCGGCCGACGGCAAGGCCGGAGCCGTTCAATGTGTTCACTGGCCCGCGGCTGCCCTTCTCGCCGGCTTGCCTCCAGCGCGCGTTCATGCGGCGGCCCTGGAAATCGCCGCAGTCGGAGACGGAGCTGATCTCGCGCCAGGCGCCCTGGCCGGGCAGCCAGACTTCCAGGTCAAACGTCTTGCGGGCGGAAAAGCCCATGTCGCCGGCGCACAGCAGCATCCGGCGATAGGGCAGATTCAGCGCCTGCAATATGGCCTCCGCGCTGGCCAGCATGTGCGCATGCTCGGCCTCGGCCTGATCGGGCGTGCAGATGGTGACCAGTTCGCACTTTTCGAACTGGTGCTGGCGGATCAGGCCGCGCGTGTCGCGCCCGGCGCTGCCCGCCTCGCTGCGGAAACAGGGGGTGAGTGCCGTCATGCGGATGGGGAGGGCGCCCGCGTCGATGATCTCGCCGGCCACCAGGTTGGTCAGGCTCATCTCGGCTGTGGGGATCAGGTAGCGCCCGTCGGTCGTCTTGAAGACGTCCTCCTCGAACTTCGGCAACTGGCCGGTGCCGAAGGCGGCTTCAGCCCTTACCAGCAGCGGCGCATAGGTTTCGGCAAAACCGTGCTTCGCGGTCTGGGTCTCAATCATGTATTGGCCCAGCGCACGTTGCAGCCGGGCCAGCGGGCCCTTCAGCACGGCAAAGCGTGCGCCGGCCACGCGGGCAGCGGCTTCCGGGTCATACCCCAGCCGTGCCGCCACGATATCGTGCTCCAGCGGCTGGAAATCGAAAGCCCTGGGTGTGCCCCAGCGCATCTCCTCGACATTGCTGGCTTCGTCCACGCCGTCTGGCACGTCGGCAGCGGGCAGGTTTGGCAGTGACGTGAGCAGCCCCTCCAGCGTCTCGGCACCTGCGCGGGCGGCGTCTTCCAGCGCCGGCATCTGCGTCTTGATGTCCGCCACCTCGGCCTTCAGCGCCTCGGCGCGGGCAGTGTCCTTCGCGGCCATCGCTGCGCCAATGTCCTTCGAAGCGGCGTTGCGGCGGGCCAGCGCCTCCTGCAGCGCGGTTTCGGCCGCGCGGCGGGCTTCATCGGCGGCAAGCAGCGCCGTAGCGGCATCGCCCACACCGCGCCGGGCAAGACCCGCGGCAAAGGCGTCCGGTTCGGCGCGGATGAACTTGATGTCGTGCATGGTGGCGCCAGCCTTTGCCCTGATGTGCGCATCCCCGCAAGCATTGGCAGTGCAGGCATTGGCAGTGCAGGCACCCCCTTCCCCCGCTGCGGCGGCCTGCCTATGGTGAACGGGTGATCATCACCTGCCCGAACTGCGATGCGAAGTACCAGGTGGCGGTGGGCGTCGTTTCGCGCCGGCCAAAGCTGAAATGCGCCGCCTGCGATCACCGCTGGGTGCCCACCGAAGAGATTGACGAGGACGAGGCCGTGGCGGCCGTTCAGGAAGAGTTGCGTGCCGCCAAGGCCCCGCCGCCGCCCGAGCCCGAGCCGGAACCCGAGCCTGAACCCGAGCCCGAACCGGAGTCGCGCGACCAGGATCGCGTTCCCGTGCTGAAATGGCTGGTCGCCATCGCGCTGGGCGCGGCCTTTACCACCGCCTCAGTGGGCCTGTGGGTTGGCCGCGTCGATCCCGAACGCCTGCCGCTGGTGAACGACGCGCTGGCGCAGTTGCTGCCGCCGGCGCCGATGCTCGATGTCGCGCTGGAAGGCCGGGTCACGCGGGTGCCGGAAGGCGGCGCCATTCTTGAGGTGACGGGCACCATCACCAATCGTGGCCAGAGCGAGACCACGGTGCCGCCGCTGCTGGCGCGGCTGCTGGTCGATGGCCGCCGGGCGGTGGACTGGACAATCCCGCCGCCCGCCACCAGCCTGGGGCCAGGCCGGCAGCTGGCCTTTGCCAGCAGCCTGACCGACGTGCCGCCCGGCCAGGCCACGGTGCAGGTGCGCTTCGGGCGTTAGCCGGGGAAACGTCTGTCATGCTGGCGCAGGCCAGCATCCATGGTGGAGCGGGCACGAACTTTGCCAACGGCGACGCTGGCACGGTGGATGCTGGCCTGCGCCAGCATGACGAGAAAAAAACCGGGAACGCCCCCCTCAGATGCCCCGTTTCGGCGCGGCGAACACCCGGCGGATTTCCGGTTCGAAGCTTTCCAGGCTGTCGACGTCGTAATCGGGATCGAAGGCCGGCGCGTCCCAGCGGTCGACGATCTTTTCCGCCATGGCGAACCACGACGAGCCCCGGAACTTTTCGCGGGCGTTCGGGTCCTTGCCCAGGTGCTCGTAATAATAGCGGCCCTGGAAATCCTGGTGGTGGACGATGGCGTGGTAGATGTCGTCCGACACATAGGGCTTCAGCATTTCACCCGCGATGGCGCCGTGATTGGGGATGCTGAACAATTTGCCGATGTCATGGCACAGGGCAGCGACCACCTCTTCGTCGCTGGCGCCGTCGCGCCGGGCCAGCGTGGCGGTCATCAGGCTGTGGACCAGCTGGTTGGCGCCAAAGCCCACCTCGATCGCTTCGAGGCGCCGCAGGGAATCGATGATCTGATCGGCGGCGGCCGATTGCTGGTGCTTCATGTGCTCGGCCGCGATGTGCATCCAGTCGTCACGCGTGCCTTCCAGCATGGTCTTGAACATGGCGCGTCTCCCCAGTGCCGACTCAGGCCGCCTTTCCGGCCCAGACCTCGCGATAATGCTTGCGCAAAGAAACCTTGTCGATCTTGGCCGATCCCAGCTTGGGCAACTGCTCAGGCACCATCCACACCTTGGCCGGGATCTTGAAGCCGGCAAGGCCGCCCTTCAGGAAATCGACCAGCGCATCAGGATCGAGATGCTCGCCCGGCTTGGCATAGACGACCGCGCCGACAATTTCGCCCAGCCGCTCGTCTGGCAGGCCGAACACGCTGGCTTCGGCCACCGCCGGGTGAGCATAGATGGCGCTTTCAACCTCCTGGCAGCTGATGTTCTCGCCACCGCGGATGATGATGTCCTTCTTGCGGTCGACGATGAACAGATAGCCATCCTCGTCCATGTACCCAAGGTCGCCGCTGCGGAACCAGCCATTGCCAACAAACGCCGCCGCCGTGGCTTCCGGCTTGTTCCAGTATCCGCGGCAGTTGCAGACGGAACGGATGCACACTTCGCCCACGTCGCCGGGCGGCAGGGCCTCGCCCACCGGGCCATCGCCATTGTGGATGCGCAGTTCCACCAGGGGCGCCGCCGCGCGGCCGGTGGAGGCCGGCTTGTTGCGATAACTCTCGCGGATGTTGCCGGCACCCACGCCATTGGTCTCGGTGAGGCCATAGCCCTGCACCGGGTGCTTGCCGGCAAACTCCGTGGCCAGCCGGTCGACATGCTCCGGCGGGCGCGGCGCGCCGCCCGACGCGATATCCACCAGGCTCGACAGGTCGTACTTGTGACGATCGGGATGCTGCATCAGTTCGAGGGACATGGTCGGCACGCCGACGAAATAGGTGCAGCGCTCCTTCTCGATCAGCTTCAGCGCCTCGCCTGCGTCCCACTTGTGCATGATGATCATCTTGCGGCCGATGGCGATGGAGACCAGCAGCACCGGCACCAGGCCGGTGATGTGGAACAGCGGCACGTTCAGCAGCATCACCTGCTGTTCGGCCGGCGCCACGCCCTGGCGGGACGACAGTTCCAGCAGCGCAAGGCCGGTGACCAGATAGTTCATCGAAGCCGACACCTGCGCCCGGTGGGTGGACACCGCGCCCTTGGGGTATCCGGTGGAGCCAGAGGTATACATGATGGTGCAGTCATCCTCCGGCGTCAGTTCCGGCAGGTACCACATGGTGTCCGGGCTGGCGGCAAGTTCGTCCTCGGCCCGCACGAAGCCCAGCTGGCTGGCGACGTCGCGGGAGGTGCGCACGGTGATGACGCCGGCGCTGCATGACAGGGTCGCCAGCCGGCGAGCGCGCTCTTCGTCGGCGATGACGAGCCGCGCGCCGGAATCGCGGATGCCGTAGTCCATCTCCTCGGCGGTCCACCAGGCGTTCATCGGGATGCACACCGCGCCCAGGTGGACGATGGCGCAATAGGCGATCACCCATTCGGGGTAGTTGCGCATCGCAACCCCCACCCGGTCTCCCTTGGCAATGCCGTGGCGGTGCTGCAACATGGCGGCGAACGTCTGACTGCGCTTGTAGACCTCGCCGAAGGTCAGCCGTTCCTCGCCATACACCAGAAACTCCTTGTCCGCCTGGGTGGCGAAGAAGAAGGCCATATATTCGCGCATCGTCGGCGGCGCTGCACCGAACACCGGCAGGGTGACGCCGCGGATATCGGCCTGCGCCACCCCCAGTGGTCCGCCAGGGGCAGTGATCCCGGCAATCACCTCATCAAGCGCGGTATCGAGCGCGGATTTCGTCACGTCAGTCTCTCCCAAGGGCTGGCTGGCCGGTGTGCCGGCTTTGTTACACGCCATTCATGCCACGCTGGCCGATGCTTGCAAGCGCAAGCATCGGCCATGACGTCGAAATGCCCCGGTTCAATATCCCAGCTGCCTCGCGATGCGGTCGCCGTGGAAGGCCGCATCGCCAAACGTCTCCTGCGCGGCGCGGGCGCGCTTCATGAAGAAGCCGATGTCATATTCATCGGTCATGCCGATGCCGCCGTGCATCTGCACGCCTTCATTGGTGGCCAGGATGGCGACATCGCCGGCCTTGGCCTTGGCGAGGGAGACGAACATGGGCGCACGATCGTTGCCTTCGTCCAGCGCCTGCAGCGCCTTCAGCGTCGCCGAACGGGCCAGCTCGATCTCGCAGAACAGGTGGGCGGCGCGGTGCTGCAGCGCCTGGAAGCTGCCGATCTTCTGGCCGAACTGCTCGCGCTGCTTCAGATAATCGACCGTCATCGTGAACGACGTGCCCGACACGCCCAGCATCTCGGCAGCCAGGCAGGCGCGGCCGGCATCGAGCATCTTCTCGAGGATGGCATAGCCCTCGCCAACACCGCCCAGCACATCGGCGCCGTCCACCTGCACATCCTTCAATGTCACCCTTGCGGCATTGCGGCTGTCCACCATGAAGCGCCGGTCGATCGTCACACCCTCGGCCTTGGGGTTGACCAGGAAGAGGGTGATGCCGGCCTTGTCATCGGTCTCGCCGTCGGTGCGGGCTGCGACGATCAGCGTATCGGCGACATGGCCGTCGAGCACGAAGCCCTTGACGCCATTCAGCTTGAAGCCGTTGCCCGAGGGCGTGGCGGTGGTGGCGACATGGCTGGGCTTGTGGCGGGCGGCCTCGTCGGCGGCGAGCGCCAGCAGATGCGCGCCTTTCGCGATCAGCGGCAGATATTTCGCCTGCTGTTCGGCCGTGCCCTGTTTCAGCGCGGTGGCGCCCAGCACGGCGGTGGAGAGCATCGGTGCGGCGCTGAGGTTCTTGCCCATCGCCTCCATGATGATGCCGGCCGCCACATGGCCCATGTCGGCCCCGCCGTGCGCTTCCGGCACCAGCACGCCGGCGAAGCCCATCTCGGCCATCTTGCCCCAGACGTCGCGGGAGAAGCCGGTCGCGTCCTTGCTGTCGCGGAGGCTGCGATGCTGAGCCACAGGCGCTTCATCGCTGAAAAAACCCTCCGCGCTGTCGCGGATCATCTGCTGGTCGTCGGTGAGAACTAGTGCCATCTGTCAGGCCCCCGGCAGGTCAAGCACGCGCTTGGCGATGATGTTCAGCTGCACTTCGGATGTGCCGCCCTCGATCGAATTGGCGCGGCTGCGCAGCCACGAGCGGGCCAGATCGCCCTCGCCCTTTTCCTCGCCCTCCCAGGTCAGGCCGTCCGAACCCCGGATCGACATCAGCAGCTCCATGCGTTCCTTGTTCAGTTCGGTGCCATAATATTTCAGCATCGAGCTCAGCGCCCCGGTGTCCTGCCCGGCCTTGGCCTCGGCCAGCACGCGCTCCATGGTGAGGCTGAACGCCAGCGCGTTCATCTCGTGCCGGTTGATGTCCGTCCTCAGCGCGGTGTCGGCGAGGATGGCGGCATCCAGCCCGATCAGCTTCTTCGCGATGTTGGACACCGAATCCCGCTGCCCGCCGCCGGTGGAATCGCTGCCACCGATCATGTTGCGTTCGTGGGTGAGCAGATATTTGGCGATCGTCCAGCCCTTGCCCGGCTCGCCCATCAGATTTTCCTTCGGCACCTTCACATTGTCGAAGAAGGTCTGACAGAAGGGCGAGGAGCCGGAGATCAGCTTGATCGGGCTGGTCGAAACGCCTTCGCTGGCCATGTCGAACAACAGGAAGCTGATCCCCAGATGCTTGGGCGCCGTGGGATCGGTGCGGACGAGGCAGAAGATCCAGTCCGCCTTGTCAGCGTAACTGGTCCACACCTTGGAGCCGTTGACGAGGTAGTGATCACCCTTGTCCTCGGCGGAGGTGCGCAAGCTGGCGAGGTCAGACCCGGCCCCAGGTTCGCTATAGCCCTGGCACCAGCGGATCTCGCCGCGCGCGATTCTGGGCAGATGCTCCTGCTTCTGCGCCTCGTTGCCGTATTTCAGCAACGCCGGCCCCAGCATCCAGATGCCGAAGCTGCTGAGCGGCGGCCGTGCCTTGATGCGGCGCATCTCCTCGGCCAGCACCTTGGCCTCGGCGCGGTTGAGGCCGCCGCCGCCATATTGGGTGGGCCATTCCGGAACCGTCCAGCCGCGCGCCGCCATGCGCTCCAGCCACAGTTTCTGCGCCGCGTTCTTGAATTTGACGTTGCGCCCGCCCCAGCACACATCGTCATCATCGCGGATGGGTTCGCGCATCTCGGGCGGGCAGTTCGCCTCAAGCCAGGCGCGCGTTTCCGTGCGGAATGTCTCCAAATCGGCCATCGGCCCTCTCCCACTGGAAAATTCGACGCTGCACTCTATGGTGCCCGCCGCCTGCCGGCAAAGCTGGCATATGATGTAGAGGCGCGATGTTCCCCGATCTGATCATGGCGGCGGTGGATTTCTCCACCCTTCCGGTGCGGCCCGAGGCCTTCACCATCCCGGCGTTCAGTCTGGCCGGCAGCGAATGGGGCCCGTTTTCGCTGCGCTGGTACAGCCTTGCCTATATCGCCGGGATCGCCGGGGCCTGGCTGCTGCTCACCCGCATGATACGCCAGCCCGGCGCGCCGCTCAGCCAGACGCAGCTGGATGATTACATCACCTGGGCGACGCTGGGGGTGATCGGCGGTGGCCGGCTGGGCTATGTGATCTTCTACAATCCCGATCAGTATCTGGCCGATCCCGTCTCCATCCTGCGGCTGTGGGATGGCGGCATGAGCTTCCACGGTGGCTGCTTCGGGGTGATCGCCGCCTGCTTCCTGCACGGCTGGTGGGCGAAGTTCAGCGGGCTCAGGTTGCTCGATTACGTCGCCACCGTGACGCCGCTGGGCCTCGGGCTCGGGCGGCTGGCCAACTTCGTCAATGGCGAGCTGTGGGGCCGGCCCACCGGCACCGACTGGGGCATCATCTTCCCGGATGCCGGCCCGGAGCCGCGCCACCCCAGCCAGCTCTATGAAGCCGGACTGGAAGGCGTGGTGCTGCTGGCCGTGCTGTCGTTCCTGTTCTGGCGCACCGGCGCGCGGTTGCGGCCAGGCCTGCTGTCGGGCGTGTTCGGGCTGGGCTATGGCCTGTCGCGCTATATCATCGAGAATTATCGCGAGCCGGATCGGCAGCTGGGCATTCTCGATACCGGGCTGACCATGGGGCAGACGCTGTCGCTGCCGCTGATCCTTGCTGCACTTCTGCTCCTGGTGCTGGCACTCGCCAGGAAGCCGGTTGCGGCATGAGGCCAGGGGTATGAGGAAAGCGGCATGAGCCTGGCTGCCCAGCTGGCCGCGCGCATTGCTGCAGAGGGGCCATTGCGCCTCGATGACTGGATGGCGGCCTGCAACGCCGCTTACTATGGCGGTGAGGACCCGCTGGGCCGCGATTTCACCACCGCGCCGGAAATCAGCCAGATGTTCGGCGAGATGATCGGTGCCTGGGTGGGCGATCTGTGGCTGCGCGCGGGCAAGCCGGCGTTCCACCTCGTCGAACTCGGCCCCGGCCACGGCACGCTGTTGGCCGATGCGCTGCGGCTGCTGGGCCGGCTGCCGGGGCTGGCCGAAGCGGCGCAGATGCATCTGGTGGAAACCAGCCTGCCGCTGCGCGCCATCCAGCGCAGCCGCCTGACTGGCTGGCCAGCCCACTGGCACGAACGGGTGGACCAACTGCCCGATGACCGCCCGCTGATCATCATCGCCAACGAATTCTTCGATGCGCTGCCCATCCGCCAGCGCCGCGGCGGGCGCGAACTGTTCGTCGATCACAGCGACGGCCTGTTCATGCCCGTCTGGCGGGACAGTCCGGGGGACGATGCCGAATGGAGCGAAGCCCGGCTTGCCATCGCCGGACACCTCGCCAGCCGCATCGCGGCACAGGGCGGCGCGCTGCTGGCCATTGATTACGGACATGATGGCGGCGCAGCCGGCAGCGTCGCTGGCCAGGCGCCGGACACGCTGCAGGCCGTACGGCGGGGACAGCGGGTGAGCCCCTTTCTCGACCCGGGCGCCCATGATCTGACCGCGCACGTCGATTTTTCGGCGCTGGCCGCGGTTTGCCGTGGACGCGGTCTCACCGTACATGGCCCGGCCGCACAGGGTGCCTTCCTGGGCGCGCTGGGCATCGCGGCGCGCGCCGAGGCCTTGAAGGCCGGCAAGACAGCGGCTGAAGCCGGCGCCATCACCGCTGCGCTGCTGCGGCTGACGGCGCCGCAACAGATGGGCGCAATCTTCCTTGGCATGGCGATGGTCGCGCCCGGCTGGCCAGCTCCGGCCGGATTTGCCATGGGGAGCGCATGACGCATCCGCTCATCACCTATCGCGGCGCCACCCCGGCCGATGGCGCCGTGCTCGGCGGCATCGCGCGCGCCACCTTCATCGACACGTTCGGCACGCTGTACAGGCTGGAAGACCTCGCTGTCTTTCTGGAACAGGGCAGCGATGCAGCCTATGCCGCCGAACTGGCCGATCCCGATATTGCGGTGCGCTTTGCTGAAACCGGCGGCACACCGATCGGCTTCGTGAAGATCAGTTCGCTGAAGCTGCCGGCGCCTGATCCGGCGCCCGGCGCAGCGGAACTGCGCCAGCTTTATATCTACCAGCCCTGGCAGGGGCTCGGCATCGCTGATGACCTCACCCGGTGGGCGAAGGACCAGGCGCGGGCGCGCGGCGCGCCTGAAATCTGGCTGAGCGTGTTCACCCAGAACGTGAAGGCGCGGCGCTTCTATGCCCGCCATGGCTTCGAGGAAATTGCGCCCTATCATTTCATGGTGGGCGATCAGGCTGATGAGGACATCTTGTGCCGGGCGAAACTGTAGACGTGCTGACGGTGCCGGCACTGGCCCCTGTGCGCCATGGCTTCCTGGGGCGACGCGGCGGCGTGTCGGCCGGCCTGTTCGCCAGCCTCAATGTCGGGCTCGGCAGCAGCGACGACCGCGAGAAGGTGCAGGAAAACCGCCGCCGCGCGCTGGCCGCCGTGGCCCCGGGCGCCGGGCTGGTGACGCTGCACCAGGTTCATTCGGCCACGGTCGTCGGCGTCAACCGGCCATTCTTCGACGATAGCCGGCCGCCGGCCGATGCGATGGTGACGGCCACGCCGGGCGTGGCGCTCGGCATCCTCACGGCCGACTGTGCGCCCATCCTGTTCGCCGATGCCGCCGCCGGCGTGATCGGTGCCGCGCACAGCGGCTGGAAGGGCGCACTGGCGGATATTGGCCCGGCAACCGTCAGGGCGATGGAGGCGCTGGGCGCGCGGCGCGACCGCATCGTGGCGGCCATCGGCCCCACCATCGCCCAGCGCAGCTATGAGGTGGATGCCGGCTTTCGCGACCGTTTCTGCGCCGCCGATCCGGCCCACGACGCCTTCTTCAGGCCCGGCATCCCCGGCCATTTCCAGTTCGATCTCGAAGGCTTCATCGCGGCCCGGCTGGCCGCCTTCGGCCTCCACACCGTGGTCGCCACGGGCGTGGACACCTATGCCGACCCGCAGCGCTGGTTCAGTTACCGCCGCACCACCCACCGCGGCGAGGCGGATTATGGCCGGCAACTGTCCCTGATCGCCCTTCCGGGCTGAACAGGCCCGGTTGGGCACCGGCAACGCGCAAGGGCGATTCCCTTTTTGCCGGCGCCGCCGTAACGTGGCGGGCGCATGGACCTTTATCTGCCCATTGCCGAGATGTCGGTGAACGCGCTCGTCATCATCCTGCTGGGGGCGGGTGTCGGCTTCCTGTCGGGCATGTTTGGCGTTGGCGGTGGTTTCCTCACCACGCCGCTGCTGATCTTCTACGGCATCCCGCCGGCGGTAGCCGTGGCCTCGTCGGCAACGCAAATCACCGGGTCTTCGGTGTCGGGCGCGCTGGCCTACCTGGAACGGGGGCAGGTCGACGTGAAGATGGGCGGCGTGCTGGTGGCCGGCGGTGTGCTGGGCGCCGGGCTGGGGCAGATCATCTTCCGCCTGCTGCAGGACATCGGCCAGATCGATATCGTCATCAGCCTCATCTATGTGCTGTTCCTCACGGTCATCGGCGGGCTGATGCTGCGCGACGCCGTGGCGGCGCTGCTGGCCGCGCGGGCCGGGCAGCCGCTGCCGGGGCGCGGCCGGCGCCATCTGCCGTGGGTGGCGGCGCTGCCGTGGCGGATGCGCTTCCCACGCTCGGGCCTCTACATCTCGCCGCTGGCGCCGCTGGGGCTGGGCGCGCTGGTGGGTGTGCTCACCGTCATCATGGGCATCGGCGGCGGCTTCATCATGGTGCCGGCGATGGTCTATGTGCTGGGCATGCGGGCGCAGGCGGTGGTGGGCACCTCGCTGTTCCAGATCATCTTCGTGACCGCCGCGACCACGCTGTTGCACGCCACTGCATCGAAGACGGTCGATATCGTGCTGGCGCTGATGCTGCTGGTGGGCGGGGTGGTCGGCGCGCAGTTCGGCGTGCGGGCGGCGCAGGCGATGCCGCCCGACCGACTGCGGCTGGCGCTGGCCCTGCTCGTGCTGGGCGTGGCGGCGCGGCTGGCCTTCGGCCTCACGCTGACCCCGGCCGAACCCTTTGCCCTGTTCGAAGGTGCCTGATGCGGCCCGGAACCCTGCGCCTGCTGGCCCTCTTGCCGCTGTGGATGTTCCTGGCCGGCGCCGCGCCGATCGGGCTCATCACCCAGCTCAGCCAGGCACGCATCGACATCAACACCACCTTCCGGGGGGCCGAGCTGCTGGTGTTCGGCGCCATCCAGTATCCACGCGGCCAGGCGCCCGACGAGCCGCCTGACATCGCGGTGGTGGTGCGCGGCCCGGCCGCGCCGGTCACGGTGCGCCGCAAGCAGCGTATCGCCGGCGTGTGGGTCAATGCCCAGGCGGTGCGCTTTGAATCGGTGCCGGGCTTCTATGCCGCCGCCGCCACCAGGCCGATCGCCGATCTGGCCGATGAACGCACCACCGCCATCTATGAAATCGGCATCCGCAATCTCCAGCTGTCGCCCGTGAGCAGCGCCGGGGATGCCACGCTGCGTGCCTTCGAATCCGGGCTGATCGCAGCCCGCCAGCGGGCCGGGCTGTTCACTGAACGGCCGGGCGGGGTGGAACTGACCCGCGACGTGCTCTACGCCGCGCGTATCGCGCTGCCGGCGGCCGTTCCGGTGGGGGACTATGCCGCCGAAATCCACCTGATCCGCGATGGCCGCGTGCTGGCCAGCACATCGGCGCCATTCGTCATCGACAAGTCCGGCTTTGAACGCTGGGTCTATGTGAACGCGCAGGAGCACAGCCTGGCCTATGGCCTGTCGGCCGTGGCCGCCGCGCTGCTGGCAGGCGCACTGGCAGCGGCCGTGACCCGGCGGCGTTGATGACGCCGGGAGCGGGCCGGGAGCAGGCAGGGAGCAGGCAGGTCTGGGGCGCTCCAACATTCGACTCGCAAATCAGGCACTTTTGCTTTAGTTTGAGGGTCGGCGCGTTATCGGCCGGCTGCATGGACATATTTTCACCGCATCGCCCGACAGGCTCCACAACAGCACAGGCACTTTGGATTTGGGACGTTAGATGAGCTTTGACAGACGTGGGCGCGGGCCCGGGCGCGGTGGTTTCGACAAGCGCGAGCGTGGATTTGACGGCGGCGGTTTCGACGATTTTGATCGCGGCCGTGGTGGTTTCGGCGGCGGCGGTGATCGCTTTGGCGGTGGCGGCGGTGGCCGTGGCGGCTTCGGCGATCGCGGCGGCTTCGGCGGCGGTGACCGTGGCGGCTTTGGCGGCGGCGGTGGCGGTCGCGGTGGTTTCGGCGGCGGTGGCGGCGGCTTTGGTGGCCCGCGCCGTGAAATGTCGCCTGGCATCGTGGTGGGCACCGGCCGCGGCACGGTCAAGTTCTTCAATGCGCAAAAGGGCTTCGGCTTCGTGGTGCGCGAAGATGGTGGTGAGGACGTGTTCGTCCACATCTCCGCCGTGGAAGCCGCTGGCCTCACTGGTCTGGCCGATGGCCAGCCGCTGGAATTCACCCTGACGGAGCGCAATGGCCGCATCTCGGCCACCGAACTCAAGATCGAAGGCGAGCCGCTGCCGGTCGAGGAACGCGCGCCGCGTGAACCGCGCGAGCCGCGCGGCGATTTCGAACGGCGCCCGACGCGCGACCGCACCCCGGTCACCGATGGTGTGCGCGTTGAAGGTACCGTGAAGTTCTTCAACGGCACCAAGGGCTTCGGCTTCATCCAGCGCGATGACGGCGCGCCCGATGCCTTCGTCCACATCTCTGCCGTGGAACGCGCCGGCTTTGCCAACCTGAACGAGGGCCAGCGCGTCTCGTTCGAGCTGGAGGAAGATCGCCGCGGCAAGCAGGCTGCGGTGAACCTGCAGGCGCTCTGAGGCGCCATCCGGTTACGGGAAAACAGGGCGGCGGCCGGTGGGTCGCCGCCCTTTTTCATTGTGATGCAGCCCCCAGCTTGAATGCTGCGGTGCGGCACAAGCGCCCATGACACGATGGCCGCTGGTCAATGCATTACCGTGCTGTCATCTGGCCCGTCACCAACCCCGTATTCGTGGAGCGACATCGTGCTGGCCAACAACAGCGTGACGATCATCATGATCGTGATGACCTACATCACCCTTTCCGCCCCCGTGGCCTATCTGTTCATCCTGGCGCCCAAGCAGCTTGAGCGCCGCAAGCAGCGCCAGATCGCCCAGCTGGTGGCCGGCGCCGAACTGCTGGCCGACGCCATCAGCCGCAACGGTGACAACCCCGAGCATCTGGCGCGCCTGTCCACCAACTATGCCGCCCATGTCCGCGCGCTGACGCAGCTGGGCGCGCCGGTGCCGGCGATCCCCAACGCCGAGCCGTTGCGCCGCGCCGCCTGATTTCGCCAGTGGACAGGCCGGCATGGTCGCGCGACCGTGCCGGCCATGAGCACTGACAGCATCTTCGATTTTCCCGCCGCGCTGGCCGCCAACGCCGATGCCCGGCCTGATCATCCCGCGGTCATCTGTGGTGACCAGCACCTGACATGGCGCGCCTTTGTTGCACGCGCCGAAAAGCTGGCTGGCACGCTGGCCGATCATGGCGTGGGGCCGGGCGACAGCGTCGCCTCCATTGCCCTTTCCGGTGTCGATTACGCTGTGTTGTGGGCCGCCGTGCTGCGCTTGCGGGCCACCATGGCGCCGCTGGCACCATCCTCAACGCCCGACCAGATTGCCGCCATGGTCGCCGATTCGGGCGCGCAGTTCGTGTTTGTCGATGCCCCCAATCGCACCGCCTTTGCCGATGTGCTGGGGGGCAAGACGCTCGTCGATCTCGACCAGCTGAACCGCTTCATCGACCCCACCGCCCAGCCGCCGGTGCTGGCCCCGCTTGATCCGAAGGCGGGCTTCAACATCATCTATTCCAGCGGCACCACCGGCACACCCAAGGGCATCGTGCAGAGCTGTTCGATGCGATCGCTGCACATCACCGGCGCGCGCCGGCTGGGCTATGGGCCGGACAGCGTTACCCTGTGTTCCACGCCGCTCTATTCCAACACCACGCTGGTCTCCTTCATCCCCACGCTGGCCTGGGGCGGCACCGTCGTGCTGATGCCCAAGTTCGACACGGCGCGGTGGCTGGTGGAGGCCGAACGCCACCGGGTCACCCACGCCATGCTGGTACCGGTCCAGTATCGCCGCCTGCTCGCCGATCCCGGCTTCGACGCGGCGGACCTGTCGTCGCTGCAGATGAAATTCTGCACCTCCGCGCCCTTTGCCGCCGATCTGAAGGCCGAGGTGTTGCGGCGCATGCCGGGCGGCCTGATCGAGTTCTTCGGCATGACCGAGGGCGGCGTCGGCTTCATGCTGGTCGCCCACGAGCATCCCGACAAGCTGCACACGGTCGGCCAGCCGCAGCCCGGCCACGAGGTGCGCATCATCGACGAGGAGGGCAACGACGTCCCGCCGGGCACGCCGGGCGAGATCGTCGGCCGCTCACCGGCGACCATGAACGGCTACAGGAACCGCCCCGATCTCACCGCCAAGGCCTATTGGATCGACGCAGACGGCAAGGAATGGCTGCGCACCGGCGACATCGGCCGGCTGGACGAGGACGGCTTCCTGACCCTCATGGACCGCGCCAAGGACATGATCATCTCCGGCGGATTCAACATCTACCCGTCGGACATCGAAGCCGTGCTGCTCACCCTGCCAGGCGTGGTCGAAGCCGCCGTCGTGGGCGTTGCGTCAGAGGCGTGGGGCGAAACGCCGGTGGCCTTCGTGGTTGCGCCGGACGGGGACGCAGACGCCCTGCGCACCGCCGCCAACGCGCAGCTTGGCAAGACCCAACGGCTCGCCGCCGTGGTGCTGGTGCACGAACTGCCGCGCAGCCACATCGGCAAGGTGCTGAAACGCGAATTGCGGGACGGCTTCACGGGCACGGTTGCCTGACAATTGCAAAAGGCGCAGCATCGGCCCCACGAACCTTGGGGGAAGGCACGATGAACCAACTGACGCGGGCAACGCTGCTGGGCACGCTGGCCCAGGTGATCATGGTGGTGGCCGGACATCATGTGCCGGCGGTGGCCAACCTGTTTGCCGTGGGCGGCATGGGCATTTCCGCGCTGGCCGGCTGGGGTGCCCTGAAGGGCCGACCCGCCGCTCTGGGCGCAGCGGCCGGTGGCGGCGCGTTGGCCGGCGGCATCTCGGCGGCGCTGGGTATCGCCGTGTCGGTGGCGCTGGGTGACGTGCCGGCCAGTCTGATCGGCTTCGGCACGCTGAGCAGCGCTGTCACCGGCGCCATTGGCGGCCTCATCGGGCGCAGCCGCGGCTGGACCTGATTGGTCTTGACGGAAGCGCAATCAGGTCCAGATTTCTGTTTTTTCGTGATTTTCGGGCCGCGAAACGTTCCGTTTCGCTGCAAATCACTCTAGCGAACACTCGCCAGCGCGTGTGCCGCCTCCGCCACCGTGCGGCGCACGTCATCGTCGCTGGTCTGCCAGTTGCACACGCTGATCCGCAGCGTGCGCTCGCCTTCCCACGAGGTGCCGCTGAAAAAGGCCTCGCCGCTGGCGTTGATGGCGGCGATCACCGCATCGGTGATATTGGCACCGGCCGCATCGTGGAATCGCACCATGCCCTGGTTCATGATCGGCCGGGCAATGCTGGTGGCGCCCGGCAGCGCTGCCAGCCCGTCGTGGATGGCCAGCGCGTGGGCACAGCCGCGATCGATCATCGCGGCGAGCCCGTCCCGGCCCAGTTCAAGCAGCGCCGCCAGCACCGGCAGGGCGCGGGCGCGGCGCGACCATTCCGGCGTCACGTCCATGGGGTCGCGGGTGTCGCCATCCTGAGACAGATAGGCCGCCGTCAAGCGCATCGCACCCACCAATGCCGCCTTGTGGCGCACGATGGCCATGCCGCAATCATAGGGCGTGTTCAGCCACTTGTGGCCGTCGCTTGCGATGCTGTCGGCCAGCTGAAGCCCGGCCACCTGGTGTGCATGGCGCGGTGAGGCGGCCAGCCACAGGCCAAAGGCGCCGTCCACGTGGACCCACGCCCCGGCCGCCTGCGCCATCGGGATCAGCGCGCTGAAGTCATCGCTCTGGCCCAGGTTGAGGTCGCCGGCGTTCAGGATCACGATGGTCGGCGCCCGGCTGTCGGCGGCCAGCGCCGCCGCCAGTTCGGCCGCGCCCACCCGGCCCTTCACCGGGCCTGTCAGCGGTTGCAGGCAGGCGCTGCCAAGCCCCAGCAGCCGCAGCGCCCGGTCCACGCTGCCGTGGCGGTGGGCATTGGCCAGCACGCGGATGCGCGGGGCACCGAACAGTCCGCCCTGTTCCACGTCCCAACCCGCCTGCGCCAACACATGGTGGCGCGCCGCGGCGAGCCCGGCGGCGTGGCTCATCTGGCAGCCGGTGGTGAAGCTCACCACGGCATCGGCTGGCAGGTGCAGCGCGTCGAGCAGCAACGACTGGGCCACCTCCTCCAGAACGGCGGCGGCAGGGCTGGTGGCGGCCAGCACGGCATTCTGGTCCCACAGGCTCGCCATCACGTCGGTGGCATGGGCAGCCGGCAGGGCGCCGCCCTTCACCCAGCCATAAAAGCGCCCGGACAGGCTGGCCATCAGGCCCGGCTCGGCGGCGCGGGCAATCAGGCGCACCACATCGGCAGGCGCCATGCCCTCCTCGACCATCGCCGTGGGCATGGGCGCGAGAATGTCGGCGCGCGTGCCGGTGGGCGCAACGCTGCGGGTGGGCAGGCTCTCGATGAAGCGGCGGCCTTCGGCGATGGCGATGTCGAGCGGGCTCATGCTGTGGCTGATAGCCGAGCAATCCTCCAGTGTCGTGCGGAAACCGGACGGCATTTTCCCAGAATCCGGCTGGCGCGGCTGCGACAATCTGGCTATCTCGCACCTGCACCAAGAAAGGGAGGCCGGCCGTGGCCAACAAGCTTTACCCCGATGCCAAGGCGGCATTGGATGGCCTGCTGTTCGACGGGATGACCATCATGTCCGGCGGCTTCGGCCTGTGCGGCATTCCCGAAAAGCTGATCGCGGCACTGCGGGACAGCGGCGTCAAGGGCCTCACCGTCATCTCCAACAATGCCGGTGTCGATGGCTTCGGGCTCGGCCAGCTGCTGGAAACCCGGCAGATCGCCAGGATGATCTCGTCCTATGTCGGCGAGAACAAGGAGTTCGAGCGGCAATATCTGTCGGGTGAGCTGCAGCTGGAATTCAACCCGCAAGGCACGCTGGCGGAACGCATCCGTGCCGGCGGGGCCGGCATTCCGGGCTTCTACACCAAGACGGGCGTCGGCACGTTGGTGGCGGAAGGCAAGGAACACAAGGATTTCGGCGGCGAAACCTACATTCTCGAAACCGGGCTGGTCGCCGATGTCGCCATCGTGAAGGCATGGAAGGCCGATCCCTATGGCAACCTTGTCTTCCGCAAGACGGCGCGCAATTTCAATCCGATGATGGCCACCGCCGGCAAGGTGACGGTGGCTGAGGTGGAGGAACTGGTGGGGCCGGGAGAGCTTGATCCCGATCACATCCACACGCCGGGCATCTTCGTGGCACGCGTGATCGTCGGCCAGGATTATGAAAAGCGCATCGAGCAGCGAACCGTCCGGGAAAGGGAGAGCGCCTGATGTGGACGCGTGATGAGCAGGCCGCCCGCGCCGCCAAGGAATTGCGGGACGGCTTCTATGTCAACCTGGGCATCGGCATGCCGACCCTGGTGGCCAACCATATCCCGGATGGCATCGACGTCACGCTGCAGAGCGAGAACGGCATGCTGGGCATGGGGCCGTTCCCCTTTGCCGGCGAGGAAGACCCGGATCTGATCAACGCCGGCAAGCAGACCATCACCGAACTCAGGCGCACCAGCTATTTCAGCAGCGCCGACAGTTTCGCGATGATCCGGGGCGGCCATATCGACCTGTCCATCCTGGGCGCCATGGAAGTGGCCGACAATGGCGACATCGCCAACTGGATGATCCCCGGCAAGATGGTGAAGGGCATGGGCGGCGCCATGGACCTGGTGGCCGGCGTCAAGAAGATCATCGTGCTGATGGAGCACAACGCCAAGGATGGCAGCGCCAAGTTCAAGCGCGCCTGCACGCTGCCGCTGACCGGCAAGGGCGTGGTGGACATGGTGATCAGCGAACTTGCGGTGCTCGCTCGTCCCGCCAAGGGGGCGCCGTTCAAGCTGATCGAACTGGCGCCAGGCGTTGATCTCGATACCCTACGGGCCCGCACCGAAGGCCATTTCGAGGCCTGATCGCCGCGCATGAAAAAGGGGCCGGCGGCATTGCCACCGGCCCCTTCCCCTGGTCGGCCGATCAGAAGCGGAAGTTCAGACCGGTCATCACCGCATGGCGGTGATAGTTGAGGCGCGAGCCGCCGCCGATGCCCGGCAGCAGATCATCGCCATAATCGGCGTAGTTATATTCCAGGCGCGCCGAGACATTGCGGCCCAGCACATGTTCGTAACCGGCGCCAACCGTCCAGCCATCGCGGGTTTCAGCCGGGCCGACCGGGTTGACGATGGTGAAGCGGGCGTTGGAGTAACCACCGCGGGCATAGAGCAGGCCTTCCGGCGTTACCAGGAAGCCGGCCCGGCCGGTCACGTTGATGGTGCGGCCAGCTTCCAGATCGAAGGTCGGGAAGCGGTTGGTGCCGGTGCGGCCGGTCAGCGAGGTTTCGATGCCCACCACGGCGCTGCCGAGGTTGAAATCATAACCGATCTGGCCGCCATAGGCGAAGCCGTCGCCCTTGGCGCGGGCGGTGGCGGGCGGCACGGTGCCGGTGGTCAGGGACTGGCGGTCCTGCTGCCAGCCGAGCTGCACACCGACATAGGGGCCGTTGAAGTTGGGGGCATCCTGCGCCAGCGCGGGCGCGGCGATGGCGGTTGCCAACAGGGCGATTGCGATACGCGACATGGGTATGATCCTTCTTGTTGTCACGCCGGCAATGGGGGATCGACCGGCTGAAGCTGTATTGCTGTATTAGTACAATACGTCAACCTGTCGTGCCGACATGGCTGCTATCGCGCCGGGCGCATGGCCTGGCGCTGAACCGAAAATGGCCGGATTCCGGCAGTTTGCGGCCCGCGTTGCCGCAAAACCGCCCGGGTTTGTTCAGCCCTTCTTCAGGTGCCGCCGGCCCAGCAGCTCGGCGATCTGCACGGCGTTCAGCGCCGCGCCCTTGCGCAGATTGTCGGACACGCACCACAGCGCCAGGCCATGCTCCACGGTGGGATCCTTGCGCACGCGGCTGACAAAGGTGGCATAATCGCCCACGCATTCCACCGGCGTGACGTAACCGCCGTCCTCGCGCTTGTCGATCAGCATGACGCCGGGCGCCTCCCGCAGCAGACTTTGCGCGCGGGCCGCCGAAATCGGCTTCTCGAACTCGATGTTGATCGCTTCCGAATGGCCGACGAACACCGGCACGCGCACGCAGGTGGCTGTCACCTCGATGTCGGGATCGAGGATCTTCCTCGTCTCCGCCGTCATCTTCCACTCTTCCTTGGTGTAGCCATCAAGGCCGCTGTCGGGCCCGAGGAAGCTGTCGATATGCGGGATCACGTTGAAGGCGATGCGCTTGGTGAACTTGGACAGTTCCGGCTCGTCGCCCACGAAGATGGCGCGGGTTTGCGAAAACAGCTCGTCCATGCCCGCCTTGCCGGCGCCGGAGACAGACTGGTAGGTGCTCACCACCACGCGCTTGATGATGGCTTCGTCGTGCAGCGGTTTCAGCGCCACCACCATCTGCGCGGTGGAGCAGTTTGGGTTGGCGATGATGCCCCGGCGCTTGTAACCATCGATGGCGTCCGGGTTCACCTCCGGCACGATCAGCGGCACATCAGGTTCCATGCGGTAGAGCGACGAGTTGTCGATCACCACACAGCCCTGGCTGGCCGCCCTGGGGGCATGGATTTTCGTCGGGCCGGAACCGGCGGCGAACAGCGCGATGTCCCAGCCGGTGAAATCGAAATGCTCGACATTCTGGACCTTGAGCATGCGGTCCGTCTCGCCGAACTCGATCATGTCGCCTGTCGAGCGCGAGGACGCCACGGCAGCGATCTCGGCGATCGGGAATTCCCGTTCGGCGAGGATGTTCAGCATTTCGCGCCCGACATTGCCGGTGGCACCGACGACAACGACCTTGTAACCCATGGGTCTCACTCCTTGCGCGGCGCTGTTAGCGCATGGGCGCGCAGAGTCCAGCGTTCAGAGCGCCGTCACCGGTGTCGGTCGCGCGAGAGGATGGCGGTGACGGCCAGATCGGCCGTCACATTGCCCAGCGTGCGGAAGATGTCGGGCACCAGTTCGACCGCCAGCAGCACCGGCAGCACGCCGATCGGCACGCCCATCGCGTTGGCGATCGGCACGCAGGCGGCGAGGAAGGTGATGGAGCCGGGCAGGCCGCCGGTGGACACCGCCGCGACCAGCGCCGCCAGTAGCGCGCCCACGAAGGCCAGCAGGCTGTGGTCCATGCCGTGCAGGTGGCCAACGTAGAGGACGACCGCGATGTTGGCGCAGGGGCTGGTGATGCGGAAGATGCTCACCGCCAGCGGCAGCACCACGCGACTGGTGGCTTCGGGCAGGCCCAGCCGCTCGGCGCCGTCGAAAATGGCGGGCAGGCTGGCGATGCTGGACTGGGTGGACACCGCCACCGCCTGCGCCGGCAACACGGCGCGGGCGAAAGCCAACGGGCCAACGCGCCCGAAGATCACCGCCAGTGGATAGACGAGGATGATGAGCCCGACCTGCACGGCCACCAGCACCACTATATAATGGCCCAGCAGCCCGAAGGCGCCCAGCCCGGCCTTGATGCCCACGCTGGTGGCCAGCGCGAACACCCCCAGCGGTGCCACCACGAAAATCCAGCCGACCAGCACCAGCATCGTGTCCTTCACGGCATCGAACAGGCTGACCAGCTGGCCGCGCCGCGCGTCATCTAGCCGTGTGGCGGCCAGCGCAAAGACGGCGATGAAGGTGACCACCGGCAGCATGTCGCCCTTGGCCAGCGTCTCGAAGATATTGGCCGGGACCATCGACAGCAGCCATTTGCCCAGATCGACCTTGATCTCGGCCACGGGCGCCGCGCCGGCGCTGCCGGCGACAATGGCCGCCGCGGCGGCCGGCGGCGCCGGCCACCACTCCAGCAGCAGGGGCACGAAGATCATCGACCAGACTGCCGAGAAGACCAGCAGCCCGAAGAAGGCCAGCAGGGCCCGCCCGGCGGTGCGGCCGCCCCCGGCCTGCCCCACCGACGTGGCGATGCCGGTGAACAAGAGGCCGGCAATCAGCGGGATGATCGTCATCTGCAGGGCCTGCAGCCACAGGTTGCCGATGGCGTCCGTCACCGGCAGCAGCGGCTTGCCCACGTCAATCGGCAACAGCGCCCCAACCGCCAGGCCGGCCAGCAGGGCCAGGAAGATGCGCAAGGTCAGGCTCATTTCGTGCCGCCCGGCGCTGGCAGCGTGCCCATGGTCACATAGAGCTTGGCCAGATCATCGACGCCCATCGTGGGCACCGGCTTCACGCGGGAGGTTTCCACGAACAGCATGCCGCCACCCACCGGCACCGGCGCCGTGGGAATGAGGATGAGGTAGCGCGGCCCCTGCCCGAAATCGTGAACGCGCGGGGAGGTGAGCAGCGCCAGCGCCTCGACCGTGTCGCCAAAGCTGACCGAGACGACCGACATGCCGCTCATCTCGCCGCCGGGGGAACTGCCCATCATGCGCACGAACTGCGCCAAAGGGCGATAGAGCGCGCCAAGGCCGGGAATGCGCGAGATCAGGCCATCCAGCCCGCCTTCCAGGCGCGCGCGAAACCGCGTCTGCACCGCAAGGCCGATCAGCCACACCAGCAGGGCAGCCATGCCCAGCCCGGCCCAGAAGGCGGCAAAGGGTGATGGCGTGAAGAACATGCCGGCCTTGCCGAGCAGCTGGCCCAGCGGGGTCGCCGGGCCAAGGGCGGCGATCAGATAGCCCGACAGCCAGTTGAGGATGATCAGCGTCACCAGCACCGGGGCCAGGAACAGCAGCCCGGTCAGGAAGGGGGTGAGGATGCGCCGGATCAAATCGCGCTCAAAGGCCGGCCAGGATGGCGTCGCCCATGGCCGCGGTCGTCGTGGTGCCGCCCAGGTCGGGCGTGCGGGCGCCGGCATCGAGCGCGGCTTCCACCGCCGCTTCCACCTTGCCGGCCAGCGGCGGCGCGCCCAGGCTGTAGCGCAGCGCCATGGCAAGGCTGAGCACCGCCGCGCACGGGTTGGCGACGCCGCGCCCGGCGATGTCGGGGGCGGAGCCGTGGATGGGTTCATACAGGCCCGGCGTGCCGGGATCGCCGATGGCGGCAGACGGCAGCATGCCCAGCGAGCCCGTGAGCATGCCGGCCTCGTCCGACAGGATGTCGCCGAACAGATTGTCGGTGAGGATCACGTCGAACTGCTTGGGGTTCTTCACCAGCTGCATGGCCATGTTGTCGGCCAGCATGTGGCTCAGCTTGATGTCGGGATACTCGGCGTCGCGCAATGCCTGCACATCCTCGCGCCACATCAGGCCGGCTTCCATCACGTTGCCCTTTTCCGCCGAGCAGACATGGCCAGTGCGCGAACGCGCCAGTTCAAAGGCGACACGGGCGACGCGCTGGATCTCGCCGGTCGTGTACACGTGCGTGTTGACGCCACGGCGCTGGCCGTCGGGCAACGTTTCGACACCACGGGGCTCGCCGAAATAGACGCCGCCCGTCAATTCCCGGACAAACAACAGGTCGAGCCCGTCGACGAACACGCGCTTCAGGCTCGAGGCGTCGGCCAGCGCCGAAAAGCAGCGCGCCGGGCGCAGATTGGCATAGACGTTCATGCCCGCCCTGAGCGCCAGCAGCCCGGCTTCGGGTCGCTTGTCATAGGGCTGGTCGGCCCATTTGGGGCCGCCCACTGCGCCCATCAGCACGGCATCGGCGGCCTTGGCCCGCGCCAGCGTCTCGTCCGTCAGCGGCACGCCGTGGGCATCGATGCTGGCGCCGCCGAACGCCGCCTCTTCCACCGCAAGATCAAGGCCCTCGTTGATCAGGCGGCCAGCCACGCGGCGGGCAATGGCGGAGACTTCGGGGCCAATGCCATCCCCGGGCAGCAGCAGCAGTGTCTTGGTCATGGGTCGCCCTTACCGGCAATCGCGGCGGCTGCCAACGTGGTGAAACGGGCACCGGCCGCGATTGCTGGCAGGGGTGGTCAGTTGGCGCTCACCGGGGCGCGGCGGGCGGCAACCCGTGCCAGCGTGTCGGCCCGGCAGCGGTCGACCAGGCGCGATTCCGACAGGTCGCGCAGGCTGGTGAAGGTGCAGACCTGTTTCGCCGCGCGCCACAGCCGCCGGTCGAGCTGGCGCTGGCCCTCGGCGCTTGTCAGGTCGAGATCATGGGTGACGACGATCACGCTGTGGCCGGACGGCACGGTGATCATCGGTTCGGCAAGGGCGGGCGCGGCCAGCGCGGCCGCCATCAGGGTTGCAGTCAACAAGCGCATGGAACGTCTCCCCGGCGCGCCGCTCCTCTGCCGGGTGCTGGCGGGCCTTCATGCTGCCGGGTGCGGCAGGCTGCCGCAGTTTACGCGTGTTGTGCGGCAGAATCTACGTCAAATGACGTACGCTGCCCAGCCTTTGGCACAGCCCAGCCTTTGGCGCTGTTCAGCCCGGGGCGCTCGACGGGCCTGCGGCGGCGGCGATCCACGGGCGCTCGGCCGCCAGCCGGGCTTCGTGCGCGGCGATGGCGTCGCCCATGCCCAGCGTCAGCCCGATCTCGTCGAGGCCGTTCAGAAGGCAATGCTTGCGGAACGGGTCCATCGGGAACGCGAACCGGTCCTGGAATGGGGTGGTCACCACCTGGTTTTCCAGATCAACCGTGATCGGCTGGCCGTCCTGCGCCACCGCCATCAGCCGGTCCACGGCCTCTTGCGGCAGGGTGACGAGCAGCAGGCCATTCTTGAAGGCGTTGCCGGCGAAGATGTCGGCAAAGCCCGGCGAGATCACCACGCGGATGCCCAGATCGGCCAGCGCCCAGGGCGCATGCTCGCGGCTGGAGCCGCAGCCGAAATTGTGCCCGGCAATCAGGATCGGCGCGCCGGCGTGGGCATCGAACACATTGTCCGGGTTTTCGCGCAGGGCCGAAAACGCGCCCTTGCCCAGCCCGGCGCGGGTGATGGTTTTCAGGAAGCGCGCCGGGATGATCACATCGGTGTCGATGTTGGCGGCACCGAACGGGATGGCCTGGCCGGAAAGCGTCTTGAATGCCTGCATGGGCCGCGCGATGCCACAGCATGGGTCTGCCGGCAATCCGGCTTTCGCGCGCGCGGCGACGGGCCTACAAGACGCGCATGGCCCAGCATCTCTATCTTGTCGACGGCAGCAGTTTCATCTTCCGCGCCTATCACCGGCTGCCGCCGCTCACCGATCCCCATGGCACGCCCGTGGGCGCGGTCTATGGCTTTACCGCCATGCTGTGGAAGCTGATCGCCGAGCTCAATCGGGCCGAGGCGCCGACGCATCTCGCCGTGGTGCTCGATGCCGGCAGCCATACGTTCCGCAACGACATGTATGATGGCTACAAGGCCAACCGCCCGCCGCCGCCGGAAGACCTGGTGCCGCAGTTCCCGCTGATCCGCGATGCGGTGCGGGCGTTCAGCGTGCCCTGCTTCGAACAGCAGGGCGTGGAGGCCGACGACATCATCGCCAGCTATGCCAGGGCAGCGAAGGCGAAAGGCTATGACGTCACCATCGTCAGTTCCGACAAGGACCTGATGCAGCTGGTCGAACCGGGCGTGAACCTCCTCGACACGATGAAGAACGAGGTGATCGGCCGCGACCAGGTGATCGACAAGTTCGGCGTGCCACCCGAACAGGTGGGCGAGGTGCTGGCGCTGATGGGCGACACCGCCGACAATGTGCCAGGCGTGCGCGGCATCGGCCCCAAGACGGCGGCCGACCTGATCCGGGACTATGGCGACGTCGAAGGCGTGATCGCCAATATCGATGCGATCAAGAAGCCCAAGCTGAAGGAAACGCTGGCCGCCAGCATCGACATGGCCCGCCTTTCCCGAGAGCTGGTGCGGCTGAAGGATGATCTGCCGCTGCCCGCCCCGCTGGATGACCTCACCTTGAAGGAGCCGCCGCACGAGCCGCTGGCCGCCTTCCTGAAGAAGCATGGTTTCCGTGCCATGCTGGCCAAGCTGGGATCGAGCGGCGCCAATGGCCCCGCGCCCGACACGCACCGGCCGTCCACCGCTGCCGTGCCGGAAGATGATGTCGCATTCGTCCACGCCGACTATGAAACGGTGACGACGCTGGAACGGCTGGACTGGTGGATTGGAGAAGCGACGCGCCTTGGCCAGCTGGCGGTGGACACCGAGACCACCAGCACCGACCAGATGCGCGCGGACCTGGTGGGCATCAGCCTCGCCACTGCACCGGGCAAGGCCTGTTACATCCCGATTGCCCATGGCACCGGCGACGGCATGTTTGCGGAGCGTCCCGAGCAGCTTGACCGCAAGACGGTGATCGAGCGCCTGAACCCGCTGTTTGCCGATCCAGCCGTGCTGAAGATCGGCCATAATCTGAAATATGATCTGATCGTGCTGGCGCGCCACGGCGTGCCGGTGCTCAGCCCGTTCGACGACACGATGCTGCTCTCCTATGCGCTCGACGCGGGGCGCTGGAACCATGGCATGGACGATCTGTCCGCCCGCCATCTCGGCCACACGCCGATCCCTTACAAGGAGGTGGCCAAGGGCCTGAAGAGCTTTGCCGAGGTGCCGCTGCGCGCCGCCACCGATTATGCGGCCGAGGACGCCGACGTGACGTTCCGCCTCTGGCAGGGCTTCCGTCGCCGGCTGTGGAAGGAACAGGTGACCGCCATCCACGAGACTGTGGACCGGCCGCTGCTGCCGGTGATCGCCGAGATGGAAATGGCCGGCATCAAGGTGGACCGCGCCGAACTGGTGCGCTTGTCAGCCGCCTATGAAGTGGAGATCAACCGGTTGGAGGGCGAGATCCACGAACTGGCCGGCGGGCCGTTCACCATCGGCAGCCCCAAGCAGCTGGGCGAAATTCTCTTCGACAAGCTCGGGTACAAGGGCGGCAAGAAGAGCAGCAAGACCGGCGCCTGGACCACCGATGCCAGCGAGCTGGAGCGACTGGCCGAGGACGGCGCGCCGATTGCCCAGAAGGTGCTGGACTGGCGCCAGCATTCGAAGCTGAAATCCACCTACACCGATGCGCTGCAGGCCCAGATCAACCCCCAGACCGACCGGGTGCACACCAATTTCCACCTCGCCGCCACCTCGACCGGGCGGCTGTCGTCCAACGATCCCAACCTGCAGAACATCCCCATCCGCACCGACATGGGAAGGCGCATCCGCCATGCCTTCGTGGCGGCGCCCGGCAATGTCATCATGGCGGCGGACTATAACCAGATCGAGCTGAGGCTCGTTGCCCATATCGCCGATGTCGAGCCCTTGAAGCGCGTCTATGCCGAGGGCGGCGACGTGCATGCTCTCACCGCGAAGGAGGTGTTTGGCCATGTCGACCGCGACACCCGCGCCCGCGCCAAGACGATCAACTTCTCGATCATCTACGGCATTTCCGCCTTTGGCCTTGCCCAGCGGCTGGGCATCGATCGCGGCGAGGCGGCGCGCTACATCGAGCTGTATTTCGGGCGCTTCCCCGGCATCCGCAACTACATGGCCGAAACCATCGCCTTCGCGAAGGACCAGGGCTTCGTGACGACGCTGTTCGGCCGCAAGTGCCACGCGCCGCTGATTTCCTCGAAAAACCAGGCCGAGCGCGCCTTTGCCGAACGCGCGGTGGTCAACGCCCGCGTGCAGGGCACCGCGGCCGATATCATCAAGCGCGCCATGGTGCAGATGCCGGGCGCCATCCGGGACGCGGGCCTGACGGGCACCAAGATGCTGCTGCAGGTACACGACGAACTGGTGTTCGAAGTGCCGGAGGCCGAAGTGGCGGCGGTGCAGCCGGTGATCCGCCGCGTGATGGAAAATGCGCACCGCCCGCTGGTCAATCTCTCCGTGCCACTGGGGGTCGAGATCGGCCACGGGCCATCCTGGGGGGATGCACATTGAATATTCTCGCCCGTCATGCTGAACTTGTTTCAGCATCCATGGGACAATCGCCTCGTCAGGCGTGCGTTCGGGGGCGTAGGCGCCATGGATGCTGAAACAAGTTCAGCATGACGAGTGACTTGTGGGGCGCGGCGCAAGAAAATCTCAGCCCGCCAACCCCTTCGCCCGCAGCCACTCCAGCATCGCCGTGTTCACCGGCACCGGCGCTTCCTGCTGCACCCAATGCGAGACGTTCGGGAAACGCACCAGCGTGAAGTCTCTCACATGGGGGCCATAGCCTTCGGTGAGCTTCACATCGAGCGCCTTGTCCTCTTCCCCCCACAGCATCAGCGTGGGGATATCGATAGGCGCCGCGGTCTCGTCGAGAATGCCGAGATTGGCGCGGTAATAGTTGATCATCGCGGTCAGTGCGCCGGGAATGAGGGCGTTGCGGCGATATTCCTCCAGCACGTCTGGCGGAAACATCGCCTTGTCCACGGCCATGTCGAGGAAGGCCTTGGCGATCCCCTCGGCCCGGTTCTGGCGCAGCAGCCACTCCGGCAGCCAGGGCAACTGGAAGAACAGCACATACCAGCTCTTCAGCCGCTGCGGCCAATAATGGCTGACGAGATCACGGAACACCGTGGGGTGCGGCACGTTCATGATGACGAGGCCATCCAGATCGACGGCGCGCCGCATCGCCACCAACCAGGCAATCACCGCCCCCCAGTCGTGCGCCACCAGCAATTTGCGGCGCGGCTGCAGCGCCGCGAACATGCCCACCACGTCGTCGACGAGGTGATCGACACGGTAGGCGGCCTTGCCGTCAGGCCGGCTCGACCCGCCATAGCCGCGCAAATCCGGCGCCACCACCCGCCAGCCCTGGGCGGCGAGGAAGGGCAGTTGAAACCGCCAGGAAAAGCGCGATTCGGGAAAGCCGTGCAGGCACAGCGCCACGTCCGGGCCTTCGCCGGCCGTGTCGCAGGCGAAGTCCAGTCCGTTGGCCTTGAGAATCACGCGTTATAGTTCAGCTTGAGGCCCGGTCGCGGCCACCGGCACTTGGCGAGCTTGCCGGTGGTCGACAGGCAGACCCAGGCATCCATCATGTCCGCCCCGCCAAAGCAGATGTTGGTGGTGAGCAGATCGGGGAAGGGGAAAAACTCCTGCGCGCCGGTCGCCGGATCGATGCTGGTCACGCCGGCATTCTCGATCAGCGTCGCCTGCGCGATGCGCCCATCGGCCTCGATCGCCATCGAATCGAGATAGGTCTTGTTGGCCCAGGTCGTCACGAACCGGCCCGGCACCGCTGGCAGCGGCTCCGGCGCCAGCACGCCCGGCGCCACGATGTCGAAGGCCAGCACGACGCGGCGGCTGGTGGAGGCGGCATAGACGGTCTTGCCATCGGGGCTGAGGCCCACCCCATTGAGATCGGGCCCGTGGATCAGACGGGTGATCTTCGATCCATCGGGCAGCGCATAGAACAGGCCGCCAGCATCGCTGTGGTGATCGAAATGCTTGCCCAGATCGGTGAAATAGAAACCGCCATGGGCATCGAACACGATGTCGTTGGGCCCCGAGAGCTTCACGCCATCGCAACTGTCATACAGGCGCTCCACCTTGCCGGTGGCGAGGTCGATGCGCTCGATGCGCCCGGTGGTGTAATCGGCGGCGGCGTTGCCGGGCAGCAGCATCCCGTCCTGCTCATACCACTGGAAGCCGCCGTTGTTGCAGACATAGAGCGCACCATCCGGGCCCACCGCCATACCGTTGGGCCCGCCGCCGGGCGTTGCGATGGTCTCCTTCCGGCCATCAGGCAGCACGCGGGTGATGCGCCCGGGGCGGATTTCCACCAGCAGCACGCTGCCATCGGCCATCGCCACCGGGCCTTCCGGGAATTCCAGCCCTTCGGCGACGATCTGGTGCGGATGGAAGGTCATGGTGGGCGTCTCCCCTGATGTTTCCGGCATGGTGACGCCAGGACGGGCTCGGCGCAATCGCGGCATTTGGAGAGGCCGCAAGCCAAATCTTAACCCAATCACTGGCATGGAGACTGCGCACATCATCTGGAAGCGCCCGGGATACTGGCATGCACGAGGAAAAGGTCATCGGTGAAGTGGTCGGCGTGACGGCCGGCAGCTTGCGCCTGCGCATCGACATCGCCGCCACGGCCTCGCTGAAGGACAATCCCGATGCGGTGATCGCCTCGGCCGGCATGCTGGGCAGCCTGATCAAGGTGGAGTCGGGCAGCCGCTGGGTGGTGGCCACGCTGCGCGGCATCACCTGGCAGGACAATGTGGCGGTGGCCGAGGTCGATCCGGTTGGCGAGGCCGGCATCGCCGCCGATCGCAGCCTGGCCGGCTTCAGCCGCGGTGTGGGCACCTATCCGCGCGCTGGCAGCCTCGCCTATCCGATGTCCAGCCCGGAATCGGCGCGGGTGTTCTCCGGCGCTGAAGATCGTCCGCACATCCAGGTCGGCGTGGTCTATCCCACCGCCAGCGTGCGCGCCGCCATCTTCTTCGACACCTTCCTGTCGAAGAATTTCGCCATCGTTGGCTCCACCGGCACCGGCAAGTCCACCTCCACCGCGCTGATCCTGCACCGCATCATCGAAAAGGCCCCCGAAGGCCATGTCGTGATGATCGATCCGCACGGCGAATATGCCAAGGCCTTCGAAGGCACCGGCATGGTGTTCAATGTCGAGAACCTCGAGCTGCCCTACTGGCTGCTGAACTTCGAGGAACATTGCGAGGTGCTGCTGACCAGCGAGGGCGCTGCACGCGACATGGACCGCGATATCCTGGCCCGCTGCCTGCAGATGGCGCGCGCCAAGTCGGTCTATGCCGAAGGGCTTGGGGCCGTCACCACCGACACGCCGGTCCCCTACACGCTGTCCACCCTGGCGGATTGCCTGCAGAGCGAGATGGGCAAGATGTCGGAAGCCCAGAACGCCACCAACTATATCCGCATCAAGAACAAGCTGGACCAGGTGATGCGCGATCCGCGCCAGCAGTTCATGTTCGACCGGCGCTATTCCACCGACACCATGGCCGATTTCATGGCCAGGATGCTGCGCCTGCCGGTGGAGGGCAAGCCGATCTCGGTGATCGACCTGTCGGGCGTGCCGACCTCCATCGTCTCGGCGGTGGTGTCGGTGCTGTCCCGCATCGTCTTCGATTTCGCCGTCTGGTCACGCGGGGAGCGGCGCCGGCCGGTGGTGCTGATCTGCGAGGAAGCGCACCGCTATATCCCCAACCGCGCCATCTCGCTGCGCTCCCCGGTGCGCGACGTGCTGGAACGGATCGCCAAGGAAGGCCGCAAATATGGCGTGTCGCTGGGCCTCGTCACCCAGCGCCCGTCTGACCTCGCTGAAGGCGCACTGTCGCAGTGCGGCACCATCGTCTCGCTGCGCCTCAACAACGAGCGGGACCAGGACTTCGTGAAGGCAGCGCTGCCGGAAGGCGGCAAGAGCCTGCTGGATGCCATCCCTGCCCTGCGCAACCGCGAATGCATCATTTCCGGCGAAGGCGTGCCGGCGCCGATCCGCGTGCGGCTCGATGAGCTGGAAGCCGCCAAGCGTCCGATGAGCGACGACCCGGTGTTCAGCGAGCTGTGGGTGAAGACCGGCGACGACACCGAGATGCTGGGCCGGGTGATCCAGCGCTGGCGGCAGTTCGCACGCTGACCCAGGTCCTCCCCATGCTCCGCATGGGGAGGGGGACCGCCGGATCGGCGGTGGAGGGGCGCGGCGCTCTTTCGGGTCCAGAGAAGAGCGTCGCGGCAAAGCCGCGCCGTCGAACGACACACGAAAAGGGCGGCCTGTGGGGGCCGCCCTTTTTGGTCGCCGGCCGCGCTTGCGCGAGTCGGCAAATAGCTTTGGCTATTTGCGCGCCGCACTACGCCGCAAACTGGTTCATCGTGTTGTGGGCACCGCCGGCCTTCAGCGCCGCCTCGCCGGCGAAATATTCCTTGTGGTCATCACCAATGTCGGAACCCGACATATTCTGGTGCTTCACGCAGGCGATGCCCTGGCGGATTTCGGCGCGCTGGACGTTCTTCACATAGCCCAGCATGCCGGCCTCGCCGAAATATTCCTTCGCCAGGTTGTCGGTGGACAGCGCGGCGGTGTGATAGGTCGGCAGGGTGATGAGGTGGTGGAAGATGCCGGCGCGGGCGGCGGCATCCTTCTGGAAGGTGCGGATGCGGGCATCGGCTTCCTCGGCCAGTTCGCTGCCGTCATAATCGACGCTCATCAGCTTGGCACGGTCATAGGCGGAGACGTCCTTGCCGGCCTGCACCCAGGCATCATAGACCTGCTGGCGGAAGTTCAGCGTCCAGTTGAAGCTGGGGC
>ERZ1066122.73-NODE-73-length-113157-cov-38.572634_pt1 | contig 113157 bp, 91 predicted proteins | sample MGYA00382769_ERZ1066122 | MGnify/ENA primary metagenome ERZ1066122 (study PRJEB33369, sample SAMEA5778352) | biofilm metagenome | biome: Industrial cooling water; feature: Water cooling tower basin; material: Biofilm | place: United Arab Emirates | collected...
GCCACACCTTCAAGCGCCCGATCTACGCCGGCAACGCCATCATCACCGTCGAGGCCCCTGCCGGGCAGACCGTGGTCGCCACGGTGCGCACCGCCTCCTGGCCCGAAGCCGCACGTGGCGGCAGCGCCGCCGTGGAAGCCGCGTCGGTGTCGGCCACCCTGCCCACCCACACCCGCTTCGTGGGCCTGGCCGCCGGCAAGTCCGACCGCCCCGACCTGCAGAGCGCGGCGAAAGTGGTCTCCGGCGGGCGCGGCGTGGGCTCGGCCGAGAACTTCAAGATCATCTACGACTTCGCCGACCGTCTGGGCGCCGCCGTGGGCGCCTCGCGCGCAGCGGTCGATGCCGGCTACGTGCCCAACGAGCTGCAGGTCGGCCAGACCGGCAAGATCATCGCGCCGGAGCTCTACGTCGCGGTGGGCATCAGCGGCGCGATCCAGCACCTGACCGGCATCAAGGACGCCGGCACCATCGTGGCCATCAACAAGGACGGCGAGGCGCCGATCTTCGAGATCGCCGACATCGGCCTGGTCGGCGACCTGTTCAAGGTGCTGCCGGAGCTGCAGGCGGCCCTGGGCTGATCTGCAGCCGCGGCCGGGCGTGGGTTTCGATCCGCGCCCGGCTCTGACTCGCCGCCTTCCCCCGCATGGCCCGCTCCCGGTCGCGCATCGCCGACACCGTGCACGGGTTCCTGCATGGCCTCTATCGACGGCTGCCGCTGTCCTGGGAGGCGAAACTCGCGCTCAAGGGCGGCCTGTTCCGCACCTTTTCGCCGCTGCTGCGCGGCAGCGACGCCTACGCCCGCTGGTACTACGACGCGCGCATGCGGGCCGAGGACTACCTCGCCTTCGACGCGCCACCGCCGCGCGGCCGGCACGCGCCCGACGCCGCATCCGGGCCTGCGTCGGGCCACGACGACGCCACCGAATTCGTCGCCACACCTGCGGCCACCGCGCCCGCCGCCCTGCGCGCCCGCGCCATCGCCTTCTATCTGCCGCAGTTCCACCCGATCCCCGAAAACGACGCCTGGTGGGGCGAGGGCTTCACCGAGTGGACCAATGTCGAACGCGCGAAGCCGCGTTTCGTCGGCCACGACCAGCCGCGCGTGCCCGGCGCACTCGGCCGCTACGACCTGCGCGATGCGGAGGTGATGCGGCGGCAGATCGCGCTGGCGCGCGCGCACGGGCTGTCGGGCTTCTGCTTCTATCACTACGACTTCGGCGGCAAGCGTCTGCTGGAGATGCCCGTGGAGAACTGGCTGGCGGATGCCACGCTCGATTTCCCGTTCTGCCTGTGCTGGGCCAATGAGTCGTGGAGCCGGCGCTGGGACGGCCGCGAGCAGGACGTGCTGATCGCGCAGACCTACGGCCCCGAACAGGACGCGCGGCTGATCGACGACCTGCTGCGCCCACTGCGCGACCCGCGCTACCTGCGCATCGACGGCCGGCCGCTGCTGCTGGTCTACCGGCCGGGCCAGCACCCCGAGCCCGCGGCGCTGGTGCGCACCTGGCGCGAACGCGCGCGTGCGGCCGGCCTCGGCGAGCTGTTCCTGGCCCTGGTGCAGAGCACCGCGGCGGAAGACCCGCGGCCCTGGGGTTTCGATGCCGCGATCGAATTCCCGCCGATGGCGATGCAGTCCGCGCTGCGGCCGATCAACGACCGTCTCACCCTCACCGACCCGGATTTCGCCGGCATGGTGATGGACTACGCCGCTCTGGCCGATGCGGCGATGGCGCGGCCGCGTCCGGATTACCCGCTGATCCGCGGCGTGACCCCGGGCTGGGACAACGAAGCGCGCCGCCCCGGCCGCGGCTACGCCTATGTGCCGGCCACGCCCGCGCGCTACCGCGCGTGGCTGCGCGCGGCGGCCGAGGACGCCGCAGCGGCACCGGTCGCAGGCGGCGAAGCGCTGGTGTTCATCAATGCCTGGAACGAGTGGGCCGAAGGCGCCTATCTCGAACCCGATGCGCGCCACGGTTACGCCTTCCTGCACGCCACGCGGCAGGCGCTGGCCCTGGAGCCGCCGCGGCGGGTCGCCGTGGTGGTCCACGATGCGCAGCCCAACGGCGCGCAGCAGCTGGCCGTGCATCTGCTGCGCGAGTTCGGACGGCTGGGCGTCGAGACCGATCTGCTGCTGCTCGACGGCGGGCCGCTTGAGCCGGCGCTCGTCGATGCCGCGACGCACGCGCATCGGCTGTGGACGCTGGAGGCCGAGGCGATCCGCGCCCTCGCCGTTCGCCTGCACGGCGAAGGCGTGCGCAGCGCGTTGGTCAACAGCGTGGCCAGCGGCCGCATCGCCGCGCCGCTGGCCGAGGCCGGGCTGCGCCTGATCACGCTGGTGCACGAACTGCCGACGCTGATCCGCAACACCGGCCTGCTGCCGCCGCTGCGTGCACTCGCCGCTGCCGACGCGCAATGGGTCGTGCCGGCATCCATCGTGCGCGATGGCCTGATCGCGCTGCTCGGCGCGGACGCAGTACACGGCGCGCGCATTCGCCCGCAGGGCCTGTACCGCCGCAACCGCCATCGCGGGCGCGACGACCTCGCCGACGTGCGCGCACGCATGCGCACGGCCTGGGCCCTGCCGCAGGACGCGCGCATCGTGCTCGCCGCAGGCTACGCCGACCGACGCAAGGGCGTGGACCTGCTCGCGCGCGCGGCAGTGCGCGCCTGCGCACGCGACGCGCGGCTGCATGTGGTGTGGGCCGGCGCCTGCGAGCCAGGGATCTGCGCCGAAGCCCGCGCCACGCTCGACGCGGCCGGGCTGTCGGGGCGGTTCCACTTCATCGGGCCGCAGGACGACCTCGACGACGCCTACGCCGCGGCCGATGTCTACGCGCTGAGCTCGCGCGAGGACCCCTTCCCGTCGGTGGCGCTGGAGGCCTGGTCGATGGGTGTCCCGGTGGTCGCCTTCGCCGGCACCGGCGGCATCGCGGACCTGATCGCCGCGCATGCGGCGGGCGATCGCGGCGGCGCCATGCAGGGCAGCGACCTTCATCTCGATGCCGAAGCCGACATCGCTGCGCTGGAAGCCGCGACCGGCCCGCTCGGCCTGCTCGCTCCGGCCTTCGACACAGACGCCTATGCCGACGCGCTGCTGCGTCTGCTCGACGATGCCGCGCTGCACGCACGCAGCGCCGACGCAGGACGGCGGCTGGTCGACACACGCCACGCGTTCCGCCGCTACGCGCTCGACGTGCTGGCGCTGGCCGGCATCGACCTGCCGCGGGTGTCGGCGGTGGTGCCCAACTACAACTATGCCCGTTACCTACCGCAGCGCCTGCACGACATCTGCGCGCAGCGCCTGCCGCCGGCCGAGGTGCTGGTGCTGGACGACGCATCCACCGACGACAGCGTCGCGGCCGTACTCGACGCCCGCACGGCGCTGCAGCCGGACATCCGCCTGATCCGCAGCCGCCGCAACAGCGGCTCGGTGTTCCGCCAGTGGCGACGCGGCGCGCAGGAGGTCGAAGGCGAGTATGTGTGGATCGCCGAGGCCGACGACCAGGCCGACCCGGCCCTGCTCGAGGCCTTGATCCCATCGCTGCAGGCGCGGCCCGACATCGTGATGGCGTATTGCCAATCCGCGCCCATCGACGCCGACGGACGCCCGCTCGCGCCGGACTATCTTGCCTACACCGATGCGCTGTCGGTGTCGCGCTGGCGCGCGCCGTATCTCGCGAGCGGTGCGGAGGAGGCCGACGCCGGCCTCGCGGTGCGCAACACCATCCCCAATGTCAGCGCCGTGGTGTTCCGGCGCGCGGCGCTGCTCGACACGCTGGAGCGGCACTGGGACGAGATCGACGGCTACCGGCTGGCGGGCGACTGGGTGGTGTACCTGCACCTGCTGAGCCGCGGGCACATCGCCTACGATCCGCGCCCGCTCAACCGTCATCGCAGGCATGCCACCAGCACCACCGCCGCCACCGATGGTGCGCGGCATCTGGACGAGGTGCTGCGTGCGCAGGTCCTGGCGGCACGCCTGTTCCCGCTGTCGCCGGCCACCGTCGCCGCGGCACAGGCGTGGAGCGACACACTGCGGCAGCGGTTCGGGCTCCCGCCCACTTGACCCGTTACCCGAAAGCAGCGGTGCCGGGTCTCCCCGGCACCATGCGTGCTGACCGATGGATGTGACTCAGCGCCCCGGCACGCGGCAGCAGCGGGTATTGGACCGGATGGTGACCGTGGAGCCCGACCTGTTGGTTCCCGCGCAGTTCGGCATATTGGCATTCTGCTCCAGCGCCATGTTCCCCCAGGCGACGCCTTCGAACGTATTGCTCATGCAGCCATGGCCGGTCATCGTGTAGCCCGTCGGGCAGGCTGCCGACGTGAACAGGAACCCGACATTGTTGTCGACGACCTGCGAACTCGTCACGGTCGTGCATTCCAGCGCGGTCGCCTTGTTCGGCGCGAAGTAGCCGACGATATCCACCACGTAGTGCGATTGCCCGAAGCTGAAGATGTCGAAATCGGTGCTGGCGAGCGGATTGGGCACCTTGGTGATGATGGCGTTGTTGACGATCGCGCTGGCGGTGTAGTTGAGGCTGGACGTTGTCGGCGCCGTGGTGCCGGACGGATAGACCGTGGCGTAGCCGCCGCGGTCCGGCCGGACGGCGGTGACGTTCAGCGCCACCGCCGACGGCACCACGCCGGTGGTGCCGCAGTCGGTCGCACTGCCGCCCTGCGCGGCGTACGTGCCCGCGATCGCGAGGAAGGCGCGCGTCCCGCCCGCGGCGATGGGGCCTTGCACGGTATTGCGCGTATCGATGATCCGGCACGGCTGCATCGGCGTGTAGGTCAGGTCCCCCTCCAGACTGCCCAGCACCTTGACCCGCAGATCCGCCGGTGCGGCAAGCGACGCGCGGGCCAGCAGCTGGGCCGCACGCTGATCGCTCATCCGCAGGCCCTGCCCGCCCAGTTCCGCCATCGCGCCCTCGAACGTCGCACGCTTGAGGGCATTGCGGAAGTTCTCGGCGTCCGCATGCACGAACGTCGAGACCATGCGGCTGGCCCAGATGCCGACCCGCACGTCGTAGACCCGCTCGACGTGCATGCCCCAGCGCCGTACGAAGCTGCGGGTGAGATCGGCGCGGGCCTTCGGCGACAGCGCCGCGACGGTCTGCGGCGCATGCCCCGCAGCGGGCGGGCGCTCCGCCTGGGCACCCTGCGCGGCAAGCAGCAGTGTCGAGGACAACACGATGGACAGCGTGCACGTCTTCATGCGATCAGGTCTCGGCTGGGGCAGGCAGAAGCGAAGCGGCGGCGACGGGACTCAGCGCCCCGGGACCCGGCAGCAGATATTGCCGCCGAACACGGTCTGATTCGAACCAGTCGTGTTCTGCCAGGAGCAGAAGGTCGGATTGGTGGGCGAATTGTTGTTGTAGCCGCTGCCCTGGCTGTAGACGCCGGACGCACCGGTCCAGCAATAGGGCGTGGTCGCCGTGTAGCCGGTCGGGCAGGCGGGGTTGTTGTAGAAATTCACCGAGTTGGCGGGGATCGTGAACGTGCCTAGCGACGTATTCACGCAATCGAACTGCGTGGCCTGCGGGGGCGAGAAATAACCCACGATGTCGGCCACGTAGTCGGCCTGGGCGAAGGTGAAGATGGTGAAGTCGCGGATCGTCAGAGGGTTGGGTACACCGACGATCACGGTGTTGTTCACCACCGTGCCGATCCTGTAATTCAGGCTGGCGGCGAGTGGCTGACTGGCGCCGTAGGGGTAGACCGTGGCATAGCCGCCGCCGCTCGGGGTGACCGCGGTGACGTTGATCGCCACCGCACTGGCCCCCACGGACGCGACGTTGCAGTTGGTGTTGCTGCCGCCCTGCGACGTGAAGTCCACGGCCGGGTTCGCGGCAAGGGCCAGGAAGCTGCGCGTCCCGCCCGCGGTGATCGGCCCGCCGACCACGCGGGTGTCGAGGATGCGGCAGGGCACCACCGGGGTGTAGACAAGATCGCCGGTGGTGCTGCCGAGCGCCTTCGCCCCCACCTCGGCCATGGCCTTGGCCGACCCGGCCCCGCCTGCCGGCATGCGCGCCAGGCGGTCGACCACATCGGCGTCCTGCAGCTGCTCCCCACGGCCGGAGAGCGCGGCCATCGCGCCCTCGAAGGTGTCACGGGCCAGCGCAGCTCGGAAATTCTGGGGATCGGCCCCGACGAACGTGGGCACCATGCGCTGCGCCCAGACCCGCGGCTCCACGCCGTAGATCCGCTGCACGTAGCCGCCCCATTTGCGGACCAGGTTGCGGGTCATCGCCGCCCGGGCCTGCGGCCCCAGTTCGCCGACGGCAGCCGGCGCCGCGGCGGGCTGCATCTTGTTCGCGATCCGGGCCGGCGCGCGCTCGGCGGCCGAGGCCGACGAGAAGCAGCAGGCGAGTGCCAGGGCGGTGAGCGTGCACCCGGCGCTGCGGGTGGCGGCATGGTTGAACATATGAAGAGTCCCCTGCAGGCGGTCGACGGCGCGGACTGCGCCTGCGATCCCATACGCAAGGACCGTGGGAGCGAGGCCAGCCGCGGCAGTTCGGCAACACTGCCGCGCCCGGCTGCGCCGCCAGGCTGCACGGCCGGGCGCGCGGGCCGCAGGACAGCCCGGCTGGACAGACTGCACCCGGCAATGCCCCGGATCGATCATGAATGGGCAACAGCGCGCAGTTTCCGCCCTCCAGACGTGCCTAGAATGGTGCCGCACCCGATGTCCGCCCCGCCGCCGTCCCGGCCCTGCCGGTCGACGTGTACAGTCTGCGACGGGACAGACAGGCCGATGGAACGCCGGTCGTGCATCCGGAACGCGCCCCAGGCGCGTCCGATGTCCGAAGGTGCCCATCGTTCACGCCGCCGGATGCGGCATGATCGCGTTATCCTTGCCCGGAGCCCTGCCCCCGCAGGGGCCCACCACGTCGAGACCGAATCATGCGCAAGCTGCTCCTCTGCCTCACGGCTGCCATCGCCGTCGCCGGTTGTACGTCCGAGTCGGAACGTCCGGTCTCCGGCACGACCGACGCCTCGGCCAAGCCCGCCAGGGCTGCCCTCGCCGAGGCCATCGGCCAGGCCACCGGGCGCTCCGCTGCCTCCCTTCCCGACCGTGGCGCCCTGCTGGCCTTCGAGCCGGTGCGCGCGCCGTTGCGTGAAGGCGCGAGCACGCTGTACCCGATCCGCATGAGCGAAGCGCATGCGCTGAACGCTGCGGCTCCCGGCCGCACGATCGACATCGCCACGCCCGACGGCAAGACCATGCGCTTCGCCTACGCCAGCCACACCGAGGACAGCCTCGGCAACTGGACCTGGGTCGGCAATACCGCGGACGGCCTGAGTGCGGTCATCACCTTCGGTGCCGATGCGGTGTTCGGCCAGATCGCCCTGCCCGGTGCCGCTCCGCTGCAGCTCACCACCCGCAACGGCCGCACCTGGCTGGGCATGATCGACAGCTCGCGCGCCCTGTCCGCGCACCTGCTGCGCAAGGGCAAGCCGGACGTGCTGATCCCGCGCATCGCCGCCGCGGGTGCGGCCATCGCCGCAGGCGGCAAGGCCGCTCCGGCGCAGCCCGGCTTCGCGGTCAAGGCCAGCCCGGCCAACACGGTGGATTTGCTGCTCGGCTATACGCCCGGCATGGTGACCAGCTATGGCTCGGCCTCCGCGGTCAACACCCGCCTGACCAACCTGGTCGCGGTGGCCAACGCTGCCTATGAGCGGAGCCAGGTCACCCCGCGCGTGCGCCTGGTGCACACGATGCAGGTGAACTACACCGACACCAATTCCAACGACACCGCGCTGGGTGCGGTGTCGGGCTTCAACTGCACCCCCAACTGCACGCCCGCGTCGGTTCCAGCCGAGCTGCAGCCCCTGCGCACCGCTCGCGACCAGTTCGGCGCCGATCTGGTGTCGCTGGTCCGGCCGCTGCGCGCACCCCAGCACGAGGGCTGCGGCATCGCCTGGCTCAACGGCGGCGAGGGGAACACCATCGACAACACCGATGCCACATTCGGCTACTCGGTCGTGAGCGATGGCCAGGACCTGGATGAAACCGACGGCAACACCTACCTGTGCTACGCCGAGTCCCTGGCACATGAGCTCGGCCACAACATGGGCCAGGCGCACAACACCGAGGACGCGCAAGGTCGGTCGGGTACGCATAGTTATTCCTATGGCTACCGCGAAGCCAGCACCACCGGCTTCTTCACGATCATGGCCTACCCGCTGGCCAACAGCAGTCAGTTCCCGATTTCCTACTTCGCCAATCCGAGCGTCAACGATGCCGGCACCGGCCGCGTCACCGGCACGGCCAGCGCCAACAACGCGCTGAGCCTCAACCAGTCGATGCCGCTGGTGGCGCAGTTCCGCGCGGCGGTGGTGCCGTTCACGGGCGGCGCGCGCAACGATGTCAACGGCAACGGCACGTCCGACCTGGTGTGGTTCAACAGCGCCGCATCGCAGTGGGCCTATTGGTTCATGAACAATGCCTCGTCGACGGGAACCGGCGCATTCAATATTCCCGGGTTCACCGCGGTCGCGACCGCCGACCTCGACGGCGACGGACGGACTGACATCATCCTGCGCGACTCCAACAACAAGCACTACTATCGCCGCAGCCTCGGCGACGGCACCTTCGATTCGGGAGTCATCGCCGGTGTGGCGGCCAGCTGGAGCGTCGTGCGCACCGGCGACGTCAATGGTGATGGTCGCGACGACATTGTGTGGAGCAGCCCCAGCACCGAGCAGTACGCCATCTGGTTCATGGGCGGCCTCAACGTCATCTCCAGCGCCAAGGTCTACGGCGGCATTTCCTCCGCCTACACCCTGATCGGCGTGGGCGACATCGACGGCGACGGGCTGGGCGACCTGGTCTGGGACAACCCGTCGATCCGTCAGCTCTACGCTTGGCGCAACAACGGCACTGCAGGTCCCTGGACTTATCTGGCGCTCGGCGGTTATTCTACCGGCTGGCAGCCGGTAGACCTCGGCGATCTCAATGGCGACGGTCGCAGCGCCGATTTGGTCTGGCAGAACCCGACCGCCGGTCTGGCCGCGCATTGGTTCATGAACAACGCGACCAAGGTCGGCACAGGTGCGGTCAACGTAGGCGTGGGTACCGTCATCCCTGCCGTCGGCGATCTGAACGGCGACGGCCGCGACGACCTCATCCTGCGCAATGGTTCTGCCGTGAGCCTGCTCCGGATCCAGGCCAGCGGCAATTACGATCCCGCGGCTGCCATCGGCGGTGTGGGTCCGGCTTGGCAGCTCTTGCGTTGAAGACGTCATAGCATCGCTGCGACGATGGCGTCGACACGAAGCCGCTTCCTCCCGGAAGCGGCTTCGTCATTTCAGGAATCCGTCGCCAACTCGGCGAAGGGAGCGGGCATCAACGCCTGCCTCCGCCTACAGCAACCAGTCGATTGCGTCGGCGAGGCGGGCAAGTACAGCCGTGGGAGAGGAACGGCCGCCTTCCGCGTCGTCGTGGAGACCTGATCCGTCATCTGGTGCACGAGTATCGGCATCGTGCAGTCCACTCGTGGCAGCCGCTGCGCGAAGCGGCCGGTAGAGCAGGCAACAACCCACACCGGCCCGGCGGCCCGCCAGAATATCCCCCGGCTTGTCACCGACAAGCACGCTGTCCGCCAGGGACAGGCCGAAGTCCTGCGCCGCCTGCAGCAACATGCCCGGATTGGGCTTGCGAAAGAACGACTCCCGCCGATAGTCGCCCAGACCGTGCTCTGGGTGCGTGGGGTCGAAGTAGACGCGGGAGATCGGCGCTCCCTCCTCGCTGAATCTGGCGGACATGCGCGCAGTGAGCGCATGGAAATCGTCCTCGGTATACAGCCCGCGTCCGATCCCGGCCTGATTCGTGACCACCATCAGCAGATACCCGCGTTGGTGTGCGGCGCGCGCCAGGTCGAAGATGCCGTCGACGAAGACGAAATCGTCCCAGCGGTGGGTGTAACCGGCATCGTGATTGATCACGCCGTCGCGGTCGAGCAGAAGCGCGCGACGCGGGACGCTCGACACGCTCATCAGGCCTCCGAGGCCAGCAGGATCTGCGCGCGCGCGTAATCCTCCGGGGTGCCGATGTCGATGAACTCGCCTTCGGTGCGCAGGCACAGCACGCGCCGCCGCACCACCGCTTCGCGGAGGTAGTCGATCTCGAACGAAAACCGCTCCTGCGGCGGGAAGTCCTCGGCGATGTCGCGCGGCAGCACGTAGCAGCCGGCGTTGATCAGCCCCGGGCCGCCGGCCTCGGCTTTTTCGAGAAAGCGCAGGATGCGGCCGTCGGCGTCGACCTCCATCCGCCCATAGCGCGCGGTGTCGGGCACTTCGCGGCCGACGATCAACGGCAGTCGATGCGCGGCCCACAGCGCTTCAGTGCGCGTGCAGTCCACGCCGAGAAAGGTGTCGCCGTTGAACACGTGCGCATGGTCGGCGCGACAGCGCGCCAGCGCCGCGCGGATCGCGCCGCCGGTGCCGAGCGGCGCATCCTCGCGCGCATAGTCGAGCGCCAGGCCGCGCCAGGCGTCGCCGAAGTGGTCACCGATCGCATCGGCGAGATGGCCCACGGACAGCACCACGCGGTCGAAACCGTTGCGCGCCAGGTGGCCCAGGAGGAGTTCGAGAAACGGGCGCCCCGCCACCGGCGCCATCGGTTTGGGCACATCGCTGACCACGCTGCGCAGGCGCGTGCCCAGTCCACCGGCGAGAACGACCGCCTCCCTCATCCGCGGCGCGCGAAGATCGCGTCCTCGACCAGGCCGCAGAGGATGTGGCCGAGCACCGCGTGGCCCTGCTGGATCTCGGCGGTGTCGGTGGACGGCACGCGCAGCAGCACCTCGCACAGCGGCGCCATCTGCTCGGCGCCCGGACCGATCCCGGTCAGGCCGATCCGGAACAGACCGCGCTCGCCCGCTTCGCGCAGGCCGGCCAGCACGTTGGGCGAGCGGCCCGAGGTGGAATAGGCGATGAAGACATCGCCCGCGCGCCCGAGCGCCTGGATCTGGCGTTCGAACAGCTTTTCGTAGCCGTAGTCGTTGCCGATCGCGGTGAGGATGGAGGTGTCGGTGGTCAGCGCGATCGCCGGCAGCCCCGGCCGGTCGAAGGCGAAGCGGCTGACGAATTCGGCCGCGATGTGCTGCGCGTCGGCGGCGCTGCCGCCGTTGCCGGCCAGCAGCAGTTTGCCGCCGGCATCGATCGCCTCGATGCAGCGCGTGGCGCAGTGTTCGAGCTGGCCGCGAATGGCGGCGTCGGCTTCCAGGGCGGTCAGCACCTCCACCGCGCGCCGCAGCCGTGCGTCGATGTAGTCTTTCATTCGATCCTCCAGGCCTGCGTGCCGTCGTGGGTGAAATGGCAGTTGGCGACCGCACCGTCGAAAGCCTCCAGGGCGCGGATCACCTCCATCCGCCGGTCGGGGCGGACGAAGAACATCATGAAGCCTCCGCCGCCGGCGCCGGAGACCTTGCCGGCCAGCGCACCGGCATCCAGCGCGGCGGCGTGGATCGCCTCGATGCGCGGCGTGCTCACGCTGCTGGCGGTGTTCTTCTTGTTTTCCCAGCCCAGGCGCATCGAGTCGACGATCTCGCCGAAGTTGCCGCGCAGCAGCGCCACCTTCATCGCCTGCGCCTCGTCCCGAAGCCGGTGCATGGCGTCCAGGGCCACGCGGTCCTTCTGCCTGACGTTCTCGCTCTGGTCGGCGATGATCCGCGCCGACTCGCGCGAGACGCCGGAGTAGTACAGCAGCAGCGAGGCTTCCAGCTCGCAGCGCACCCAGTTCTTGATGCGCAGCGGGTTCACCACCACCCGGTCGTCGGCGTAGAACTCCATGAAGTTGAAGCCGCCGAAGGTGGCCGAATACTGGTCCTGTTTGCCGCCCTTCAGCCCGCAGTCGATGCGCTCGATGCGGTAGGCCAGATGGGCGACGTCGTAATCGTCCATGGCCAGGTTCAGCAGCTCGACGAAGGCGCGGATCATCGCCACCACCAGGGTCGAGGAAGAGCCCAGACCGGCGCCGATCGGCGAGTCGCAGAAGGTGGTCAGCTCCAGCGCCAGCGGGCGGCCGCCGTTGTGGTGGGCGATCATGTGGTTGTAGACCGCCTTGTGCAGCGACAACACATCATCCAGCGGATAGGACTCCGCCAGCGGCAGCTCGGCGATGCGCTGCTGGTCGCTGGCGATCAGCCGCACCTGCGGCGTGTCCAGCGTGCGGATCACCGCATAGGCATAGCGGTCGATGGTCGCATTCAGGACATAGCCGCCGAACTGGTCGCAATACGGCGACACATCGGTGCCGCCACCGGCCAGGCCCAGACGCAGGGGTGCGCGCGAACGGACGATCATCGGCAGCTCACAGCGGCGCGTCGTTGGCGAACGGCGGCGCGCCCTCGTTCGAGGACTTCATCGCGCGCATGTCGTCGCGGTACTGGTTGTAGTGGATGCGCAGCGCCGCATCGTCCAGCTGCGCAGGGCGCTGCCAGCGGCCGCGCGCCTCGACTTCGGCCTGCGGACGCTTGCGGATCACGCACTCGATGCCGCATTCGCCCACCGGCGTGAGCGTCTGGTCGTAGCGCGGCAGGTCGAAGCGGTAGGTCGAAGACAGCTGCTCCAGGCGCAGCAGCTCAGCCTGCGCGCCGAGTTCGCGCACCAGGTCGATCAGATTGATCGAGCGCTCGCACCAGGACTCCGGCTTCCAGATGGTGAAGGTCCACTTGTGGTCGCGGTTGAAGGTGCTGGGGAACACGCCCTGCTCGTACAGGTCCTCGTCCGGCACGGTGATCACCAGATGCCCACCGGGCTTGATCACGCGGAACCAGTGGCGCAGGCCTTCGCGCGGGTCGACCAGATGCTCCAGGCAGTGGCTGCTGTGCACGAAATCCAGGCTGTCGTCGGCGACCCCGGCCAGCTGCTGCGCGTCGCCGTCCTCCCAGTCCCAGGTGCGCACTGCGCGCATGCGCGAGAACATGCCCGCATAGAGCGCGAGCGGGTCGGGCTTTCCGCCGATGTCCATTCCGTCGCCGACGAAATAGCGGTTGCTGAAATTGGGGTCCGACAGGCGCCGGGCGATGGACTTGCTGCATTCTTTCATGGGGTCTCCTGGACCAGGCGGGAGCGGCACCCGCTCCCCGGGGTCAGATTCAGGGCGCCACGTAACCCGTCGGCACCAGCTCGGCGGAACGCGGCGGGAGAGGCAGGCCGATGTCGCTGACACGGCCGTCCTCGGCGATACTCCAGGCACCCATCGAACCGTCGTTGCGGTGTCGCCACAGCACGTCGGCGCGGCCGTCGGTGTCGACATCGGCCAGGCCGACGTACGCCCAGTCGGGCACTTCCGTCCGGCCGATCAGCAGCGCATTCGCCGCTGCCAGACCGCGCCATATTGCCAGCGTGCCGCTGTCGTTGCGCCAGAGCAGGTCTTCCGCGTCGGCTCCATCCAACTGGCCCGCGCCGATCAGTGTCCACTCCACAGGCACGCCCGGCAGGTTGCGCTCCACCGCTTTGTCTGCGCCGTTCATGTCCCACAGCACCATCTGACCGCTCGCCGGATCGCGCCACAGCATTTCCGCACTGCCGTCTTCGTCGAAATTGGCGACCTGGATCAGCTGCCAGCCGGCTCGCGCGGTGCCGACGGTCTCCTTCCGTCCGGGTTTTCCGTCCTGAAGGGTCCAGACCGCGACACTGCCGTTCGGTCCGATCCAGCCGAGGTCTGCGTCGCCATCGCCGTCCATATCGCTCGCAGCCACGATGCGCCACTCTGCGCCGGAGTACGGCAGGATTTCGAAAGCGGCCATGCCTCCATCGCGGGCGAGTCGCCAGATGCGCAGTTGCCCGGACGTATCGTTGCGCCAGACCAGCAGGTCATCGCCGCCCCAGCCGCCTGGAGCGAAGACGAGAGCCTTCCAGCCGGCGTCGAGCTTCTGCACGGGATGGCGCTCAGGTGCGGAGCTGCCCCGCAACCGCCAGACCTCATTGTCGCCACCGGTCGGATCGCGCCAGAACATGGCGGTCTCGCCCGGTTTTGGAGCAGGCGCATTCCCGTCCGCGCGCGTGCCCTCGGATGTTCCGGCGACTGACGTCGGTGCCTGCGGTGTCTCGCCGGAACGAGGTTGCATCAAGCGCTCGCTGTAGACATAGACCGCAGCTCCAGCGGCGATCACAAGCACGGCGGCAAGGGGTGGGATCAGCTTCTTCATGGATCAGGGCTCGGACAAGATGGGGGAAGACTGCGCGATGGGGATCGTCGATGACCTAGGGCCTGTTCACGCGATTGGCGCGTATTGCGTTGCGAATTCAGCGGCCTTGGGCGGAGTGCGGGTCGCGCAGCGCTTGGCGGGTGACCAAGTCCAGCGGCCCGCACCCCGCCCAGAGCCGCTGAAACGCAACCCGAAGGGCTGCAAGGCTGGCGCCGCCTGGCGGCGTCATCGCTCGGTCGTGGATCGACATCCACTCCCTCACTCTTCCTGGCCGCGCGGCGCCAGCCTTGCGGCGCAATGCAAGCCAATCGCGTGAACAGGCCCTAGCCCGCCTTGCGTGCGACACACAACACCTGCTCGATGCCCAAATGCCCGAAGGCCGGCGACCAGTACAGCAAGAGCCTGGCATCTGCAAAACCGGCGGCGCGCATCTGCTCCAGCGCCTCCAGCCCGAAGTGCCGGAAGCATAGCGCCCCGCCCTGCGGGTCGACAGGATTGGCGTGGTACTCCGGGGGCAGATGATGCACCAGCTCGCCGTCGTCACCGAGGGTGGCGCGGACCAGATTGCGGTCGGCCAGCCGCCAGCCGGGCTCGTAGCGGAACGGCGCGGTCCACAGCAGACTGCCGCCCGGGCGCAGCACGCGATGACATTCGCGCAGCGCGGCCTCGACATCGGGCACGTGTTCGAGCACATCGAAACTGAGCACATGGTCGAAGCTGGCGTCGTCCCAGGTCATCGCCATCATGTCTTCGTTGCGGATGCCGTTGCGCTCCTGCCCGAAGGGCAGCGCGTCGCCGAAGAACTCGCTGCCGCGCAGATTCGGGAACCGCGCGCTCAGCCAGGCGTACAGGCCGGTGGCCTGTTCGGTGATGTACAGGTCGGCATCGGGACGCGCGCCCAGAATGTCGCGCAGGGCGTGCACGCTGGCGCGGACGCGGTTGTTCAGCCCGCAGCGCTCGCAGGCCAGATGCTCACGCCAGTTCGGCATCGGCGAGCCTTCGTGCGCATAGGCGAACCCCACCCGGAACCGGGTCGGGGCCAGACAGGCCGCGCACCAGCCTTCGACGTGGAAGGTATCGCGCCCCGGGGGCAGCAGCGACAGTTCGTGCGCATGGCGCTGCTGGTGGCGCTCAGGGTCCTCCGCGACATGGCGCGCGTAGTCCTGGGCATCGCCGATGCGTGCTGCGGGGAAGCGCGGCGGCAGGGCTTCGACTTCGCGCATGAACGCCCCCACCCGGCGCAGGCCGGCGTCGACGGAGTAGGTCTCGTCCACGAAGCGCAGGCCGGCATCGCTCAGCCTGTTCCACAGCGCGGCATCGCCGTAGAGGCGCACCACGGCATCGGCGAAGGCCTGTGCATCGTCCGCGACCAGCACGTGCTCGCCGTCGACCAGGTGCATGCCTTCCACCGCGATGCCGGTCGCCACCGACGGCACGCCGTAACTCAGACTGGTACCCAGCTTGCCCTTGATCCCGGCGCCGTAACGCAGCGGCGCGATCGAGAGCCGGATGCGGTCGAACCACGGCGCGATGTCCTCGACGAAGCCCACCACCTCCACGCCGGGCAGATGGCCCAGCGCATGGATCTCGGCATCGGGATTGCTGCCGATCAGGTGCAGGCGCACATCGGGCAGGCGCGCGCGGACCAGCGGCCAGACCTCGGCGCAGAACCAGGCCACGGCATCGACGTTGGGCCGGTGCAGATACCCGCCGATGAACAGGATGTCGCCGCGCGTCTCGAAACCGCTGCTGCGCCCTGGAATGTCGACGAACAGCAGCGGCACCAGGTCGACGCGCGCCTCCGGCGCTTCCTCGCGCAGGATCTGCAGCTCGCGGTCGCTCATCACGATGGTGCGGTCGCAGCGCCGGATGATGTCCAGCTCGCGCGCCTTGCGCTCCAGCGCTTCGCTCATCTGCTCCACGGACCCGGACAATTCGGCGCCGCGCAGCTCGCGCAGGAAGTACAGATCCGAGGTATTGAGGATCACGCGCGCGGCGGGCGCATGCTTGCGGATCGGCTCCAGCCAGCGTTCGGCGAACGGCGAACGGCAGATCAGCGCGTAATCGTAGCCACGCCCTTCGCGCTGCAGATGCTGCAGCAGCGGGCCGTCGCGCTCCACGGACAGACAGGTCACGCCGAAGGCTTCCAGCGCTTCGGTGTAGCGGCCGGCACGGCGCATGTCGTCGGGCGCGAAGACCACGTCGTAGCCCAGATCGACCAGGATCTTCATCAGGTAATAGGCGGTGATCGAGCCGGCATCGCTGTCCGGACGTGGCGTCGACCAGTCGATGAACAGCAGGCGGCGCCCTGCGCTCGGCCCCAGGCTGCGCATGGCCCGCTGGGGCAGGCCGGGCGCGGACGGCGGCGGCGCGGGCGTGGCGGTCGGCGGCGCGCCATCGTGCTGACGGCGGTTCAACTCGCGCACGGTCTGCCGGACAAGGCCCAACCCGCCGCGACGGAACACCGACAGCCCGCGAAGCAACATCGGCCACCAGCCGCCGGCGTGGCGCTGTGCGCGGCGCAGCGTCACCAGCGCATCGCGCAGCCGTCGGCCATGCCGCACGGGCGTGAACGCGGCGAGGACTGCAGACCCCGCGGCGGGCGGCGCGACCGCAGGCTGCAATCGCGCTGCAGGGGGATGCTCGGGCCTGGTTTCGAGCTGCGGCACGGCCGACGGCGCTGGCGCCGCCTGCGCGACCGGGGCTACGACGGCCTGCGATGCCGGACGCGGAGTGTGTTCGTTGCGCCCGGAGGCGCCATTCCAGTCGAAGGCGTAGGGCAGCGTCGAATAATGCGCGTGGCCGTTGGCGAAGACGCGCTCGCGGTACTCGGCGAGCAGCACCATCGCCTCGCCCACCTCGTCAGGAGACAGACGCGGGCTGTGCCGCGAGAAGATCTCGGGCCGCGCGAAATCGTTGCCGCTGAAATGCGCGAACACCAGCGGCGTATCGCCATTCACCCGCCAGCCCGCCGCGGTGCGGGTCACGCGCCGCTGCAGGATGTTCCAGTACGCCAGGTTGTAGCCGCAGTGATGAAGAATCAGCGTGCGCGGGATGTAGGAGGGCAGCAGATCGGCCCATTTCTGGTCGACGAACAGGCCCTGCGCCAGATCGATCACGCACTCGCGCTCCAGCCGACGTCCCCACCAGCGCACGATCTCGCGCACCTGCGGCGTGCCGTGGAAGGCGACGAAACCGAGGTTGTAGATGCCGTACTGCAGCATCTTCACGTCGTCGGTCGGCACGTTCTCGGCCGGATGCAGCACGTGCGGGGTCAGCACCGCGTCCACGTCCACACCGAGCCGACGCTCGACGTCTTCCAGCGGCGACACCACCAGGATGTCGGGGTCCAGATACACCACCCGCGTGTGGCCCAGGTCGAACAGGCGCTCGAACACGAACGGCTTGATCGCGGTGTTGAGCTCGGTGATGTTGTAGCGCGCGATCATCTCGCCCAGCGCCTCGATGCCCAGCGCTTCCAGCTCCAGGATGTCGAAGGGTTCCGCGCGGGGGTCGACCATGCCGTCGAGCCGGTCGCACAGCGCGACGTAGAAACGCGCGCCCGGGTGGCTTTCGCGCACCGACGCGCACAGGGTGCGCGCATAGGCCAGGAAATTCTTCGAACAGATGGTGAAGAACACCAGCGGTTGTGGGGTGGTCATGATCTTCTCCGTCCCTGGGCGGGCATCGCGTCGCGCGCCATCCGCCCGTTCACAGGCCGAAATGGGTGCGCAGATGCTGCGCGTAGGCGTCGGCGCGCGCGCGGGTGGGCGCCGACAACGGGTAGAGCGTGCCCGCGATGCGCTGCACGGCGACGACTTCGTCGTAATGGCGCTGCGCATCGAGGCTGCCGGTGACACTGCCGCCGTGGTAGCGATGGCGGTTGAGCACCTGCGGGGCATAGTGGATGCGGCCCTCGCGCAGCAGGTACAGATACACCAGCCAGTCGCCCGCAACGCGATAGGTCTCCAGTTCGGCAATATGCCGTTCGAGCGTGGCCAGCAGCGGCGCACGGCGGAACAGCGCGGCGCTGACGTTGGGGACGGTGTTCTTCACCGCGAGTCCGGCCTCGGCCTCCTCGGCTCCGGTCGCCACATACGGCGCACGCCAGCGTTCGACGGACAGGTCGTCGGTCCAGCCCAGATAGTCTTCGGCGATCACGCAGCCGGCGGCATCCACGCGCGAGGACTGGACATAGCCCATCACGATGGAGGGGTCGGCACGCATGGCCGGCAGCAGGGTCTCGATAAGCGCCGGGTCGGCCGCATCGTCGGCTTCGGCGATCCAGACGAACTCGCCGCTGGCGCGGCGCACGCCGGCCAGCCACTGACGGAACACCGAGCCGGAATTGGTCGCGGAGGGCACGATGACCGGCTCGGGCTGCACATACATGCGCTGCAGGCGGAGCACCTCGACGCTGTCGTCCCCGGACGCATCGTCCAGCGCCACGATTTCCATCACCGGGTGGCGCTGCGCGGCGATGCTGTCGATGCGTTCGGGCAGGTAACGCGCATAGTTGTAGTTCGGCACCACCGCCGAGACCTGCGCGACCTCCAGGCCGACCATCGCCAGCACATCCAGCGCATAGCGGCGGAAGCCGAACTCGCGGTCGATCAGCGCCCGTCCCGCGTCGCCCAGACGGGTGCGCAGCGCCGGGTCGTCGACCAGACGCAGCAGTGCATCGGCATACGCCTGGACATCGAAGGCCGGCACCGCGAAACCGACCTCGCCACCGGCGACCAGATCGGCGCAGCCGCCGGTCCCGGCGAAGGCGACGACCGGCACGCCGACGGCCAGGCTCTCCATCACCACCGAAGGGAAGGGGTCCTCGCGCGAGGTGAGCGCGTAGACGTCGGCCCCGGCGAAGTAGTCGTCGGTGTCGAAGTCCAGCCCGGCGAACACGAAGTGCGAGGACAGCCCGGCCTGCGCCATCCGCGCCTCGATCTCGGCGCGCAGGGCGGCATCGGCATGGCCGACCCAGACCACATGGACATCCGCACGCATGACATCCGCACTCATGACATCCGTACTCATGACATCCGCACTCATGACATCCGCGCGCCGGCCACAGGCGATCACCGCGGCCTCGGCGAGCAGATCCGCGCCTTTGCGCAGGTCGGCATAGCCCACACACAGCACCACGGCCGCGGTGGCGGGCAGGCCAAGCCGTTCGCGCAGACGCCGACGCGGTTCGGACATGTCCGTGAGGCCGCGATAGCGGTTGCGGGTATACAGGCCCTGCGGACGAGTCACCAGTTTGCCGGCCAGGCGCGTCTCGCCGAGCGCATCGACCAGACCGTCCCACACCGGCCGCGCCGGCACCACCAGACGCTCGCTCACATCGGCCAGAGTCTCGCGCGCCTGTTCCAGGCCGTATCCGGCGACCAGCACCGGCAACTCGTGGATGAGCGACACGATGCGCAGGCCGGCGTCGGCGAATTCGCGGATCACCAGACCGGTCACGGTGGTGTTGGCGATCAGCGCGCGGAAGCCGCGACGCACCAAGTCGTCCGCCAGCGCTCGCCGCCCCTCGGCGCCGAGCGTGTAGAGCCGATGCACCGGCGCCAGCGCGGAGAACTGCGGCTCCAGCCAGCCGCCGCCCTGCATCAGCACTTCCACCTCGAAACCGAGCGTGCGGAATTCGCGGGTCAGGCTGAGCGCGAGATATTGCGCGCCATGCGCCTGGGCGTCGTGCGACATCAGCAGGATGCGCCCGCGCGGGGCTGCGCCGACGGCCTCCGAGGCCACCCGCGCAGGCGCGCAGGCCGCGGCGGGCGAAACGGTGCCGTGCGGGCGTGCGGGCCAGCCGGCGGCATCCGCCGCGGCCAGTTGCTCCGACCACTGGCCGACGATCTGCGCATGCAGCGCCCCGACCTGTCTCGACAGCTGCGCGGCGGTCTCGACCCGTGCGGCGACCACGCGCTGCGACCACAGCGCCGAGGCCTCGGCCCGCGCCGCATGCAGTTTCGCGCTCCACTCCGCCTCGACCTGCGTGCGCAAGGCCTGCAGCGACTCTGTCGTCGGCGGCAGTGCCTGGGGCGGGTCCGCCTGCACCATCGCCCCACCCCGGTCCGCGACGTTCGATGACCGCAGCGCGTCATCGGGCTGTGCCCGCGACGCGCTGACACCCGGATGTGTGCGATTGAGTTCGCGCAGCGTATCGCGCATCAGCCGCACGCCGCCGCGGCGGAAGACCGCAGCGCCTTTCAGTGCCATGGCGCTCCAGCCGCCGGCATGCGCGCGCGCGCGTCGCAGCGTCACCAGCGCATTGCGTACGCGCCGAGTGCGGGCAGACGGCGACGCAGACGAAGCGGCCCGGACGGCGGCAGGCTCCACGGCAGAGACGACTGCAGGCTGGGCAGCCGGCGGGGCCGCGGACGGGACGGGGAGCTGCAGCGATGCGCCGTCCGCCGGATCGCCGCGGAGCGCGCACAGATAGTGCGTGTACAGCATCGCGGCATGCTGCGCGGTGTCGTGCGGAACCTCCGGGTCCTCGCCGCAGAACGTCCGCTCGCATTGCACCGGGTCGCCGCCGAAATTCACGAACACCAGCGGTTCGCCATCAACGCGCCATCCCTCGCCGTCGGCACTCAGCCTGCGCTGATGCAGGTTCCAGCATCCCAGGTGATAGCCCGGATGATGCAGGACCAGGGTGTCGGGAATATAGGAAGGCAGCAGACTCGCCCATTTCTGATCGAGGTAGAGACCGCCAGCCACGTCGACCTCGCACTGCGCCTCCACCCGCCGCCCCCACCAGCGCACGATCTCGCGCACCCGCGCGCTGGCGTGCAGGGCCAGCACTCCGAGGTGGTAGGCGCCCATCTGCAGCATCTGCAGGTCGCCGACCCGCACACCCTCGGCGGGACGCAGCAGGTGGGGCGTGAGGATCGCATCGGTCTGCGCGCCCAGGGACGCGACGATCTCGCGCATCGGCGCGCACACGAACCCGGTGGGGTCGAGATAGATCGCATCGGCCGCCCCCTCGTCGAACAGGTGTGCGAACACGAAGGGTTTGAGCGCCGCACGCAGCTGCGCCGCGGTGTAACGGGCGCGCATGTCGGCCAGCGCGGGGACACCGAGCCGCTCGGGCGCGACCACTCCGTCGACGTCTCCTGCTTGCTGGGCGACCTGATCGGCGCACACCAGCACGAAGCGCGCACCTGGATGATGCACGGACACGGATGCGCGCAGCGCACGCGCCTGCGCCAGCGTGTGGTGCGTGCAGATGGTGAAAAACACAGGCGAAACGGTCTGGGTCATCAGTCGGGAAGATCCGCAGTGGAAATCGAAGGCCTCGGATGTACCGCCGCCACAGACGCATGGCGTACCGTCGGCATCAGCCACTCGGCCTGCGCAGCGCACGCCACCGGGTCAGCCAATCGCGCACGGGCCGGGTCACCCTCCAACTGGTGGAGGACTCGATCTCGGCAAGGCGGTCGCGCAGGCGGGCATGTTCGCGTTCGGCATCGGCGCGCAGCAGGTCGCGCTCGGAGACCAGCCGGGCCGCATGCAGGCGCGCGCTGTCGGCTTCGTGACGCAGTGTGTCCGATGCGGCGCGTGCGGCATCCAACGCCATGCGTGCGGAATTCGCCTCCAGGCGCGTGCGCTCGGCTTCGGCCTGGGTGTCCGCGGCGCGGCTCTCCGCCTGCTGCAGCAGCGAACGGAGCACCCGCGCATCGGTGTGCGCCGCATCCAGCCGCTCCTGCAGCCGCTGGATTTCGATCCGAGCCTGCGCCTCCGACGCCATGCGCGCCTCCACCGCGGCCGAGGTCTCGACGCGTGCGACCTGGATCTGCAGCATCTCCTCGCGTCGGGCACGCTCTTCGGCCTCCAGACGCTGCTGCAGCGAGGCTTCGATGTCCGCGCGCAGCGTGCGCACCATCTGCGCCACGCTGTCGACGCGCTCGGACAATGGCGGCGTCGGGTCCGGGCGCAGGCGCAGGCCGAGCGCCTCGAACAGGCGCAGCACCGGCACCTCGTCCGTCGTGCCCCGCAGGGCGACAAGACTGCGCAGCGCCTGCGGCTGCTCCGGCCCGACCAGCAGAACGCCCAGGCCGTGCGCATGCTGGAACTCGAATCCGGGATAACGCTCCAGCAGTTCCGCCCACAGCCGCCATACCCCGAACTCGCGCTCGCGCACCAGCGTGTCGTGGAACAGCACGACGGCGCGTTCCGAGAGCTTGGGCAGCCAACTCTCGAAATCCTCGCGCACCGCCTCGTAGGTGTGCAGGCCGTCGATGTGCAGCAGGTCGATGCTGCCGTCGGCGAAATACGGCAGCGCCTGATCGAAGCGCATGCGCATCAGCGAGGAAAAACCGGCGTAGTGCGCGCGGTTGGTCTCGCGCAGCCGGGAGTAGACCTCCTCGCCGTAATGGCCGGAATGCGTGTCGCCTTCCCAGGTATCGACCGCGTAGCAGCGCGTGTCGAGCCCGCAGTGGCGTACCGCCTGGCAGAACGCCAGATACGACGCGCCGTGATGGGTGCCCAGCTCCACCAGCATGCGCGGCCGCAGTTCCTCCACCACCCAGCAGGCGAAAGGCAGATGGCCGATCCACGCGCTCGGCGGCAGATGCGCCGGCGGCAGGGACATCGACGTATTGAGGTGCAGCGACGGAGCGACGGTGGGATTCATGCGGACGGCTGCCGTGAAAGTGCGCGGACATCGGGCCGCGCATGCGCGGCCGGGCGGGGAACTGGACATGGCGCGATCATCCTGGCACCTGCACACCGGAGTCGGAGGCGGTGCGTGCGGCGGCGGCCTCGGGTGCGGCCACGCTCAGCGTGATCGCGCGATACGGAATGCCGACCAGGCCGGTGGAACGCGGGATGAAGATCGATTCGAACGCGAGCGCGTCGTAGATCCACATCGTCTGCACATGTTGGAGATAAGTGCCGTCCGCGACCGCCACATCGACCGTGTAGCGTCCCTTCGGAAGGTACGGCATGCGGAACTCGAACTCGGCGCGGATCAGGCCGCCCGCGTCCACGGGCATGGGCGCCGGTGGCGGGTCGCCCCAGGTATTGGTGCCGAACAGCTGCTGGCCCAGGCGGTCCTTGACGAAAAAACCGACGATCGGGCTGGGAATATGGCGATTGGCGCGCGCCTCGGCGACCAGACGGACGATCTCGCCGCCTTCGATCTGATGCAGCGTCTTGCCGGCCGGCGTCTCGAAACGCACCGACTCGATGCGCGAACCGCCGTCGCCGAATCCGGCCTTGTCCGGATCGAACGCGAACACCTGCATCTGCGCGCGATCCAGCGACGGATCGATCGCATCGGCATCATCGCCTCCGGCAGGGGACACCGCCGGCGCGACGGGCGCAGCGGGTGCCTGCGCGACTGCGCCCGCGGCCGGCATATGGCCGTAGACACTGGCGTGATAGGCCTCGCATACCTCCTTGGCGGGCCCGTCCAGCACCACGCGACCGCCGTCGAGCCAGATCGCGCGTTCGCACAGGCCGACCACCGAGCCCGAACTGTGGCTGACGAACAACACGGTGCCGTGCTGCTGGAAATCGCGGAGGAAACGCATGCACTTCTGCGCGAAGAACACATCGCCCACCGCGAGCGCCTCGTCGATCACCAGGATGTCCGCATCGACATGCGCGATGACCGCGAACGCCAGCCGCACGTACATGCCGCTGGAATAGGTTTTCACCGGCTGGTCGATGAAATCGCCGATCTCGGCGAAGGCGACGATGTCGTCGAAGCGCTGGCGGATCTGCTCGGCGCTCAGCCCCAGAATGGAGGCGTTGAGATGGATGTTCTCGCGACCGGTGAATTCGGGATTGAAGCCGGTGCCCAGTTCGAGCAGTGCGGCGACGCGGCCGCGCGTGGCGACCTGGCCCGAACTCGGCGCCAGCGTGCCGCAGATGATCTGCAGCAGCGTGGACTTGCCGGCACCGTTGCGGCCGATGATGCCGACGGTCTGGCCGTGCGGGATGCGCAGCGACACATCATGCAGCGCCCGGAATTCGCGGAACAGCGGCTTCGGGTTGCGCCCGAGCAGCCGCCCCATGCGCGCACGCAGGGCCTGCATGAGCCGGTCCTGCGGGCGCTCGTAGATGCGGTAGTGCTTGGCGACCGCCTCCACCGCGATCGCGGTGAGCGCCTCGTCGGCGGGCTGCATCTCAGAGGACATCGGCGAACCCCCGCCGGGTCTTCTGGAACAGCGCATAGCCGGACGCCGCCACCAGCGCCGCGACCGCGCTGTATCGGCCGAGCGCGGCGAGTTCCGGCGCCTGTCCGGCGAACAGCACCGCGCGTGCCTGTTCGATGGGCAGGGTCAGCGGATTCACGTAGAACCACGGCCTGAAGGTGTCCGGCAGAGTCTCCAGCGGGTAGAAGACCGGCGCCATGAACAGCAGCACGGCCGAAATCACCCCGGTGATCTGCGCGATGTCGCGCAGGAAAACGCCGAGCGCGGCCAGCGCCCAGGTCACGCCGAGCGCGATCGCGACCAGCGGCAGGAAGATCACCGGCAACCACAGTGCGGTGAGCGGCGGCGGGCCTTCCAGCGCCCAGATCGCGAGCAGCAGCATGACCATGCTCACCGCGGCATGGAACAGCGCCGCGCCTATGACGCTCCACGGCAGCGTTTCCAGCGGGAACACCACTTTCTTCACCAGATTGCGATTGCCGAGAATCAGTCCGGGTGCGCGCACCACCGCCTCGGACAGCAGCCCATGCATCACCACGCCGACGAACAGGACCAGCGCGAAGTGCGCGCGGGTCTGGCCGACCTGCAGCTCTCCCCAGCGCGCCTGGAACACCACCGAAAAGACGAAGGTATAGACCGCCAGCATCAGCAGCGGATGCAGCATCGACCAGGCGAGGCCGGCGACCGATCCGCGATAGCGCCCCACCACCTCGCGCCAGACCAGACGACGGATCAGTCCGCGCTGACGCCAGGCACCGAGGACCAGACTCAGCGGCCCCAGCGGAGGCGGCGCGTGCGAATTCAACGATGGGGTAGACATCAGCCGAGCGCGCCCTCGAGATCGCGGCGCAGGTCCTCCAGCGACTCCACGCCCACACTCAGCCGCACCAGGTCGTCGTGGATGCCGAGTGCCGCGCGGCGCTCGGGCGGGATCGAGGCATGGGTCATCACCGCGGGGTGGTTGACCAGCGATTCCACGCCGCCCAGCGACTCGGCCAGGGTGAACAGCTGCAGGCGCTCGCAGAAGCGCTGCGCGCCGGGGTAGCCGCCCTTCACCCGCACCGACACGATGCCGCCGAAGCCGTCCATCTGCCGCGCGGCCAGCGCGTGATGCGGATGCGAGGCCAGCCCCGGGTAGATCACCTGTTCGATGCCCGGATGGGTCTGCAGCCATTCGGCCAGCGCCTGCGCGTTCTCGCAGTGCGCGCGCATGCGCAGGTGCAGGGTCTTCAGGCCGCGCAGCGCCAGGAAGCTGTCGAACGGCCCCTGCACCGCGCCCACCGAGTTCTGCAGGAAGGCCATCTGCTCGGCCAGTTCGGCGTTGTCGCCGACCACCGCCATGCCGCCGACCATGTCGGAATGGCCGTTGAGGAACTTGGTGGCCGAGTGCATCACGAGGTCGGCGCCGTGTTCCAGCGGCCGCTGCAGGATCGGCGAGGCGAAGGTGTTGTCGACCACCATCAGCAGGCCGTGCTTTTTCGCCACCGCGCTCACCGCCTGCAGGTCGACGATCTTGAGCATCGGGTTGGTCGGGGTTTCCACCCAGACCATGCGCGTGTTCGGCCGGATCGCGGCCTCGAAAGCGGCCGGGTCGGTCAGGTTGACGAAGCTGAAGTCCAGCCCCGCACTGCGCCGGCGCACGCGCTCGAACAGGCGGAAGGTGCCGCCGTAGACATCATCCATGCACACCACGTGGCTGCCGGTATCCAGCAGCTCGAGGATGGTCGAGGTCGCGGCCAGGCCCGAGGCGAAGGCGAAGGCGCGGCTGCCGCCTTCCAGCCCGGCCACGCAGCGCTCGTAGGCGAAGCGGGTCGGGTTGTGGGTGCGGGAGTACTCGAAACCCTGATGCACGCCCGGGCTGGACTGCGCATAGGTCGAAGTGGCGTAGATCGGCGGCATCACCGCCCCGGTGCTGGGGTCGGGCGCCTGACCGGCGTGGATGGCGCGCGTCCCAAGGCCCCAGTCGGCGCCGTCGTCCTGCGTGTGCATGTGCATGTAAATACCTGAATGGTTGGGGATTCTAGCAAATGCCCGGGGTCGGCCGAAGCCGGTCCGGGGCGTGGGACGCAGGCCCGACGGGCCGCCAGCCGGCTACTGCACGCGTCGGCGCAGCCAGTTCAGCAGGTCGATCCGGGTGATCAGGCCGAGGAAGCGCTCGCCGTCCATCACGATCGCCACATGGCCGCGGTCGAACACCGGCAGCAGGGCTTCGACCGGCGCGCGCACATCGAGGATGTCGAGCTTGCTGACCATCGCGGTGGACACCGGGTCGCGGAAGCGGGCCTCGTCGCCGTAGACGTGCAGCAGCACGTCGCTCTCGTCGAGGATGCCGACGATGCGCTCGCCGTCCATCACCGGCAATTGCGAGATCTCGTACAGCTTCATGCGCTGGTAGGCGGTGACCAGCAGATCCTTCGCGCCCACCACCACCGTGTCGCGCTGGGTGTAGGGGCGCAGGATCAGGTCGCGCAGGTCGCCGTGCGTCTGACGCTCCAGGAAGCCGTTGTCCAGCATCCAGTAGTCGTTGTACTGCTTGGACAGGTACTTGTTGCCGGTGTCGCAGACGAACACCAGCACGTTCTTCGGCGTGGTCTGCTCGCGGCAGTATTTCAGCGCCGCCGCCAGCAGCGTGCCGCTGGAGGAACCGCCCAGCACGCCCTCGCTGCGCAGCAGCTCGCGCGCGGCCAGGAAGCTTTCCTTGTCGGTGATCGCGTACGCCTTCTTCACCCGTGTGAAGTCGGAAATATCCGGCAGGAAATCCTCGCCGATGCCCTCCACCATCCAGCTGCCGGACTTCTCGCTGAGCGTGCCCTCGTTGATGTATTCGGTGAGGATCGAGCCCACCGGATCGGCCAGGATCAGCTCGGTCTGCGGCGAATGCTCGGCGAAACAGCGCGACAGGCCGGTCATCGTGCCCGAGCTGCCGCAGCCGAAGACGATGGCGTCCAGCCCGCCGACCGTGGCCATCTGGCGCAGGATCTCCGGGCCGGTGACGTGCTCGTGCGCGGCAGGGTTGTCCGGGTTGCCGAACTGATTGACGAAGAACGCGCCCGGGGTCTCCTCGGCGATGCGCTTGGCCATGTCCTGGTAGTAGTCCGGATGGCCCTTGGCCACGTCCGACCGGGTCAGCACCACCTCGGCGCCCATTGCCTTGAGGTTGAAGATCTTCTCCCGGCTCATCTTGTCCGGGACCACCAGCACCAGTTTGTAGCCCTTCTGCTGGGCCACCAGCGCCAGGCCGATGCCGGTGTTGCCCGCCGTGCCTTCCACCAGCGTGGCGCCGGGCTTGAGCTCGCCGCGGCGCTCGGCCGCCTCGATCATGCGCAGGCCGATGCGGTCCTTGATCGAGCCGCCGGGGTTCTGGCTTTCGAGCTTGAGATAGAGGGTGCAGGGGCCGGTATCGAGCCGTCTTGCGCGGACCACGGGGGTCTCGCCGATCAGGTCGAGGACGGAATCGTGGACGCGTGCTGGAGTCGCCATGCCGGACCGCTCGTAGTCGGAAAGTCGGCGATTATCGCATTGGCGGCACGCTCCCATCGTGCGCACCGGGCGGCCCGGGGGACAGGGGCTTGCTCGGGACAGGCCTGGAAGCGGCGGTCGTTGCGGGCGCGTTGCCGGTGTCTGCTGCTGGTCTCTGCTGCCGGCACCGTGTCGGGGACGGCGTCGGACGGGGTACCTGCCCGGGCCTGCCGCGTTGCGCGGCTCTGGCGCCGCGTCGTTCTCCTGCGACCTGCCGCCCGCCGGGGCACCCGGCCCGGCCTGCGCATGCGCAGCGGACCAGGTGCTGGGCGGGGGCAGTTGCGATCAGTGTCGCAGCTGGTCGTACATCCTGAGCAGACGATCCTTGGCCGCCAGCTTCTCGCGCTTCATCTGGCCCAGGCGGTTGTCGTCGATCGGCAGCACGCCGAGCTCCGCGTCGAGGACCTGCTTGTCCAACTCCCGGTGACGGTGGAACAGCTGCCTGAACTCGACGTTCTGCTTCATCAGTGCTTCGATTTCGCTCTGGGGATGCCCTTCGAACATGGCCTTTTCCTCACTGCTGATGGGGCGGCGCGGGGGTCACCCGGCCGCTGGACGGCCCCGTCCGGGCACCGCCGAGCGGCGGCACCCAGGGGGGGCCAACAAGTCCCCCGGCCAGCGCGGCCGGAGGGCGGAAAAACGGGATGGAGCGACGGATCTTCGAGCGACGGGACATCGCGGTGGCCACCGCCCTGCCCGCCGCGATGCCGCCATGCATGCCCGCACGCGTGCGCGACCACGCCCGTGCGGGTCGCGCAGGCGGCCATGGGACGCAAGGGTCGAGGCGGCAAGAGGCACTGACCGCGCCGGTGGAGACCACGGCGGGGGGCAGCAGGAAGCGGGGGGCGACTGAAACAGAGCCGGTACGGTGCGCCGGCTCACGCGGCGGGCTGGACGCGCTGCTGTGCCGGATGAAGCTGTGGCGAATGAAGCGTCGGAGCCGGAATCGCAGCCGGAATCGGAGCTGGAATCGGAGCCGGAAAAGGGACGGGCGATGCGCTCGGGGGCGACCGCCCGCAACACGCTTGCGGCGGCATCCTCCCGGGTCGGATCGTGACGCGTCATCGGCACCTCGGTCGCTGCATCGGGAGGCAGGATCGCGACCCGACGCTTTCGACCCTACTCCTGCACTTGGCCCTCGGCAAGCGCTGCCTGTCCTCGCCGACAGACGGCATTCAAACAACGCGGGGCTGCGCCATGACAACGCCCGCAAGGCGGACCGCGATCACGCAAAGTGTTGATTCAACGTTAAATTCTGGACGAATAGAACCGCGCGACGCGCCGGCCCGAGACTGCCCCCGCGCTCAGCGCCGGGGCTTCGGCTTGGGTTTGGTGCCGCCCGCAGGTGCGGGAGCGGAGCCGCCGGACAGCTCGGCTTCCAGCCGCTTCAGCTCGGCCTCCCGCGCCCGCGCCGCACGCAGCTTCTCGGCCTCGGCGCCGGCCACGTCGTCGAGCGTGCTTTCGGCCTCCTGGCGGGCCAGGCTCTCGGCCTCCGCCGACTGCCGCAGCCGGGCCATGTCCTCCGCCTGCACCTGCAGCTGCACACGCAGACGCTCGGCCTCGGCGCGCGCGCGCATGGCATCGCGACGGCTGGCCTCGATCAGCAGCTCGCTGCGCTGCAGATCGAGCTGTCGCACAGTCTCCTCGGCCTGTTCGCTGCGTACCGCGGCTTCGGCGGTCTCCACGCGCAGCCGCGCCAGGGCCAGCAGATGCGGTCGCTCACGCTTGCGGGCATCGGCGACGGTGTCCAACGCGATCCGTGCCCGCAGGCGTTCGTAGGCCGCGTGCGCGTTGCTGCGCGGGTCGGTATCGAGCGTGCGCAGCCGCTGGCGCAGCGGGTCGAGCTCGGGATCCGGGCGGGCATCGCGCTGCGCGGCCTCGGCCGGAGACGGCAGCGACACGCCCACCACGGCCGACCCGCCGCCGAACAATGTGCACAGTGCGAAGGACAACGGCAGCGCGAAGGCGGCGCGGTGCGCACCGACGCGGCGGGCGCGGAAAGGCAGTATCCCGGTCAGGGCGGCGGTCACGGCTGCACCTCCATCTCCAGACGCGCGCCCAGCTCGCGCAGTTCGTTGCGGCGCTGGGCGAGGCGTGCGGCGTTCGCGGCCTCCAGGCTGCGGGCCCGGGCGAGGTCGGCTTCGGCCTCGGCCAGCTGCGCGGCTTCTTCGGCATCGCCGCTGCGCGCGGCGTTCTGCGCACGCAGCAGCGCCTCGCGTGCGCGGAGCAGGCCCTGCGGGTCGTACTGCTCGGCATCGGCGCGCTCGGCGCGTGCGATCGCCGACTGCGCCGCGGCGATCTCGTCCGCAGGCGATGCCGCATGCACGTCGCCCGCGCGCACCGCGCTCGCGAGCAGGATCGATGTCAGCGCCACGTACAGCGGAACCGTGAACACGGTCACGCGCCGGACGCGTCGCGGTGCGGCATTGGCGGCGTGCGTGGGCAGCGGGTGCTGCGTCGCGGGGGAGATTTGTGCGAAGCTTCGCGGCATGGGGAGGGTCCGGCGATGGTATGCGTTCGCATCGGATTGTCGTGACCCGATGCGGCCGATGCAACGCCGCAGCCCAACGCCAGCCAAATGCGCGCACACATCCTGTCGACGGGATGGAGGCCGCCCGGGCGCTGCCGTCCGCCGTATCGGCGTCGCGCATCGCGCGTCGCGACGGTGCAGGGCCAGCACCCCGCGACACCCGGCAACCTCTCGCGACACCAGCGCCACACCTTCCGCCCAAGCAGTTCCGCACGGGGAGACGTACCGATGGACATCGGCTATTTCCTGAAGCTGATGACGGACAAGAACGCGTCCGACATGTTTCTGACCACCGGCGCGCCGGTGCACATCAAGGTCGAAGGCAAGCTCTACCCGCTCGGCAACACCGGGCTGCCGCCGGGCATGGTGAAGAAGATCGCCTATTCGCTGATGGACGAGGGCCAGGTGCCGGAGTTCGAGCGCGATCTCGAGCTCAACATGGCGCTCTCGCTGGCCGATGCCGGCCGCTTCCGCGTCAACGTGTTCAAGCAGCGCGGCGAAGTGGGCATGGTGATCCGCGCGATCCGCAGCGTGATCCCCAGCATCGAGGAGCTGCAGCTGCCGCAGGTGCTGAAGAACGTCATCATGGCACCGCGCGGGCTGGTGCTGATCGTGGGCTCTACCGGCTCGGGCAAATCGACCACGCTCGCGTCGATGATCGATTACCGCAACAGCACCGCGGCCGGGCACATCCTCACCATCGAGGACCCGATCGAGTACCTGCACAAGCACAAGAAATCGATCGTCAACCAGCGCGAGGTGGGTCTGGACACTCACGCCTTCCACAACGCGCTGAAGAACGCCATGCGCGAAGCGCCGGACGTGATCCTGATCGGCGAAATTCTGGATGCCACCACCATGGAGGCGGCCATCGCCTTCGCCGAAACCGGCCATCTGTGCCTGGCCACGCTGCACTCCAACAACGCCGACCAGACCATCGAGCGCATCCTCAACTTCTTCCCCGAAAGCGCGCACAAGAACGTGCTGATGAACCTCGCCCTGAACCTCAAGGCGGTGATCAGCCAGCGCCTGGTGGTGGGCACGGACGGCCGGCGCATTCCTGCGGTGGAGGTGCTGATCAACACGCCGATGATCCGCGACCTGCTGCGCCGCGGCCAGGTGCACGAGATCAAGGCCGCGATGGAAGAGACGCTGGAGGAAGGCATGGAGTCCTTCGACCAGTGCCTGTTCCGGCTCACCAAGGAAGGCAAGATCGACATGGAGCAGGCGCTGCGCGCGGCCGACTCGCGCGATGGCCTGGCGCTGAAATTCCGCCTCTCCGAAGGCGGCAGCGACGAGCACGACCCCTACGCGGTCGCGTTCGAGGGCGAGACCAGCGATTCGTTCCAGCACTGAGGCCGTTCGCCGTTCGCCGGCAGATCGGCGAGCCGAAAACACGACGCCCCGGCCGAAAGCCGGGGCGTCGTCGTTTCGGGGGTTTTCGACTGCCGGGAATCGCGGCGACAGCAGGATCGATTCGTCCCAAGCCGGGGGGGCAGTCGCGACGCGGCGGAGATGCTGCGATGGCGAGCCGGGGCCTGCCCTACGCGGGCGGAGCGTCGGGCTGGCGCTCGGGGCGGGCGGCGTCGAAGGCGGGAAGCGACAGGCAGGCCGCGTCGATCTGACGGATCAACGGGAACGGCTCCAGATCCACCGCGAAGCGCCGTGCGTTGTAGACCTGCGGGATCAGGCAGCACTCGGCCATGCCCGGGGTGTCGCCTTCGCAGAATTCGCCGCGCGACAGGTCCTCGCGCAGCAGCGCCTCGAACGCAGCGAAGCCCTCGACGATCCAGTGCCGCACCCACTCGTCGCGCTCGGGCTGGGGCACGTTCCACTCGCGTTCGAGGTACTGCAGCACGCGCAGATTGTTGAGCGGGTGGATGTCGCACGCGACCAGCTGCGAGAGCGCGCGCACCTGCGCGCGTTCGCGCGCGGCCGGCGGCAGCAGCGGCGGGTCGGGCCACAGCTCGTCGAGATACTCGATGATCGCCAGCGACTGCCGGATCATCCGCTGCCCATGCTGCAGCACCGGCACCAGCCGCTGCGGATGGACCTGCGCATATTCCGGCCGGTGCTGCTCGCCGCCGTCGCGCACCAGATGCACCGGCGCCTGCGTGAATTCCAGGCCCTTGAGATTGAGCGCGATGCGCACCCGGTAGGCGGCGCTGGAGCGCCAGTAGCCATGAAGCGTGAGTGTGTCGTGCACGGACCTGCCCTCGCAGCGACGGGGCGACGCGCCCCACGCTCGCACGATACGCCCGTCATCGGCCGGCGGGAAGCCGGCCGGGACTGTTATGCCGGCCGCTCGATCCGCTGCTCGATCGCGCCGAAGATGTCCTCGCCGGCGCGGCTGCGCATTTCGATCCGCACCACATCGCCGAAGGACATGAACGGAGTCGAGGGCTTGCCGTGTTCGAGGGTCTCCACCGTGCGCTTCTCGGCGAAACACGAGGCGCCCAGCGAAGTGTCCTGATTGGCCACGGTGCCCGAGCCGACGATGGTGCCGGCGCTCAGCGGCCGGGTCCTGGCCGCGTGCGCGACCAGCTGCGCGAAGTCGAACTGCATGTCGACGCCGGCCTCCGGCGCGCCGAACCAGGCGCCGTTGATGTGGGTCAGCAGCGGCAGATGCACCTTGCTGCCCTGCCAGGCATCGCCCAGCTCGTCGGGCGTGACGAACACCGGCGACAGCGCCGAACGCGGCTTGCTCTGCAGGAAACCAAAGCCCTTGGCCAGCTCGCCGGGAATGAGATTGCGCAGCGATACGTCGTTGACCAGGCCGATCAGCTGAATGTGCCCGGCGGCCTGCTCCGGCGTCACCGCCATCGGCACGTCGTCGGTGACGATCACCACCTCGGCCTCCAGGTCGATGCCGTAGTCCTCGTTGGGCACGCGCACCGGGTCGCGCGGGCCGTAGAAGCCGGCGCTGACCGCCTGGTACATCAGCGGATCGACGTAGAAGCTCTCCGGCACCTCGGCGCCGCGGGCGCGGCGCACGCGTTCGACGTGCGGCAGATACGCGCTGCCGTCGACGAACTCGTAGGCGCGCGGCAGCGGCGCGGCGAGCGACTGCATGTCGAGCGCGAAGGCGCCTTCGGCGGTGCCGTCGTTCAGCGCCTCGGACAGCGCATTGAGCCGCGGCGCGAGATTGGACCAGTCCTCCAGCGCGCGCTGCAGGGTCGGCGCGATGCCGTCTGCGCGCACGGCGCGGGTCAGGTCGCGCGACACCACGATCAGGGTGCCGTCGCGGCCGCCTTCTTTGAGCGAAGCCAGTTTCATCGAATCCTCGGTCGTTGCAGGGAATGTCGGCGCCCCATCGTCGCTTGGGACGCATGCGCCGGGGCGGAGGCCCGACGCGACCGCGGCCCGGGAGTCCTGGGCCGCAGTGGCCGGCGCGTGCATAGGATAGCCGGGCGGGGCACACCTTGCCGCCGCGTCTTGCCGCCGCCCCTGCTCCGTCGCGATTGTGCCGCCGCCGCGCGACCGGCGGCACAGCGCGCGCGCCCGATCCGTTCAGATTCATCGCGCCAGCTGCGGAAACATGATATTGATAATGATATCAATCTGATGTTTGATACTCGATCGATTCCGTTCCGAGCCCACGGCACGGCGGATTTTCGCGCGTCTTCGCATCCGGAACGCGGGTTTTCCTGCTATCTTGGAAATCGTTTCCAAACAGCGGCGCTCGTCGCCAGGCCGGCAGATCATCCGGCTGTCAGGATTCGGATCGACGGTGCAGGGACGGAGTCCAGGCGTGCGGCCAGGAACCGAGGGGAGATGGACAGCTTCGTGAGGAGGAACGGGGGGGCCATATGCCGAGCAGGACGCCGCTCGATCTGAAATCACTGCGCGCGCTGGTGGACGCTCCGGATACGGAAGCGCTCAGCGCGGGCATCCAGCGTCTGGTCGATCCGCTCGGGGTGGACTACTGGTTCTATGCGCTGGATCTGCCGGTGGTGAAGGACCAGCCCAGCGAGCTGCGCATCGGCACCTATCCGGAATCGTGGGTGCGGCATTATTTCGAGCGCGAATACATCCAGATCGACCCGGTGATCAGCCACTGCCAGGACCATGCCGTACCGCTGATCTGGCAGGACGCGGTCGACCGCACCCGGCGACTGCTCGACCCCACCGCACAGCGGGTACGGCAGATGTTCGGCGAGGCTAGCGAATTCGGGCTGTGCGCCGGGCTCAGCATTCCGCTGCATGGGCCGGGCGTGTCCTGGGGCCTGATGTCCTACGCCAGCAATCAACTGCGCTCGCGCCAGCTGCAGCGGATCCTGCCCGATCTGCACGTGCTCGCGCACTACGTGCACGAGGCCGCGCGCCGTTTCCTGCTCGACCGCGCCGCACCGGTGGACGTGCCCACCCTCACCCATCGCGAACGCGAGTGTCTGACCTGGGCGGCGGAAGGCAAGACCAGCTGGGAAATCGGGCAAATGCTCAAGATCAGCGAACGGACCGCGATCTTCCATCTGCAGAACGCGATCCACAAACTCGGCGTGAGCGGACGCCAGGCCGCGGTCGCGCGCGCCATCTCTTACGGTCTGATCGTCTCGCCGCGCGGCTGAGGCCATTCGCCGGCAGGCGCTGCCGGCCGCCCGCGGATGGCCTTCGCAGTGCGGCGCGCGCAAAGCATCGACGCCGCACGCTGCGCAGGATTCCCGCGCGCAGGGCGCTGACGCTCCCGCAGGCACCGTCGCGCAACGGCCTCACCCTGTCAGTTGCTGCAGCTGTCGCATGCGACAGGTTCAAGCTGTGCTTATGGCTCCCCCGTCACGAGGAGCCATCATGGCCTCACGCACAGCCTCCACGCGCTTGCAGCACGCGTCTCAGAACCTTGTCCCCCAATGCCCGCTTTCCCAGGTTCAGCGCTCGCAGGACACGCTCCAGAACGACACGCGCCCGCAAGACCCATCGTCGCAGGAGACCGACGCGCAGCACATCGATGCGCCCGGGACCGCGCAGCACGACACGGGCTCGCGCACGCATCGCCCCGAGCCGTCCCGTCTCCTGCTGTCGCCGCGCGCACCGGCCATCATCACCGCCCGTGCCGGTGAGCTCGGCCTAGGCGCACCGCTGCTCGATTCCATGTATCGCCTGCGTGCGCACGTGTTCCACGAACGGCTCGGCTGGGATGTGCGCGTGGAGTCCGGGCGCGAGCACGACTGGTTCGATCTGATCGGCCCGCATTATCTGGTCGCGCACGACGGTGCGCAGAACGCGCTGGGATGCTGCCGCATGCTGCCCAGCACCGGGCCGAACATGCTGCGCGACGTGTTCCCCGCGCTGCTCGACGGGCGGGCGATGCCGATCGCGGAATCGATCTGGGAGATCAGCCGGTTCGCGATCGACCCGGCCTGCGCCGGGGAGGGTTTCGGATTCGGCCCGCTCGCCGGCGCGCTGCTCGGACGGATGATCCATTTCGCCGACCGGATGGCGGGGACGGAGGTGGTCGGTGTCACCACTGTCGCGGTGGAGCGCATGCTGCTGCATATGGGCCTCGACGTGCGCAGACTGGGCGCCCCGAAACGCGTCGGCCGGGTCATGAGCCTGGCCTTCAGCATTCCGGTGAGCGCCGCCAATCTCGATGTGGCGAGCGCATACGACCCACCGGCCGCGCGCGCGGCCTGACCCCGTCGCACCAGGGCACACACACGGCCGTGCCACCGCGGCGTGCGCGGGATCCGGTCCTGTCGACAGCAGGTTGTGATCGTCGCGGCCTGGAAGCCGCACAGGCCTGACAGGCATGCCCGCGATGCGCACGCGTCGGGAGAAGGGCCCGCCGGGTCAGGACAGGGGCGTGCATGCGCACGCATTCGCGGAATGCCGGCGCCGCAGGAGATGCGGCGCCGGGCAGCGGGCCTGTATTCGGGCGGCAGCACTCCCTGCGGGAATGCCGCGCCATGTCGCCCGTTTCGGCTGGGCCCGATCTGGCCTAGGCCGCCAATTCGGGCCGCGCATGCGCGCCCGACGGGAGCGTCGCGCCAAACCCGGCATGGGCGATGTCGCTCTCACGCTGCGCGCGCAGGGCTTCGGCCAGTCCGTCCCACAGCGCCATCCGCGCCTGCAGCGCCTGCAGGGCGGATGTGCGCGCTTCGGCCAACCCGTCGTCGTGCTTCTCGAGCGTCGAGGCGAGCATCCGCTCCGCGGCCGGGCCGTGGGCATCGCCATCCAGCTCGATGTGACGCTCCAGGTAGTAGACGAACCCGGGCGCCTGCGTCGCATTCAGGCCCCAATGCTCCAGCAGGCCCTGGAACATGTCGGGAATGACGTTTTCACGGCCGTACAGGAAGCTCGCCATCACCTGCAGGGTGCTGCCCGTGAGGCAGGTGTCGAGCGTGTGCCGCACGAAGGCGCGGACGTATTCCGGAGTGGCCCCGGCATCGAAAGCCGATTCCAGATCGGCACCTGCGCGCAGCGCGTCCAGAAAGGCGACGAAGGCGGTGGTCGACGCGCCGACATCGCGCATCGCCTGCAGATAGAGGTCGAGATGGCTGGCCGGATTGCCGGCGGCGTCCACGTCGCTCTCCTCGGCCAGCACGATGTCGTTGATCAGCCGGGCCGCAGCCGGGTCGGCCGGCGGCATCCACGGCAGGGTCACGCAGGTCAGATCGCGCTGCAGCCGCTTGGCGAGGGACATGAAGTCCCAGACGGCGTAGACGTGGGCCTGCATGAAGCCGCGCAGGGCGTCCATGTCGCGGATTTCGGCGAACACCGCGTGTGTTTCGAGTCCGGTCCGGACACGACGCATGGCGGGGGTGAGCACGGCATCGACTTCCTTCTTCATCTTCGCTCTCCTTGAGCATGACGCTTGGTCGGGATGGGCGTCCGCGACGCCCATTGAACGGCACGCCGCGCATCCTGCGCGGCAGGTCCGGCACCGGCCTGCGCCGGCACCCGTGCCCGCGACCCGCCCCGCTCGCACGGACCGTGCCGCGACCTCTCCGGCGAGCGCCTGGCGCATCGCCTCTGACCTGGTCGCCCGGACTCTCACATCCGGGGATGGCGGCGCCATGCGCCGCCGGATTCGTCGATGTATTGCTTTGCTTTCGATACGTACTGGCTCACTCCGAGAGGACAGTACGCATGTCACCCCAACCGGTCCGGTTCGCGCCCGGACCGGGCGGCGCGCTTCAGTGCGGTTGATACAGCGGGTACAGACTGGCTTCCTCGCGGTTGATGCGCTGCGCGAGGAGGCCACCCACGGTCTCGTAGTCGGCCATGAATTCGTCGCGCTTGCGCTGATCGAAGTCCGTGACCTGGTACTTCTTGACGAAGTCGACCACGCCGCGGGCGATGGCGTTCATCTCGCGTCGGAAGCTGCGCACCAGGGTGACGCTCTCGTTGTCGCCCTGCATCAAGTTTTCGACGTAGTTGTAGAAACGCACGTTCTCTGCGATCAAATGCCCCTCGAGATGCACCTTGAACGCATTGAGCATCTGCGGGATGTCGCGGAAATTGCCCTGCTTGGCCGCATCACCGATGGCGCCGTAGAGCTTGACCAGATCGGCATGATCGCGCTTGAGCGCAGGCACCAGGTCCGGGTCGTAGTTGATCCCGAAACCGCCCGGTCCGCGATTGTTGACATTGGGCACACCCTGCGGGAGCGCCTGGGAAGAAGACCCTTTCTTCCCGCCCAGAATCCTTCGGAAAATATCCAGCACAGCAAACCCCTGTAGTCCTAATGAGTAAAGTTCGTTCCTTGCCGCTCGCGCCTGGGGTACACCGGGTCATGGTCTCCGGACTCACCCTGAACGGGCCAGCCTGGACGTACGCATCAGCGATGGCAGCGAATGCGTCCGTTCGACTCCTGTGCCGGGCACCGACCGAGGTCGGCGCGCGCGTGCGAGCCTCACTCGATGAACATAGCAGACTCGCGAGCGGCGAGAAGTACCCAACTCGCCCTCCCGTGACAGATGACGCACTAACGTATTGATTCTGTGGCGGAATGCCCGTTTTCAGGCCGGCGCATCGGCGCAGCGGCTGCCACTGCCGTCAGCCAACTGCGCGAAAGGGCCGAATGGCAGGCCGTTACGCGGGCTCGCAGAGCCGCTGCGAACGATTGCAGCCACCATGCTACCCGCCCGCAGAGCGGCGTTGGCCGCAAGGTGCCGGTCCGAACGGAGCATCCCTCTGGCGGCGGCATGCCCCGGCAGCGACAGCGTCGCGGCCGGGGGAGCGACCCACCGTCGTCGTCCGCGCCTGCCCTGCCCGGCGCGACCGGTGACGGCGAGGGCGAGGGCGAGGGCGTGCCAGGATCGAACACAGGGCGAATGCGCCCCACGGATAAGACGGACACAAAAAACCCGCCGTCGGGCGGGTGGTCGTGTACGTACAGGCGGTGCGGAAACAGGGCTGGCCGATGGGCCGTACCGACAGCATGGGTGCGTCGATTGGCCTGTTCAGGCCGAGCGCCGTTCCAAGCGCGGATACCGCTGGTGTCGCGAGACGCGCACCGAAGTGGTGCGCGTCGGAAATTGGCAGCCCCGGATGGATTCGAACCACCGAATGCCTGAGTCAGAGTCAGGTGCCTTACCGCTTGGCGACGGGGCTGTGGACTGCAAATTGTACACCACACTCCGCGCCGCTTGCCAGCCTGTGCGGGCGGCAGCGCGAACGCGAGGTGTTCGCCGGCCGGGTGGCCCGCAGTGCGCCGAAGCGACCTGCAGGACAGTCGATGGGCGGTGCGCACGGCCGGCGGGGACGCCGGCCGTGCAGCAAAGCGCGATGGATCAGCGCTTGGAGTACTGCGTGGCGCGACGGGCCTTGTGCAGACCGACCTTCTTGCGCTCGACTTCGCGGGCGTCGCGGGTCATGAAACCGGCCTTGCGCAGCTCGGACTTCAGGGTCTCGTCGTACTCGACCAGCGCGCGGGCGATGCCCAGGCGGATGGCGCCGGCCTGACCGGTGGTGCCGCCGCCGACGGCGGTCACGACCACGTCGAACTGCTCGGTGGTCTTGGTCAGCTCAAGCGGCTGGCGCACGATCATGCGCGAGGTCTCGCGGCCGAAGAACTCGTCCAGCGGACGGTCGTTCACGGTGATCTTGCCGGAACCCTTGCGCAGGAAGACGCGGGCGATGGAGGACTTGCGACGGCCGGTGCCGTAATTTTGGGTAGTAGCCATGTGCGTGGTGACCTCAGATGTCCAGCGGCTGCGGCTGCTGTGCGGCGTGCGGATGTTCGGCGCCCTTGTAGACCTTGAGCTTGCGGTACATCGCGCGGCCCAGGGTGTTCTTCGGGAGCATGCCCTTGACCGCGATCTCGATGACGCGCTCGGGGTGACGCTCCAGCGCCTGCGCGAGATTCTCGGTCTTGAGGTTGCCGATGTAGCCGGTGAAGCGGTGGTACTTCTTGTCCAGCAGCTTGTTGCCGGTCACCGTGATCTTCTCGGCGTTGATCACGACGAAGTAATCGCCGGTATCGACATGCGGGGTGTAGACGGGCTTGTGCTTGCCGCGGAGGCGGTAGGCCAGTTCGGCGGCGAGGCGGCCGAGGGTCTTGCCGGTGGCGTCGACGAGATACCAGTCGCGCTGGACGGTCTCGGACTTGGCGATGTAAGTCTTCATGGAAACTCCCAAGGAGCGGTGTTTGGTCGGGCTGATTCCGGCGGCGGCCCTCTTCTGCAGGGACCGGATGGTGCCGCGGGAACGTCGCCACGCGTTGTGTTGCGGAGCAAAAGAGGCGGAATGATAGCCGTGGGCCGGAGCCGGCGCAAGCGGCCCCGTGGCGGGCTCCGGGCATCCCGCGCTCGCGTCCCCGGCCGGCATCGCCGAAAATGCCCGGGTGAGCACCGCGCCCTCCACCGCCGCCGCACCGGCCGTCCCTTCAGCCAAGCCCGTCGCCGCCCCCGATCCCGCGACGGGATGCCTGGAGACGCACGGCCTGGCGATGAACGACCTCACCGCCCTGGCCGACCGCTGCGTGCAGTGCGGCCTGTGCCTGCAGGCCTGCCCCACCTACCGGCTGGAGGCGCTGGAGACCGAATCGCCGCGCGGCCGGATCGCGCTGGTCCGGGCCTGGGAGCAGCAGACCGTGGCCCCGACCGCGGACGGCGAGGCGCATCTGGACCACTGCCTGGGCTGCAGGCGCTGCGAGGCGGTCTGTCCCGCCAATGTCGAGTACGGCCGCCTGCTGGTGGGCGCGCGTGTCGCGCAGCGGCGCCGGCGCCGTCCGGGCTGGCGCCAGCGCGCGATCGAAGCCCTGGCCGCCCGCCCGGCCTTGCTGACAACCATGCTGCAGGCCTATCGCCATCTCTACCCGCTGCTGCCCGCAGGCCTGCGCCCGGTGCCACGGCCGCCGCGTGCGCAGCCGGATATCGGCTCCTTCACGTCCGCTGCGGAGGCAGCAGGCACTGCGGAGGTCGAGGGGGGCGAATCGGCGCAGCTGTTTCTCGGCTGCGTGGCCCGCGGTTACGAAGCCCCCGTGCGCGCCGCACTCGCCCGCCTGTGCGCGGCCGCGGGCGTGCGTTTGCGCATCTTGACGGAGCAGACCTGCTGCGGCAGCCTGCATGCGCACGCTGGCGATGCAAAGACCGCGCAGACGCTCGCGACGCTGAACCGCACGGCCTTCGCCGACGCAGACACTCCGGTATTGACCGTCGCCAGCGGCTGTCACGAGGCGGTCGCCGAGGCGTTGGGCGGCTGCGCCATCGACGCGCTCAGCTTCCTCGCTGCGCGCGCGGAGCGCTTCGCATTCGCCCCGCGTCCGGAGCGCATCGCCCTGCATTTGCCCTGCACCCAGCGCAACGTGGTCGGCAGCGATGGCGCACTGCGCGCGCTGCTGGGGCGGGTGCCGGGCCTGGAGGTGGTGATCATCGACGCCGGCTTCGGCTGCTGCGGCGCCGCCGGCACCGCGATGCTGACCGACCCGTCCCGCGCGGCGCGCTTCCGCCAGCCGCTGATCGATGCCTTCACCGCCAGCGGCGCAACGCGCCTGCTCAGCGCCAATCTCGGCTGTCGCCTGCATCTGAGCGGCGGCACGGCCCTGCCGGTGCAGCATCCGCTGGAATTCCTCGGCGACTGCCTGCAGGCGCCTTCGCACCACGACCATGGACCCGCATCCACATGACCGCAGCACGCCGCCTCTCCCCGCTCGACCGCCTGCTCGCCGATGCCCAGAACGCGCTGGAAACCATCGCCGGCAGCCCGGTCGCCGAACGTCGCAACCCCGGCGAGACCGAGGCCGACGTGGTGCTGGACGACGCCGAACGCCGCCATGCCGCCGGGCTGATGCGGATCAATCACGTCGGCGAGGTCTGCGCCCAGGCGCTGTACGTCGGCCAGGCCGCGGTGGCCCGCGACCCGGCCACGCGCGCGCAGCTGCAGGCCGCCGCGCAGGAGGAAACCGACCACCTGGCCTGGTGCGCCGACCGCCTGCGCGAACTGGACAGCCGGCCCAGCCTGCTCAACCCGCTGTGGTATGCCGGCAGCTATGCCATCGGCGTCGCGGCCGGCCTGCGCGGCGACGGCTGGAACCTGGGCTTCGTGGTCGAAACCGAGCGCCAGGTGGAGGCGCACCTGGACGAACACCTGCAGACCCTGCCCGAAGCCGACGCCCGCAGCCGCGCGATCCTGCGCACCATGAAGGACGACGAAGCCCGCCACGCCGACCACGCCGAAGCCGCCGGCGCCCGCGCCCTGCCGCAGCCGATCCCCCGCCTGATGGCCGCGGCGTCGAAGCTGATGAAGGCGGTGGCGTATCGGGTGTGAGGGGGCCGGGATTGGGGATTGGGGATTGGGGATTGGGGATTGGGGATTCGGGGGTTCGGGGTTCGGGATGGGGATTGGGGATTCGGAGTTCAGGACTCAGGGCTCAGTGTTTGGCGAGCTGGGGTCAGAGTGGCCAGCCATCTTCGAGCAGCTAAAAAGCAGGCGATACAGATCGCCCGTAGCCCCCCTCCCGCCACGATGCAGATCGCGCAGCGCCTCCCCAAGATGTCGTCCCGAGCGCAGCGAGGGACCTGCTTTTGTTGCATTCGGTTCGCATCTCCAAAGCAGGTCCCTCGCTGCGCTCGGGACGACAAGCGAAGTGGCATCGAGATCCGGTGGATACGACGGATTTCGGACTTGCCGATTTCTGAATTCCAAACTAGGAACCTCGAATCCACAATCCGAATCCCGAATCCAGAATCCCACCCCCCATTCCCGCCCACAAAAAAGCCGGCTTTCGCCGGCTTTTTTGTTGACCGAACACCCGATCACTCCACCAGATTCCGCCCCTGGTACAGCTCCTCGATCTCGCGGCGCAGGCGGGCTTCCACCTTCATGCGCTCCTTGAACGAGAGGTTCTTGGCCTTCTCCTCGAACAGGTAGTTGTCGAGGTCGAAATCCTTCAGGTGCATCTTGGTGTGGAACAGGTTTTCCTGGTAGACGTTCACGTCGAGCATTTCGTAGCGCGACTTGATGTTCTTGGCCAGGAAGTCCTGGATCGAGTTGATCTTGTGGTCGATGTAGTGCTTCTTGCCCTTGATGTCGCGGGTGAAGCCGCGCACGCGGTAGTCCATCACCACGATGTCCGACTCCAGGCTCTCGATCAGGTAATTGAGGGCCTTCAACGGCGAGATCACGCCGCAGGTCGACACGTCGATGTCGGCGCGGAACGTGGCGATGCCGTTGTCCGGATGGGTTTCCGGATAGGTGTGCACCGTGATGTGCGACTTGTCCATGTGCGCGACCACGGCATCGGAGATGATCTCCTTGCCGGCGGCCTTCTTGTCGATGACCGGCTCCTCGGAGATGAGGATGGTCACCGACGCGCCCTGCGGGTCGTAGTCCTGGCGCGCGATGTTCAGGATGTTGGCGCCGATGATCTCGGCCACATCGGTGAGGATCTGGGTCAGCCGATCGGCGTTGTACTCCTCGTCGATGTAGGCGATGTAACGCTGGCGTTCATCCTCGCTCGACGCGTAGCAGACGTCGTAGATGTTGAACGACAGGGACTTGGTCAGGTTGTTGAAGCCTTGCAGCTTCAGACGCGGCAGCGGCTTGACCACGGCATCGGGTCCTCGGGACGGGGGTAGGGGGCCGGGATTATGCGCCAAAGCCGTGGGGCTGTCGCCCCGCCCGCGACGACGGCATCCCGGGCACGGCGGGACGGGCCGTCCGCGCCCGGCCCACGCGGCGCGCGCGCCGGGACCGGGCCGGATGCCCGCCCCCCGCATGTTGCCCGTGCGGGATGACCGGTTTGCGACAGGATCTTGCGACAGGATTTGCGGATCGAGTCACAAAGTCCTACTCTCTTTCGCATTCATCTTAGAAGCCCCGCATGAACACTCCATCCGTGGCCACGCTGACACCGCTCCGCCGACACGCCAATCCGCTCGCGCCGACCATCGCGACGATCGAGCGCTTCCTGTCCCACTGCCACCGCCGGCGCTACCCGCCGCGGACCGAGGTGTTCCGCCCGGGAGATCCGGCCGGGACGCTCTACTACGTCATCTCCGGCTCGGTCAGCATCATCACCGAGGAAGACGACGGTCGCGAGCTGGTGCTGGGCTACTTCGGCCCCGGCGAGTTCGTCGGCGAGATGGGCCTGTTCGTGGAAAGCGACCGCCGCGAAGTGGTGCTGCGCACCCGCACCCAGTGCGAACTGGCCGAAATCGGCTACGAGCGGCTCTACCAGCTGCTGGAAGGCCCGCTGGGTGGCGACGCCGCACAGCTGGTGTACGCCATCGGCGCCCAGCTCTCGCGCCGGTTGCTGGACACCAGCAGGAAGGCCGGCCGTCTGGCCTTCCTGGACGTGACCGACCGCATCATCCGCGCCCTGCACGACCTGACCAAGGAACCGGAGGCCATGAGCCATCCGCAGGGCACCCAGCTGCGGGTGTCGCGTCAGGAGCTGGCGCGCCTGGTCGGTTGCTCGCGTGAAATGGCCGGCCGCGTGCTCAAGAAACTGCAGGCCGACGGCAAGCTGCACGCCCGCGGCAAGACCGTCGTGGTCTACGGCACCCGCTGAGCCCGCGATGTCCGAGGCCAGGCCCCCTGCCGTGTCCGTGACGGACGCCGACCTGGACCTGCGCAACGCCACCCCGGCCGACGCCGCGGATGTGGCCGCCCTGCTTGGCGCCCTCGGTTACCCCTGCGATCCCGAGGACGCCGCCGAGCGCATCGTCCAGGTGCATCACAACGCCCGCCAGGCGCTGATCCTGGCCCGGCGCGACGGCGTGGCCTGCGGCCTGCTCTCGCTCGACTTCATGTACTACCTGCCGCTGGGCACCACCACCTGCCGGGTCACCGCGCTGGTGGTGGGCGACGACGCCCGCGGCCACGGCATCGGCCGCGCGCTGCTGCGCGACGCCGAGCGCCGCGCCCGGGTGGGCGGCGCCGCACGGCTGGAAGTCACCAGCGCCGGGCATCGCACCGAAGCCCATGCCTTCTACCGCGCCTGCGGTTTCAGCGAGGGCGCGGTGCGGTTCGTGAAGCTGCTCGGCGACTGAGGCAAGGGCCGTGGGCGCCGCCCTGTCGTCGCGCAAGCCGCTGATCTATCTGTGCGTGCTGCTGCCGCTGCTGCTGGTCGGCGGTGTGGCAGCGGCCCTCGGGGCGGTCGCACTGTTCGCGCGCAGTCGCGGGATCGCGTTCGGAGAGGTCGCCGATGCCCCCGGCATTCTGCTGTCGATCCCTGCGTTCTTCCTGTGGATCCCGTTCTGCCTGATGCTCGGCAACGGCATCCTGTTCGCGATCCCGCCGCTGCGGCCCATCGCCGAAGCGCATGTCCGTCGACACGGCGCGCCCGACTTCCGCACCACCCAGCGCGACCTCGCGCGTTTCGCCGCAGGCAGTGCCGCCGTGACCCTGCCGGTCATCGCTGCGGTGTTCGCATTCGCCGATTGAGCTTTCCTTCCCCCTGCCGGACCGATCACGCATGGACACCTCCGACCTGCCGCTCTCCCTCGCCTGCCCCAAGTGCACCGGCAGCCTGCGCCGCCGCGACTACGAGTCCGGCTCCGCCTACCGCTGCGGCGGCTGCGAGGGCCTGTGGTTCCCGATGCTCGAACACGAGGCCCTGCGCGAGGAAGCGGACGTGATCGATGTCGGCTGCGAAGAGGCAGGCGCACGCTACAACGCGGTGGATCGCATCCAATGCCCGGCCTGCGCGCACGAGGCGCCGCTGGTGCGGATGGTGGATGCGCAGCAGCCGCATATCTGGTTCGAGAGCTGCAAGACCTGCTACGGCCGCTTCTACGACGCCGGTGAGTTCCGCGATTTCGCGGAGGTCACCATGGAGGACTTCGTGAAGCGGTTTGCGGTGAAGGCGAGGTTTTGACCGACAGCGCCGCGTGATGCGGCGAGGACGCAAGCCGCGGGCGCGGCTTCAGCATCCAGGCGCCGTTGCCTCTGCCTGGGCCGGCCGCGGGCGCGGCTTGGGCTTCTCGGCGCCCTTTTCTCTGCCTGGGCCGGCCGCTTCTACGACGCCGGTGAGTTCCGCGATTTCGCGGAGGTCACCATGGAAGACTTCGTGAAGCGGTTTGCGGTGAAGGCGAGGTTCTGACCGTCCTGATCAAAACCGCTGGAGGTGCGGCAGGAGCGCATGCCGCGGCCGGGGATTCAGCATCACGGCGTTGCCCGCCGGCACGGCCTGTGTTGCGGATATGACACGCGCGCTGCAGCGGATTCGCGCCGCGAGCGACAGCAGAGCGCACATGAATGCGGCGCTCATCACAAAAAAATGTCCTGCCGCCTGTCCGATTCGCACCGACGCGGCGGTCGCGATGAAAAAAAGCGTACAAGTTTGTGCGAAATAACGCACACGGCCCATCCGAGGCTCTAAGATTCGGTGCACACATGGAAGACGATTCGCGCCGGGGAAGTCGTGCGTGACATCGTCTTGGCGCACCGTCGGGTGAGGCGAGTGGAGGTCGGGACAATGCGTTATCAATGGAACGAATGGACGCTCGATCGCGAAGACGGTCGGCTGACACGGCAAGGGCAGCCTGTCGAGGCATCCCGCCGGGTGATCGAGTGCATCGGCCACCTCATCGTTCACAGAGAGCGCGTCGTCGGCTACGAAGAGCTGATCGGCAGACTCTGGGTGCATGGCAGCGCGTCCAACCACCAGTTGTCGCAGGTCATCCTGGCCGCACGGCGTCTGCTGAGCGACGACGGGCAGACCCAGCATTGCATCCGTACCGTCACGGGCCAGGGCTATCACTGGGTCGCACCGACCGTCGAATGCGAGCGTGCCGCAACCGCTGCGTTCGAGCCCGGAATGGACCAGGCTTCGGCTGCGGTCGAGCCGGGGACGACTCGCGATCCCGCCACCGCGCTCCCGGCTCACCACCGCACCGCTGGCCGAGAGACCGCCGTAGCAGCTCCCGTCGCATCTGTGGATGCCGCAGCCGCGGAACGGCCGCGGCCACTCGGCACACAGGATGGCCCCGACTCCACGGCTCGCACCTCCTCCTCCGGAGCCGTCGAATCGGGCCCGATCACCGATCGGAGGCGGAACGGACGCGGACAGGAGATACCGCCGGGCGTCCTGTCGGGGCGGTTGCGACGCCGGGCCGCCTGGGGCTTCGTCGCGCTCGCCGCCTGCGGGATCGCGGTCGCGGCGATGGGTGTGTTCGGGCCGGGCCTGGTCGAGCCCTTCGGCGACAGTCAGACACAGGCTGCAGACGACACCGGCACCTTCGCTTCCCTGCGCCGGATACTGGCGAAGGGGCGTTACGACGAGGTGCGCGAGGCGCTTTCGAAGCTGCCGAACGATCTGGCCGAAAGTCGCGAGGCCACGCTGATCGCGATCGACCTGGATATCCAGCGCGGCCGGTTCGACGGCGCCGGGAACAAGATCGATACGCAGATGAAGGCGCTGCAGCCGTCCCGCGACCCGATCTGGCACGCGCAGCTGCTGATGCGGGAAAGCACCCTGAACAGCCGACGGCAGAGCTCGGGGGCCGAGGTGTTCGCACCGGCCGACACCGCCGTCACACTGCTGCTTTCACAGCCGAATGGCGTGCCGCAAGACCTGCTGGGCGAAGCCCTTCGCATCCGTGCGAACGGCTACAACCTGACCAACCGTTCGGAAGCCGCCCTGCGCGATCTGGCCGAAGCGCTCGACATCCACGAGCGCGAGGGCGATGCGCATCGCATGGCCATCGTGCGCGCCAGCCGTGCGCGCACCTGGATGCGCATGGGGCGCATGACCGATGCGCTGGACGAGCTGAGCCAGGTCGCGGACGTGTTCCAGAGTCACGAGGACAAGGTCAACGAGGTCTTGGCGCGCAATACGATGGCCAAGATCCAGATCGAGTCGCTGCAGTGGCAGGGAGCGCTGGCCAGCACCCAGCGCAGCATGCTGCTCCTGCGCGAAATGCAGGATTCGGACCGTCGCTACCCGACGATGCAGTTGCGGGCTTTGGCGCTGGTCGGCGTCGGCCGGCTTCGGGAGGCGGCTTCGCTGCTGGAGGACGCCGACGCCAGTGGCAGTCAGCGGCGCAACGGCATCATTCCGGCGATCCATCTTCTCGAGACGGGCCAGCCACAGCTTGCACTCGAGGCGGCGGCCAAGGACTTCGAGGCCAGCCGCATCGATACGCGCACCAATCTGCTGCTGGAGAACCGCGAAGGTGCGCTGCTGCTCTGGATGATGGCCGCGCAGGCGCTCGCCGACCGCGGCGAGACCCCGCCGCCGGCCAGCGTGGCGCAGCTGACGATGCTCGAATCTCCGACCAACGCGGTCGCGCGCATCGCCCGCGGACGATGGCTGCTGCTTCGTGGCAAGGACGACGAGGCCGAGCGCGAGCTGCGGCATTCGCTTCAGGATGCGCAGTCGATGAGCCAGCGCCTGCGGATGATCCTCGCCGCCGAGCCGCTGGTCGACCTGATGCTGCGCCGCGGAGACACCGTTTCCGCGAGGCGGGTGGTCGACGATCTCTATGGATTCGACCCGGACGCGATGGGCGGCGACTATCGATTCAGCTTGCTCCGCCTGCGCATCGCACTCGCGGACGAAAAACCGGGCGATTACGAGAACGCCCATCGCAAGGCACTGCAACTGGCCGGAGAGCGGGCCCTGCCGGGGAGCGTGGAAAGTCTCTATGCAGAGCGCCGCCACCGCGAGGGAGGGGCGCTGTGGTCCGGCCCCGTCTCCCCAGGCGAGCGATGAGCGTCCGACCTGGGTCGGGCCGCAGCCGCCGACCCGCTTCGAATCTACCGGCAACCCGCCGCATCCGCGGTCGCGACAGGCTCGTACGCATGGGCTTGGCCCCTGTGAGACGAGACAGGGTCGCCGTAGACTGCGGGCCGATCGACGGTCGTTTTCGATGCCAGCCCTGGCGCCGGCAGGATCTGCGTGGAGGTGAGGATGAAGTACCACTGGGGGGAGTGGAGTCTGGATCGCGACGCTGGCCTGCTCAAGCGCCGCGGCCAGGCGGTCGATGTCTCGCGCAAGGTGCTCGAATGCATCGGGCACCTGATCGCGCACCGCGACCGGGTCATCGGCTTCGATGAACTGATCCGGAAAGTCTGGGGTCACGACAACGTCACCAACCACCAGCTTTCCCAGGTGATTCTCTCCTCCCGGCGCGCGCTCGGCGATGACGGGCAGACCCAACGCCTGATCAGGACCGCCCCTGGCCTGGGCTATCAGTGGGTGGGCACCCTGGACAATGGGCCGCCCACGAGCGAAGACGCTCCCGCGCAGTCCCTCGCGTTGCCTCAGGATCAGGCGCAGCCATCGCCGGCCCTCATCGCCGATCCCGAGGCATCATCCGCCCCGGGCGCCACCTCGGAGCATGTCCCGACAGCGCCGCAGCGCCGGCAGGACGCAGAACCGGCGGATGACGATCTCTCCGTACAGCCCGTCGCGGCGCGCACCACCGCGGTTTCGAGAACCACCGGCATCACGCTCGCCCTGACCGTGTCGCTGCTGCTGTCCGCGGTGGCGTATTACTGGCTGCGTACGGAACACGCTGCTTCGCCGAGCGCACGCAGCGACACGCCCGCCGGCGCGGTCTCGATCCAGTCGCTGCACACCGCGATGCGTGCAGGCGACTTCGAGACCGTGCGTGAGGGCCTGGCCGCGCTGCCGCCGTCCGTTGCCGAATCGCCGGACGCGATGCTCATCGCGATGCGGCTGGACTACTACCGCGGGCGGTTCGACCGCGCCCAGGACAAGCTGGACGCGCAGATGGCGCTGGCCAAGGGCGTCGAGGACCCAATCTGGCAGGCGAAGCTGCTGGTGTTCAAGTCCATGTTGCAGGGGCGCCAAAAAGTGAAGGCTTCAGAGCGGGAAATGACGGCACAGGCCGCGCTGGACCTGCTCGAGCCGCTCGGGGAAGACGCGGCACCGGAGGTGTTGGCCGATGCGCTGCGCGTCAACAGCACGGCTGTTCTGCAACAAGGCCGACACGAGGAGGCGCTGCGCGACCTGAACCGCGCCGGCGATCTCTACGAGAAGATCGGAGACACCCGCAGCGCGATCACCGTGCGCACCGATCGCGCGCGCATCTGGATGCGCACCGGCCGGCTGGAAGATGCGCTGCGGGTGATGCAGGGCGTTTCCGAGGATTACGAGGCGCTGTCCGACAAGATCGGCGAGGTTGGCGCCTACAACACCATGACCCGCATCCAGATGGAGCTGCTGCGCTGGGACGAGGCTCTGCAGACCAGCGACCGCACGATCGCGGTGCTCCGCGAAACGCCCGAGATCGAACGCCGCGATCGCGCTCTGCAGTTGCGGGCGCAGGCCTTGACCCGTCTGGGACGCTTGCGCCAGGCCCGCGCGCTGCTGGAGGAAACCGGCGCGCTGCAGGGCGACGATGCCAGCTCAGTCATTGCCACGCTCTTTCTGCTGGAAGCCGGCAATACATCCGCTGCCCTGAAGGCAAGTGAGCAGGCCTTCTTGGAAGGCGATCGCGACGACCCGGACGACATCCTGCTCGACACCCGGGAGGGCGCCCTGCTCATGTGGATCACCGCCAGGCAGCGTCTGATCGACAGCGGCGCAACCATGCCGTCGCCGTCGCCTGCGCAGATCGATGCACTGCGCAACCCGCGGTCCATTGCCGGCACCATCGCTGCGGCGCGCTGGATGATGGGCCAGAACGACGATGCGCGTGCCGAGTCTCTGCTGGAGGAAGCGCTGAGCGAAGCGGCACGCAAGGGCATGCGGTACCACATGGTGCTGGCCTCGGAGTCCACGCTCGCACTGCTGCTGCGCCAGGGCCGCACCGCCGAGGCCGAACGCTTGCTCGAGGATGTGCGCGCATTCGACCGCGAACGCACCGACAAGGATTACGACTTCACCCGCCAACGCTGGACGCTGGCGGTGGCGACGGGAGACGAAAGCGCGGCGCAGTCCCTGGGCGTCAGACTGGCCGCGCTGGCGGGCGAACGCCGGGTACCCAAGGCTTCGGAGGTCGATCGGGTGCAAGTGCGGTAGATGGCCCAGGCCGAAGATCCACCCGCCCCCATGGAACATCACGTCTCCAGGCCCGAACATCCGGCCCCGGACACCGCGTGCCAGATCATGCGTTCTGCAGGCCGCTCGGGGCAGACAGGCAGCCGAAAACCCGTCGCCCCCTTGCATCAGCATGCCGACAGGACGCCGCCCACATCGCCGCACGACGGACTAACGCGACCTGGATCACAACACACGCTTTCCGGCACGGAATGGACGCGCGTCATCGCGTTCTTCCACACGCCGGTAAACCGATACCGGCGTGCGTCGCCATACACCGGCGGGCATGCTCCGGGGACAAACACCTGGCCTGTGCCTGCACGTTTCGAAGGTGAACGGATATGCGATACGAGTGGGGAGAATGGAGTCTCGACAGGAAGGCCGGCCTGCTGAAGCGAAGTGGACGCCCCATCACGGTGTCCCGCAAGGTGCTCGACTGCATCACGCACCTTGTCGCACATCGCGACCGTGTCGTCGGCCACGAAGAACTGGCGCGCGGTATCTGGGGGCACGAGAGCGTCAGCCATCATCAGTTGCACCAGGTCATCCAGGCCGCCAGGCGCCGGCTCGGCGACGATGGACGGTCGCAGCGATTGATCCGCACGGTAGGCAGGCTCGGTTATCGATGGGTCGGTGTCATCGACGATCCTGCGCCGACCGCTGAAGCCTTCCCCGTCACGCGACCGGATGATCGGTCACCCGATCATGAGGGCATGGCAGCACCATCGACCGCACGGATCGCTGCGCCAACCCCGGAAGCAGCGCCCTCGCCCGCCGCACCGCCACGCCAGTCCCGAAGCACGGACGACATCCTGCCGAATGCGACGCAGGTCGCGAACACGTCCACAGGACTCAAACCGCATCGGCGCATGGGGCGCATGGGGCGCTGGGCACTGCTGCCGTCGCTGGTGCTGCTGGGCTTTCTGGGCCTGCTGGGTCATGACCGACGCTACGACATGCCGGCATCGCCCGCGGCAGCCTCGCCCGATAGCGCCTCCGGGCCACCCGACTCTCTGCCCGCACTGGAGGCCGCGCTGTATGCCGGCGATTTCGACGTGGTGCGCGATGGCCTTGCCGCACTGCCGCCCTCCAAGGCGGAATCACCGGATGCCATGCTCGTCTCGATGCGCCTGGACTTGTACCGTGGACGTTTCGACCGGGCACGGGACAAGCTCGAAGCACAAATGCTGCTGGCGAAGGCCGCCCGGGACCCGATCTGGCGGGCCAAACTCCTGGTCTTCCAGGCCCAGCTGCAGGGCAGAATGCAGGCGCCTGCAAGCGAGCAGCTCGACTCGGCACAAATGGCGATCGATCTGCTCACGAGCGCTGGCGAGGATACCGCGCCAGCCGTGTTGGCCAGTGCGCTGGAGCGTCGCTCCGCCGGCCTGCTTCTGCTCGGGCGGGCCGACGATGCCCTGCGCGATCTTGCACGCAGCAGCGATCTGTACGCCGCCATCGGCGATGCGCGCGGCGTGAGCAGCATACGCACGCAGCGTGCGCGCGTGTGGATGCGCTCGGGCAGGCTCGAAGATGCCCTCAAGGAGACGCAATCCATCGTCGCCGACCATCAACGCCAGTCGGACATGATCGGGGCGATCAATGCCTACATCGCCATGACCCGGATCCAGATCGAGCTGCTGCGCTGGAATGACGCACTGGAGAGCAGCGATCGGGCCCTCGACCTGCTGCGTACGCAGCCCTGGATCGAGCGACGCAAGCGCGTTCTGCAGCTTCGCGCACTGGTCCTGACCCAGCTCGGTCGCCTGCGCGAAGCACGCGCCGCGCTCGAAGAGACCGAGACCCTGCCCGGCGGCCGCAGCGACTCGCCGTTCGCGGTCCCATACCTGCTGGCGGCGGGCGACGACCAGGCGGCGCTCGATACCAGCGCCTACGTTTTCACCGAGTCCCCCAGGGACGATCTCGAAGACATCATCCTCGACCACCGGGAAGGCGCACTTCTGCTGTGGGTGATGGCCGCAGAGCGCATCGCGCTGCAGGGCGAACCACTGCCTGCGCCTTCACCCGAGCAGTCGCAGGCATTGCGAGAACCACGTTCCATCGCCGGAAGTATTGCAGGCGGACGATGGTCGCTGGCACTCGGCGACGATGCCGTCGCCGAAAACCGATTGCGCTCTGCGCTGGAACGGGCCCGCGCCAAAGGCATGCGCTACCACATGGTGCTGGCTGTCGAGTCCCTGTCCGAGCTGTTGATTCGGACAGATCGCATCGCCGATGCGGAAAACCTCATCCGTGACGTCCGCGCCTACGATCACGAACGCTTCGACCGGGACTTTCACTTCATGCAGCTGCGCCTGCGGCTGGCCAAGGCCGCAGGCGATCGAAAAACGGAACAGGCGTTGTCGGAGAAACTGCGCGAGTTGGCCGGAGAGCGCAGACTTGCAGCCCGTGCCCTGGCATCGCGCACTTGATCCCGATGCGCGCATGCGGATTGCGACAACCTGACCGCAGACGCACAGGGTGTGGCACAACCCTGGTGTCGCACAGCCAGACGACTACGCTCTTGTGTCCACATCGAGAAGCGATGGGCGGCAAGAGGCTTGCGTACGCTCTCTCGCCGGACCAACCACGGTCACCGGATTGTCCTAGCCAGCCCCGCCAGTCGAGCCCTTCGCGGGCGCGGTCGGCACTTGCGCCAGCAACTCCTGCAATCTCCGCGACTGGTCCTGACTCAGATTCCCCTGAGCCGCGACACCGATCAGTCTCTGGATCAGCGCGGGATCGACCGTCATCCTGCCGTGCACCATCGCTTCGAGCGTCGCCTGGGCAACCGGAAAGGTGGGCAGCCTTTGCAGCACCGATGCCGCGTGTTTCGCAGAATCCTGTGCAGACATCATCTTGTAGAGATTCTGGGCCGCGAAATACTGGTCGTCGCCTTCGGAGGCGGTGTACAGCTTGTCCTGGATCAGGCCGATCGCCTTGAGCTTGTAGCCTTCCGGAATCGGCAGACCGGAGCGGGCCATGCTCGAAAAATACAGCATCGCCCCGTTGTATTTGCTGTGCTCGTCGTATTTCTGCATCTGCGAGAACGCACTCTGGAACAGAGCCTCCCGCGCATCCTCGCCGATGGCACGCGGAAAATAGGAGGCATTCTGCAGCGCGTAATAATCCAGGGGCCCGCCGCTTTTCGCCTCTTCGGCATACAGGTCTATCAACGCGATGACACCGGGCTCTGTTACGTTGAACGCCCGCTCAAGCTCCATCAGCGCGGTGATCTCCTGACCGCGGAAGGCGTCATGCAGCCTCTTCTTCAACGCTGCGCGCAGCGCAGGCGAGTGCTCGACTGCCATCTGCAGTTTGTACTCGATGTTCATCCGCTCCGAACCGGTGAGGGTGTCGTCGCCGGACATCACCCGTGCGATGTGAGCATCGAACTCGCTCAGCAGCTCCTTGGCGGCTTGTTCTTCGGCGAGACGACGGTCCTCCGCCGAATCACCAGCCGAAGCTGGCCGGGAAAGATCTTCGATTTTCGCGGCCAACGTTTCCGGGGCTTCGGGGCCACCGACGTGCGATTTCGCGATCAGGAACGACATTACGATGGCGACGCCGGCAGCCGTGACGAGGCCTGCGGTCATTTTCCGGTTGCGCATAACTCCTCCGAGTGGGAATGGACGATCCAGGTGAGAAAGAGAGTCCCGCGCGGGAGTCCGGCGAGCGTGTGACTTGGAGCCTGACAGGTACGGCCCAGTGCAAAAAATGCATGCAGCGAGTCGGATGATCCGTCCACCAGGTGTGGCCTATGCACTGCGATGCGCCACCCCGGAGCGACCGTCCCGGGAGATCACCCGGGACGGCCGTGCGGAGCCAGGACAAAACCTCTGAACTCGCGCTGTGAAGCGGTGGATCAGACCCGCTTGATCGTCCGGCAGGTCCGGAAGATCGGCGGGTTCGTGTCGCTGTTGGGAAGCGGCAGACGCTCGTAGCGCTCGAAGGACGGCTTGGCGCGGCCGGCAAACACTTCACATCGGCCCTTCTTCGGCTCGATCACGAACCCGCCGGTGATGTAGTTGCCGCCGATCGTCTTTTCGCAGAAATCCACGTCCGCCGCCCTGTAGCGGTCGTTGAAGTAGAACGTGTTGCCGGTGGTCACGAACTTGTGCCAGCCGAACCTCGAACGGGCCTCGGTGGTCGCGAAGTTGACCGCGTTGAAGCTGAGGTTCAGATCCGGCGGGCAGGAATGCGAACTCCCTTCGGCCTGGCACGCCTGCCACCCGCTCTCCCACTCCTTGATCACGGTGGCGGTCGCAGATGCGCCGGACGTCGTATCCACATTGTTGACCTTGGCCGCATATTCGACGCCAGCGGTCACTTCGCCGGAAATGGTGGTCTTGACCTTGCTGTAGGTGCAGGCGGAACTTGCGCTGATTTGACCAGGCTGTCCGCAAGTGGTCTCGCTCATCAGGCATTCCACGCCAGCGGACTTGCTGATATGAGCCCAAACGATCGGCCCCTCACTGGTGAGCCGGGTCGCGTCGACACCGCCACGCTGCGGGTCGTACTGGCGCTCGGGAAGCGATGTGGAAGGATAAGGGCTGCGAATCTTGCGAGTGTTCGAGTAGCCCAGATGAGTGGTGTAATCGGTTCTGTTAGTGCCACGCCCGAGGTTCGACTCATACGTGCGGACCTGATCCAGGTAAATGATCTTGTCCGGATTGGTGGAGTCGAAATTGGTGACGTTCAGCCCACCGTTGTCCCATTTGGCATACGCCATGGGCAGGCAGACGGCAGCCGTCAGTGCGGCGGTGATACACAGGGTCAGTTTCTGCGCTTTCATCTTGAACTTCTCCATCATATTGGTGGTGGGTAATCACATGGGATGTCGATTGACGAACCTCGGGGGCAAGCGATAGACAGGGCGGCTTCGGCCTCGTCGACACTCCCTCCGGCTGACGGCCGGCATATCTCCAGGTTTTCGTCGTTGGCACTGCGACGTGGAGGATTGGGCCTAGTAGTTGCCGACCAGCACCATCCACGAGGCCATCCTGATCGCCGGGTTCGTGATGCGCATGCAAAGTCCTCACGGATGAATCATTGATCGATCATGGATCGCTCATGCGGGCATCAAGGGGAGCTGATGATCGGTATGCGGCCGTCGTTTCCGCGAGCGTTTCGGCCTCTGTACATCGCATCCCCGGCCGCACTGCCCTCTTGTCGCGGCGCCGGCAGCCGCTGGCGCTCCGGATGTCTCCTGCACGCGTCGATCGCGACCGACAGCCAGCTCCGTCAGCGCGGACGCCAAGTCGAATCAATGGCTTGACCGAGCGTACCGCGACAGGCCGGATCACACGACTGGCCTTCGGTGACATCCCGGACGCGATCACACTCCCGATTCCGTGCCGCAGGCTTCCCTCGCAAGACCGGCAAGCAGAGCACGAACTGTCGATCACGACGCCCGGACGACGGCGCGGAAAACGAGGGAAAACGGGCGGCGGCACGATCCAGCGCGCAACGCACGCCGCCAGCGCATCGCATGCACTTGTTTTCACGAAGGAAATTCAGGGCGCGAAGCCGCCCGGGCGGTGCTGGCGCTGATGCCGGGGGAGCGATCCGCCACACCCTCGGCGTCGACCGGCACCCGGACCCGATGGCGTGTGTGTGACGATGATCGGGCGGCTCATGCTCCGATCACGCACAGATCAAGCCGAGGTTGCGCGAGTCATGATCAAAGATGTATCTCGGCGCGTGACTCACGCCGCAGTTTCTCGGGTCGACGGCCGGATGGAGCTACGCCACATGGCCTCGACGGTGTGCTCGTCGAACCCGCAGGCGTCGTGCGCCGGGCCATCGCCTGCAGTGTGGCGACTTGACGATCAGCAAGGGCCTGGCCCGGCCCAACCAGCATGGAGTCGAGTGGGACCTCCCCGCCCCGCCGCACGCCCGGCTGTTCAGGTCGACAGGTGTCGACATCGCCAGCCGATGCGCTGACCGTGCGCGGGTCTTCCTGGCTTCGCAGGCGAGGAAGGCACCGGCCAGTATCGACAGCTCCCGGGTCACGGCCAAGCGCGCTCTTCCATACCTCCCTCGCTCGGGAACGGCCGGCTTGTCCATGGCACCCCACGGAAGGCCTGCCGCAGGCAGGACCCTGGCCTTCGCTGCGACCTGTCTCTCAGGCCGGCTGTATCTGTTGCCTCGCACGATCCGTACCAGTTCACGCACGCGCCTGCTCTATCATGGAGCGCACCCCATGAGCCCGTCTGGCCGGTCATCTGTCCCGTCGCCGGCCCGGTGGCGGGGGGGAGGGGCAGTCATACGCTGGGAGACCACGATGAAATACCAATGGGAGGAATGGACCCTGGACATGGATGCCCGGGTGCTCATGCGCGATGGCCGCCCATTTTCCGTCTCGCGCAGGGTATTGCAGTGCATCAGCCACCTGATCGCGCATCGGGAGCGGGTGGTCGAGTACGACGAGTTGATCCGGAAGGTGTGGGGCCACGACAACGTCACCAACAATCAGCTCTCGCAGGTGATCCTGTCCGCCCGGCGCGTGTTCGGCGACGATGGACAGGCGCAGCGTTTGATCGTGACCATTCCCGGGGTGGGCTATCGATGGGCCGGCCAGGTGGAAGAAGCGCCGCACAAGGCAGCCGCTGCAGACGCCCCCCCTGCTTCACAGTCGCAGGCACCCGCACGGCAAGCGTTTGCCGACCCACGCCCCACGCCGGTCTCCGGCATTGGCGAGGTCGATGACGACGATACCGAAAGCACCCAGGCTCAGGACGGACTCACCGAGAAAGTCGCCGCCATCGAAGCGGAAGTGCGTGTCCCCTCCCGCCGCAGGCATATCGGTGTCGCCGTGGTCTTTTGCTGTGCACTTTTGCTGCTGAGCTTGGCACTTTTACTACCGGATGTATCCGCCCCGCCCTCTGCGTCGGCATCGTCGTCGCCCTTGCAGACGCCCCCCCCCCTGCAGACACTCGACTCACTGCAGGCGATGGACAACGCGCTGCGTGAAGGCGAATTCGACAGGGTACTCAACAGCCTGGCCGCCTTGCCGCCATCCCAGGCCGACTCGCCGGATGCCGTGCTGATCGCAATGCGCCTGGACTTGTACCGTGGACGATTCGAGCGCGCGCGAAAGAAGCTCGACCAGCAGCTGGCGCTCGCCAGAGCAGCGGACGACCCCATCTGGGAAGCCAAGCTCATGGTATTCGATTGTTTTCTGCAAAGCCGCAGCCCAAGCACGACCGCTACTCGGCTGGCTTCGGCGCAAGCCGCTATCGATCTGCTCGAACCACTAGGAGAGGACGCCGAACCGAAGACGCTTGCGGACGCGCTACGCTATCGCGCTCATGCGCTCGATGACCTGGGAAGATACGAAGATGGGCTGATCGATCTCGATCGCAGCGGTCGACTGTACGAGCGCGCCGGCGACACTCGCGGCATGCTTACCATCCGCAGCGACCGCGCCAGCTTCTGGCTGCTCGCCGGGCGGGTGGAAGATGCCCAACAAACGCTCCTTCCACTCATCGACGATCACCTGCAGATAAAAAACAACACCACTGCGACCAATTTGCTCGTCCCCTTGGCACGAGCACAAATGGAGCTGCTGCGCACCGAGGATGCGCTGCACAGCAGTGACCGGGCCTTCGCACTGATCCGAGAGATGCCGGATTTCGACCAGCGTCAGCGCGCACTCATGATCCGCGCCCAGGTCATGACCCGACTCGGCCGCCTGAGTGAAGCCCGCAGATTGCTTGAGGAAACCGCCCCCGTCAGGGACGACGATATCATCGGTCAAACGATCATGATCATGTACTTGCTGGAGTCGGGCGACGATGCGGCGGCATTGGAGGCCAGCAGTCAATTCGGCGGCATGAACGGGCGCTCAAACCATGAGAGCATCATGCTCGCGAGTCGCAGCGGCACCCTGTTGCCCTGGACCATCGCCGCCAGTCGCCTGGTTGACGCCGGCCGGCCGATTCCCGTGCCGTCGCCGACACTGACCCATGCATTGCAGAACCCAGAGACAACCGCGGCAATCATCGCCAGCGCGCGCTGGGCCATGATCAACAAAGAAGATGGGCGCGCCGAAACCTTGCTGCGCGAAGCCCTCGACAAAGCGCGGAAGAGGGGCCTGCGCTTCCATATGCTGCTCGCCACCGAGCCGCTGTTCGACCTGTTGCTTGCGCAAGGACGCAAGGCAGAAGCACAGCGTCTGATCGACGATGTGCGCGCGTTCGACCGCGAGCGATTCGACGCGGAGTTCCATTTCGTGCAGATGCGGTGGCGATTGGCGGTCGAGACCGGCGACACGATCGCAGCGAAAGTGCTTTTCGAAGAGCTGACCGCATTGGCAGGAGAAAGGCCGGTGCCGGAGTTTGATCTCCACTCGACTGCCCGCCGCTGAGACGCCCGCCTCGCGTGCGGAGTACCGCCTGCCTTGTCGAACAGAAACGCGATCCACGCGGACCGCATCCCAACCGGGTCAGCCCCGAGATCGATGCAGCCATCCTCGACTTCTGCCTCAAGCATCCGACCAAAGGCTCGCAGTTCGTCGCCAACCAGCTTCGCCTCTCCGGCATCGAGGTCAGCCAGTCGGGTGTGCGTGGCGTCTGGCAGCGGCACGACCTGCTCAAACGCCATCAACGCCTGCTGCGATTGGAAGTGAAAGCCCGCGATACCACCTACGTCCTCTCCGACGAACAGATGCGCTTGCTCGAGCGCGCCGGCAGCGATGCCATCCCCCAGCACGTCGAATCCTCGGCGCCAGGAGAGCTGCTGAATCAGGACACGTTCTACTGGGGCACCCTCAAGGGCGTCGGCAAGGTCTACGTCCAGGTCGTCGTCGATATCTTCTGCTCACTGGCCTTCGCCAAGGTCTACATCAGCAAGATGCCGATCACCGCTGCCGACACGCTGTACGACCGGGTGCTGCCGTTCTGCGAGGCCATCGGTGTCCCGGTCCAGGCAGTGCTCACCGATAACGGCCGCGAGTTCTGCGGCAAACCCGAACAGCATCCCTACGAGCTGATGCTGGCGATGGAAGGCATCGAACACCGAACGACCAAGATCGCCACCCCGCGCACCAACGGTTTCGTCGAGCGAATGAACCGCACGCTTCTGGACGAATGCTTCCGTGTCGCCGGACGTCAGGCCTGGCACATCACGCCCGCCGAGATCCAGCGCGATCTGGACGCGTTCCTGCGCTACTACAACCTCGAACGCAGCCACAGGGCTATCGCCTCAAGGGCCGAACGCCCGCTCAGGCGCTACGCGAAGCGCTCGCCGTCGACACCCTGCCGCCGATCGCTCCCGAGCAGGAGGTGACATCCGAAAACGAACCCGACACACTCGCCGCGTAGGCACCCCTACCGAGGCCCGGGTGTCGGGTAATTACCAAACTTGCACGACCAAACTTGTACATTCAGACCTTCCCTAACCATCACCCATTTGTTCAACGCCGGACCCACTGAGGTTGATCACAGCGTCACCGAACATTATGGTCTGCGGACGATGCGCGATATAGATTCTATGCACATTCAACTGCGAAAGATTCGAATTCATCCGCTGCTCAGTCTCGACGTCCAAGTTGCTAGTGGCCTCGTCGAGGATAAGGATCTGCGGCTTTCTATATAAAGCCCTTGCCAGCAGAATACGTTGTTTCTGCCCTGCCGAAAGTGCCGCACCCATATCTCCGATCATGCTGTAATAACCCATAGGCATACTGCATATGTCATCGTGGATGCACGCCACCTTCGCGCACTGCTCCATCCAGCTCTTATCGACCACTCTATCGAACATCGCAATATTACTGTGGATCGTACCGGCGAATAGAGTGTCGTCCTGCATGACGCATGAAATCATGTTCCTGAGTTCTTCGAGATTAATATAATTGAGGGGCAGTCCATTGATTCTTATGACGCCAGATTCTGGCTTGTATATTCCGAGAATCAGTTTCGCAACGGTCGTCTTCCCCACGCCTGATTTTCCAGTAAAAACTGTACACGCACTTCCACGCGTACTGAACGACAGATTTTCGATAACAAGAGGCTCGAAATCCGCGTATCTGAAAGACACAGCATCGAACTCAACGAACTTTTCATCCCCTTCACCAATGCGCCCTCCCGCATCGCGAAATTCCGCAGTAGATGCTTGGATATCGGATTCAGAACTCTGGATGTAAGTAATTCCTTCGGGCTCTGTCAGCACAACATCCGAAAGACGTTCAAAGTGAAGCCGAAGCATCCTCAAATTAAAAAAAAGACCCACGAGACTTGCAGCTCTCGACGTGAATTGATCCTGGTATGACAAATATGCAAAAAGCATACCAACCGTGAATGATCCGTCAAAAATCATTCCCGCAGCAATATATATTGCAAGAATCCTTTGCCCACTGGAAATAATTGTCGAAATGGTCCCAACAATAATACCAATCCAAGCTTGCCGAATATTAATATTAATCGATTCGACCGACAGATTCTGCCACAAATTGAGCCGATGCTCTGACCTTCCGAATAGTTTAATTGCGCGAATGCCTCGCAATGACTCCATGAGGATTGATGACACCTTAGCATTAGCCACAATGGATTCATTGCCCATTCGCTTGCTTATACCGAAAACAATGGACTGAAGAATGATAAGCAGCAACAGACTAACCACAGCAGTGGCCGCCAGAGTTCCGTTGAAATGCCATATCATTGCAAGAAAGCAAATTGCGAGTATTCCATCCAAAACACCTTCAATCACACCCGATGTAATGGTTCCCTGGATAGCACTTACGGATGATATGCGCGACATGATGTCGCCAAGATGACGCCTTTCGAAAAAATCAAGAGGCAAATGCAGAAGATGATGAAGCACCCTCGACGACCATTTGTACCCGAGATTGATCGTCAAGTACATCACCATCCACGATCGTGCTGTCCCGATCACTATATTGATAATCAGCATCAAGCACATGCCTGCGATGATAGTCAACAGAAGACTCTTATCGGACGATTGCAGGCCGCTGTCGATCAGCCATTGCATGGCAGCAGGAGACAAAATACCTATGGTCTGGAGAGCAAGCGCCATGACGAATATCTGAGCGAGCGCGCCCCACAGCCCAGTCGTTTTCCCGACCACGGATCGCAAGGTCGGCACTTCAATTTTGTTTGCCGCCTCGAACGATTCATTAGGAAGGCACTCGATCGCAACGCCCGTGAAGTACTCCGAAAATTTGTCAAGATTTAAATGGACAATTCCACACCTCGGATCATGCAACACGACCTTCTTGCTGTTGACTTTCTTCAGAACGACATAGTGATTCATGTCCCAGTGAAGTATGCATGGCAGCTGCAGTTCAGCCAGGCTATCGAGTCCGACGCGTACAGCCCTGGAAGCCAGACCCAGCCGGCTTGCGCCGTTCATCATGTCATGCAGTGTCATGCCCGAAAGTGGACGTCCGACCTTCTCACGCGTATGAGTCAGATCAATTTTCGCGCCGAAATATCCGGACATCATCGCAAGACACGCCAGTCCGCATTCGCCGTCTTCATTCTGCAGAATACTTGGTAACCTGCCCATTTCACGCCACGGAGTGAAATTTATGCCTCGAGCGGGATCGCCTTGTTCATCTATATTCGTATTGGAAGACGACATTCTTATTGGCCTGGTTATATTGACCCGTAATTACAGTTTACGGCCTTTGCTACAGAGCCGCAGTCGATGACATGACTCGAGTGCTACCCCATGATTTTTCTCAATGGATCGAAAAGCCACTGATAGATCAACCTGCTTTCTACCGGAACCTTCACTTCCACCGATCTTCCAAGCAGGTCCGACCATGAATTATTGGAGGCCTCCATTTCCACCTGAGCCACAACGGTATAAGTATAGTCCGTCTGCGGAAGAAACGGATTTTGATTTTCGGTGGGAGCTATTGCTACCGACAAAACCCGGGCAATGAGCGTCGATGCGTCATTGGAAACTCCGTCTGGCAGCAATACCCTAAACTCCGTACCGATCTTTATGTGCTCTTTGGTTCGACCCGGAACTTCCACCTGTACTATCAAAGGTCCTTTCTTCGCGATCGAAGCGAACTCTTCTTCTGGATTGACCATAACCCCATCCTGAGATGATATCCTGTAGATCATCCCACTTTCCGGAGATTCGATTTTCATTCTTAGATGAACATCTGTTTTTTGCTCGTTGACTCCATTCGAATAATTATTAACTGCGCAATCAACCATCGCATCCTTTTGCTTTTGATCTTTACTTTGCTCGATGCTTTCTGCGCAGATCTCGGCAAGAAATTCGCCTTTCCGAATCATCGATCCCGCCTCCTGAAAAATCGCTTCGACTCTTCCACTTGCGGGCCAGCGAACCGCAACGAGTCCATTCTTCGGAAGAATTATGCTCTTGATGGTATCTGTGCGCGTATAGCTTCCGAACGCAACAAAGCTACTAACAGCGGAAACGATTAATATTGCAATCAGCGCGTATATCTTGAAGGATATCGGAGTAATGATGATAGACGACCCATCCGGGCGCCCAGAATATCTCTGCATGACGCTTTCCCTGAACAGCGGCATACCATTCGACCCGAATCGCATTCCGCGCTTTTCTTCATCTGCATCGCTCATTTGATATCATCCCTCAAGATGAACCATAGAATCATGTTAGTTTCTTGCCATCGCATGACCAAATCAATCTAATTTCGTCATATCGGAAGATCATCTTCTCGGCACCAGCCTCCCGCCCACGAATTCAATTTCGACCAGGATTGGAGCACGGATCTGCGACATGCTGATGAACGGCGTATCCGGTTATTTCATCCGTGAATTGATCTATGAAAACCATTGCATACCTACTCCTAATTCTCTCCGATCTAGCCAAGTCCGACGTATCAGCCGTGGAACGTAGCGAAGCGAGTTGCAGCTCGATCCGACTCTTTCTGTTTTCCGGAACGATCTGCAAAAGAATGCGTCCGGCCGCCAGTCCAATCGCATTGTCTTTTCTTATCTCTATTCTATTTCCGCCATAGCCTATGTAACCTTGGATATGTGCGTTGTACAGTGCATATAGCGCCTCGACATCGCCACTGTCGGCTGCAGTACGCAGCATTTCGTGCGCATACAGCCTGCGCAAGCGGTGGAACTCATGGGATTGATTTACCGGACCACCATTCTCATCAATCTCATAGTGTCCCAGGCTGAATTTAACTTTCGACCTCGCATCACCTGATCGCGCCGCTTCATATATAGTCTCAAACGCGCGCTCTGGAGATATTGCATTTTTTGCACCGCAGTATTCTTCTGCTTTAGTCTTCCAGTGGAGCTGTATTTCAGCCTGCTCAATCAATTGTTCTGCTACCTCTGGATTCACTTCAGCTAATGCCGCAGACGCTCGCACAAGCATGCTGTAATCTCTATCTATCTTTTTTTTCTCCATGCACATATCCGCCATAACAGCCTGTTTGCATATCTTTTCTTTGAGGATTGGATCGCTTGTCGATTTCATTACCATATGCCCACCAGGCACAGGGACAACAATATGCGGCCTATGCACTTCGAAGCGAGTTATCTCGCTCTCGCAAGCCTGTTCGGTTGAGCCGCACCTCTCACCGAAAGATGGAATCCCATTCTCTATAGATGAATCCTCAGTGAAAATAACCATTGCCTTGAGCGATATGAACGCAGCAGCAAGTACCGCGATCGATTTACTTTTCACTGCCGATCCCCGTTATGCGAGCTGTTATTGGTGCAATGCCCATGAAACGATTGCATATGCTCTCAAATGACATCAAAACCATGTTGCTGCGTCGCAAAACCGTTATCATTAAATTTCATTATTATTGTTTTTCAAAGACCAGCCGGGCATTGGCTTCAAGCCAAGCCCGGCAGCCCCCTGATCAGCGCTCAATACAATCGAGCGATCTGGTAGAATTCTAGAAAAAGAATTCTTACGCCAGTTCACCCGGCGGATCCGGCTTAGCGATTTTTGCATCATTAACGGCAGCACTGATGGACATTTCGAGCGTGGTTGCAGATTCCCCCATCTTTTTGTAAATAGTGTCGAAGAATGCGTATGATGAGTCGTCGGCGGTATATCTATTCCTCCAATTGCCTGCGATTACTCGACAAGAAGCCTTTGTTAATCCCCATAAGGCGCTCAATATTGCGGCGCCCATCAATGCCTTTGTTCCATATCTAAAGACGTTCGCCAACATCGAGGTAGCAGCAGCGTCTTCTGCGGGAGAATCAGCGATTGTCTGGTTCCCATAGGCGGTTGTATTCGTCGAACCCCCGCCAACACAGTGACTTACGCGCTCCAGCTCTTCGCAAGTGAATGCATGAAATCCAACATCGTTAGCTTCAGTTTTCATGTTTATTTTCCTCGTTTGATGTTAGTGGATTAAATTCATGGCGTGACATTTGGCGATTCTGCATTTCCATCGAGGTCCACGCATTTGATCAAATACCTAGACTTATTGCTGTCTTTTTTCGTATTGAGAAACACCCTCCCCCCTCCGTCGGTCAGTGAACTACTCCCATCCCAATAGATCTTGGTGACGTTGGTACCTCTCGCAATGATCCGATACGTTCCCGGAACGGTACCGTCGAGTTCCACTTCCCACTTGAATATCGTTTCATTCTTGCATGCCGCCGTATTCACCTGCCACGCACCGGCGCTGTTTATTTTCGGAATCAAACACTTGCCTTTATCCGAGTTAATGATGTAGTAAAGTGCACCGTTACCTGTTACATCTCCAGCATTGACAAAGGTGTACCGGTAGGTGGCGCCATGGTTGTCGGTGTTATTTCCATCCACGGTCGCGAACCCGTTAGAGTCTTCCGTAGTGGAAAGAAAATAAGTCTTAGCATTGTCGGCCGCATATTTCGTCTGGATGGTGCAGTTTTTCATGACACGGTCTGGACGCGGGACATCGGTCGCAGCGTTAGCCGAGAAGATTGCTGCCATGGACACCACTAGCGAAATTGCTCGCAAGCTTTTCTTTTTTCCGTACATTGATTTGGCCTCAAAGATTTGTTGAGTATGAAGAGTCGTTCGTTCAATCATCACAAGAAGCACCCGTCTGCCTCCTCCTTTTCTTCCGATTTCAAACGTGGCATAGGCATTGTTTCCATCTTTTTTATGAACCAGCCCGATGCCGCAAAGCCGCCGGAATTGCAGCCTTGTTAATAGCACTGCGGAGGCATGACCCATTTCTTCATTCATCGTCACAGCCTCAACAGCAGCTCGTTCCTGGAGTCGCCCGACCGTCTTTCGGCACAGCGCCTGCGACGGCACATCACGTCTTGTTTCGTATTACTTTCGCTCCGTGGGTTCATGTTGAGTCGGAGCTGGTGATCGGTGTCTGCAGCTCCGCCGCTCTCTTGTCCGTCCGTCGATCGCGCTTGAGGCTGCTTGCCGTGTTCCGTTGGTCTTGCCATCAGCGTCATGCGGTCCGCCGTTGATCCGACGGGGCATTCGCCGTGTCGCATTGACCGCTGGAATTGCAAAGGGCGCTACCTCGAGGGCTTGCCCTACGGATCCCCACCGATCGGATCGGTCTTTGATGCCCACCCTTCTCATGCAGATGTTGTACGCGCACAGCCTGAGCCGGCAGCAGGGGAACAGTCGTGCCAAATCGCTTATAAATCGATCACGAAAGTCTCATCAACCCATCGAAGACGCTGTAAACAGCCTGGTGATCGCCTGCCTACGCAGAACGAGTGATTCAGATCGAGGGGGTTCGTCAGGTCGACTCGCGCCTGCTGCTTCCGGCACAAGTGCGTTTCGTGGGCAGCCCCAGTTGCGGTATCGCCCACGTCATGCGGGCCATAAGGCGACGCCAAAGCATTGAATTGATTTTTTTTTACGCGAGCCGACGATGCCACCGCAGTATCGCCCCTCGTGCACGGACGCTGACGAGGGATTGCTTTGTTCGACTGTTGCCGACACAAACCGCACGAGATGGCGCATGGTGGTCGCGCAGTGACTCGACAACAGATGAGAATGCGGACGTGCAATTCACGGCTGCACATCCCAACGGCTCTCAACGGTCAAATTAGAGACAATGGATCATCAAAGCGGTCATGCAGGGCAAAATTTGCAACAATGATGTTTATCTTCATCTGCATATCACGATTTGATGATCTTCAAATCATGTCGATCGCGATCAGATCGTCATCTCAATCATTGTCGGGCGTCACACTTTTGAGGGATTAGGAACGCGATGCGACCCACCCCGCCCCGGGCACCCCCAATTCAGGATCTCGGTCCCCGCGGGCAGCACGCGGCGGAACATCTCCACCCGTTCGGGCTTGGGGTTGACCACCACGGGTCTCCGCGCGGCTTGGAGCAGGGGCAGGTCGGCGCTGCTGTCGGAGTAGGCGACGGCGACCGGGGCGGTGTAGCCGGCGTCGCGGAGCATGGTCATCTTCATCCGGTGGTGGCAATGACGGACTGCGCCGATGGCGCCGTATTTCGGCCCGACCAAGGTGCCGACCACCGGCAGGTCCTGCTGGGCGACGAAGGCGAGGATGGCGCGGGCCAGTTCCGGGGGGGCGCCGGTGGCGATGACCACGCGGTCGCCGGCTTCGCGGTGGGCGCGGAGCACGTCGAGGGCGATCGGCAGCAGACGGGCCTGGATGGCGGCGGTGTGGGTGTCGACGTAGCGGTCGATGGCGGCGTCGAAGTCGACCACCCGGCGCATGCCGAGGCTGCCGACCCAGACGAAGGCCGAGATGCCGCGGCGGCGGGTGGGCAGCCAGGCGATCATCGGCCCGGCCACCGGGGCGATCAGCAGCGCCAGCAGCAGGCGCCACCAGTCGCGCTTGATCAGCCAGGCGAACAGGTGGCTGCCGGAATCGCCGTCGTAGAGGGTGTGATCGAAATCGAAGACCACCAGCGGCGCGTCGGCGGCGGGTTCCGGGTAGGGCCCGGCGCTGCCGGCGAAGGCCTGTGGCGGGACATCCGCTGCTGGGGTCGGGGACGCGTCGGGCGATGTGCGATCGGACATGCTGTGGTTCACGCGCGGTGGCTCAGGCGAAGAACAGCCGCTGCAGCGCGGCCCCGGGGTCGGCGTCGCGCATGAAGCTCTCGCCGACCAGGAAGGCGTCGATGCCGGCGGCGCGCATGCGTGCGACATCGTCCGGTGTGGTGATGCCGCTTTCGGTCACCAGCGGGCGGCCGGGCGGTATGCGCGCGTGCAGGTCGAGCGTGGTGTCGAGCGAGACCTCGAAGGTGCGCAAGTTGCGGTTGTTCACGCCGATCAGCGCCTCGCGGCCGTCGACGGCGGGCAGGCGCAGGGCGCGTTCGAGTTCGTCGGCGTCGTGCACTTCCACCAGCACGTCGAGGCCCAGGCGCATGGCCTCGCCGTACAGGTCTGCCAGCTCGGCCTGCTCCAGTGCGGAGACGATCAGCAGGATGCAGTCGGCGCCGAGCACGCGCGCTTCGGCCAGCTGATAGGCATCGACGGTGAAATCCTTGCGCAGCGCCGGCAGCGCACAGGCGGCGCGGGCCTGCTGCAGATAGACATCGGCGCCCTGGAAGAAGTCGACGTCGGTCAGCACCGACAGACACGCGGCGCCAGCCTCGGCGTAACGGCGAGCGATGGCCGGCGGGTCGAAATCGGCGCGGATCACGCCCTTCGAGGGGCTGGCCTTCTTGATCTCGGCGATCACCGCGGGCAGGCCGGCGGCGCGTTTGGCCTGCACGGCGGCGACGAACCCGCGCGCGGGCGGCGCATCGGCGGCGCGGGCGCGCAGTTCGGCCAGCGGCACGCAGCCGCGGCGCTGCGCGACCTCTTCGCGCTTGCGGTCGAGAATGCGCTGCAGGATGTCGGCGCGGGCGGGGGCGGCGGTGGCGTTCATCGGGGCAGGCTCGTGTGCGTCGTGTGCGTGTGCGTCGTGTATGTCGCGCGCGTGTACGTGGTGCGCGCGCGGGTCATCCGCGTACGGTGGCGCGTGCGCGGGCAGATGCGTGTGCGGGTGGGTGCGAGCGCGTGCGGACTCATGCGCGGTCGCCGGGGTCGACGCGCGCGCGGCTGGCCCAGTCATAGGCGCGCTCGACGCGGGCAACGCGGACGCTGAAACGCGCATACCAGTCGCTGCGCCCGCGGGCGCGGGTGGCGGCGTGTTCGCTCTGGTGTTTCCAGGCGAGGATGTCGGCCTCGGCTCGCCAGTAGCTGAGGGTGATGCCGACGCCGTCTGCATCCCGCACGGACTCGCTGCCGAGAAAGCCGGGCTGCTGCGCCGCCAGTGCGAGCATGCGCGCCGCGGCCTCGGCATAGCCCTCGGCGTCGGCGCCGTTGCGCAGGGAAGTGAAGCTCACCATGTAATACGGCGGATCGGGCGTGTCGGCGAAACGCGGATGGCCGGCGGCCGCATGCTCGGCGATGGCCTCGACCGTCTTCATGCACCCGCCTGGCGACGGCTGGCATCGAGGTAGGCATCGAGCTTGGCGCGCGCGGCGCCGCTGGCGACGACAGAGCGCGCCTGTTCGATGCCGGTACCGATGCTGTCGGCGCAACCGGCCACATACAGCGCCGCGCCGGCATTGAGGCAGACGATCTCCAGCGCCACACCGGGCGTGTTGTCCAGTGCGGCGAGCAGCATCGCCTTCGATTCGGCGGCATCCTCCACGCGCAGATTGCGGCTGGCGGACATGGCGATGCCGAAATCCTCGGGATGCACCTCGTATTCGCGGACCACGCCGTCGCGCAGTTCGCCCACCATGGTCGCCGCGCCCAGCGAGAGTTCGTCCATGCCGTCGCGGCCCCACACCACCAGCGCGCGCTCGGCGCCGAGTTCGTGCAGCACGCGGGCCTGGATGCCCACCAGGTCCGGATGGAACACGCCCATCAGGATATTGGGCGCGCCGGCCGGGTTGGTCAGCGGCCCGAGGATGTTGAAGATGGTGCGCACGCCCATCTCGCGGCGCACCGGCGCCACCTGTTTCATCGCCGGGTGGTGGATGGGCGCGAACATGAAGCCGATGCCGACCTCGTCGATACAGCGCGCCACCTGCGCCGGCTGCAGTTCGATCGTCGCGCCGAGCGCTTCGAGCACGTCGGCGCTGCCGGATTTGGAGGACACGCTGCGGTTGCCGTGCTTGGCCACGCGCGCGCCCGCGGCAGCGGCCACGAACATGCTGGCGGTGGAGATGTTGAAGGTGTGCGCGCCATCGCCGCCGGTGCCGACGATGTCGACCAGATGGCTGCGGTCGGCCACCTCCACCTTCTCGGAGAACTCGCGCATCACCTTCGCGGCGGCGGCGATCTCGTCCACGGTTTCCTTCTTGACCCGCAGGCCGGTGAGGATGGCCGCGGTCATCGCCGGCGAGACCTCGCCACGCATGATCTGGCGCATCAGGCCGACCATCTCGTCGTGGAAGATCTCGCGGTGTTCGATCAGGCGCTGCAGCGCCTGCTGGGGGGCGATGGACATGCGGGTCGGTCCGTGCGTTCCGGTCGGCCGGCCATGATGGCGGGCGGGGGCGGCGGGGACAAGGGCGCGGGGCGCCGGGGCGTCGGGCGTGGCCGCGTCGCGCGAACGCGTGTGGGCCACAGGTCGCGCGAACGCGCGAGGGCTCACGCCGCGCGCGCGAGGAAGTTCTTCAGCAGCGCGTGGCCGTGCTCGGTGAGGATGGACTCGGGATGGAACTGCACGCCTTCCACCGGGTGCTCGCGGTGACGGAGGCCCATGATTTCCTCGATGGAGCCGTCGTCGTGCTCGGTCCAGGCGGTGACTTCCAGCGCCTCGGGCAGGGTGTGGCGATCGACCACCAGCGAGTGGTAGCGCGTGGCTTCGTAGGCGTCGGGCAGGCCGGCGAACACGCCCTTGCCTTCATGGCGGATATGCGAGGTCTTGCCGTGCATGATGCGCCCGGCGCGGACCACGTCGCCGCCGTAGGCCTGACCGATGCTCTGATGGCCGAGGCACACGCCGAGGATGGGGATGCGCGGGCCGAGCTCGCGGATCAGGTCGACCGACACCCCAGCCTCGTTGGGCGTGCACGGGCCGGGCGAGATCACGATGCGCTCGGGCGCGAGCGCGGCGATCTCGCCGACGCTCAGCTCATCGTTGCGCACCACCTTCACCTCGGCCCCCAGCGCCTGCAGGTACTGGACCAGGTTCCAGGTGAAGCTGTCGTAGTTGTCGATCATCAGCAGCACGACAGGTCACCTGGGAACGAATGCGGGGCCCGGCAATTTATCGGTGGCGGTCGGGATTGGCAAACCCGCGTCGCGACCCTTCGGCTGCGCCGTCCGTTGCGGCGCCTTCGCCGGCGCCCGCACCCGCAGGCACCAGGCGGCTCGATTGCGCGCTCGTGGCCGGGCCGGAGCTGCCTGCCGCCGTACGCACCGCCCGCCCGGGGCCGCCGGTGCGCATGCCGCGGACTTCGACGGTGAAGCCGTTGGTGGTGGCGGCCTGCACCTTGAGCCGGAAGAGGCCGTCGGGCGAGACCCAGGTCTCGCCGACCTTGAACATGCTGCCTTCGTTGTTGGCGCGATTGGCCGGCGGCGTGTCGGCGTCCATGCTCCACGCGGGGGAGGCGCGGCCGGTATCGACCTCATGGATGATCACCGCATCGCCGGCCAGATTGGCCTCGTAGTTGCCGCCGCGCTTGCGCACTTCGACCGTGAAGTAGCGGGTGGCGGTCCCCGGATAGGCCAGGGTGAGCATCTGCACGTTGCTCGAACCGGCGAGGCTGGCGCGGTCGATGGTGTAGGTGCGGCGCGCATCCGCGGACTGGAAGGTGGCCTTGCGTGCGGCGCCGACCCAACCGAGGCGGTTGCGCGAATAGATATTGATGTGTTTCGGCAGGCGGCCGTAGGTCGCGTTGGCCACACCGTTGTTCCAGGCGTCGCTCATCACGTCCCAGGGATTGTCGTAGGTGTCGCTGTCGCCATCGGAGTTGTTGGCGTGCGGCAGGCCGTAGGCGTGACCCATTTCGTGCGACAGCGGCGCGAGGTTGTTGAAGGACCACGGCGGGTTCCAGGTGGTGCTCCAGCACTTGTTGACGCCGTCGAGCAGCTTGCAGCGCCCGCCGCCCCAGGCGAAGCCGTCCAGATCGCCGTTGAACATCATGTTGACGCCCTGCAGCCCGCCGTTGGCGGCGAAGTTCACGTCGGCATCGGCCGCGGCGACGCAATCGTCGAACAGCTTGTTGAGATCGGCCTTGTCCTTGTTGTTCGCGTCCTTGGTGACGTAGAAGGACCGCGGCTGGGGCAGGGTGTACCAGCCGTAGGCGGCGCTGCCGGTGAGGTTGATCTGGTTGTAGGAGACCTCGCGCCAGTAGTGATCGAGCTGGCCGATCGCGTTGCCGTACTGGCCCTGGAAAAAGCTCAGCGCCTTCTGCTCGGTGGCGATGTCGCTGAACTTGCACAGCAGCGTGGCCCACACCGTGGTGCCGGTGATCTTGGGAGCGATCTCGCCTGCCTTCGGCAGCGGGCGACCGCCCTGCAGCGCGCCCGGGGTGAGGTCGTCCACGGGCACGATGGCCTGGGCGGTGAGCAGGCCACCCGCGGATGCCGCCTTGGCCGATGTGGCCGGCGCGACCGACACCGCCACGCGGCGGTGGTAGAGGGAGTACAGATCGCCCGCCGCGCGCAGCGCTGAAGCGGTGTCCAGCGCATGACGGCGGCCGGCGTCGTCGACGATGGCGGCCTTGAACACATGCGGCTCACCGCTGCCCGGCGCGGCATCGCCCCACACCAGCTCCAGACGGCCGTGGATGATGGATGCAGACGCCCCGGCGGCCGGGCGGACAGGCTCGACGTCGACGGTCGTGCGCGGTGGGGCGGCCATGGCGGCGGCGCAGCACAAGACGAAAGCGAGAGCGGACCAGCGGAAGGTGGACATGGGTGAACTCCGGAGCGACGAAGGCCTCGTGGCGGACAGGCACTCCGGCCTGGCCCGATGCGCGGTGCGACACAGTGGGACGGGCCGCGCGTCGGTCGGGATGCAGCTGCGCGGCGCAGGGTCCACGGCGCCAGCGGGCAGATTAACACCGGCCACTCACATCGAAATGTGACCGCGTCTGCGCGACATGCCGGGTGGCCGACGGATGGCCGACGTGTGGCCGACGTGCGGCGGCCATGCCGGCCGCCGGCGGGCCGGGGCCTGTCCCGGCCAGACCTGTCCCGGCCAGACCTGCCCGGGCCTGCCCCGCCCCGCCCGGCCCGGCGGGCCTGGGCGGGCTGCCCGAAGGCCTGCGCCCCTGTGCCGCCGTTGCGGCGGCTTGCCTCGACGGCGCAGGCTGCGCGATACGGCATGTGAAAAAGTGCATGACACGCTCTAATCTGGCGCCCCCTCGCCGGTCGCCGCGCCCATGCCTTATCTCGAACTCTCCCTGCACTGCCGCGAAAGCGACCAGCCGCGCTACGAGCGCGCGCTGGAGGACGTGGGCGCGCTGGCCGTGACCCTGCTCGACGCCGACGCCGACACCCCGAACGAGCGCGCCATCCTGGAACCCGGCGTCGGCGAGACCCCGATCTGGGGCGAGGTGGCGCTGACGGCGCTGTTCCCCGAGGACGCCGACCCGCTGCTGCTGCTGGCCGCGCTCGATGCCTTCGATCCGGACCTCGACTGGACCGCCGCGCAGTTCCGCAAGGTCGAGGACCAGGACTGGGTCCGGGCGTGGATGGACCAGTACGTGCCGCTGTCCTTCGGCACCCGCACCTGGATCGTCCCCTGGGACCAGCCGCTGCCGGCCGCGGCGGAAGCCCCGGACGCCGCGGTGATCCGGCTCGACCCCGGCCTGGCCTTCGGTTCGGGCACGCACCCGACCACCGCGCTGTGCCTGGATTGGCTGGACGGGCTGGCCGCCGAGGGCGCACTCGCGGGCCGCACGGTGCTGGATTTCGGCTGCGGCAGCGGCATTCTGGCCCTGGCCGCACTGCGTCTGGGCGCCGGCCGGGCGGTGGGCATCGACAACGACCCGCAGGCGATCACCGCCACGCGCGACAACGCAGAACGCAATGGCCTGGCCGACCAGCTGCAGGCGGCGCTGCCCGACCAGGCGGTGGACGCGCCTGCGGGCGGATACCCGGTGGTGGTGGCGAACATACTCGCGGTGGCGCTCGACGCGCTTGCCCCGGCCCTCGCCGCACTGACCGCACCGGGCGGCAGGATCGCGCTGTCCGGCATCCTCGTGGGACAAGAGCCCGAACTGCTCGCCCGCTATGCCGAATGGTTCGACGATCTGGCCGTGGCCCGACGCGAGGACTGGGTGCGGATCGATGGACGGCGGCGGCCGTGACCCGCTGCCGGGCGGCCGTGTGCGGACGCATGGTTCAATAGCCGCATGTTCGTGAACTGCCCCCACTGCCGGGCGCTGGTCGCCACCGACCCGGCGACCGACCTGCCTCCGCCGTTCTGCCCGGAATGCGCCGGCCCGCTGCGCGGCGGCGCGGCCGATGTCGCAGGTGGCGACGACGCGCATGCGGACGGTCGCGCCGCACTCGACGCCAGCATCCCCGTGCCCGCGGCCGACGACGATATTCCAGGCCCGCATCGCGACAGTTGGTGGGACGAGGCCGCGGCGCGCGGGCGCAGCGACGATGCTCACAGCCCGGAGCAGACGACGACGGACGACTCCGACACGGCGCCGACGGACGCGGCCGCCCACAGTGACGCCGCGCCTTCCCGTGATGCCGGCGACGCCGCGGAATCCGCCCCCGGCCCCAGCGCCGCGGCCCTCGCCGCCGCGCGCGTCGCACCGCTGCGCGGCAGCCTGCCCGGCTTCCTGCGCCGACGCGAAGGTGCACCCACGCGCCGCGACTGGCGCGTGCCGGCGGCGATCGCCGGCCTCGGACTGCTGCTGGCCGTGCAGATCGTGCTGGCCGATCGCGCACGCCTGGCCGGACAGGCCGGCTGGCGCCCGCTGCTCACCGCGCTCTGCACCGCGTTGCGCTGCACACTGCCGCCGTGGCGCGAACCGGCTGCGTTCACCCTGCTCCAGCGCGATGTGCGCCAGCACCCCACCCGCCCGGGCGCACTGCGCGTCTCGGCCACTTTCCGCAACGACGCCCGCTGGCCGCAGCCCTGGCCGCGGCTGCAGCTGTCGCTGGCCGATGTCGACGGCCGCACCGCCGGCGTGCGCAGTTTCAGCGCCGAGGAATACCTGGGCGGCGCGCCCGCGCAGGCCGAGCTGGCCAGCGGCGAGACGGCAACCGTGGCGATGGACATCCTGGAACCGGCACCGGACATCGTCGCCTTCGACTTCGCGTTCCGCTGAATACGCGGCTGTGGCGATGCGGATTGCACGCTCCGGCCGCGTCACGCAATTGACTACGTATTCATGCGCCGATGCGCGCGCATGCGCTGTGCGCGACCGTGTGCGTGCCGCAGTGCGGGGGACAAGATCGGTACGCAGGCACTGTGGGCGGGCAGGCGCGACCTGATAAACTGGCCGGCCGTTTTTGCAGTTCCGACGGCCCGCGCGCAAGGGGGCCGCGATGGCCGAGGATGGCCCTTCCGCGACGAGATCCTCCGCTTTGAACGCCGAACGCAACGCCTCCCGCACAGGTCAGCAGACGCCGCTGCAGTACACGCCGCTGCGCGACCACGTCACCACCTCCGTTCGCCGCTATCTCGGCGATCTGGACGGCTGCGACATCGACAACCTCTACGAGATCGCCCTGCGCGAGCTCGAAATCCCGCTGTTCGCCGAAGTGCTGCACCACTGCGACGGCAACCAGAGCAAGGCTGCGGCGATGCTGGGCATTCACCGGGCCACCCTGCGCAAGAAGCTCAAGGACTACGGGCTCGCCTGAGCCTCGCGCGACCGCGCACGGCCGCCGGCGCGGACCGGCGCCGCTATAATTCGCGGCTCCCGCCGCAGTCCTTCCCCATCATGCCCGCACATCTCCCGAGCGCCCCGGTGGCGCTCCGCCGCGCCCTGCTGTCCGTGTCCGACAAGACCGGCCTGATCGATCTGGCCCGCGCCCTCGCCGCCCGCAACGTCGAACTGCTCTCCACCGGGGGCACCGCGAAAGCCATCCGCGACGCCGGCCTGCCGGTGCGCGACGTGAGCGAGGTCACCGGCTTTCCGGAAATGATGGACGGCCGGGTGAAGACCCTGCACCCGATGGTCCACGGCGGCCTGCTCGGCCGCGCCGGCACCGACGACGCGGTAATGGCGGAACACGGCATCGGCGCGATCGACCTGCTGGTGCTGAATCTGTACCCGTTCGAGAAAGTGTCGGTCGACCCGGAGAGCAGCATCGAGGACATCATCGAGAACATCGACATCGGCGGCCCGGCGATGCTGCGCTCGGCGGCCAAGAACTACGCCCGTGTGTCGGTGGTCACCGACCCTGCGCAATACGCCGAACTGCTGGCCGAACTCGACGCGCACGATGGTGCGGTCTCCGGGCGCATGCGCTTCGCGCTGTCGGTGGCCGCCTTCAACCGCGTGGCGCAATACGACGCGGCCATCGCCGATTATCTGTCCTCGCTGCAGGACGACGGCAGCCGCAGCCTGTTCCCGGCGCAGGTACACGGCACCTTCACCAAGGTCATGGACCTGCGCTACGGCGAGAACCCGCACCAGCAGGCCGCGTTCTACCGCGACCTCTACCCGGTGCCGGGCACGCTGGCCACCTTCGAACAGCTGCAGGGCAAGGAGCTGAGCTACAACAACCTGGCCGACGCCGACGCCGCCTGGGACTGCGCGCGCCAGTTCGGTTTCGGCACGCCGGCCTGCACCATCGTCAAACACGCCAACCCCTGCGGCGTGGCGGTCGCGGCGACCGCGCTGGAGGCCTACGAACGCGCCTACGCCACCGACCCCACCTCGGCCTTCGGCGGCATCCTCGCCTTCACCGTGCCGGTGGACGGCGCGACCATGAAGACCATTCTGGACCGCCAGTTCGTCGAAGTGCTGATCGCCCCCGACTACGACGACGCGGCGCTGGCCTACGCGAAGAAAAAAGCCAACGTGCGCGTGCTGCGCATCCCGCGCGGACGCGGCGCCAACCTGATCGACACCAAGCGCGTCGGTTCGGGCCTGCTGATGCAGACCGCCGACACCCGCGAGGTGACCGCGGGCGAATTGAAGGTGGTGACGAAGTTGGCACCCACCGACGCGCAGCGCGCCGACCTGCTGTTCGCCTGGCGCGTGGCGAAGTACGTGAAATCCAACGCCATCGTCTACGCGAAAGATCTGCAGACGATCGGCGTCGGCGCCGGCCAGATGAGCCGCGTCTACTCCGCGCGCATCGCCGGCATCAAGGCCGCGGACGCCGATCTGGTGGTGGAAGGCTCGGTGATGGCCAGCGACGCCTTCTTCCCCTTCCGCGACGGCATCGACGCCGCGGCTGCGGCCGGTATCAAGGCGGTGATCCAGCCGGGTGGTTCGATGCGCGACCAGGAAGTGATCGATGCCGCGGATGAACACGGGATCGCGATGGTGTTTACCGGGGTGCGGCATTTCAGGCATTGAGGATGATCCGATCGATAAACTGATCGCCGCAGTGGAAGCGCTTCGTGCCACTGCCACGCGGTTCCCGGGCAATGGGTATATCGTCCATAAGACTACATTGGACGAGTTGGGCCCCATTCTTGCGGCGGCGAGACTGCACGCTCGTCTGAAGCCTGTACCCGGCTGCCGCGACCGTCATGCCTGTCTGAATTATCGGCAACTTGGCACCGACGACGCTTGCCAGATATGCGGGCCAAAGAAAACTCCGCGCTTGTGATCGGCGTCGCGCGGGTCCGCGCCCCCAGGTGCATGTCATCCCAAAGCCGGCGCAGCCAGGTGAGGGACCGGCTTCACGGCTGCGTCCCAGCTCCCTCATGACAAGCAAAAACAGGTCCCTCGCTGCGCTCGGGACGACATTGGTGAGAGGACGATAGAGGTCCGTGACGCCGCACACCCGACGATGTCGTCCCGAATCCGGCGCAGCCGGGTGAGGGACCTGCTTCTTCTTTGCCGTGGTCTGCCCAACGCAACAAGAAGACGTAGCCGCGCTGTCTACGGAACGAATCGCTTGCGTCCGGACATTCCCTGCATAGTCTTGTGAACCGGTACCCCACCGGACTCCACAGATGAACAACAACCGCAAGCTCGTCAAATCCGACCGCAATGGCCATCGCTCCGAAACCACCGAATACAATGAGCGGCTCCGCCTCCAGCTGAACTTCTTCGGATGGGTCATCAGCATCGCTCTGCTGAGCCACGCCCCGCCGGAGCAGCTAGTACGCCGTTGCCCCGCCCTGGATCACATGTTCCGGACAATGACTGACTCCCCATGACCCTCTTCCTCCTCTTCTCCGCCGGTCTCGTCCTGCTCCTGCTCGGCGCCGAATTCCTCGTCCGCGGTGCCTCGCGTCTGGCGCTGGCGCTGGGCCTCACGCCGCTGGTGGTCGGTCTGACTGTGGTGTCCATCGGCACGAGTGCCCCGGAGCTGGCGATCAGCGTCGGCTCGGCGCTGCAGGGCTCGCCGGACATCGCGCTGGGCAATGTGGTCGGCAGCAATATCGCCAACGTGCTGCTGATCCTCGGCCTGTGTGCTCTGGTGACGCCGCTGGTGGTCAACCGGCAGTTGGTGTGGCTGGATGTGCCGCTGATGATCGTGGTGTCGTTCGCGGTGTTCGCGATGGCGCTGGACGGGCGCATCGCGCGCTGGGAGGGCGCGCTGCTGGCCGCGGGCGCAGCGGCCTACATCCTGTTCCTGATCCGGCTCTCGCGCCGGCACCCCGAACAGGCGCCCAGCGACCCCGCACTTGAGGCTGCAGCCGATGCGCCGCCCAAGGCGCACCCGTTCCTGCCGCAGGTGGGGCTGATCGTGGTCGGCCTGGCGATGCTGATCGGCGGCGCGCGCCTGCTGGTGCAGGCCGCGACCGATCTGGCCGTCTCGCTCGGCCTCAGCGAGCTGGTGATCGGCCTGACCGTCGTCGCAGTGGGCACCTCGCTGCCGGAAATCGCCACCTCCATTCTGTCGGTGCTGCGCGGCCAGCGCGATCTGGCGGTGGGCAATGTGGTCGGCAGCAATATCTTCAACCTGCTGCTGGTGCTGGGCGCGACGGCCGTGATCGCACCCTCCGGCGTTCCGGTCGCGCCTTCGGCGCTGGCGTTCGACCTGCCGGTGATGACCGCGGTGGCGGTGGCCTGCCTGCCGATCTTCTTCATCGGCCACAACATCTCGCGCTGGGAAGGCGCGGTGTTCTTCGGCTATTACATCGCCTACACCGCCTGGCTGCTGCTGGCCGCCGCCGACCACGATGCGCTCGACGGCTTCGGCCTGGCGATGCGCACCGTGGTGCTGCCGCTGACCGCACTCACGTTGTCGATCTTCGTCTGGCGGCAGCTGCGCCCGCGACTGCTGCGCGCGCCAGCGGACGAAGGCTGAACCCGCGACACCGTGCTTGACCGCCCCGCCCTGCGCATGGCGCAATCGCCACGCCGGATGGGCACAGCCCACCCGCGGGGACGGCACATGCCCAGCACTTCGCCTGCCCCGCTCTGCGCCACATTGTCTGGCGTCCGACGCCGGACGCCAGGCACATCACCATGGACACAGGACATTTCCGCATGAGCCGCCGCACCCGCTCCGAGCACGATCGTCCCATGCTCAAGTACACCGCGTGGTTCATCGCCGCGTTTTTCCTGTTCGGCATCGCCGCAGGCGTGCTGCAGTTCATGCTGCCGAAATGGCTGTGGCTGCAGGCCGTCATCGGCCTGGGCATGGTGTTCGCCGCCGCCGAATTCGTGCGCTGGCGCTTCAACGCCGACCACGGCCGCGGGTTCGCCGCGGGCGAGCGCATACGCCTGCTCATCGGCTGCGAAGTCGTGCTGTTCGTGCTGGCGCTGATGGCCGCGGCAGCGATGATCCAGACCTACAACTCCTCTGTGTTCGCGTTCCGCAAGGTGTCGCCGATCTACGCGCTGTTCGGCGCGATCGGCGCAACGGTCATGTACGCGCTGCCGCTGTGGCTGTCGTTCTGGATCCGCAACCGCGACAGCGAACCCGGCGCCGCGGCACCGCTCGGCGTGGCCGCCCCCGCACTGCGCGACACCCCGGTGAAGGTGCTGGTGATCGGCTCCGGCGGCCGCGAACACGCCCTGGCCTGGAAACTGGCGCAGTCGCCGCGGGTGAGCGAAGTGATCGTGGCCCCGGGCAATGCCGGCACCGCGCGTGAGCGGAAATGCCGCAACGCGCCGGTCGACATCAAGGACATCGATGGGCTATTGCAGCTGGCGCGACGCGAGCAGGTCGCAGTCACCGTGGTCGGCCCGGAGGGCCCGCTGGTGGCCGGCGTGGTCGACCGCTTCCGCAGCCAGAGCCTGCGCATCTTCGGCCCCACCGCCGCCGCCGCGCAGCTGGAAGGCAGCAAGGCCTTCGCCAAGGACTTCCTGGCCCGGCACGGCATCCCCACCGCGCATTACGCGGTGCATACCGAAGTCGATGCCGCCATCGCCTACCTGCGCGAGAAGGGCGCGCCGATCGTGGTCAAGGCCGACGGCCTGGCCGCCGGCAAGGGCGTGATCGTGGCGATGACCCTGGACGAAGCCGAGGCCGCGGTGCGCGACATGCTCTCCGGCAACGCCTTCGGCTCGGCCGGCGCGCGGGTGGTGATCGAGGAGTTCCTCGACGGCGAGGAGGCCAGCTTCATCTCGATGGTGGACGGCCGCACCGCGCTGCCGATGGCCACCAGCCAGGACCACAAGCGCGTCGGCGACGGCGACACCGGCCCGAACACCGGCGGCATGGGCGCATATTCGCCGGCACCGGTGGTCACGCCCGAGGTCCACGACCGGATCATGCGCGAAGTGGTCGAACCCACCGTGCGCGGCATGGCCGCCGACGGCATCCCCTTCACCGGCTTTCTCTACGCCGGGCTGATGATCGACACGACGGGCGCGCCCAAGGTGATCGAGTTCAACGTGCGCTTCGGCGACCCCGAGACCCAGCCGGTGATGCTGCGCCTGCAGTCCGACCTGCTGGATCTGGTCGATGCCGCCATCGCCAGGACGCTGCACGAGGTCGAGCCGCGCTGGAACCCGCGGCCCTCGCTCGGGGTGGTGATGGCCGCCGCCAACTATCCCGATACGCCGAAGACCGGCGATGTCATTTCCGGCCTGGACACGCCGCTGGCGATGGGCACACGCGTCTTCCACGCCGGCACCCGGATGGACGATGCGGGCCGCGTGCTGACCGCAGGCGGTCGCGTGCTGTGCGTGTGCGCGCTGGGCGACACCGTGGCCGAGGCGCAGCGCGAGGCGTACGCGGCGGTGGCCGGGATTTCATGGGACGGCGAATTCCACCGCAGCGACATCGGCTGGCGCGCGATCGCACGCGAACGCGGCGCGCGCACCTGAGCGCGTGCTGCCCGCGCGGCCAGTGCGGACGCGCGGGCACTTGAGGCGATTCGAAGGCAGACTCCGGCCGGCGCCGGTGCGCGGCCTGCGTGCGCGGAAGCGGGTTACTTGGCCCGCTTGGCGGCCTTGGGGCTGTCGACGCCCTTGAGCTTCGACAGCTCCTCGATCATCGACCGCACCACCTTGCGCTGCTGCGGGCCGAGGTTGAGGAAGGCCTCGATGGCCAGATGGTCCAGCGGGTTCATCTTCCACTCGCCGCGCGGCTCGCGGATGCGCTTGCCGTCGTCGCCGAACTGCAGGAACTGCGGCTCCACCGACAGCATCTTGGACAGCGCGCGCATGTTGGCCTGGCGCGGCATCGCGCGGCCGTTGAGCCAGCCGGAAATCGCCTGCTGCGACACCGGCGTACCGCCGAAGCGCGGCAGCAGGCGCATCAACTCCGCAGGGCTCTCACTGACGTTGGCCTTCTGCAGCGCCTGCCGCAGGCGTTCGCTGAAGGCGGATTGTTCGTTCTTGTCCTTGGCCATGCGCGGACGTTAAGGCTCGCGACCCGCCCGATGCGCAAAATCCCCTTGATACAGAACGCAAACTTTTGCTGCGGGTGCAAGCATCCGCAGTGAAACGACACGGGAGGAAGGGAGCCGTCATGGAGCCATCATGCCGTGCAGCCCTTCCGCGCCTTGCGACAAGACCCGCGCCTGTACTCACCGGCTATGCGCGGGCATGCGCCCGTACGCGCGCGCGTGAAGCAACCAGGCCGGCAGGCGTCATCCGTCGTCGCGCCTGCCGTGTAGCGCGGCGAATTCGTCGATCAACTCGCGCACCAACCGTCGCTGGCGCGCACTGAGCCCCAGAAATGTCTCCAGCGCGAGACGGTCGTTCGGATGCAGCCGCAGTGCGGCCCTGCCCGGGCGGGCGCCGCTGCGTGCCTGCTCACCGAACTGCAGATGTTGCGGATCCAGCGAAAGCATCTTCGCCAGTGCCTTGAGGTTCGCCTGCCTTGGCACCGCACGCCCCCTCAGCCAGCTGGAGACGGCTTGCGGCGAGACCGGTTCCCCGCCGAAGCGGGCCAGCAGCCGGGCAAGATGTGACGGGCTTTCGACCACCCGCGCGTGCTGAAGCGCGGCACGCAGGCGCGCGCCGAATGCGATCTGTTCATTGTTCATCACCTGACGCCAGGCCGGTGCACGCCGGCAGTTGGAACACATGCGGTTGTAAACGCGTGTTGTGACTGTTGCAAATTCTTGTTTGCTTTGCAAGCGCAGCCGACCAGCGGCAGGCCGCGAGTCACCGGCAGCTTTGCAGGCAGCCACGCGACAAGGCCGCAGCGCAGCGTGCGGCGATGCACGACCGCAGCGCCCTTGGAGTCCGATGGCTCTGCCTGACTCGGGCATGCCATGCCATGTCCGCAGCGCATGCGCGATGTGCGATGTGCGATGTGCGATGCGCGCAGGATCGGATATCGCCAAGCCACATCGTGTCGTCACGCGGCTCGCGCACTGTGCAGCCATACCGCACTCCCCACTGCGGCCGCCGCACGCGTCCGGAGAAGATCACCCCCCATCCCCACCCAACCCTCCCCTTGAAGGGCAGGGCTTCAGAGCGACCGGCGATGCTTCCGCTCTGCGACGCGCTGCAATCGCTACACGTCTTGCCGGATTCCCTGTGCTTCGGACTGCATGGGCTCCGCTTCGGGCCGCATTTGCTTCGCATCGACACGCGGAAGCGTGAGACGCACCACTCCTTGGACAGACGCAGAAGCGTCAGACGCACCACTCCTTGAACAGACCGGAAGCCTCAGCGCGCCACTCCTTCCCCGCCAAGCGGAATGCCTGCACACCACAGCGTGCACCTCCCTCCCCTTCAAGGGGAGGGCTGGGGTGGGGATGGGTTCAGCACACCCCGTCCGGCAGAAAACCTTCAAATGCCCACATGCAGCTCCCTCCACTTCAACGGAAACATCTTCAGTACCAAGCGTTCCACTCCCTCCCCTTCAAGGTGAGGGTTGGGGTGGGGATGGGTTCAGCGCCACCCAGCCGGTGGCCGCAAGGCAAACGAAACATCGCAAACACCGCAAGCCATCCTCTCGACGAACCCGTTGAACACACTGCGAAGCGCGGCCTCACGCGTGGATGCGCGCTCGAGGGGGCGCGCACGAGAGGTACAGACTGAAGCACACTGCACCCACAGGCCCCATTCGCCGCATCTCCACACGCGCAGGCCAGACCCCGCTCCGCCCTCGACGCAGAATGGCCCGCAGGGCTCGCCGCCTGCCACAGCGATGGCATACGATGGCCCGGCCCGCGCACCGGACGGGCGCCGACCGACCCCAGGAGCCCGCATGGCGTCCGCGCCGCCGACCCCGCCGCCCGCCGACTCCGCGCCCGCCGAATCCGGGCACGCTGCCGTCCGCCCATCCCACAGCCAGTTCGCGCTGCTGCGCCAGCGCCGGTTCCTGCCCTACTTCATCGTGCAGGCGCTGGGTGCGTTCAACGACAACCTGTACCGGCAGTCGATCATCATGCTGCTGTTCTGGCTGGGCATTCCGGAGGAGCAGCGCACGCTCTACACCAACCTGGCGCCGGCGCTGTTCATCCTGCCCTACTTCCTGTTTTCCGGCATCGCCGGGCAGATCGCCGAAAAACTGGAAAAATCGCGGCTGATCCGCATCACCACCACGATGGAAGTACTGGTGATGTCGGTGGCCGCGGTCGGCTTCTTCACCCACAACCTGCCGCTGCTGCTGGTGGCGCTGTTCGGCACCGGGCTGCAGTCCACATTGTTCGGGCCGGTGAAGTATTCGCTGCTGCCGGCGGTGCTCAAGCCGGAAGAGCTCACCGGCGGCAACGGCCTGGTGGAGATGGGCACCTCGATCTCGATCCTCGGCGGCATGTTCGCCGGCGGGCTGATCTTCACCCTCGCGGGCGCATACGGCCCCGAAGCCGCCGCCGCCGCGGTGGTGGCGATGGCGGTCTGCGGCAATCTCGCCAGCCGCGCCATCCCGCACATCGGCGCCGCCGCGCCGGACCTGCGCATCCGCTGGAACCCCATCCCCGAGTCGCTGCACGCACTCGCGCTCACCCGGCGCCAGCTGGCGGTGCGCAATGCGGTGCTGGGCGTGAGCTGGTTCTGGTTCGTGGGCACCGTGCTCACCGCGCAGCTGCCCACCTACGCCGGACGCTATCTCGGCGGCGACCAGACCCTCTACCTGTTCGCGCTGGCGCTGTTTTCGGTGGGCACCGGCGCCGGCTCGCTGCTCTGCGAAAAGCTCTCGATGCGCACGGTGGAGATCGGCCTGGTGCCGCTGGGCGCGTTCGGCATGAGCGCGTTCCTGTTCGATCTGTACTTCGCCCGGCCCGACGCCGCCGTGGCCCAGGGCCTGGGCATCGCCGCGTTCCTGCAGCAGCCGGGCAGCTGGCGCATCGCCATCGACCTGCTGGGCATCGGCTTCTTCGCCGGCCTGTTCCTGGTGCCGCTGTTCGCGCTGATCCAGAGCCGCACGCCCAAGGCCGAGATGTCGCGGCTGATCTCCGGCGTGAACATCCAGAACGCGTTCTTCATCGTCAGCGCCGCGGTGCTGTGCATCCTGCTGCAGATGCGCGCGATCGACGCCGGCACGCTGCGCATCCCGCTGCCCGGGCTGAGCATTCCGGAGCTGTTCCTAGCGCTGGCCATCGCCAACACCCTGGTCGCGCTGTGGATCTTCACCATCGTGCCCGAGTTCCTGATGCGCTTCCTGAGCTGGGTGATGGTGCGCGCGCTCTACCGGCTGGAGCTGCACGGCATCGAGCGGCATATCCCCGACGAAGGCCCGGCGCTGATCGTCTGCAACCACGTCAGCTACATGGACGCGCTGATCCTCTCCGCCGCCATCCCGCGGCCGGTGCGCTTCGTCATGTACTACAGGATCTTCAACATCCCGGTGATGCGCTGGATCTTCCGCACCGCCAAGGCCATCCCGATCGCCGGCGCGCGCGAAGACCCGCAGATCATGCAGCGCGCCTTCGACGCAGTGGACGCGGCCCTGGCCGAGGGCGAACTGGTCTGCATCTTCCCCGAGGGCGCGCTGACCAAGGACGGCAACATGGCGCCGTTCAAGGGCGGGGTGAACCGTATCCTCGAACGCCGCCCGGTGCCGGTGGTGCCGATGGCGCTGCAGGGCATGTGGGCCAGCATGTGGAGCAAGCGCGACAGCCGCCTCGGGCGCATGCGCGTGCCCCGGCGCCTGCGCGCGCACGTGGTCGTGCGCGCCAGCGCGCCCGTGGACGGACGCGAAGCCACGCCCGCCAGCCTGGAAATGCAGGTGCGCGCGCTGCGCGGCGACATGGCGTGACGGCGCCCCTCCCGGCGCGCCTTCGCAGCGCTCCGGAACCGCGATTGGACGCACGTACCGTTGCGCCGCGGGCAAAAGTACGCACAATGGCCAGGGGTTGAGGCTCGCGGGTTCACTTTCGCAGCCGACTTTCGCGCACTCCGCGGCGCCACCACGACTTATCCGCATCCTTCCACCGACGCATCCGATTCTGAGGAGAGGCCATGTCCGTTCCGCCTACCGGCAATTCCCGCATTCCCAGCCACATGGTCTGGGCCATCCTCACCACGCTGTTCTGCTGCCTGCCGTTCGGCATCGTGTCGATCATCTTCGCCGCCAAGGTCGACGGCCTGCAGGCGTCGGGCGATATCGCCGGCGCGCAGCAGGCCTCCGACAAGGCCAAGCTGTGGGCGATGGTCGCCGCAGGCTCCGGCGTGGTCGCCACGCTCCTGTGGTTCGTCATCTTCGGCCTGTCGATGGTCGGCCAGATGGGTCAGATGTGATCCAGGCATGAGCCGTCCGCAGCACACCACCGGCGGGCCTGCCCGCCGGTTCGGTTTCCCCGGGCGTCTGCCGGTCGCGGCCCTCGTCGTGCTCGGCCTGTGCGCCGTCGCCGCCGGGGTCGCACTCTTCCAGCTCTACGACCCCAACGTGGCGGGCAATCCCTTCCCGCCCTGTCTGTTCAAGACCGCCACCGGCCTGGACTGCATCGGCTGCGGCGTCACCCGCGCCCTGCACGCGCTCGCCCACGGCGACCTCATGCGCGCCCTCGAGATGAACCCGCTGGCGGTGTTCGTCCTGCCGCTGATGCCGCTGATGTTTCTCGACACCTTCGGCTGGCGCCCCGCCGCGCTGCAGCCGCTGATGCGCATCGTCATGCGCCCGCAGCTGTGGATGGTGCTGCTGCCGGTGTACTGGATCGCGCGCAATCTGCCCTGGTGGCCCTTCAGCTGGCTGGCAGCCGGCTGAGCCCGACGTCCACTGCGACCGGGGCATGCCTCCCGACGCCTGTCGCGATGCTTTCGCGGTACCTGGCGCACTGCCTTGGCTGTCCCGCCTCCCCGCGACAGTTCGCACTGTGTGTGCCGTCCCACTTCCTCCTGAGAGTTCGCACTGCCTTTCGCTGTCCCTTCTCCCCCCGGGAGAAGGTGGCCCGCAGGGCCGGATGAGGGTCCGGCAGCCTCGCGAAGGCCCACGCACCGCAGGCCCTGCCATGGGCGAGACGCACACACCACCCGCCAGCACACACCATCCCGGCCAGCGCCACCCGCACGGCTAGCCACGCGTCCTCTCGCGCGCACCACCGCAACGCCAACACTCAGGAATACGTTTTCCGTCCCGCGCACGCGCCCATACGCGTGCGCACGGGCGTGGCTGCGCGCGGGCCGCTGTTAGAATCCGGGCTCTATTTCTCGAATCGGAACGCGGCGCTGCCGCGCGGAGCCCAGGCATGAGCTGGTTGAACGAACTGCTGCAGAACGACCCCGACCCCACCGAGACCCGCGAATGGGTCGAGTCGCTCAAGGCCGTCATCGACGCCGACGGCGCCGAACGCGCGCACCAGCTGCTCAGCGGCATGGTCGAACTCACCCGCCGTGCCGGCGCCCACCTGCCGTTCGCGCCGACCACCGAATACATCAACACCATCCCCGCGCACCTGGAGCCGCAGACCCCCGGCGACCAGCACATGGAGTGGCGCATCCGCTGCCTCATCCGCTGGAACGCGATGGCCATGGTGGTGCGCGCCAACCGCAAGCCCGGCGACCTCGGCGGCCACATCGCCAGCTTCGCCAGCTCGGCCACGCTGTACGACGTGGGCTTCAACCACTTCTGGCGCGCGCCCAGCGCCGAGCACCCGGGCGACCTCATCGCCGTCCAGGGCCACAGCTCGCCCGGCGTCTACGCCCGCGCCTTCCTCGAAGGCCGCCTCACCGAGTCGCAGATCGACCATTTCCGCATGGAAGTGGACGGCCGCGGCGTGAGCAGCTACCCGCATCCGTGGCTGATGCCGGAGTTCTGGCAGTTCCCCACCGTGTCCATGGGCCTGGGGCCCATCGCCGCCATCTACCAGGCGCGCAACTGGAAATATCTCGAAGCCCGCGGCCTGATCCCCAAGTCCGACCGCAAGGTGTGGTGCTTCATGGGCGACGGCGAATGCGACGAGCCCGAGAGCCTGGGCGCCATCTCCGTGGCCGGCCGCGAGGGCCTGGACAACCTGGTCTTCGTCATCAACTGCAACCTGCAGCGCCTCGACGGCCCGGTGCGCGGCAACGGCAAGATCATCCAGGAGCTGGAGGGCAACTTCCGCGGCGCCGGCTGGAATGCGCTGAAGGTCGTCTGGGGCAGCTACTGGGACCCGCTGCTCGCCAAGGACACCAACGGCACGCTGAAGAAGCTGATGATGGAAACCGTCGACGGCGAGTACCAGAACTGCAAGGCCTTCGGCGGCGCGTACACGCGCGAGAACTTCTTCGGCAAATACGAGGAAACGAAACAGATGGTCGCCTCGCTGTCCGACGAGGACATCTGGCGCCTCAACCGCGGCGGCCACGACCCGCACAAGGTCTACGCCGCCTACGACAACGCGCGCAAGACCACCGGCATGCCCACCGTCATCCTGGCCAAGACGGTGAAGGGCTACGGCATGGGCGCCTCGGGCGAATCGCTCAACCCCACCCACCAGACCAAGAAGCTGGACGACGAGGCGGTGCGCGCCTTCCGCGACCGCTTCAAGATCCCGGTCACCGACGAACAGCTGAAAGACGGCCAGGTGCCGTTCTACCACCCGGGCGAGAAGTCGCCGGAAGTGGAATACATGCTGGAGCGCCGCAACGCCCTCGGCGGTTTCCTGCCGCAGCGCCGCATCAAAAGCACCCAGTCGCTGGAGGCGCCCAAGCTCGAGGTCTTCGACCGCCTGCTCAAGAGCACCGGCGAGCGCGAGATCAGCACCACCATGGCCTTCGTGCAGGCGCTCAACGTGATCCTGCGCGACAAGCAGGTGGGCCCGCGCTGCGTGCCCATCGTCGCCGACGAGGCCCGCACCTTCGGCATGGAAGGCCTGTTCCGCCAGCTGGGCATCTATGCCCCGCAGGGCCAGAAGTACAAGCCCGTCGACCGCGACCAGCTGATGTACTACCGCGAAGACGCCGCCGGGCAGGTGCTGGAGGAAGGCATCACCGAGGCCGGCGCGTTCTCCTCGTGGATGGCCGCGGCCACCAGCTACAGCACCAACGACCTGCAGATGCTGCCGTTCTACATCTTCTATTCGATGTTCGGCTTCCAGCGCATCGGCGACAGCGCCTGGCAGGCCGCCGACATGCGCGCCCGCGGCTTCCTGCTGGGCGCCACCGCCGGCCGCACCACCCTCAACGGCGAAGGCCTGCAGCACGAAGACGGCCACTCGCACCTGCTGGCCGGCGCGATTCCCAATTGCCGCGCGTACGACCCGACATTCGGCTTCGAGGTCGCCGTCATCCTGCAATACGGCATGCAGCGCATGCTCAGCGAACAGGTGGACGAGTACTACTACCTCACCCTGATGAACGAGAACTACGCCCACCCCGACATGCCCGAAGGCGCCGCCGACGGCATCATCAAGGGCATGTACCTGCTGAAGGACGCCGGCAAACCCAAGAAGGGCGAACACCGCGTACAGCTGCTCGGCAGCGGCACCATCCTGCGCGAAGCCATCGCCGCCGCCGAACTCCTCGACAAGGACTTCGGGATTACGGCAGACATCTGGAGCTGCCCCAGCTTCACCGAACTCCGCCGCGACGGCTATGACGCCGAACGCTGGAACCGCCTCAACCCCGAAGCAAAGACGCCCCGCAAGGCGTACGTCACCGAACTGCTGGAAGGCCGCCAGGGTCCGGCGATCGCCGCGACCGATTACGTGCGGGCGTTCGCCGACCAGATTCGGGCGTTCGTGCCGATGCGCTACACGGTGCTGGGGACGGATGGCTTCGGCCGGAGCGATACCCGCGCCAACCTGCGCCGCCACTTCGAGGTGGACCGCTACTACATCGCCCAGGCGGCGGTGGATGCGTTGGCGAAGGAGGGCAAGATGACCGCGAAGGATGTGGCGCGGGCGATCAAGTTGTACAAGATCGACTCGGAGAAGGGGAATCCGGTGGGGGTTTGATCAATCCCTTCTAAACAAGTAAAAAGGGCGGCAATGCCGCCCTTTTTATCGCTGATATAAATAGCACTAACTCGCTCTTCTACGTTGGTCCAATAGCGTACGAAGAAGGATTACCGGAATCGGATCAATCCCCGGGACTGGCACTGTTAGAACGTGCGTGACCCCTTCGAATCCTTCATCCTTACTGGTTTCCAGAATGAAACCCGAATTCTTGAGCTGAACAACATCTGCATCCCATGCAATAAGCAAATCAATATCGTTGAAATGCTTTTGCTTGACAGACAAATCCCTGACCAATGACTGCAACGAATATTTGAATTCAATAACAAGCTCAAGCTCACGCCCCTCTTCAACATATCTCGCGTGAACATCATATCTCTCGCCATATCCAGTCCGGAGGGTCATGTAGGACTTCAAAACCGACGCCCCCACCAATTCATGGAATATTGCAGCTACAGCAGCCTCTTGAGCATTGGGGTGCTTTGCGTATCGGATAGCAGGCTCATTCAAGTCAGGAAGAGATTTGGCGTCACGCCAAATACTCTGGGATTGCATTCGTCGTTCTGCCTGTGAAGTTTGCAATGGCCCCGCTTCAACTCGTGCGTCGCCTTGAAACGGCGCTATTTCCTCTAAGAGAGAAAAAGTTTGCGCGACTGCAGCCTGCAACTTATTGACATGCCTATAGTGGAGAGACTTTCTTCCCAAGTCAAATTTCAGACTTGGGGATTCTACAAAAAAGAAGCACCGCTTGTAATATGCAGGATATCGACCTGCTCCAGGCTTCGGCGAAATTCTCATCCCCGTAGGCATACCCTTAGTTCCAACAAATATCCCTGTCTGGAGAAGCGCAGACCCTTCCATGTCCTCTTGCTCAGAAACAGGAACCCCCATGACGCTATCTGACAACTGACGCAACGCATCATTGTCAGGAAACATTACGGCATAGACAAAGACATCCCATCCACCAACTTTCTCAGACTTGCATGCCCAAATGGTTTTTCCTTTCAAATATCGACGCCTTAACGCAGGATCCCCGCGACTGACAAATGCATCTCTAACAACTTGCAGAGGAATCAAGTCCTCGCTTGGAACAAGAAGATGCGGCGCCGCGAAAGTTGACGAAATTTTATTTGTCTCAATTCCATCTGTAGTTCGCATGGACAAAAATACATCAAACTCGTCAACAACGTCTTCACAGAAAAGTGAAGCAGTGACACCAACAGCCGTCCGAGTTCTGATCAGCAATCGCAGCTGCTGCGGCGTCATGTGAAATATGTTCACATCGCCATCCGGGGGCATTACTGCGCTTGCAGAAATCCTAGTGAACGAATCAAGCGGGTATGACTTTTCAAAAAAATCAATGGTCTCAGGCTGCGGAGCCACCGCTTGATCTTCGTATATCGGCTTGTTAACTCCTTGCTCCCTGCTCAACCACCTTTGCGCATTTACAACTTTTCCACCAACAACGACATCATCGGTAGTTTTTGTAGCTATTAAGAAGTCATTGCATGAAAAAACAACATATGTGAGGCCGACACCCTTTTCACCAACTTCATTAGGACGATCAACTGCGATCCCCTTGTCCCCACCGCCCGGAGCAAGCATTTCAGCCAATAGAGATGACGAAATCCCAGATCCGTTATCCATGACTTCTATCGAATTCGACGCAGCATCCACTGAGATGCTTATAAAAAAAGGCCCCACATGCCCGGCATTTCTCTTTCTCGTGATTGCATCTCGAGAATTCTGCAAAAGCTCAGCGAGCAAATCCCAGTAGTGATGATAACTATCACGAATTCCTATCAATTCTCTTCTGATGGCAGCTTCGCTTCGGTTACTCAAGAAATCCATGGCTTCCCCTTGGCTATTGGCCATTGATGAATGAAACCCGTTTCGCTTTTATTTCGCTATCGAAAAAATCCCTGAAAGATATTGCTGCCGAGTGATCCGGATACATGGTCTCCTTGCTTTTCTTCAAAGACTCAGGAACCACAAGCGTCAAACCAAGCGACTGCATGTCATCCAAGGCGGCACGGGATACGCGGTCATCGACGGTCGCCACGAAGATGGCGCAATTGAAACGCTCGTGCGTGATCTGCTTCCATCGCTCGCGGAGCGTTGTCTTTGCCGAGAGAATCAATGCATCCATGAACGGTCGCGAGCCACGAAGCCCAAGAACTTTCGCGCTCGGAAGCACGAAGTCCGGACGTCTGCCACCAAGGATGGCTTGCTCCTCGAAAGCGACACCACCATCTGCCATCATCCGTGCGAGATGGTACTCGAACGATCTACCTGCACGCGTCTTCCTCTGTTGGCTTGCACTTAGAAAAATCGCGTCAAGCGCAGGGAATCCTCTGACCACGGAGGACACCGTGTCCGGATCGCGAACGAGAACAGCCACAACTTCGACCGCGCGGCGTCGCAGCTCATGACGTTTGAATATCTCGTACTCAATATCACGGGTGATCATCATCACCGCATCACCGGGCGCCGCTAGCGCGTAAGGATCAAGGCTTTTCGTCCCGGTCATCTCGAAATAACTTCTTCGCGCTTCAGCGGCCATCCGCGCGGGCGACGGAAGCTCACGCACCGAAGCGAGGAAGCTATCCAATGTGCCAGTCCGGAGCGCATGATGAATCTCATCGATCAGTGCGGAGAGATCATCATCATTCAGCGGATCGACAGTGGCGATTCTTCCCGGATCGAACAGGCCGAAATGAAAGTCGGATCGAATATCCAGGACTGTTTCGAGCGTTTCAGCATCCGCGCTCATCGAGTCGATGACGACCAGCCAGTGCGTTGCCCCCGCTACCAGCTCCTTGAACACTCCCGCCATGAGCCAGGAAGCAGGGTTCAAGCCGGAGAAAAGATCACGAGGAACCACCGTGAAGTGCGTCTCAGGCCCTTTATTGCTGTAGTGCCGCATTCCTGACGTCTTGGACTCTCCTGTCTGCGGCCAGAAGGTCATGCAGGACGCATGAAAGATATGCGGCTTCTCCGGATTGGTCGCAGCAAGCGCCGGGAAAAAACCTGACTCACGCACTTCCCGGGGGACATAGAAACCTGCTTGGTGCTTGCCTGAATCATCAGCCCATGAGGTGTCATTTCGGGAAAGCTTCTTCAGGAAAAGTCGGCTGCTCTTCGCCGAGAACTGCTCGATCTTCGACCAGATGGATTCATCACCGCGACTGCTGACCATCGCCCTTCCCCGTCTCCCCAATCATCACACAGAAGCATGGCCCATGATGTTGCCAGCCAGCTCATCATACAACCGCTCCCGGGTGGCCTCGTCGACGCCACGCAACGAGCACTCCCACACGACGTGCACATGCCATCCCAATTCTTCGAGCTTTGCAACAACCCGGGTGTCACGAGTGCGATTAGCCTCAACCTTTGCTTTCCAGAATTCCGTACGGGTTTTTGGGAGACGGTAGAGGTGACACATATGCCCGTGCCAGAAGCAGCCGTGAACCAAGACAACGGCACGGTGCTTTGGCAGCACGACATCCGGTCTCCCTGGGAGCCCTGCCCCTCCAAGTCGATAGCGCAACCCCCGGCGATGCAGAGCGTGGCGTACAGCCAGCTCGATTTTCGTGTTCGCGCCTCGAATGCGTGACATCTGTGCGGATCTCCGCTCCGGCGTCAGACTGTCCATCTCAAGCAGCTCGTCTGGCTCGCCTTGCGGTTGTTTTCTCCTTGGACAGAAGCTGCTTGACCATGATCTCGGCGACTGCGGCGACAGCAGGAACAACAACCGAATTGCCAAATTGCTTGTACGCACGCGTGTCCGACACAGGAATCCTGAATTCATCGTCAAACCCCATCAATCTCGCGCATTCCCGCGGGGTGAGGCGTCTTGGATTTTTCCTTCCACCCTGCGACACAAGAATTTCGGATCCATCTTTGTAGTAGCGGGCTGACAGCGTCCGCGACGTATCCTGCCCTGTCACCAAGCCGAAGCCAAAACCGTTTCCTTTTTCACGATGCTTCGTCGCATAAGACTGCAGATATTCCCAGAGTTTGTCTGACAGCGTGTAGCGCGAAGAAACAACCCGCTTCTTTCCTTCAAGGAAATTCCACTCTTCCGGGTCTGTTCCATCCTGCCTGTGCAGGATGCTTGCGAGCTTCGGCGCCTGCTCCAGCGGAGGTAGATTGATCTCATCCCAATCAAGGGAGGACCCATCCCTGAATCCCACGATCATGATCCTTTCGCGGTGCTGCGGTACGAAATGCTTGCCATTGATGACCCTATAGCTGACTTTGTAGCCGAGCTCCTTTTCCAGCACATCGATGATCGTCGAAAGTGTGCGCCCCTTATCGTGGCTGACGAGGTTTTTCACGTTCTCTAGAAGGAACGCCCGCGGGCGTTTGGCGTTGATGATGCGTGCAACATCAAAGAACAACGTTCCCTGCGTCTTATCAGCGAAACCATGTGGCCTGCCGAGTGCGTTCTTCTTCGAAACACCAGCTATGGAAAAGGGCTGACACGGGAATCCTGCAAGCAGGATGTCATGCTCAGGAACATCGCTCTCGTCAACTTGGGTGATGTCCCAAGCGAAGATATGGTCGGGGCCATCATTGAAGTTCGCGGCATAGGTTTTTCGCGCATATTCGTCCCATTCGCTGGTGAAGACGCAATGCCCCCCATATTTTTCGAACGCCTTCCTCATTCCCCCGATACCAGCAAAAAGATCTATAAATCTGAACGCGGCTTCGGCTGAGTCACTCGTCGCGGACAAAGGAAGCAATCTTTGCCGAATGGCGTCAGCCACATAAGCAGGAGGCTCGGTTTCCCTGACATGCCAACGGCGGACGGTCCTCGCATCCACACCAAGCGCCGATGCCACCTCTCGTGGACTGTAGCGTTGCAGGGCATAGTCAATAAGCTTGCTGGATTCCATATGAACTCCGGGAATAATTTTGACATTCTGTCCGATTCCGTCCCGTGGGGGAAGGGGTAATGCAGAATCCCGGCAAGGAGTCTCACCAGATGAGATGCGCAGCGAACGAAGACCGGGAACGAAGACCGGAACACCGGAACGAAGACCGGGACACCCACTTTTCGGGAAATCCCTACGTCCAAACAAGGGCTTACCCGACACGACCAAGCGCGAGGCGGGCCAGGGCCCGCCCTACGCCCGCCATCCGCTCCCCGGCTACGGGGTGGGCTCGATGACGATGCGGCCCTTGCCCACCTGCACGCGCACGCGTTGGCCGACGGCGAAGCCGGCGCGCTCCAGCCAGGCGCCGCCGAAGCGCAGCATCGGGAAGCGGCGGGAGCGGACCCAGAAGCTGTCCTCGTGGTAGTCGCGGTGGATCGAACTGATGGTGATACGCCGCTCGCTGCGGCGGGTGTTCTTGCCTGTGGTCATGACGTGCTCCTAGAGATCGTTCATTTCGCCTCTTGTTCAGAGAGGCGGCCGGGTGCTTGAACACCGCTCTAGGACGGCCCGCAGTTTTCCCCTCGCGGGTGTTGTATCGCTGCGCGCCACCCGGCCATAGCAGGCATTGCCCTGAGCGCGGGCAATACAAAACGTCGGACGCAAAAAAACCGCCTGACTGACGTGGGCGGTCTTCCGCCTAGAGAGGTGTGTTCAGCACCGACGCTCAATCTACGCCCGCCCCGCTGCGGTCGTCAACCGTCGGCACTGGCTACCGATGTTGGCCATCGACGCATGAGGCCAACGAGAAGACTCGCGTCACCGTCGGCGAAGCGGTCGAGCGACACGGAAAGTTTCACCGGAACGGCCTCGATGAGAGGTCCAAACCCCCTGGCGCTATCCATTCACACACTCGCACGAACATGTATCCTCTCAACAGGAACATGATGCCGCCGCCAAGAGGAGATCGGACACGATGTACATCCCCCGCATCGGGTGCGCGCCCCGGAAGTGCCCGCGACGCCTGAACGCCCTTTCGGCACTGAATGGGATTGCGGCCACACTGATGGTCGCAGTATTGGCCACCATGCTCATCGGCTGTGCCGGCCTGCCTGCAGGCAGTGCTCGCGCATCCGAGCCACAGGCCTTGCTCGATCGGATCTGGCCCTACCTGCCTCCTTCCAGACAGGTGCTGAGCGAGCAAGACCAGGAGTACGCGGAAGACACGCTGATCCAATGGCTGGAGTCCTACCTGGACCCCGCATACAAGGTGGTGGACAAGCGCTTCTATTGGAGCGACCGCGACGACATCGCATGGGTCCCCGTCGCAAAGAGCCATGCCCTGTACAACGAGAACGCCGATGGCAGATGGAACGACGCGCAGGAAATCGAGCAGTCCTGGCGCACCCCAGGCACTGGGCTTGTCCGACTCTGGAAGCTCGACATCGGCGGCAACCAGCACTACCTCGCAGTCGCCATGACGAAGTATCCAGTCCCAGGCACAGGCGGGCGCAGGCTGATCGGCCGCTTCGAACTGCAAAGGATCGAATGATCCATTGATTGAATCTCTGCCTTGCCTTCGAGTTATGAGATCGAAACTTCACGACAAACATCCAGCCACATATCAGCACGATCATGGACAGAAAAGCATCCAGCTATACCGATCAAGAGTTGTTCGGAGCGACGGGCCGCCCACAGTCTTCGGACATCAAGCAGGACGACATCTTCAATTGCTATCTCGTGTCGACGATGGGCGCATTGGCCGCACAGCAACCAGATAGAATTCGCGATGCGATCCGCTATGAGCCTCCAGCAGACAATCGCGAAGATGGCACATTTCAAGTCACGCTGTATCACCCGACTCGCGGCAAGGTAGACGTGCCGGTTACGCGATCGGACATCGAATTCAATTTGCGTGAGAACGGCGGCGGCATCGCCGATAACAAGAAAGGCACCCCAATCTGGCCTACCGTGATCGAGGCTGCATTCGCGAAACTTCATGACCCAAATCCCAACAACAACACGCTAAAAGATGCATACGACGCAATAGGGAGTGAAACCCGAGGCGGCTCACTTGGCGCAGGCATGTTCGCACTGACAGGGGAGCCGGGCACTACGGTCCGTATCGGCGAACGCCCACCGCGCCGCACCGACGGAAAGCCGTTATCCGCACCACCGGGCTCGACCGGCGAAGCGAATTCTTATGAAGTCGACAACAAAGGGGTTTACGTCGCCGATGAGAATATCGCGTTTACCAGGGTGCGAGCTGCTCTTGATGCCGGTCGCCCCATCACACTCTCCACTCTGAGCAAGGAAACCAATGACGGATTGATGGAGAACCATGCCTACATGCTGACCGACATCCGGAAAGACCAAGATGATGTCTGGCTGACTCTGCGCAACCCGTATGCCACCAACCGCCAGGTGCCGCCCGAACGAGGAAGCACCTCTGACCCCGAAATCAGTGTGAAGCTGGAGCGACTCATCGAACTCGGTTCATTCGGTGAATTCAACATCGGCCCCGCGCCACGCTTGCAGACGCAGACTTCAGCGAACTACGCCAACGACCCGCGCAACCCCGAACATCCCGATCACAAACTCTATGCGCAGATAGAAGCGGGAGTGAAGAGGATCGACGCCGAGAAGGGCCGCGAGTTCGATTCGGCCAGCGAGCGTCTGGCTTTGGCGGCTTTCCGTGACGCAAAGACCGCCGGCATCACGTCGGCCGACCACATCGAATTGAACCAGGCAGGAAAACTCCAGCCTGACGGTTCGCAGATCGCCGCCGGCACGTCGCTGTTCGTTGTGCAGGGCAAGGATCCGTCCGACCCACTGGCGCTGCGTTCCATGACCGATGTGAAACAGGCCATCGACCAGCCTGTCGAACATCATCTGCAGAAGATCGAACAGCTCCAGCAACAGCAGACACAGGCGCAAACGCAGGGACAAGTTATGGATAACCCGACGCAAGCGGATATCGCACCGAAGGGACCAAAATTATGACGAAGATCGGGACTTACCCGACACGATCAGGCACAAGGCGGGCCTGACCCGCCCTACGCCCGCCATGCGCTCCCCGGCTACGGGGTGGGCTCGATGACAATCCGGCCCTTGCCCACCTGCACGCGCACGCGCTGGCCGACAGCGAAGCCGGCACGCTCCAGCCAGGCGCCGCCGAAGCGCATCATCGGAAGCGGTCGACCGCTTGGTACGGCGTGTTGAGCACCGGCATCCAACCCAAGGCCGCACTACTGCGGCCGTCAACTGCCGGCTTCGGCTACCGATATTCGCTGGTGCCGCAGTCTGCAACTGGGGCGTTTGCATCACGATCATCCCGCAACGGATGCGCCCACGCTGTCATGCTAGATTTCCCGAACGCCCGGTTGAGAACCTACCTATGCTGTCGATGAGACACGGAGTCCACGCCTTGGCGCTGGTCTCGCTTTCGCTCGCATCCGGCTGCACGGCGATGCTATCGACCCAGAGCCCAAACACCGCGTCGACGCAAGACGCAGCCGGCAGCACAGTGCCTGCCCCTGCAAGCGCCGAACAGCTGGCGGTGCGATGGCTCGCGCTGGTGGAGCATACGAAAGCACCCGCTGACCTCTCTCCGGATCAGGTCGAGCGACACATGGGGCTGAGAATGCGCCCCAGGCCGTACGACCCATCGCAACTGGGAGTCACCGGCCGGCTTGCGGGCGGATGGAATTTTTCAATGACTACAGTGCGTAGCAGCTATCGCGTCGTCCCGTATGCGCTCCGCCTGCGCTTGGACGATGGCAGAGACGGGGCCTCGGACATGTCCCTGGTCTGCGAGTTCAACTACACGCAGTACAAGGCGTCGCTCGAACGTCTCGGGTTCGAGCCCCGGGTGATTCTTGGCAGCGAACGCCAGATCAACTTCAATCATGAATCGGGCTCTGGCCTCCATGTCATCGTCTATGTGCGCGCCGAAAGCGCGAAGAACGAAGAAAGAAGGTGCGTGGACATGGCGTTGATCGATTTCATGCCGGGATCGCCTGCCGCACCGCATTCTCCGTAACCAGGGAAGAAGGACATGCCCAATCCTGAAGACCGCCTCGAAGCACTGCTCAAGAAATTCGAGGCGGAGTACGACGCCAGGAATCCGCGCCTCGCCGAAAACCTGCGCGACTTGCTCGACCGTTCGCCTGCTTTGGCTGCCGACATCCGACAGGCTGTTGCAGACGGGAATTTGAGCGAAATCAAGCTACTCGAAAGCAACCCGAACAATTCAGGTGCCGAGTACAGTCGGAAGCACCAGCGGATTTCGATCCCGGAAGATCATCTGGCCAATTCGCATACGCCGAACCGCTACGACGAAGAGATGATCTTCAAGCTCGGGCATGAGCTACGGCACGCGGTGGACCGGACGAATGGCACACAAGACAATGACCGCTTCAACGAGGCGATTTGGCGCATTTCGGAAACGCCGGGTAGCCGACACGATTACACCGAAGCGGTCGGCGACTTCATCAAAGAGAACCGGGAAAGCGAATCCTATGCGCACATTGGCGGCTTCAACGCGATCGCGTCGATGGTGCGCGCAAAAGACCCGGATGCGACGCTGAAAGATATCTATGAAGCGCATCCCGCCAGAATGGCGGACTTCATCGAAGTGACGGGCACGTTCAGGAAGAGCTATGCATTGAAGGAAGGTCTCAGCATCAACGACAACATGCAAATGCCTTACAGCGAAGCCAATGTCGATGCCATGAAGATCCACTACTTCGACAAGCCGGCGGATCAAGTCAAGCTCGGCCCGGACAAGAACCTGGACTACCGCCACTACTACGCAAACGAGGCATTCCGCAGAATCGGCATTGCCGAGCAAGAAGTCGTCACCTACTGGCGCGACAACGGCAAACCTGACGCGCAACCTGCTGAAATCACGGCGGACTTGCGAGCACTTGGGCTGGACCCGAACAAGATCAGGCCGGAACATCGCGTGATCGATGTGCCGGCACAGCAGCCTCAGGCCATCCATGATGGCTCAACACAAAGGATAGATCGCCTAGACCCGAAAGACCGTGAGATTTTCGACCGCGGCTTGTCAGCGGTGCAGGCGAGAGGCGGCTACGGCGAAGAACAGGCACGCAATATCGCCGCAGCCGGCTTGCTGGCCTTCCACAGCAGTCAAACCACACAGCAAGCGCACGATATTGGCGCTTACGGCGATCGTCTGCGCATCACCTACATTCCGTACGGCCCGGACAAGGAACCGAATTTTCCTGTCGATATCAAGATGGCCGACGCGGCACAGATTCCCACAGAGCGCAGCCTGCAGCAGGCCGAACAGGTTCTGCAGCAACGCAGCCAGGAGCAGACTCGCCTGCAAGAACAAACGGTCGCTCAAGGCCAGCAACAAAGCGGGCCCGCAATTGGTGCGAAGTCGCTCTAGCACCTGAAAGGCGGACATGGTCCCGAGCTACGCTCTCCAACTTCAGCCCGGGTTCCATGACGTTACGTCCCCATGCCCTGCACGCACCGCGCTTGCCCCGCCCCCCACGGATCAGAAAGCATCCACATGGCCTCCAGCCCCTACGTCCGCAGCGCCGTCTGCGCGGCACTGCTTCTGGTCTCGCTCCCGGCCTTCGCGCATGGCGGGGGCTGGCTCGCCCGTTGCCTCGACGACGCCGACAGCCGCCTCAGCGATGCCGAGTGCTACGCAGAGTACGTCAACCGCCTCAAGCGCGAACAATCCGGCCTGCTACGCAGGATCACCACGGCATTGTCCAGACCCGGCCCCGCCGAAACCGATTATCCGCAAGCGCTTGAGCGACTCAACAAGACTCAGGCCCATTGGCGCACCTATATCAAAAGCGATTGCAGCATCATCTCCAACGTCTTCGGCGGCGGCAATGCCATCGGCTTCGCCGAAGAGACATGCCTCATTGAGCACTATCGTTCAAGGAACGCGCAGCTCAAACGTCTGAAATCCGACTATCTCGACATTAAATAAAGCGACGTGTCGAAACACCATGGCCCTTGCCCATCTGGACGCGCACACGTTGGCCGGCGACGAAGCCGGGGTGTTCCAGCCAACGCGCATGACAGATTGGAGTCATTCGCCCTCCGGCCGTGGTGGCCTGCCCGACGAAGCTGCGGCATTGATCCGCGCGATCCATTCTTCGCCATTGGAGGCGATGACCTTGCCGGAATCCTCACGCGCCAAGGCAGCGAGCGCAAAAAATAGAAAGAGCAGAGCCGAACCGCTGTAGATCCATCGTGTGCCGTTGATCTCGGTCATTTGGTAGGCAACCATTCCAAAGGCCATGGCAGAGAAGATGAGCACCAAGTAGACCAGCCCCCATAGCCAGCGCCCGAGCTTGCTGCATTCCAACGCCTTGAACCGAGGGCTACGCCAGCGCACGGTGCGCGTTGCCCTGTGGTAGAGCAGGAATGACCACAGCTGAGCCAATTCGAACAGCGATTGCGCCTTGTCCGGCTGCGCCAGCGCAAGCCGGATCACATGCGCCGGCAGATAAGTACCTATCCAATGGCGCACGGCGACCTCCAGCCACACGTCGTCCTCGCTGCGCGAACGCTCCCACAGCTCGAGAAACTCCCTGCGCGCCACGCTTTTGTGCACATACATGCTGAAGAAGCCGCGCAGGAAATAGAACACGAAAGCGGCCAACACCGCCGGAATCAAGTAACCCACACCACCCGCTTCCACCAGTTCCTTCATGGTCGACCGCTCCAAGGCCTCATTGCCGGATGCACAGCCTAATCCATCGGGCACAGCCTGCGGGTCTGTCGCGTGCGGGTGCGCGGCGGCATGGGCTCCTTCGCCCGACTGAAAACCGTGCTGAAGACGCATGAAGTCCAGGATCGTGAAGGCCCGTACACGCAGCATTCGTAGGACTGCGACATCATCACAACGGCTTACCCGACACCATCGGCAAATCGCGGGCTGAAGCCCGCCGTACTGCTCTGCGCATGCTGCCGGGAAGCGTGATCGCATGCACAGACCATCGTGGCTCGTGACCGGATGATGGTCCCGCGGCCACGGCGGCCGTGGTCGTACACGACTGGCTCCCTCCCTTGCGAGCCGGAAAGAACCAGACCATCACACGATTCATGGAGGAATACGATGAAGAAGATCTTTGCCGCTGCGGCTTTGCTGACGATGCTCAGCGCCGTCCCGCTGTCCGCCGGCGCCGGTGGCGACCCCTGCGCCTATTGCGATGCAGTCTTCGCCGAATGCATGGCGAACGGCGGCACCCGCCCCGCCTGCCGGCAGGAATATCTGCAGTGCACCTATGACTTCGGCTGCGTGATTCCGTAATCCACGCGGGCAGGGTCATGACCACGGCTTTCTGCCGTCGTTCGGGCGTCGCGGACTCAGGGCGAGCCTGAGTCGGCGATTCGCACGTTCCCACGGCCGATGCGGGGCGTGTTCGAGATGATCTGCCGCAAGGCGGGTTTGCGCCCGTGCAGAGGCACGTCGGTGCTGCCCGATCAGGACCTCTCTTGCGCAAGCGTCGCGGCCTCCATCGAGACGCGCGCGGCCGATCAGTCGTAGTCGTGGCCGCTGCGGATCGGGAACGACTCCACGCGCCCGACGCGTTCGATCGCCTCGCGCACGGCAGGCCGCGCCAGCAGTGCCTGCCACGTCTGTTGGCGAGCCTGCACCACCGGCAGATGGTCGGCGGCCACGAAGGTCTGCGCGGCCAGCAGCGCATCGGCGCGATCCTCCGGGTCATCCAGCAGGCGCAGGTAGAGCTGCTCGGCCTCGTCCAGACGCTCGGCCCACACCAGGGCGTCGATCAGCGCAGACGGGTGCTCACTGGCGTGTGCCCGGACGCGATCGAGTGCGCTTTCGACCCCGGCGGGGTCTTTCAACTGCTTCGCTGCGCACAGATGCACCATGGCCAGCACGATCTTGCCGTAGTCGGACATCTGGCCGACCGTGCGCACGGCTTCGATCGCTTGCTGCGGATACCCCGCGCGACACGTCATCACCCCCAAATTCAGCGTCTGACTGACGTTGATCTGGTCGCCGGTGGTGGAGCGCACTGCGCGCTGCAGGTCTTCGACGGCCTCGCGCAGCCGGCCTTCGCGGTACAGGGCGAGGGCCCTGTTGTTCATCAACCACAGACGCATATCGAGCTTGATGAACTCCGGGTCCTTTTCGTTTCTCGGCTTGTCGGGATCACTCGCGTCCAGCAGACTGGTCGCGATGGCGATGACATCATCGTTCCTGTCGGCATCGAGCAGCGCGTACGTCAGCTCGACCCATGCAGCCAGATCATCCGGACGCGCGTCGACCTTCTTCAACTGGATCTCGATGGCACGCTCAGCCAGCTGCATGGCGTCGAAGGTGCCAGACGCATGGTCCATGATCGGGTCGAAGCGACGGTCCACACGCATACGTATGATCGAATCCAGTGCAGTCACGCGCTGCGCCGTCTGTCGCGCCCGATCCAGGTCGCCGCGATCCAGGTGCAGCCTGACCAGCTCGAACCACAGCGGGCTGGTGTTCGCGACCGGGTCCTCGAAATCGGCATCGAACATCGCCTGGAGCAGACGCCGCTGTTCGTCCGGCCGACCGGAAGAGGCCCGATAGAGCGACCAGACCAGCTCGGTGTCGCTCTCGTCGGCAGCCTCGGGCCAGCGCTGGATGTACTCGATGTAGACCTCCCGCGCGAGCGCATGCCTGCCGGCCTCATCCGCGACCAACGCAAGATAGAAATAATCGAATGGGTCGGCGACCTCGCGCGTCGCGCGCTGCAGATACTTCAGGGCAAGCGCAGGGCGATCGCACTGACGCATCGCCAAACCGGCCCCGCTGTACAACGCACGCCGTTCCGGCGGCGACAGCCTAGACGCCTGTCGATCGGCGACCAGACGCTGGTACAGGCGACAGGCGTTGTCGAAATCCCGCTTGTCGTAAGCGGAGCGAGCGGATTCCAGATCGAGGCGATAAGCCTTGTTGCCGCGATCCGTCGCGCGGATGTTCGTGCCGGCGATGGGTGTCGACGCCGCCTGACATACCGCACCCACCGACAGAGATAATGCCAAGGATAACCACAACACAAGCCGCCGCATTTGTCTGTCCTGCGCAATGGTGGGCCCAATCCTACCTCAAGCTTCAGCTGCCTTGCATGGCATACGAAAGCCTGGATGATCTCACGAACATGGCTTGGCGCATCCAGACACATCTGGAGAGAATTCCTTGAACACCCGCAAGCCGGGCATCCCGACCTGGCAGCCTGGAGTGATCCGACACGACGACCGACAAGGCCGGCTCGCGCGCGCCCGCTGCGCCCTGATCAAGGGTGGGTTCGATGACGATGCTGGCCAGGTCGACCTCCACGCGCAGGCATTGGCCATGCTCGCCATCAAGCGAGCGCATCAAGCGTCGAGACACTGGTGCTCTCCCGGCAAACAACAACATCACGATGTCCAGCTCCGACAGTCGGTGTCGATCGACGCGCTGATCAATCCTGTGCGCATGCTCTGGCATCGGCAGAACTCCTGGCATCAGGCATAATCCCGCCCCGCATCGCTCGGGCGTATGCGGCGGCGCCGAATCGCTGCCTTCCAATTCATGCAAGGCCCGCAGCGTCGCCGTGTCGTGCGTCGTGCGCGGGGCTGGAGTCTTCAATGTCCACACCTCTCTCCCCTGCCGGCCGCTGGTTCGCCGCCGCCGCTTTCGCCGAAGGCTTCACCTGGGCCGGGCTGCTGGTGGGGATGTGGCTGAAGTACGGCGCGGAGGTCACCGATGTGGGCGTGTGGCTGTTCGGCCGGCTGCACGGCGCTGCGTTCGTGTTCTATGTCGTGGTGACCGTGGCGGTGGGTGTGCGCCTGCGCTGGCCGCTGTGGGCGCTGGTGCTGGCGCTGCTGGCGGCCGTGCCGCCGCTGGTGACCGTGCCGCTGGAGATGTGGTTCCGCCGCATCGGCCTGCTGGGCCAGCCCAAGGCCTGATGCGCCTGCGACACGGGCGATTCCGCGCGTCGGGTCACAGCCGGTTTACGCGGAATTTCCGCCCCTTGATCTTGCCCGCACGCAGGCGCGAGAGCGCGGTGTCGGCCTGCGCGCGTGCGATGGCGACGTAGGAGCGCGTGGGGTAGACGTCGATCTTGCCGATCGCATCGACCTTCAAGCCGGCGTCGCCGGTGAGGGCGCCGACGATATCGCCCGGGCGCAGTTTGTCGGTGCGGCCGGCGTCGATGCGCAGGGTGGCCATCGGTGCGGCCGGCACCTGCCCCGGCCTGCCGGTGAGCGGCTGCATCTGCCCCCAGCGCAGCGACCGGCCCAGACGCTCGGCGATGGCGGTCTGCCGGGTGATTTCGTCGAGCAGCGACAGGCTCAGCGCCAGGCCGTCGCGACCGGCGCGACCGGTGCGGCCGATGCGGTGCAGGTAGGTGTCGGCATCGCTGGGCAGGTCGTAGTTGATCACCGCGCCCAGGTCTTCCACGTCGAGGCCGCGGGCGGCGACATCGCTGGCCACCAGCACGCTGCAGCTGCGGTTGGCGAAACGCACCAGCACTTCCTCGCGGTCGCGCTGCTCCATGTCGCCGTGCAGGGCCAGCGCACTGAAGCCGTAATGCGCGAGCGAGCCCACCACTTCCTCGGTGCTCTTGCGCATGTTGCAGAACACCACGCACGACGCCGGCCGGTAATGCAGCAGCAGCGCGGCGAGCAGCGGCGCCTTGCGCCCGGGTTCGGCCTCGAAGAACAGCTGCTCGATCGACGCCGGCTCGGCGCCGCCGTCGATGCGGACCTCCTGCGCATCGCGCAGCATGGCCTTGCCCAGCGCGACGATGGCCTCGGGAAAGGTGGCCGAGAACAGCAGGCTCTGCCGGTTCTTCGGAAGGCGCCGGACCATGTCGCGGATGGCGTCCTCGAACCCCATGTCCAGCATGCGGTCGGCCTCGTCCAGCACCAGGGTGCGGATCGCGCCGGGCTGGAGGACATTCCTCTGCATCAGCTCCAGGATGCGGCCGGGCGTGCCCACCACGACATGCGGCTCGTGCTGGGTGAGCGAGGCCAGCTGCGGCCCCAGCGGGATGCCGCCGCAGAGGATCGATATCTTCAGGTTGGCGATGCCGGTGGCCAGCTTGCGCAGCTGCTTGCCCACCTGGTCGGCAAGCTCGCGCGTGGGGCACAGCACCAGCGCCTGGGTGAGCGGGACAGTGGGGTCGAGCCGATGCAGCAGCCCCAGGCCGAAGGCGGCGGTCTTGCCGCTGCCGGTCGGCGCCTGCGCGATCAGGTCGCGGCCATCCAGGATGACAGGCAAGGCCTGTGCCTGTACCGGCGTCATCGCGGTGTAGCCCAGGGCGTCGATGCCCGCGCGCAGCGCGGGCGAGAGCGGCAGTGCGCCGAATCCGGTGGAAGTGGTCATCCGCCTATGATGCCCCATCGCCCGGGGGTGAGCGGCCCACGTCGCGAACACGGGCCCGCATTGGCACTCCGGCGGGAGGCGTGCGACGGAGGAGGACTCCGTCGCCGCCACGCATCACGCCGCGAAACCCTCGCGGGTGAGATTGATCGGATCCGCCTCGGTGCAGACCACGTCGTCCTCGATGCGGATGCCGCCGTAGGGATGGAAGGCGGCGACGCGGTCCCAGTCGATGGCGTCGCCGTGGCCCTTCTCGCGCAGCTCGGCCAGCAGCATGTCGATGAAGTAGATGCCCGGCTCGATGGTGACCACCATGCCGGGCGCCAGCGGACGGGTCAGGCGCAGGTACGGGTGGCCGTCGGGCTTGGGCAGGGTGCCGCCGGCATCGGAGGCGGCGAAACCGGCCACATCGTGCACCTGCAGGCCGATACCGTGGCCGATGCCGTGCGGGAAGAATGCGGAACTCACGCCGGTCTCCACCGCGCTCTCGGGCGAGATGCGGATGAAGTCGAAGTCGCGCAGGATGCGGGCGATGGACAGGTGTGCGTCCAGGTGGATCTGCCGGTAGTCCACACCGTCGCGGACCTGATCGCACATGCCCAGCTGCGCGGCATCGAGCACTTCGATCAGCGCCTGGAATTCGCTGTGCGTGTCGGCGGCATAGGTCCGGGTGATGTCGCAGGCGTAACCGCCGTGCGAGGCGCCGGCATCGATCAGGAAGCTGTGCGCCGGCCGCGGCGGGATGCGGTCGCGCTCGGTGTAGTGCAGCACGGCGCCGTGGCGGTCGAGCGCGATGATGTTGTTGTACGGCAGCTGCATCGCGTCCTGACCGACAGCCTGGCAGTACGCCAGATGGATGCCGAACTCGCTGGCGCCCGCGCGGAAGGCGCGCTCGGCCGCGCGGTGGCCACGCACGCCCGCGCGGGTGGCGGCGCGCATCATCGCGATTTCGTAGGGCGTCTTGTAGGCGCGGTGGTAGTGCAGATAGTCCAGCACCGCCTGCGGGTTGTTGGGCGCGTAGGCGCCGTACTGGCCCAGCGCGCTCTGCGCCTCGCCGAGGATCGCGCAGCGCGCGGCGTTCTTCGGCAGGTGGGCGGCGGCTTCCTCGGCGCTGCGGATGATCTGGATGTCGACGTGCTCGGTCCAGTAGGCCGTCGGCATGTCGGGCACGACGTGCCAGTAGTCGTGCGGCTGCAGGAAGATCAGCTTCGGGCGCTTGCCGGGGGTGTAGACCAGCCAGCTGCCCGGCGCGTCGGTCACCGGCAGCCAGGCCTTGAACTGCGGATTGACGGCGTAGGGGTAATCGCGGTCGTCGAACAGCTGGTAGTGCACGGTGCCCGACGGGATCAGCAGATGGTCGAAGCCGCCGCGCTCCAGCGCGGTGTCGGCGCGGGCGGCGAGCGTGGCGAGATGGTCGGGATACAGACGGTCGAGGCTGAGGGTCAGGTCGGGCATGGCGGCGTCGGTAATGGGGGAGTCGGGAAGGGCAAGGCGGCGCATGGCGCGAGGCGGCGACGGAATGGCGATGATGCCCGGCCCGGCCGCCACAGTGCCACGACCGCCCGGAGGTGCGGCGCGGTCAGTCGTATTCCGCGCCGGGCGAATCCACCCATTCGCGCAGGGCGTCCTGCTGCGCTTCGGGCATGGAGATGAAGCGGAAACCGGCCCAGGACTGGCCGGCATGGTCGGCCTTGTCCACCCACAGCAGGTGCACGCCGGCGTCGATGTCGAGCGGCGGCTGGCCGGGCAGACGGAACCGGAACTGGTACAGCGCATCCTCGGTGAGCGGCATCTTGGCGATCAGCAGCAACCCGCCCTCGGACAGGTTGCCGATGCGGCCGACGATCTCGTCGGTCATCACGTCGCTGACCAGCACGGTCTCGCGCAGCTTGCGGCGGGGCGAACGGCGGAATTCCTTCTTGCTCATCGGCCCTCCTCCCCCGCACCGCGCACGCCGCCCGGAGGCGGCGATGACTCGTCACCGATGAGCCAGCTGCCGTCGGAGGCACCTCCGCCACTGGGCGCAGGCGGATGGACCGCGCGCGGACGCGGCGGCACGGGTTCGCCCGCCGCAGCCCCCGCCGGCGGCGTCGGCGACGACATCGGCGACGGCACTTCGTGCGCATCGGCATCGTCGCGGCGGCCGGTGATGCTGCGCAGCGCCGAGACCGCGGCGTTCCAGGCGCGGTCGACCAGACCGGCCTTCTGCGCGGTGACCACGCGCAGCTGGTCCTTGGCCATCATCCGCGCCAGGCTGTCGAGCGAGTGTTCGCCGATGCGCTGGCCGCGCTGGTTGACGAACAGTGCATTGCCGGTGATCGGGCTGAACCAGGACATGCGGCGACGCACCGCATCGCCCTGCTGGTTGGTGACGAACTCCAGCCACGTGCCGAACGGCAGCAGGCGCAGGCGCTCGTAGCACTCCTGCTCTTCGGCGGTGCGCGGTGCCAGCTCGGCCTTGCGCGCGCTGCGCATGTCCTCGCCCAGGCGCGCACGCGCCTTGAGCTTCATCGTCAGTTCGGTGCGCGACTCGCCGTCGGCGTCTTCCTCGACATGGCTGGTGGACAGCCGCTTGGCGATGACCTCCGCCTCGTCCTCGTGATACCCGACGTGCTTGAGCGCGGTCTCGACGTGGGCCTTGAGTTCGGGATGCTCGGCGGCATTGCGCTTGCTGCAGATCTCGACGATCTGCCGGGTCGCCTCCAGCTGCTTGCGCCACTCCTCCGAGCCTTCGCCGTGGCGCAGGTCGGTGAGCGTGAGCACGTCGGCCCAGGACTGGTTGAGCAGGGCGCGGGTGAACTTGGGCAGCTCGCGCTCGCCGAGGACTTCCTGCAGCGCTTTTTCCGAGCGCTGCTTGGCGACTTCGAGCTTTTCCTTGCCGCGCGCGGCTTCGATATGACGCTTTTCGAGCGTCTCGGCGCGCCGCACCTGCTGGTCGACGTGCGCCTGCAGCTTGCGATTGCTCTCCTCGAAGATGCCGGCATCGCCCTCGTAGTTCTTGACCACGTGGGTGACCGCTTCCTGCAGAGGCTTGAGCAGCTGCGGGTCGAAGTCGTCGTCGGCCAGCCATTTGGCGGCGGTCTCGGACACGGTTTCCAGCATTTTTCGCGCCGGATGATCCGGACGCACGAAGAAGGCGCTGTCGTTCAGCGCCACCTGCAGCAGCGTGAGCTGCAGACGTTTGAGCAGCGCGGAAGCCGGCGCATCGGTGCGCAGCTCCTTCTGCAACTGGCCGTAGAACAGCTGCAGCAGGTCGAAGGTGTCGTTGTCGGCCTGCGACAGCGCCACCGCGCGGCCCTGCTGCTGTCTGGCCTGCGCCAGCAGCGCCTTCTTCACCTCGCCGATGTCCAGCGCCGGGCCGGGGGCGAGCTGTTCGAAATTGGCCTGCTTCAGCGCCTGCAGCACTTCCTGGGTGCGGAACGAGCCGGACGGCGGCGGCGGCGGCGCGTGCGCCGGACGCGGCGGTTCGGTCTGCTTGCGGTAATTGCTCAGCAGCTTCTGCAGGTCGCGGTAGGCGGACTGCTCGTCGGCCTGGAAAGCACTGGGCGCAGCCGGTACCGGCTGGCCCAGCCAACCGGTGTGCGGACGCTGCGGGTCGTAGGGCAGCTGGTCGGCGGCAGGCGGGCGCTGCGCCGGCCGCTCGCCATAGCTCGGCGGCGCGCTGCGTGCGACGGGCGGTTCGCGACGCTCCCCCTGCTCGCGACGCTCGACAGTCTCGAACAGCTTCTGATCGACATCCGCAGGAGCCTGACGTGCGGGGAATTCCGGCGCGTCGTCCTCGGCTGCACTGCTGCGCCCGCGCATCGGCACGTAGGTCAGGCCGGGGAGGACGCCTTCCTCGCTCAGCAGCGCGTCGAGCTTCTCGGCCAACACCGGAAACAGGCTCATCACCCGGCGATCGAAGATGCGGTAGAACAGCAGCTGCGGTTCGTGATCGAGCCGGAAGATGCGGCTGGCATGGCGCGCGGCGCGGCACAGGGCCTGCGCGCCCAGCGGCAGGCGCTCGCCGTCGAAGGCCGGTCCCGCGGCGAGCACGCCGAAGCGCTGGCCCGCCATGTGCAGCGCCAGATTGGCGCGCGACTCCTGACGGGTGGCGATCTCGTGCAGCACCGCGCCCTCGTCCATCACGCTGGTCTCGACCAGGCTGAGGTTGCGGAAGCTGATCGACTGCGCGACCGGACGTTCGGTCGGGGCCACGCGCGCGGGCTGGCCGCTGCGCAGGTTCGCCAGCCCGCTTTCCAGCAGCTGCATGAAGTGCGGGACGAAATCGTGCCGGTTCAGGCGGACCTCGCGCAGGTTGCGCGAAGGGTCGTTGTCGTTGCGGCCCTGCACGCCGATGCTGTGCCCGGCGAGCCGGTAGAGCTCTTCCTCGAACTCAGACACCGCCTCCACCAGTCGCGGTTCCAGCTCTTCGGCATAGAGGGCGAGCGCGCGCTCGACGATGCGGCGCACGCGGCGCGGCAAACCGGAGGCTGCGAGCGTCCTGCTGGCATGCGCGTCCTGGTGGGGAGGTGAGGACATGGTCACGGTCGAAAGTACGACGGAGGTCGGGTTTCTTAACACGAGCGGGGGCCGGGCGCCAAGGATCGCGCGGATCGCATGCAGCCGCGGTGCACATCGCATGTGCTGCGGATGCCATCCGGACGGGCGGGTATGGTCCCGCGGCAGGCAAGACCGGGCCCGTGTCGCACGCCACTGCATGTGCGGTGAAGGCAACGGGCAGGCTGCGAGGCCGCCTTCGGACCGCAGGTCACCAGGCACACCCCGTCGAGGCATGTGCGCCCTGCGACGCCACGCGTCGAGCCGTCATGCCTCGAGCGGTCATGCGTCGAGCGGTCATTCGTCTAGGAACAAGGCCATGACGTCGTTGGCGAAGCGCAGGCCGGTCTCGGTCGGGTGCAGCCACGCGCCGTCGTCGGACGCCTGCAGCCAGCCCCGTTCGAGCGCCACGCCCAGCGGCGCGGCGATGGCGCTGCGCGGCAGCCCGGTGCGCGCCTCGTACCTCGCCAGCGGGAAGCCTTCGCGCAGGCGCAGCGCATTGAGCATGAATTCGAACGGCCGCTGCGCAGGCGCGATCTCGCTGTCGCCGCCGATCAGGCCGCCCGTGGCCGCCGCGCCGGCCGCGGCCTGGGCCAGATAGGCGGTGGGGTGCTTGAGTTTCCAGCGCCGCAGGATGCGGCCTGCGGGGTCGGTTGCGGGGCCGGCTTCCGACTCGCCATCCCCCACGGCCGCCGGCAGGCTGATCTTGCCGTGCGCGCCCGCGCCCAGCCCGAGGTAGTCGCCGAAGCGCCAGTAGTTCAGGTTGTGCGCGCACTGCCGGCCCGGACGGGCGTAGGCGCTGATCTCGTACTGCGCGTAGCCGGCCTGCGCCAGCAGCGCCTGACAGCGCTCCTGCATGTCCCAGGCGTCGTCGTCGTCCGGCAGCCCGGCCGGCGGACGCGCCGCGAACACGGTGTTGGGTTCGAGCGTGAGCTGGTAGTGGCTGATGTGCGCAGGCGCCAGCGCGAAGGCGCGCGCCAGGTCGGCTTCGGCCATCACCGGGGTCTGCTCCGGCAGCGCGTACATCAGGTCGAGATTGAGATTGTCCAGGCCGGCGTCCTGCGCCAGCTTGACCGCGGCCTCGGCCTGGGCGCTGTCGTGGATGCGGCCGAGCCGGTGCAGGCAGCCGTCGTCGAAACTCTGGATGCCGAACGACACCCGGTTCACGCCCGCGCGCAGGTAGTCCTCGAAGCGGCCGTGCTCGGCGGTGCCGGGGTTGGTCTCCAGGGTGATCTCGCAGCCCGGCGCGAAGCGCAGCCGCGCCGCGGCGGCCTGCAGGAAGCGGTCGATCGCCTCGGCCGGGAACAGGCTGGGCGTGCCGCCGCCGAAGAACACGCTGCGCACTGTGCGGCCCCAGACCAGCGGCAGGTCGTGATCGAGATCGGCGATCAGCGCATCGACATAGGCCGCGAACGGCGCCGCACCCGCACCGCGGTATTCGTGCGAATTGAAATCGCAGTACGGGCATTTGCGCACGCACCAGGGCAGGTGCACGTACAGCGACAGGGGCGCGAGACCGAGCATCGCTCAGCCCGCGCGCACGCGCGGCGCCAGCGCCTCGCCCAAGCGCGCGCGCAGGGCCGCGAGCGCGAGCCCGCGGTGGCTGATGCGGTTCTTCAGCGCGGCGTCCATCTCCGCAGCGCCCTGCCCGCGGGCCGGGTCGAAGAACACCGGGTCGTAGCCGAAACCGCCGGCACCGCGCGGCGCATGCAGGATGCGGCCTGCCCACACGCCTTCGGCGACCAGCGGCTGCGGGTCCTCGGCATGGCGCAACAGCGCCAGCACGCAGACGAAGCGCGCCGAGCGTTCGGCATCGGGCACATCGCGCAGCGCGGCAAGCAGTTTGGCGGTGTTGGCCGCGGCATCGCCGTGCGTGCCGGCATAGCGCGCGCTGTACAGGCCCGGCGCGCCGTCGAGCGCGTCCACGCACAGGCCGGAATCGTCGCCCAGCGCCGGCAGACCGGTGGCGCGTGCGGCGTGGCGGGCCTTGAGAATGGCGTTTTCGATGAAACTCAAGCCGGTCTCGTCGGCATCGGCCACGCCGAATTCGGACTGGGTATGCAGGACGATGTCGAGACCAGCGAGCAACTCGCGCAGTTCGGCGAGTTTTCCGGCGTTGCCGCTGGCGAGGACGAGTTGCATGCGTGGGTGCGCTCGCTGCGAATGGGGTGAGTGGGCGATGCCTGGGGCGGTCAGAACGGTGCGCGGGCGGTTCTGGTGCGGCGCGTCGGCGGATGCAGGCATGACACGATGAGATTCAGCCCGGCGCGCGCGGTTCGATCAGGTCCCAGCGGTTGCCGTAGGGGTCCTCGAACACGACCACGGTCCCGTAGGCCTCGTGCCGCGGCGCCTCGATGAAGCGCACGCCCTTGGCCTGCATCGCGGCGTGGTCGCGGGCGAAGTCGTCGGTATGCATGAAAAACCCGACGCGGCCGCCGGTCTGGTCGCCGATCCGCGCGCGCTGCGCGTCGTTGGCGGCCTGCGCCAGCAGCAGGCCGGTCTGCGCGCCCGGCGGCGCCACCACCACCCAGCGCTTGGCGGCATTGCCCGGCACCGCGCCGAGCAGGCGGTCCTCGCGCAGTTCGAAACCGAGCGCGTTCACATAGAAATCGATCGCGCGGTCGTAGTCGTCCACCACCAGCGCGATGCAGGCCAGGTGGCGCTGCGGAGCGACGGCATCGTTCACGTCGAAACTCCGCGCTCAGCCGGCCAGCGCGGCACGCTGCGCGGCGAGCAGTTCGCCGATGCCCGCTTCGGCCAGGCCCAGCAGCGCATCGAGTTCGTCGCGGCGGAAGGCATGGCCCTCGGCGGTGCCCTGCAGCTCGATGAAGCCGCCGCCGTCGTTCATCACCACGTTCATGTCGGTGTCGCAGTC